>Ga0114918_10002261_pt1 | contig 17283 bp, 20 predicted proteins | sample LantaG_FD_87015 | JGI IMG/M metagenome (GOLD analysis project Ga0114918, IMG submission 87015) | Deep subsurface microbial communities from Baltic Sea to uncover new lineages of life (NeLLi) - Landsort_02402 metaG | ecosystem: Environmental > Aquatic > Marine > Oceanic > Sediment | place... | reverse complement strand
GTTCCTGTTTTTTTGATGTTGCAGAGAGAGAGAGAGAGAAAGATTGGGAAAAAGAGAGAGTGAGGTTGAGATAAAAGAAGGCACGAGAAGAAGAAGAAGAAGAGATCCTTTTCTCCTCTCTCTCTCTCTCTCTCTCTCTCTCTCTCTCTCTCCTTCTCACCTCAGGTCAATCAGCGCGATCTCGTGCTCCAGGTCCCCGCGGAGCTTCAGGTAGAACGCCACGCGCTGCGCGAAGGGGCACCAGGTGTTGGTGTCCGAGAAGAACAGCACGGGGGCGGCAGAGGGCGGGGGAGGCTCCGTGGCGTCTGTAGGCGAGATGTTGATGACTTTCGCGCGGAACGACGACGGCACGCCCCCGGGGTTGAGCGAGTAGCCGCCGAGGTCTGCAGCCGCGACTGCTGCGCTCTCGAGCTCGGACCAGGATGGGACGGTCTCCGGGGAGACGGGCGGAGGGCGAACGACGGCCGGCGGCGCCGAGACGGCGGCCTCGGGGGAAGGGTTCAGGAACTGTTTGATGCGATCCAAGATGGTCGGGGTCGAGGTCGCCCGAGCGGCGACGAGCGGTTTCGATTTCGATTTCGACGTCGACGAAGGAGCCGGCATCTTCGCTGGGCGCGGAGGAGCGGCGCCGAGGCGCAGCGACTGGTTCGGCGGCGAGGCCGGGGAGCAAGAGGGCCCGGTTCTGCAGGAGATGGGACGGGAGGTCGGGCGGACGGCGAGGGAAGAGGGCATGGCTTTCGAATGGCTTGAATGAAAAAAAGAGGGAGCGATGGAAGGAAGCGGTGTGGCAACGTTCTGCTCGAGCTCTCGGGTACTTTTTTTTTGCAATAAAATCAACCAACAACGTAAAAACCTCTTCTATCTTCTCTCTATTTTCTTCTTCTGAACATCGCGCACTCGAGAAGAGGGGCATTGAAAGCCTCACTCTCAAAGAGGGGGAAACTAGAGAATCAAAAGAGAGGAGCGGAGCCATCGTAGTAGTAGCAATAATAAGCGGGTCGCGGAGTACCTCACTGTCTGAAAAAAAAACATGAAACTGAAAAAAACTCTTTCATTCTATTCCTTTCTACTCGGCACTCCCCGCCTCCCCGCCCCCTCCCCCGAGCCCCGCCCCGCCCGCGAACTCTTGCCTACTCGAAGCCTTGCCCCTTCCCTTCGTCGACGACCCGAAAGAGTAAGAGTGCCCGTGCCACTCGATGACCTTGGCCTCCTCGGCCCTTCCCCGGGGGGCGCCCGTCGCGGCGAGCCAGGCCTCTAGCGCCGCCGCGAGCGCCTCGAACGCGTCGCGGATGTCGCCGAGCGCAAACAGCAGCGCCATCCACCTGGCCTTGGCCGCGGAGGTCGCCGCGACGCTGGCGCGCGGGATGCCGCTGCCTGCGCCGCCCTCTTCGAGCAGAGAGTCGAGATCTTTGCTCCCACTGTTCTTCTTGTTGGCGGCGGCGACGGCCAGCGCCGCGGCGGCCGTCGACGCGCTCGCCTCAGACCTCATCTTCGACAGAACAGCTTTCTTTGCTTCTTGCTTCGCGGCCTGCTCGCGCTGCCTCTCTGCCTGCGACTGCACAGCGTCGATCGTCAGCCTCTCCTCTGCCTCGTGGATCATCCTCGCGTCGCGCATCCAGAGCAGCTCCTCTTGCAGCCTGCGAAGGGCCGGCCACGTGGCAGGCGGCGGCGTGGGAGGGAGCACTTTCTTGCCGACGACGGCGTCGGCGAGCGCGCCGTGCCTGTAAGCGGCCGCGGCGGCCTGGGCCGCGTCCTCCGCCTCGGCGATCGCGTCGAGCACCAGGCGCCGGGCCACGTCCATAACCCAGCAGGCGTCCCCGCTCTCGTAGAACGCGGCGCCGTGCGGGGACGTGATCCGAGAATAACGGGACTGCATCATCTCGACCAGGTGCGCCGGGAAGCCGCCCGCGGCGGCGTCGCCGGCGAGCCAGAGCGCCCTCGCGGCGCCCATCGCCGCGTTGGCGGCGTCGGAGACCGCGCGGGGGTGCAGCGACGGAGACGCGTGGAACCAGCGGGGAAGGAAGCTGTGCAGGAAGGCGATCGCGGACCGCTTCTTGGTCAGGAACAACGGGAAGTATATCGGGTGGCGGGACAGGCGGGGCTTGCCGTGCGAGAGCGCGTGGAGAGCGGGTTTCTCGGGGCCCTTGGCGGCGGGGTCGTCGTCGTTGCTGTCTTCGAAGGCGCTGCTGCCGTTGTTGTCTCCGAGGCTCTTGGAGCGAGCGGGCTTGTGGGGCAAGGAGAGGGAGACGGCGGCGTCCGCGGCGACCTCGACGTCGACAGGCGGCGGCGCAGCAGTGGCGGCGGCGGAAGCGATTTTTGAAGGCGGCGCGCCGGCGACTCCTTTCGTCGTCGCCGCGTTTTGTCCGCCGCCTTCCTCGCTCTTCGCCTTCCTCTTCGGCAAGAGCGCCCCCGTCGCGCTGCGCACCACCACGGGCACGCTCGGCAATCGAGCGACGATCAGCTCGTTCTTCGCGGCGGCCAGCGAGTCCTTGACCCTGTCGCGCAGCGCCGAGCAGTGGAACAGCGCCTCGGTGACCTCCTCGCGGTGGCGCTCGCGCGCGCGCGGCCGAGACCCGGGCGGTTTTGGCGCGGAGAAGGCCGGGAGCAGGTCGGTCGCCGTTGGCAGGGGCCTGTGGTGCTTCCGGCCCGTGCTCGGGTGGACGTGCGGGAGCGAGCCGCGCGAGCCCGAGAAGCGGAGCCTCGCGGAGCGCTTCGACTTACTCGTCTTCGTCGCAGAAGAAGAGGTGACGCTCGCGCTGCCGCCGCCGTCGCCGCCGTTGTCGACCTCGGCCTCGGTCTCGTCGTCCTCCTGGACCTCGTCACCCACGCCTTCCTCGTCCGAACGGTCGTCCTCCGTCTCCAGGTCGCTGTCCGGGGCCGGGGCCGGTCGAGGCCTGGCCCCTCCGGCCAGAGGCTCGAAGGCCGCCTCGGCGATCCTGCGGAGCCCTCCCACCAGCTCGGCCGTCGACGCGGCTGCCCGGTTCGAGCCCGTGCGCGGGAACCAGATGATCGACATGACCGTGACCAGCACGACGCCCATAACGGCCGCCACCGTGCGCGTGAACGCGTCGACCATGGCGACGCGCAGCTCCCCTCTGACGAGGGGGAACCCCAGCCTCCAGAAGGAAGGGAACGCGACAGAAATGTAAGTGACGGCCACGAGCTTGCCGGCGCAGTCGAATCCCGCCTGAGATGCCATCAGCTCGCCGCAGAGGCCCGAGGAGAAGGCGAAGAAGGTGGCTGCGAACGGGTTGTGGAAGAGGACGCCGAAGAGGCCGAAGGTGGCCCCCAGGAGGGTGCCGAAGATGCGTTCGATGCACTTGCGGCCCTGTTTGGTTTGGTGGGGTGGTGGTGGGGTTGGAGAGAGAAAGAGAAGGAGGGAAGAGGTGAGAGAAAGCGAGAGAGGGAAGAGGTGAGAGAAAAAAGCGAAAGCCGAGGGCCCGCAGGGCCATCATCGATCGTCGGTTGAAAAAAAAACATCGGAGGCAATTCCGGCCCCGTCGCTCCGTCTTCTTTGGTACCGTTTTCTGCTATGGAGTCACGAGCGTGTAAGTTTTTGCCTTGAGTGCGAAAAGGCGGGAATCGGCTGGGCGGATGGGGGAGGGAGAGGTCGCGCGAAAGAAAAGCGTCCAGAAAACAACGACAATCGATGGCGGTGATCTGAACAGATCAACTTTTCACCCGCTGCTCCGCCAATAAGTAACACGTCCCTGCCGCAGCTTGTCCCCATCTCCACATCAGAAGAAGGAAAACGACATTCTCTCGACTGTAATGACGACAAAAAGAGAAAGAAAAATCACAGACCGCAGCAATTGCGGCGAAATGGAATGGCAGAAAAAGGGGAAGGGCTTCACTCAACTGTTCTGCCGACGAGAGGGGCCGACGAGACCGCCGCCGTCGTCGCACTCCACGTCCAGGTGTTCTTGAACAAGCTCGCCGGGTCGGTCCGCAGCCTGTCGATGCCGTCCTTGGGGCGCTGCGACGCGTGGGAGGAGAAGAAGAAGACGACGATGGCGGTGAGCAAACCCACGATGACCGCCGGGCCCGATGCGTCCTCGATGGCCGTCCTCGGGATGTTGAAGAGGCAGCAGCTGCTGCTGCTCTTGCGTGCTTTGTCTTTGCCGGCTGCCTGTGGGGGGCTAACGGCTGCCAGCGCCTCCGGGGCGGAGGGGGCGGCGGCCATGTTAATTTTTGCGGAGGGAAGGGCGCTATTGAGGAGAAAAAAAAGGGGACAAGAAAGTTGTGAGAGCCTCAGGAGAGGTAAGCCGAAACCCGGGTTTTTATCTTCGCTCGTCTTCCACTTTCAATCAATCTGCTTTTTTTTTCTTCTTTTTTTTCCAATGCTCTCCCGCTCGCTCGTCGCCCACCGCCCCTGCGCGCCACAGCGGATGCGCCCCGCGCCTGCGATGGCTCCACAGTCGATCAGCCTCGCCGCGACCTCCCCGCGCGCGGAGCGACGGGCCGTCGCTCGCCTCGAAGCGCGCCAACGGATCCCATCGCCGTCGTCGTCGAGAAGCCACAGCATCAACATCGCCGCCGCATCCAACCTCGACGACGACCTCACCTCCTCGGGCGAGGACCTCGCCTATGAGACCTGCTCCCCCGGCTACGTCACCTTCGACAACGCCTCCTCACCCACCTGCACCAAGCTCCACCTCGAGGCCTCGGACTACATAGGCCTGACCCGCGTCGTGGCGTGGGTTTTGGGAGGGTTGGGTTTGCTCGTGCGCGACGCGCGGCTGGCGACGGGCGACGACGGCTGGGCGAAGAACGAGTTCTGGGTCACGACCGAGGCCGGCGCGAAGCTGTCCGACGGGAGGGCGCAGGCGGCCTCGGAGCGGCTGGCCGAGTTCGTGACCTACTGCACGCCGCCGCCGAGGAGGGCCGGGGAGGAGCCGCGGTGCGAGGCGGGCGGGATCAGGGTCGACTCGAGCGCGCGAGCTCACAAAAAGTGGACCGTCGTCACTGTTAGAAATTCAAGTTCGGGTTCAAAAGGCAGCACCTCTTCTTCTTCCCCTCTGCTCGACGTGGCCAGCGCCGTCTCTGGGGCGGGCATCGAGATCAGGGAGGCGATCGTCCAGGGGGGGCCCGCCTGCGGCGTCGATGGCGGCGGCTTCGGAGGAACAGGAGACAGGCCGACGATCGACGAGGACCCCGAGGACGACGAGGAAGTCTCTTCCTCTTCCTCCTCTTCCGCTTCTTCCATTTCGGAGCCCGCGATGCGCCTCTGGGTCTGCGAGCCCGCGACGGGAGGGAAGCTGTCGTACGTGCGCTGCGCCGCCCTGTTGCAGACGCTGAGCCTGGCACTGGGGAGGGGCGGCGGGCCGTCGCTGGTGCCCCCCGCCCCCGTCTCGCTCGTGAGAGAGTGAGAAGAGAGACGAGAGACGAGTTTTTTTGAGTTTTTCTTTTCGTTTCTTTTGTTTCTGATTTTTTTTTTCATCGTTCGTTTTCGCTCAAAAAATTCCGAAAGTAGATTTGATTGGTGTTTTCGTTTTTCGTTTTTTGTAGATGAAGTGTTCTAGGAGAGACGCAGTGTTGTTTCGAAGAAACGGAAAAAAAACAAAGGGCGAAAAAAAAAGTGTGCGAGGACCTCTCCTCTTACGCCTCCTTTTCCTTGTCCTCAGAAGGAACCTCCACCCGCTCCGTCCCGGGACCGCCAGGCCTCCAAAGCACCCTCGACCCGCTCGCGTCCACGGCCACGCCCGCGGCTTTCAGCCTCGCCCAGTCCTCGACGCCCAGATCCAGACAGGGCGCCTCCAGCGAGGCGGCCATCGCCCTGCGCACCCTCTCTGCGAATTCCGCAGGCGTCTCTTCGCTTTCCGTCGTCGTCTTTTCGTTTTCTTCCCCTTCTTTCCCTCCTGCTGTCCCCCGCGGCCGCATCACCGGCAGGGCCTCGACGCGCAGCGGGGTCCAGAGGGACATATAGGCCCGCAGAACATGGAGCGCGTCGTTCTCCAGCAGGCCCCATCCGGGGTTGAAGTTTGAGAGGGAGAGCAAGGCGTCGGCGAGCGACGAGAGGAGCGACGACGAGAAGGAGGTCGTTTTCTGTTCTTCTTCTTCTTCTTCTTCTTCTTCTTCTTCTTCTTCTTCCTCTCCGCCTTTCCCTTTCTTCCCACCACCGCTGCTGCTGTTCCTCCGCCTGTAATCCAGGCAGATGGGCAGCACGGGCCTGCCGGAGACGAAGGCGCCGCTCTTGAACCTGAGGAGGCAGTGCTCCGACTTTGTCGTGCCTGTTTTTGATTTTTCGTTTTTTTTTTTTGAAATCGAGTTTTTGACGTGTGAGCCCCAAGAAAGCAAAGAAAAGGAAAAATCTCTTTCTTTCTTTCTCTCACCTTCGGGGCTCACGGCCAGCAGAGGGAATCGCGCATCCGCAGCCCTCCGCGCCATCGTCATCGCCGCACCCTCGCTCGCAGCAGAAACAGAAGAAGGAGACGCCGACGAAGAAGCAGAACTACCGCCTTCCTCGCTCTCGCTTCTGGCGCTCCGCTCGATGAACAGAAACTGCAGCGCTCGGGACCACACCCCGAAGAAGGGCATCGAGGCGACCTGTTTCTTGGCGGCGCAGCAGGGCTGCAGGAGGCTGACGACGGCGAGGCCGTCGAGGTAGGAGACGTGGTTGAAGACGACGACGGCGCGTTGGGCTGGGGGAGAGGGTTTTCGAAGAGATAGAGAAAGAGAGGGTGAGAGGAAGAGAGAGACAGAGAGAGAAAGAGACAAGACGAACGAAGAAAAAAAAAACTCTCACCTTTCGCCTCGCTGATGATTCTCTCCCACTCGCTCCTCCGGTTCTTGATTCTGGGCACGACGCCAAAGGCCAGGAAGAGCAGGCCGCCGCTCCAGAACCTGTGGGTTGGTTGGTTAAGTGAGAGAAAGAAAGAGAGAAAAAGAAAGAAACAGAGAGAAAAAGGGGTGAGAAAGCGCAGGAGAGAAAAGGCGCCACCGTTTCTATCTTTCCTTCCTTTCTTTCTTTCCCGCTCTCGCTTTCTCTCTCTCCCCCTAGCCCCTCCTCTTCTTACCTCAGTAGCGCGTTCGTGCAGCGCGCCCTCCAAGGGCCCAGCGGCTTCCCGAGGTCCTGTTTAGCGACGAGCGCCATGAAAGTCAGGTGGACGCACGGCAGGATCATCGCAGTCAGGAAAATCCTCCAAAGCAGCAAGGGAATGCAGCAGAAGAGGAAGAGGCACTGTTTGGTGTCCATGGGGGAGGAGAGGTCCGTCCAGGGGTTGGCGCGCGCGAAAGCGGCGGAGACCGGAGGAGGAGGTTGAGGAGGTTTCGAGGTCGTCGCCGTCGCTGGCTCTGTTGTTCCCTCCATCGCCGCCGCCGCGGCTGCCGATTTTCTATCCTCGGCCCCCACGAAGACCCGCGCCGAGGCGTCCGGGACGCCTTCTGCGATCATAGATGGGGAGAGCCCGATGAGCTGGCGATTTCAGAACAAGTTTGGAGCCAATCGGCGGTCGGTTGAGAGGCCTGGCTCCTTCGCGCGAGAGGGATCGAAACAAACCCAGTCGAGAATGTGTTGATGCAAGTTCCGAGAGGAAAAAAAATGAGGAGCTTGTTTTTCCGAGGCACTTTTTTCTTCCGTTTGTTCGACGCGAAGAAAAAGCAAAAACAGCAACAGCAAGATGCGAGCTCTCTCTTCCTTCTCTTCCTCCTCCTTGAGGCCCTCTCTCCTCCACTCCCTGGCTGCTGCTGGTCCGATCTGCGCTCTCTCCCGGAGACGTCATTCGAGCCTCTCAGCAGAGGCCAGCAGCGCGAGGAAGAAACAGGCCGTTGCATTAAAGTCGTTGGCGCCGAAGTCGACGCTGCGTCGTCTCTCTTCATCTCCTTCGCCTTCTCTCCTCTCGCGGCGTCGTCGACCTTCCTCGTCCGTCCGAGCCTTCAGCGACGACGAGGGCGATGAGGACTTTGACGACGTTGAGCTGGACGGCGAGGGGTTCTTCGGGGTGCGTTGGAAAGAGAGAGAAAGAGAAAGAGAAGAGAGAAGCATTCGTTTTTTTATTTTCGACGTCGCTCGAGCATGCGCGCTCGCTCGCTCACCCCTCCTTCAACCCCGACCCCGCGACCTCCTCTTCAAACTAACGAACCAACCAAACAGTCCCTCTCCCCGGCCCTCTCCCGCGCCTGGGCGCTCCTCTCCCGCCTGCTCGACTACGCCTCGGACGCGGTCTCGGACGCGGCCCCGGCCTCGGTCTCGCGCGCGACCGTCGATGCCGGAGTGCGGCTCGCGGCCGTGCTCGTCGCCGTCTCGGTCGCGCGGTCGCTGCTGGGGCTGCTGTTCACTGTCGGGTCCGTGGGTCTGGCCCTGCTGGTGGCCTCGAAGGTGATGGCCGAGGAGGGCGGAGGGGGGAGGCGCGGCGGGAAGCGCGGCGGCGGCAAGGGTAGGTCCGTTTGATTTTTTCTTTTTTCTTTCTCTCTTTCTTTCGCCTCTCCCATTTCTCTCGCAAGCTCTTCGAGCTCACCCTGCGCTCCAAAAACAAACGAAAAAAACGATATAGGTGGTAGCAGCAAGCGCGGCGACGGAAGCACCAACTTCTTCCTGCCCTCCGGCCTCTCATCGGGCGCCGCGGGGCAGCAGAGGCGAAGTAGAAGGAAAGGCGACGACGACGAAAACGATGACGACGACGAGCTCCTCGACGTTTGGTTCGACAGGAGCCGGGCGAAGAGGCAGAAGGAGCGGGAGCGCGTCGGAGGAGGGGGGAGCGCGGCAGCGCCGTCGAGGAGGCCACAGCAGCAGCAGCGGCAGAGGCGGCGGCAGAGAGGAGAGAGCGTCGTCGACGACGACCGCGGCGGCGGCTCTCCGGGCTGGTTTTGACGCCCGCCCTTTTCCCTTTTTCAGTTGAAGAATTTCTCACTGCAAAAAAACACTTGATGTATAACATTAGAGAAGAAGAAAACGAAAAACAAAAACTGTTGATTTGTCGGAGGCGCGGAAGAGGAGAGGAAGAAAAGAGGGTCGAAAAGAAAAAAGAATGAAGGCGAGAGCCTTTATCCTTTTCACTTTTTTCGTTTTTTTTCTTCCCTCTTGCAATCCCTCTCTTCTGCTCGCTTTCCGCCACCAATTCGCCCGATGCTCCTCTCCCTCACAGCGAGGAGGAGCGCGGCGGGGCTGCCGCAAAGCACCGGCAGCGCGTTCAGAAAGAGCTCGCTGTCCTCGAAAGCGCCGCCCGCGAACTCATCATCGCATCGATCTGCGGGCGTCGCCGCCTCCTCGGCCGTCGTCGTCGTCACTGCTTCCTCGAACCGCGGGTTTGGAGCGAAACCTTCGCCGTCGTCTTCCTTCCCGTCTCCCTCGTCCACCCCGCCCAAGAACGAGCCCCCGATCCCGGCGTCGAGGGAGGAGGCCATCGCGCAGGCCGCAACGGCCCTGGCGGCTTCTCTTTCAAGCTCGAGCTCTTCTTCTCCTTCTCTCGCCGCGGCAGAGGCCCTGAGCAGCAAGAAGAAAGGAAACAAGTCACCCCAAGGCTTCGCCCGCCCCTCGCAGCCGGCGCGCGCCTCGCTCGAGGTCCCCATCGCCGACGAGTCCCCCGCCGCCACGGCCGCCCTGGCCGTCGACCTGCTCCGGTCGAGGGCGGTCCCTAGTAAGACGAGGGTCAACCTGCGGCTAGCCTTTGGCGACGTCGACGCCGCTCTGGCCGCCTCGGACCTCCTCTCCTCCTCCGACGACAATGAGTCTTCGGTCTCCGTCTCGGCGCTCGACGACGACGATGACGAAGAAAACGACGATGAAGAGTCTCCGAATTCCCTGCTGCTCATCGTGGCCCCGACACCGCAGCAGGCCCCGCGCGTCGCTTCGTTACTTTCGTCCAAAAAGTTCAAGACCAGAGACGCCGCGCTGCTCAACCCGAAATGGGAAGCCTTGGCCCCGCCCGCGGGCCTCTCTGGCTTCCAGCCTTCCTACGCCTTCGTGCCTCTGGCGGTGCAGGGCTTCCTCGGGGCCACGACGACGGCAGGGGTGATGCTCTGCGCCCGGACGCCGGGGGGGCCAGCGCAGCCGCTGTGGAGGATTTACAAGGACGAGACCGGGCGCGGCGACTTTGTCGTCGTCGGGAGGTCGCAGAAGAGGCCCGGGCCGAGGGACATAGAGGACGCGTTTTACAATTCGGCTGCCGCGAGCTCTCCCGTGACCAAAGGGGTGGCTGCTATCCGGGGGGTGTTTAATAATAAGAAATAAGAAATAGAAGAGGAGGAGGAGGAGAAGAATGAATGTAAAAACAAGGAGAGAGAGAGAGAGAGAATAAATCCTGAATGAGTTGATTTTTTTTCCACTTTCTTTTTTTCTTTTTCTGAACCAGCCCCATCGATTCGAAACCATCGACCCTCTCCATCTTGCTCTCTCTTCCTACCGCTTCGTGACCCCCGCACGAGAAGAAAGAGAGTCACGTCTCGCTCCTGGAGGAGAGAGAGCAGAGAACAAGGCAAAAAAAGGCTCCTTCCGACAAGCGAAAAAACCAACAAGCAATAAAAGAAAACGATGGCCGACGACGGAAACACCGGCGCTCTCTGCGAGTGGGGCGTCCCCTTTTTGAGGCCAGGGGCGTAGAGGGCGCCCGAGTGGGCCCTTCGCCACAAGGACCCCATCGTCCACGCCTCGAGGGTCATCCAGTGGGCTCGACAGCACGCCGAGTCGGTGCGCAAGCTGCGCGTCAATTACACCGCATCGCCTGAAGACTTCAACGCGAAGGAGTTTGGCGCGCTCGTTTCGGTCGTGGGGTCCGCACTTGGAAGAGGTCTCGTTACGGAGTGGGTTCAAGAGGTCGCTGTCTCGCCCTTTCTGGGTCTCTCTGCGCGGCGCTATCATCCCCGCGGGGAAGCTGTGCTCGCTCAAAGTCGATGGGCTCGCTGCGGACGCCATCTCGGAGAGCGACGTCGAGCCCCTGGCGCAGCTCTCGGGCAGCCTCGAGGAGCTGGTCATCACTTGTTACAGTACGTGCTTCCCCGACGGCTCGCCGACCGGCCTGCCGCGCTTCCCGGAGTCCGTGCTCGCTCTCACGGAGCTTACGCACCTCGAGCTGAATGGTCACAAACGCATCGCACCGATTCCCCGCCGGGGATTTTCAAAACCTCAAAAAAGCTCGAAAAGCTCAACGTCGCCTTTCTGCTCCCATGTCGTCGCTCCCACAAAAGAGCTGAGGTCTCAGAGAACTTCCGGGCCCGGGAGGTGCTCGACGTCTCCTACCCTAGAAAGGTCTAGGGGCCGCGCGCCTCCAGACGGGGCATTCCCTGCAGAGCTCAAGGGGATGAAGTCTCTGCGAGAGCTCAGCTTTGAATGGTGTGGCCTCCGCCGCGTGCCGGCCTTCATCGGCGAGTTGAAGTCACTCGAGTGCCTTGACCTCAGCTGGAATCTGCCTTTGCAGATCGACGCCTTGACGTTCGACTTGTTGCTCGAAGGATGCCCTCGCCTGCGCGAAGTGAAGCTGGGACAATTCCGTTAGCCTTGGAATCCGGAGCCGCTTGCGCACCTGCAAGCCTTCGAGGCGAAGCTTCTCGCGAAAAACCCGGAGGCGAAAGTGCAGTTCTAGAGGTTTGTTTCCTTCTTTTTCTTTTGACTGAAAGGCAGAGCCATTTGCCTTTTTTTTTACTTCATGTGTTTGTGTGTTTTGTTTTCTTTTCACGCAGAACGGTGGGGAGAGAGAGAGAGAGAGAGAGATAGAAAGAGAGAGAGTTCTTTTCTTTGCTTTTTTTGTTTGGCACGGGGAGGAGGGGGGGGGAGTGCAGCAAGAGAAAAGAGAAGAAGAAAGAGAAAAGAAACTCCCGAGTTACAGACGATAATTCGAAAAAAAAAGAAAAAAAGTTTTGAACTCTCCTCCTCCTCCTCCTCCCCAAACCTCAACTCAGCTGCTTCAGCGCGTCCCCCTGACCCTGGAAGAACAGGAAGCTCAGCGCAAAGTCCGCCACGAAGATCCCGACGAGCGAGATCACGACGGCGGACGTCGTCGACTCCCCGACGCCCTTGGCGCCGCCGGTGGTGGTGGTGCCCCAAGAACAAGAAACGACGGAGATGATCGCGCCGAAGACCCAGGACTTGATGCAGCTGGTGGCGACGTCCCAGGGCATGACCGCCTGAAGGAAGTGGGAAAGCGGAGTTTGTTTGTTGGAGTTTGAAGAGAAAGAGAGAGAGAGAAAGAGAAAAAGAGAAAAGAGTGAGTGTTTTTCGTTGTTCTCGTCGACCTCTTCGAGAGAAAAAAATTTGCGACTTCTTACCCTCGCCGCCGAGTCCAGGATCACGTTGGCCGTTACGTCGTACACCGCCTCGGCCAGCAGCGTGCTCGCCGCCATCCCCATCGCGAAGCAGAGAAGGTTCAGCACGGGTCCCGCGACCATGCAAGCGAGAACCCGCGGCACCACCAAGTAATCGGTGGGGTCGGTGCCCAAAACCCGGAGAGAGTCGGTCTGCTCGCTGACCGCCATGGTACCGAGCTCCGCCGCGAACGCCGAGCCCACCCTCCCGGCCATGATGATGGCCGTGACGACCGGTGTGAGCTCCCGAGACAGAGCGAGACCCAGCACCCCACCCACGGAGCGAGTCAGCCCCATGCGCGCAAACTCGCGGACAAACTGGATCGTGAAGACCATCCCGACGAAGCTCGACGTCAGCAGGGCCACCCCCAAGGAACGTGGCCCAACCAACAACAGCTGATCGACGGTATTCTTCCAGTGGATCTGGCCTCGGGCGATCCGCCAGAAGGACTGGCCCCCGAGCACGAGGCAGCAGACCGTGCGCTGCAGCCAGCGCGGCGGGTTGAAGGCGTCGAGCAGGCGGAGGAGCGCTGTTTTTTGAAAGGGGTTTTTTTGTTTTTTTGTTGAGTTTTTTCTTGGCGAGTTGAGATTTCAATTCGAATTCGCTGTCTTTGAGGAGAAGGGAAACAGACAGCTCCCTCGTCTTACCGAATGCGGTCGTGCTGATCCCGGAGCGGACGCTGGAGGCGAATGAGGAAGAGGTTGAAGAGGTCGAGGTCGAGTCTGACGACGACGACGCCGAAGAAGACGACGACGACGCTGACGCTGAGGTCGCCGTCCTCGCCTCGGTTGAGTCCCAGTGCTCCTTTTCGATCTTCGGTGGCGTAAAAAATGATGTCCTTCGTCTGATGTGGAGGAATGGTGACGAACGGAGGACAGGAGGCCGAGCAGAGGGGCGGTGGAAGGCGCTCGCTGTGATGGCCGATGATGGTTTCATCGTCGACGACGTCGGTGATGGAATTGAAGCCGCCGAAGCGAGGCCGTTCGTGGCCCGTGGCCGCGATGCGAGCTGGGTTCGCATGCCGGGCTGTCGAGAGGGGAGCTCTCTGGCAAGTGGTGGAAGTGGAAGTGGGGAGTGTGTCTCACGTGAAGGAGGAGAAAGGCGAGGAAAGAAGAGGAATGATTGGAAGCGAAGTTTTTTTCTTCGATTTTTTTTCTGCTCGACGGCGAACTTGGGGCTATTTTCTTCGTTCGTCGAAGAAGAAGCGGAAGCGAGAGCAATCGACTTCGATCGTCCTCTCCCCTTCTCGCGCGCGCCCTCCCCACACCAGCTCACCCGCGCACCTGCTCCTGACCCCCTCGTCGCCTATCCGCAGGCCCCGCCTCGCTCTATGTCCCCCTCGCTTTCCCTGCGCGCCGCGCCGTCCAGCGCGCGCGGGGCGAGGCAGAGGAGGATGAGGTCTAGAGGAAGCTCGTCTTCGAAGTCGTCGTCGTCGTCGCAGGCGCTCCTTCCTCCTGTTGGCGCCACCAGCGGGCAGCGAAGCAGCCAGGCCGCCCCTGTCGCCGTCGTCGCAGACCCGAAGGCAACCCTCCTGAACGATGCGGAGTTTATCCTGAACGCGCACGAAAAGGTAAAGACGAAGTGGAGAGCAAAAGAGGGGGGCAAAAGAGGAGATCGAAAAGGCGCAAGTCGCTTTCGAAGAAAAAACTTCTAGAATCGCTGTGCCGTCACAGCGCCTACCGCACTTTCTTTCCTTCTTTGCGCGTACGCGGAACACCTAGGGCACGTTGTTGTGGTCTCAGAGACATAGGGGGAAGGAGCAGAGAGGGTTCAACACCATTGGAATCAAGCCGTCAAAGGAGCTCGATGCCTCTTTCCTCAAAACGAAAAAAGAAAAATCGATATCTTCTTCTTCGACCTCACGTTTCTTCGTTCCTTCTCCTCTCTTCCTCCAACAGATCGTCTCCGCCCTCAACCCTCACGCGGCCGAGCGCCTCGAGGAGGACCTGCTGCTCGAGATCGGCACTTTGCAGCTGGCGCTGGACGAGGCCGCGAGGGACGCCGCGGCGGCGGAGGCCGCGCTCCGAGAGTCGCTGGCCGACCTCTCGGAGCTCGAGGCGAAAGCCCGGGCGCTGTCTTCCGTCGCCGGCTTTCGAGCGGCGCCCGCTGCCGCTGCTGCTGCTGCTGCTCCGACAGCAGTTGCTGCTGCTCCTCCTGCTGCTCCCGCTCTCGAAGAAGAACAAGAACAGAAAGAAGCGAAAGAGAGGCGTCGGAGGAGGGGCTCAAAAAGCGCCTCTTCCTCTTCCTCATCTCCGGCGGCGTCGCTGGCCGCGGCCGGCCTGCACGCCTCGCTCGACCTCTCCCCCCGCCTGCGAGAGTTCTGGCACCCCGTGGCCTTCTCCCGCGACGTGAAGGAGGGCCGGGACCTGGAGTTTGACCTCTTCGACCAGAGGTGGAGCCTGCGGAGAGGCGACGAGGGCGAAGGAGGCGAAGCGCCGAGCTGCGTCTTGGTTCCCCCGACTTCTTCTCCGTCGAATTCCACTTCTTCGACCTGGCTCGACGACCCTCCGGCCTCCCTCCCGACCCGGGAGCGCGACGGCCTCGTCTGGGCCTGGCCCGGAGCCTCTTCTTCAACGCCCCCGGACACTCTACCCACTTTTGCGGCGCCCCCGGAGGGATACACGGTCCACGCCGAGCTCACGATGGACGTGCCCGTCGACTCGACTTTACTTTTGGAAAACCTGCTCGACCTCGCGCACGCGCCGTTCACGCACACGAGCACCTTCGCCCGCGGCTGGCCCGTTCCCGACGCGGTGACCTTCCGCGCCAGGGAGGCCCTCGGTGGGGTCTGGGACCCGTACCCGATCGACATGTGCTTCGCTCCGCCCTGCGGCACGCTGTCGCTGATCGGGATGAAGGCCCCCGGGGCCGTGGCGAAGAGCAGTTCTTCGAGCGGCGGCAGCAATTCAAACGGCGGCGACGGCGGGAAAAGTTCAACCTCTTCCTCTTCCGCTTCCGCCTCTGCCTCGCGCCACCTCCACCAGATGCACGTCGTCCTCCCCGCCGGCCCCGGGCGCGTCAGGCTCCTCTACCGCATGTGCCTCGACTTCTGGCCGTGGGCTGCGAAGGTTCCCTTGGTCACAAGGCTCTGGCGCGCCGTCGCCGACCAAGTGCTGGGAGAAGATCTGGTTTTGGTCGCTGGCCAGCAAGAGAGGCTGCTGCGCGGCGGGGACGTGTGGGCGAACCCTGTGCCCTATGACAAACTGGGCGTGAGGTGCAGGAGGTGGAGGAACGCCGTGGCGGCCGGCGACGAGAGGGCCGCGAAGCTGGCGTTGCCCGATAACGACGGCGGAGAAAACGGAGGTGTTTTCATGAGTGCTCGCGAGCTGCTGTTTGCGACCGAGGACGAGTAGAAAGCCCTTTTTTTTCTTGAGTTCCATTTATATCTCAGCCATCATCAATCCCCGGGATTGCAGCAGCCGTTGTTGAGTTTTGCTTTCTCGAGGCAACGAGGAGGAAGAAGAAGAGAAAAACAAAACTTCACTACTTCATTTTTTGAAAAATAGTCCCAATTCTTTCTTTCCATTTTTTCTTGTCCCATCCCGGCTCGCTTGCTTGCTTGCAGCAGTAGCACCCATTTTTGTAAACAAAACACTAGCTAGAGAAGAAGATACACATGCAAGCAACGATAGCCCAAAATAGAAAGAAAAGAAACGGAGAATGAAAGAGAGAGCAAACACAGCGAAGGAAAAGTTAAAATTTTTTAAGAAAGGAAAAAAAACTCCTCTTTTTTCAAACCTTCATCCCGATCGGCTCCCCGCTCTTCAACCTTTTTTGAAGCCACCCGAGACCGAAAACCAAACCCGCAGACTTGGCCAGCGAGTCGTCGGCGCAGAACGTGTCGAAGGAAGCCAGAGGCAGGGCCAGGGTCTCAATCGCCTCTCCGTCGCTCGCAACGCCTCCGCCGCCGCCGCCGCCTCCGCCTCCCGTCTCCTCCTTGAGCGCGTCGCCGTCGTCAACGGAGACAGCGAACACCGTGTGCCTCGCGCCGCTGATCCCGATGGCAGAGTGGTAGCAAGCGATCCTGCGCAGGTCCGAGGGGTCGATGCGGAACCCGCACTCCTCGGCGACCTCCTCGGCGGCTGTCTCCTCGAGCGACGAGCCCTTGTCGAGAATGCCTGCGCAGAGCTCGAAGGTCAAGCCGGCTTCCAGGGGAGGAGGCGGAGGGACATCTTTCAGCTTTTCAGCTGCTTCCTCCTGGGCTTCGGCCAGGGCAGCGGCCCAGACCGCCGGCCTGAACTGGCGGACCACGAGCGCGCTCTTGCGCTCGCGGTGGTAGATGACGACCGAGACCTTTTTTTTTTTCGTTTTTTCGTTTTTAAAAAAAAAAGAATGAGTTTTTTCTTCTTCCGTTGTTCTTCTCGTTCTTTTTCGTTTTCTTCTCTCTTCTTCACTCCCTTCCAACTCGCTCACCGACGGGTGAGACCGAGCCACGTCCCAGCGCCGGGGCCTCCCGTCGAGCTCGAACAGCAGGGACGCCGTGCGGATGAACTTGCTCTCCCCGTTGATCAGGGGCTGGGCCACGGGGCTGGTGAGCCTCGAGAGCAGCTGCGGCGCGGCGTGCTTGGAGTCGGGCTGGAGAGACACGAGCGAGTGGCGGTAGAACCGACGAGCATTAGCCGACGATGATGACGATGCTTCTCCCGTTGCCGCCGTTGCCGCTGCCGTCGTTTCTGCTGCTCTGGACGCCATGCTTCTGCGGAGAGGGGCCGAGCGGATCGCCGACGAGTGCAGGGCGCGCATTAGATGGCGAGGGAGGAAGGAAGGAAGAGAGAAAGAGATGCGAGCTAGATCGAAAAAAACAAAAAACGCCCGAAAAATAAAATGTTTTTTTTTTTTTTTTTTTGCAAAAGAACGAAAATCAAATTCTCTTCCCCTTCTTCTAGTGTACATCTTCCTCTTTCTCTACGACCACGTCTTCAGCCGCGCGAGCACCTTCTTGGCCCTGGCCGCCGTCGTGCGGTGGCTGCGCCCCCCGTCGTCGTCGTCTTCTTCTGCGGCTCCCGCTGTCGCCGTCGTCGTCGTCGTCACAGTCGTCGTCGGCGAAG
>Ga0114918_10002260_pt1 | contig 17285 bp, 10 predicted proteins | sample LantaG_FD_87015 | JGI IMG/M metagenome (GOLD analysis project Ga0114918, IMG submission 87015) | Deep subsurface microbial communities from Baltic Sea to uncover new lineages of life (NeLLi) - Landsort_02402 metaG | ecosystem: Environmental > Aquatic > Marine > Oceanic > Sediment | place... | reverse complement strand
TGTGCTCTCTCGCTCTGTGAGAGAAAAAAAATAGAGACTTTTGTTTTTCCCTCCCCTTTTTCTGTGCTCTGATAACCTCTCTCTCTCTCTCTCTCTCTCTTTCTCTCTCTCTCTCTCTCTCTCTCTCTCCAACTACTCACCGCGTCAGCAGCTTGACGATCAGGGCCCACACCATGCAGCCCGCCCCGATGACGACCGCAAACAGCCACTCCTGCCAGGACTGGCCCACCACCTTGAAGAAGGTGCTGACGGGGGTGAGCATGATGACCAGCTGGCAGAGCACCGTGATGCCCATGACCCAGAAGAAGACGGGCGATGCCCAGAGGCGGGCGAAGATGTTGAGCTCGTCCCCGATCTTGCGGGCGTTGAGCTCGTTGAACAGCTGCATGAAGATGAAGGAGTTGAACACGATGGAGTTGTACTTTTGGCGCCCCGCCTCGGTGTCGGCGTGGAACTGGCGGGTGGCGGCCGTGTCCAGGGCTTTGAAGGCGGCCGCCCGGGGGCAGGCCTTCCCGCCGCCGCCCTCCCCGCCGCAGAAGGAGGCCTCGTGCCGCTTGGCGTGCTGGACGGAGCCCGTGGGGCGGCCCTTGGCGTCCAGCCCCCCCTTCAGGTAGCAGAGCGGCACCTCGCCGGGGAGGTAGATGCCGCCGTCCACGCCCGCCAGGTTGTCCGCACAGCCGGCGGCCACGCCAGCCCCCGCGGGCGTGCAGCAGGTGTTGATGCAGGGGCCCACCGTGCAGCGGGCGGCGGCCGGCATGGTCATCCCCGCCACGAGCGCGGGCGCGGGCGCAGGTGGGAAGAAGGGCCCAGTCGCGCCGCCCGCCAGCAGCGGCTCCAGCCCCTTGACGCCCGCCGCGTCCACGGCGGAGTAGGCGGCCGTCGGCGGGGGCAGGCCGTACCGGGCCGGCAGCACGCGGGGAGCGCCGTAGATGATGAGGAACAGCCAGAAGAGCTGGTACAGGCCCTGCGTGATGATGTGCTTCCACATCTTGCGCGAGATGAGCGCCTCCGTCCGGCCGTGGGGCCGCTCCTTCAGCAGGGCGAGCGTTGGGGCCTCCGTGGCCAGGGCCAGGGCGGCCATGGCGTCCATGATCTGAGGAGCGGGGAGGAGAGGGACAGCGGGGAAAAGGTAAGAGGAGAGGAAAGAGGAGAGAGAGGAAAGAGTGCAAGCGTGCGCAGTCTCCCCCCCCTCTCTCCACCCTCTCGGGAACCACGCCGCCCCACCCCCACCGCCCTCCACTCTCTCTCGCTCTCTCTCTCTCTCGCTCGCTCTGTCTTACCAGGTTGACCCACAGCAGCTGCAGCACGTTGAGCGGCGTCTCCCCGTTGGTGACGGCCGCCACAAAGGCGACCACCAGGGCCACAAAGTTGACCGTCAGCTGGAACTGGAGGAACTTGCGGATGTTGGCGAAGACGGACCGGCCCCACATGACAGCCTTGACGATGGACGAGAAGTTGTCGTCCAGGATGACGATGTCGGCGGCCTCCTTGGAGACTTCGGTGCCGGCGATGCCCATGGCCAGGCCCACGTCCGACTCCTTCAGGGCGGGCGCATCGTTGGTGCCGTCGCCCGTCACCGCCACGATCTCGCCCATGCCCTTCAGCGTGCGGACCAGGACCAGCTTGTCGGCGGGCGAGGAGCGGGCGAGGACCTGGAGGCGGGGCAGCAGGGCGACCAGCTCCGCCTCGGGCAGGGCCCGGAAGGTGGGGCCCTCCATGGACAGGCCCCCCTCCGTGAAGATGCCGCACTCGCGCGCGATGTGCTGGGCGGTGTGGATGTTGTCGCCCGTCACCATGCGGACGGTGATGCCCGCGTCCTGGCAGGTGGCGACCGCGGCGGGCACCTCCGGGCGGACGGGGTCCTTGATGCCGACGATGCCCATCAGGGTGAGCCCCTCCTCGAAGGGCTTCTCGGGCGCGGCGCCGCCCGGGCCCAGCACGGAGGCCGGCACCTCCTTCTGGGCCAGGCAGATGGTGCGCAGGCCCGTCGCCGCCATGCCCGTCACCTCCTCGATCAGCGCGTCCCGGGCCGCGTCGTCCAGGGGCGTGGGGGGCGCCCCGCCGGGCGCGTAGGCGGCCACGCAGCGGCGCACCACGATCTCGGCCGCGCCCTTGGCGTACAGCAGGCAGGCGCCCTTCGCGGCGGGCCCCGGGTCCGGGTGGCGCACCAGGACGGACGCCATCTTGCGCTCGGACGAAAAGTCGTACTCGCGCACCACCCGGCCCGCGTTGGCGTCGCGCAGGGCCTTGTACGGCGTGCCCCACCCGCGCAAGAGCATGAGCAGGGCGCACTCGGTGCGGTTGCCCACAAAGCCGACGCCGTCGGAGGAGGTGTTGAGGGTGGCGGCCGCCGCCGCGACGCCCGCCGCGCCGCCCGACCCAGCTTTGGCCTCCTTCTTCTTCTTCTTGGCCTTGCCGCCCGCCGCCGCCGCCGCCGCCGCCTCCTCCGCCGCCGCCGCCGCCTTGTCCTTGGGCTCCAGCAGGAAGGCCTTGGAGTTGAGGGCGCAGTTGAGCTCCAGGTGGGTGGCCAGGTCCGGGTCCAGCGACTCGCGGGGCGGGGACGGGCGCGCCAGTGTCGCGCCCACCCCGCCCAGGCGGGCGGCGACCACCGTCATCCGGTTCTCCGTCAGCGTGCCCGTTTTGTCGGAGCAGATGGCGGTGGCCCCGCCCATCGTCTCGCAGGCGGCCAGGACGCGCACGAAGTTGTTGTCCTTCATCATCTTGCGCATGGAGTAGGCGAGCGAGATGGTGACTGCCAACGGCAAGCCTTCGGGGACCGCCACCACGATGATGGTGACCGCAAAGATGAAGAAGCGGAGGGGGCCCTCCGCAAACTGCTTGATGGGGAAGCCCCGGTTCTCCACGCACCACCGGATGAGGAGGACCGTGAAGCAGAGGACGCCCACGCCCAGGCCGACCTTGCCGACCGCGGCCGCCAGCACGGTGAGCGCCTCCTGCAGGGGCGTGTCGCCCGTCTCGCCCACCACCATCGCCATGGTCCGCCCCCACTCCGAGTGGACGCCCACGGCCGTGACCAGCAGCGTGCCCGACCCCTCGGACACCTGCGTCCCGCACCGGACCCAGGGTGAGCGCTCCACGCTCTTCTTAATGGGATCCGACTCGCCCGTCAGGGAGGCCTCATCGATGACCAGGCCCTGCGCCGCCAGGAGGACGCCGTCCGCGGCGACCTTGTCGCCCGTGATCAGGCGCACCACGTCGCCCACCACCAGGTCCGTGTTCAGGACCAGCTGCTCCACGCCGGCCCGCACCACCTTGATCTCCACCCGCTCCTTCTGGGCGTTGAGCTTGCGGAACTGGAGGTCCTTCTGGTAATCGTTGCCCGACGCAACCAGGGAGACGACAAGGACGGCCACCCAGATCGCGACGCCCTCGGACCAGGCGGACTGGGCGCGCTCCTCCGGGATGGCGGCGCCCAGGACGGTGGAGATCTGCAGGGGGGGGGGAGGGGCGAGGGGCGAGGGAGGGGGGGAGAGAGGGAAAGGGGAATGGAGGGGAATGAGGGGGATGAGAGCGGGGGTGTGGTTGAGAGGACGCGCACGCTCCCCTCTCTCCCCTCCTCTCCTCTCCTCTCTTCTCCCTCCGCGGGCACGCCCGCGCGCGCCCTCTCGCTCGCTCGCTCTCTCGCTCTCCTCTCTCTCCTCTCTCTCCTCACGAGCAACTCACCAGGGCCGCCCCCATCAGCAGGACGAGGGTGGGGTCCTTCAGGTTCTCGAAGAAGAGGGCGAAGAAGGACTTGGACTTGGCCTGCTTGAAGGTGTTGGGCCCAAAGGCTGCCCGTCGGGCGTCCACGGTCCCGGCCGGGTCGGCCTCGCCCACGCCCGTCGTCAGGGAGGTGGACAGGGCCAGGGCCAGGCCGCCGGGGCCGCCTGCGTCGGCCAGGGCTGTGTCGTCCTTTTCCTGTTGTGGGAGGGAGGGAAAGAGAGGGGAGAGGGAAAAGGGAGGATGGGTTTGAGAGAGAGAGAGAGTCCGCTCCTCTCCCCCTCCAACGGCGGCGCGGTGCGGGCACGTGGGACACGCGCGGGTGTGTTTGGAAGAGACTCGCGCCGCGGCCGCCGCCCGCCAGATCCCCTGGCCGCCCCCACACGCGCGGCGCGCGCACAGAGCCCCCCCCCTCCCCCCCTGCTAACGCACCTCCGTCATGCGGGCCAGCTCGGCGGGCGAGATGGAGAAGGGCGGCGATAGGGCGGTGGAGAGGGGCGGGCCATCGCCGTGCGCGGCAGCGCCGACCGGCTTGTCACCGCCGGCGGCCGGCTTTTTGGAGCCGGTCTTCTTCATGGCGGCGGGTGCTGGCGTCCGTGGGGTAACGTCAGGCGGTGGGGAGGGGGGGAAGGGTGCCTCACAGCGCGCAGGCACGGGCACGGAGAGCACACACGTCCAATCAACCACGCACACGAGCGCAGCGCCGGCGTGTGTGTGTTGCCTGCGCAGCCGCGCGGACTGTGCACGCGCCCGGTCGGTGGATGGACCAGGCCAGGGAGGGGACCCTGCAGCACACGGCCAGGCGGGGCGTGTGTGACGGGAAGGGGGGGGAGAGGGCGCGCGCGCGTCCGGGGGCGAGAGGGCGCGGGGCAAGAATAAATGAAACGAGTGAGGGGAGGGTGGTGTGAGACTCTTTCATTCTAACCTGGCCTCACCCCGCTGCCCGCCCCGCCAGCCCCTGGTACCACCCCGCCAGCGCCGGCTTGCGCATCGCGTCCTCGCACCGGGCGATGACACCGCCAATGACGGCCGCCGCCTCCCGCGCGGCCCAGGAGCCGGGCGGCGCGGCGCCGACCGCGGCCGCCAGGGCCGCCTGCCCCGCGCCCGCGGCGGCCGGCCCTGCCACGAGAAGGCCCGCGGCCACGGCAGCCAGGGCGCGCAGGGCGCCGGGCGGGGCGGGCGCGTCACGGTGGGTGACGTGCGCCAGCCGGTCGCCCGCGGCGGTCGCGCACCGGCGCAGGGCGAGGGCCAGGGGCGGGGCGGGGGAGGGGTCGCAACCACCACCCCCTCCGCCCCCGCCCCCGCCCCCGCCTCCGCCTCCGCCTCCTCCACCTCCACCACTCCACCCGCCCGGCCCGGCCGCGGTGAGGAGGGACGCCACGTCCGGCTCGCCCGGTGCGCCTGCATCCCAGGGCCCGTCCACCCAGGGAGCGGCCAGGGCCCGGCTCAGGGCGGCGCAGGCCAGGGCGGGGCGGCGGGCGGGCGGCCCGGAGGCGGCCAGGGAGGCGGCCAGGGCCACCGCGGCCGCCGCGACGGCTGGGGCCGGGTGAGCGATGAACAGCAGGGCGGCCGGCGCGACGACGGCGTCGACGGTCGGCTCGCTCAGGCCGTCCACGCAGGCGGCCAGGGCGTGCAACAGGAACTGGGCGCGCCCCGCCAGGACCGTGTCCGCCAGCCAGGCAGGGGACGGAGCGACCGTGCCCCTCCCCGCCACAGCCGCCACCAGCGCGTCGTAGCGCGGCAGGCACCCGGCCAGCCCCTCCGCGGCCTGGCCGCGGCCGGGCCCGCCCCCTCGCGCATCCGCGGCCGCGCTGCTCACGAGGGCGCCCACCAGGTCGGCGTGGGCGGCCAGCCCCGGCGGCGGCGGGCGGGCAAAGGCCAGGTGGGAGAGCGTGTTCAGCGCCGCCACCGTGGCGGCGGGGTTGGGCGGGCGGGCGCCGGCACTGCCGCTTTCCACCAGCGCACCCGCGGCGGGGGCGGCCGCCCGGACGGTGGCCACTCCAGCAAGAAAAGCGGCGTCCAGGGCGGCCCGTAGCGCGCCCGGGCCGACGGCGGCCAGCCAGCCCGGCGGGGTGGCCAGCGCGGCCCGCCCATACCCTTCCCCTACCTGCGCCGCGCTGGCTGCGAGGGACGCCAGGGCGGCGGACGCGGCGGCGGGGGTGGACGGGTGGTGCTCACGGGCGCCCAGCAGGACCGCCAGGGCGCGGGAGGCCAAGGGCGCGACCAGGGTCCGGGCGGGCGCGGAAGCGGCCAGGGCGGCCGCTGCGGCTGCGGGCGGCGCGCCGCCCGCGGCCGGGGCGAACAGGGCGGGGCCTATGGACCCGCCCAGGGCCGCCTCGCACACGCCGCCCGTGAGCAGGGCCGCTGCGGGCGTGGGGTCCGGCAGGGAGGCGGGCGAGGGCAGGCCGGCGGCGTACAGGGCCGCCGCGATGGCCAGGGCGGCAGCCTGGCGGTCCAGCATGGGGGCAGTGGCGAGGTCGGCGCTGCCCGCCCTCCTCCCCGCCGCCACCGCTGCCAGCGCGTCGTCCAGTGCCGGGCAGGGCAGGCCGCCGTGCTTGGCCGCGCCCTCCACCAGGCCGGCCAGGGCGAGGGCGGACGCGGCCGGCGAGGCCGCGGCCACGGCGGCCTGCACCAGCGTGGCGAAGGAGGCCGGGGCGGTGCTGGCCGCGGCGGTGGCGGCGGCCTGTCGAATTGGCAGCAGGGCCTCCAGGGAGGGCGGCGGGGCGGCGGCCGCCGCCGCCAGGAGGGCGAGCAAGTCGTCCGCCATCGTGTGGAGTGCGCACTCACCTCAGTTGGGGCGGAGGCGGGGGTTGCGCGCTGCCATCATCGCAGCCCATCGGAAAATGCGCAAATGCGAGAGGGGAGGGCGCGCGACTCTCTCTCTCGGCTGGCCGCCGCTCTCTCTCATTTTTCTGTTTCCGGTTGCTGCACGACCAAAGCACAATGGGCCTGACGGGCGACCCAGGCCCCTCAGGCGGCGCGGGGCCACCACCCCCACCAGCCGCCAGTGGTCAGCAGCAGGGCCTGGCCTCCCTCCTCTCCAGCGACAAGGAGGCTGGTGCCAATGACAACGGCACAGCCCCGCCCGCCACGCTCCTGGCCGCTGGCGGCGCGCGCCCGCCCACCTCCCAGCCCCGCCGCTCCGACGTGGGCGAGCTCAACCTGGCGCTCCAACACGTCCTGTATGCGACCGACCCGGCCCGTGCCTTGGCGTGTGGGGACGACGTCCTGGACGGCGCGGTCGCGGCGCACGTGGCGGGTGTGGCCGACCAATTGCTGTCGGCCGCGAGCGCCGCTGCGGCAGGCGCGGAGGAGGAGGAGGAGGAAGGGGGCGGGCTGGCGCCCCGGGCCGGCCTCATCCTGCCGATCTCGCCCCTGGAGGTGGCGCTTCGATACCGGGCCGAATCGGCGGTAGCGGCCGCGGTGGCGTCTGGGGCCGGGGCCAGCGGCAGCGGCCTGCTGCCCGGCGCCACATCGCCCCCCGGCTGGCCGGGGCGGCCGTCCCTGCTGGCGCCGGGCGGGCCTCGCCCGACCTCGCCCCCGCCGCACGCCACCTCTCCACCACGCCGCGGCAGGGGGGCGGCCCCGCCCAGCCCGCCCGCGTGGGGGCCTCCTATGACAGCCCCACAGATCTCTACTACTCCTCTGTCGCCGCAAACAGCCGCCGCCCAGCCGCCATCACCTCCCCCCATCGCCCCGTTCCCCCTCGACCGGGCGACGGCGGTGGGTGACGTGCGCTTCGGCGGCGACGCCTCCTCCCCGCCCGCCTCGACGGCGGCCTCCGCCGCCGCCGCCTCCGGACTGGGCCCCTCCCCGACCCTCCCGTCCCTGGAATCCTGGTCCAACTTCGGCTCGGTCAGGGCGCGGGCGGCCGTGCGGGCCGGGCGGTGGGCGTTCGAGGTGGTGCTGGGCTCAGCCGGGATCGCCCAGGTGGGGTGGGCGACCGCGCGCGCTGCCGCCCGGTTCACCAATGAGGAGGGCGTGGGCGATGCGCCCGATTCCTACGCCTTTGACGGCCGCCGCGTGCGCAAGTGGGCGGGCGAGTCGGCGCCGTACGGGGAGGCCTGGGCTCCCGGCGACACGATCACCTGCTGCCTGGACGTGGCCGCGCGGTCGGTCTCTTTTTACCGCAACGGCCGGGCGCTGGGGGTGGCGTTCGCGGGCATCCGGACGGCGCCGCGCTCCGGCGGCCCACCCGCGAGCCCGGGCCCCCTGGACTACCACCCGGCCGTCTCCCTGTCGTACGGGGAGCGGGTGGAGGTCTCCTTGGGCGGGGCTGCCCCGCTGTGCGCGGCCGCCCTGGCGGCCGGGTTTCAGCCCATCGAGGCGCCGCCCGTGGGGCGCGAGGCCGCGGCCTGGCTGGTCGGCTGCCTGGCCAGGCTCGCGGAAGTTGGGTGTGGCGGCAAGGGAGAGGCGGCGTCGGCGGGCGCGGCGGACGCCGACCGGCGCACCCCCTCCCCCCCGCCCCCCTTCCCGCCCTCGCGCGCACCGACGCCGCCGCCCCCACCTGACGCGCACTCGGCCTTTGTCCTGGGCACCTCCGGCGCGCCCGCCGAGCGGGCCGGTCGCCTGCTGGCCCCGGACGGCCCCGCCGCGGCCGCGGTGACGGCGGCAATGGGCGGACGGCTGGCCGCCCTGCTGCGGGGCGGGCCGGGCGGGCCGGGCGGGCCCGGGACGGCATTCATCGCGGCCGACGCGGTCCTGCCGGCCCTGGTCCGCCTGCACCGGGCGGCGGGGGCGGGGGCGGGCGGGCGGCGCGCCGGGCGGGGGGGCTGCCGGCGCACCCCTCCCCCCGCCCGCGTGTTCGCCCGCCTGCTTGCGGCCAGCCTGGCGGCCGACCCGGCCGCCCGGTCCGCCCTGCTCCTCGCCCTGCTGGCCGCCCTGGCACGGGCCGCGCGCCTGGCGGCCGTGGCGGCCTCGCCCGAGGATGAGGCGGCCCGCGCAGAGGCGGAGGCGGCCGTGGCGGCGGCCCGGGCGGCCGCCCTGGCGGCGGGCCTGGAGGCAGTGTTGGGCGGCGAGGAGGGCGGCAGCGGCCCGCCCGCCTCCTCCTTCCCGCCCGCGGCCGCGGCGCCGCCGCCGCCGCTGTGCCCGCCCCCGCGCGGTGCTGAGGTGGTCGCCCTGGCGGCGGACCTGCTGGGCGAGCCCGCCGTGGCCGCCGCCTGGACGGGGTCGCCCGGCTGGCACGCCGCCCTGGAGGCCCTGCTGACGGTGCGGCCGCCCACGCCGGCCGACCTGGCGGCCCTGGTCCCCGCCGGGTGGTGGCCCGGCGCGCCGCGCGGTGGGGCGGCGGCGGCGGGCACGGCGGCGGGCGCGGCTGGCCCCCTCGTCTGCGCGGCCGCCCACGCCGCCCAGGCGGGCGCCCTGGCCGCGTCGGTGGCGGGCCTGGAGACCGCGCACGCGGGCCTGCTGGCGGCCCTGGCGGCCATGCCCACGCCGGGCGCCGTGGCGGAGGCCGCCCTGGCCGCCCTGGCCGTGCTGAGGCCGCCCCGGGAAAGAGGGCCCGGGCGAGAGGGCGGGGAGGAGGAGGGCGGCGCGGCCACGCCGCCCCCGGAAGGCAGTGCCCCTCCTCCCCCCCTCCTCCCCGCCCTCTCCTCCCCCTACCACCACGCCCACTCGGCCGCCCTGCCCTCCCTGGCCGGCCTGGGCGGGCGGCACCACGCCACCCGCCTGGGCGCGTTCGTCGCCCACCTGCTCCGCCGCAACCGGGCCGCGCTGCGCACGCTGCCGCCGCCGGGGCTGTCCGACCCGTCCGCCCTGGTGTCCGCCTTTTGGGGGCTGCTGGCCCTGGCCATGCCGGCCCTGCGGCGCCAAGCGACGCTCCCTGAGAGTGCAGGCGGGGGTGACATTCCCGTCCCGGACCCGCTGTCGTCCTTCCCCGCCGGCGCCCTCTTCCTCGAAGGCGTGGGCGGGGCGGGGCCCGAACGGTACGCCGGCCTGCCCCGCCTGGGCGGCTCCCTGGAGCACCTGGCTGCCGCCGGGCCGCACCCGGCCCTGCCAGCCGCAAGGGCGGCCGTGGTGCGGGTGCCGCCCGTCGCGCCGCCCTCGCCCGCGGCGGCTGGGGCCGCGGCGGAGGCCGCCGCCGTGGCGGCAGCCCGCCGTTCGGCGGCGGCCGAGGCCATCGCCGCTGCCACGCGCACCGCCCGGGCGACGGGCGGGGTGGTGACCTTTGACCTGGTCGCGTCGGCCGTCACAGATGCTGTTGTGGTGGCGACGGCGGGAGGGGAAGCAGGCGGCGGCGGCGGCGGCGGCGCGCGGGTCGGTGGGCGCCGCCCGCCCGCGGCGGTCTCCGAGCCGGCCCCGGGGCCGGAGGTTGAGGAGGGCGCGCCCGCGTTCGCCACGCCCCTCGCCTCGGCCGACTCGTCTTCTGACGAGGACGGCGATGGCGAGCGCTCCGCTCGTCGCCGGCGGGGCCTGGACGGGGGCGCCCTGTCCGCCTCCTCCTCGGACGCGTGGGCGTCGGCGGGCAGCGGGAGTGAGCGGGAGGGCAGTGGTGGTGGTGGGAGCAGCGCGGGGAGCGGCGGCCCCTCCTCGCCCGCGCCGTCCTCCCTGGCCCCGCCCTCGGGCGGCGCCACGCCCGCCGCCCGGTCGCCCTCGCCTGGCGGCCCCCGGCGCATGGATGTGGATGCGGCACCGGCGCCGGTGCCTCCGCGCCTCTTCAGCCTGCTCCCGCCGCGGCCGCCTGGCGGCCTGGCCGCGCGCTCCCCGACCCCCTCCGCCGCCCTGACGTCTGATGCCACGCCGCCCGCCACGCCCGCCCCGCGGCCCGGCCCCCTGGCCGACCCGGCGGCCGCAGCGGACGTGGTGGACTGGGCCCTGCTGCTGTACCACATCGCGGGCGCGGCCGCGTTCAAGGAGGCAGGCTACCACCAGCAGTCGATCGGTGGGGCGGCAGCCCAGGCGTCGGCCGCCGCGGCTGCCGCGTCGACGGCCCGGGCGGCCGCGGACGCGGTGGAGGCCGGCGTGGTCGCCGCCAGGGGCGAGCCGTCCACCGACCCGGCCGCGGCCGCGGCGGCCGAGTCGGCCGCCCGGGCGGAGGCCGGGTCGGCGTCCCTGCGGGCCGGGCTGGTGTCGGCCGCGCGCGTGGCCGCCTGGCACGATGCGCGCCTGTTTGCGGGGCCTAAGGTGGGCGGCGTGGCGGCCCTGTGCGCGTATGCGGCCCGCCTGTTGACGACCCTGGCGCCCGACCGCCCCCTGTTTGCGCACGTCCCCGAGTTCTGGCTGGAGACCATGCTTGACGCGTTCCACTCGGCCCGGTCTGCCCGGGCGCGGGCCGCGCGCGCGGCCGCGGCCGCGACCGCGGCGGCGGCAGCGGCGGCGGCGGCGGCCGCGGCCGCGGCCGCGGCGGCAGCGGCTGCCGCCGCCCCGCCAACCTCCACGACCCCCGCCTCCCCCGTCTCCCACCCGCTGCCCCCACCCCCAGCCCCGCCCCTGTTGGTGTCCGCCCCTCTGGGGCCCCTGCCCGTGCCCCGCCCCCCCGGCGCGCCACCCCCCGACCCGGCGACCGCGGCCGCGTCCGCCGCCGCCGCCGCCGCCGCCGCGGCGGCCGACCACCGGGCCTGGTCCCGCGCCGTCCAGGACGTCATCACCGCCGTCTCAGGCCGCCTGGCCGACCCGCTGGTGGCCGGGCCGGACGCGAGGGAGCTGATGGTGCAGTCCCTGGGCGTCCTTGCGCAGTCCTCGCGCGGCGCGGCGGCCCTGGACCGCAACCTGGAGGCCCGGGCCTCCGCCATCCCGTCCCTGCTGACCCTGTTCCAGGGGCGGGCCTGGGTGCCGGCCTGCACGCTGCTGGCTGCTTTGGCGGCTCCCGCGGGCCTGGCGCCGTCCCCTGGGCGGTATCGGGGCCGCCCGGGCGGCGCGCTGGCGGCCGCTCTGGCGGCCGCCCTGGCCGACCCGGCCACGGCGGGGCCGGCCCTCAACCGGGCCTTTGCCATGCTGTCCTGGGCGCTGACGGAGGCGGCCGCCTCCCGGACCGAAGCGGACGCGTCCCCGCCCGACTCCGCCCTGCGCCGGCGCCGGGCCGCCACCCTGGAGCTGGCGGCGGCCTTGGCGCGGCTGGTGGAGTTTACCGCCCTCACCTCGCCTGCGGCGTTCTTGGGCGGCCTTTCGCCAGCCGGCGGCGGTGGGGGAGAAGCCGCTGCGCCCGGCCAGCCACCGCCGGACGCGGCCGCGGCCGCCGCCCTCAACCTGGCCCGGGCGCTGGAGGCGGCGACCTTTGTGCTGGGCCCCGCCGCGGCCGCGGGCGTGACTCATGGGAGTGCGGGGGGTGCGGGCGCCCCGGAGGCGCCGGACGCAGACTTGATCGCGCCCATCGCCGGCCTGCTGGCCGCCCTGTGGCACTGGGAGCGGGCGGCCCTGGAGGCGGGGGCTGGCGGGGCGGCGCGCCGCCCGGACTCGGCGTTCGAGCGCGGACGTGCCGGCGCGGCCCCCCCCACCACGGCCGCCGCCGTCGCCGCCGCGCGCCGCCTGGCACGCCCGCCGCTCCCGCCTGCCCTCGCATCCAGGTCCGCCATCATCCCGGCCCTGGCGGGCCCCGGGTCGGGCGTGCCCCGCACCCTGGTCGCCCTGCACGTCGCCCGGTGGGAGCCCCTGCTGGCGCCCCTGGCCCCGCCCGCCGCGGCGGCCGCCCGGACCGACCCACGCCTGGGGGACCTGGCCGACCTCACACGCTCCCTCCACGCCCACCAGCAGCAGGCAGCGGCGGCCGCGGCCGCGGCGGTGGCGGCGGCCGGCGGGCCCCCGTCCGCCCCCTCCCGCCCCACCTCCGCTGCCTCGGGCGGCGGCTGGGCCCTGTCCGCCGTGGCCGCCGCCGCCTGCGCGGCCGCGGACGCGAGCGAGGAGGCGGGCGCTCCGCCGGCCTTCCTCGACCCGCTCACCTGTGCGCTCATGGCGGACCCGGTCATCCTGCGCTCCTCCCGCCAGCGGGTGGACCGGTCGACGGCGGCCCGCCTGCTGCTGGGCCCCGCGCCCGCTGACCCGTTCTCCCGAGCGCCCCTCACCACGGAGGACCTGGAGCCGGACGGGGCGCTGCGGGCGGAGATCGAGGCATGGCGGGAGGGCAGGAGCGCGCGCATGGAAGAGTGATTTGAGAGTTGAGAGTGATCCGTTTTCTTCCCGCTACAAAAGCAAACCCCCGCACCCCCGTCCCCCCACTACCAACGGTATAGCAGGCACCTTCTGTGACTTTCTGTATATTTTATAAAGAAACTGTGTCCACGTGCGTGACAGAGAGAGAGGAGAAAGAGAGAGAGAGAGAGAGAGAGTCTCTCTCGCACTCCCCTCTAACCTCCCGCCCCGCTCATGGCGATGGAAGCGCCCACGACCATAAAAGCCGCGTACAGCCCGCCCAGCACGCCCGCCGCCCGCCGAGGCAGGCGGCGCCCGCAGAAGGCCGCGCTACCCAGGACGACGGCCACCATCGCCCACACGAAAAGGGTGGCTGCCCGCCCGCCGGGCCCGAGGCGGGTCGGGATGGACGTGCCTTTGCCCGCCGCCGCCCGGGTCCGCACGCCCGCCATCAGGCCGCCCCCCAGCCCCAACAGCAGGTTGGCGGCGGGGCCCGCAAAGCAGGCGGTCAGCGCCATGTTGGCCAGCCCCCGGCGCGCGATGGCGACGTTGGCCGCCGCGTCGCCGGCCGAGTTGCCCCACGCGAGGAGCGTCCCGCCTACCAGCGCGGGCGGCAGGCGGGCCAGGGTGGTGAGGAACTGGAGGGCGCCCACCAGGGCGGCCGCGGTGGCGTCCACCCACAGAATGGCCAGGGCCGCGCTGGTCAGGACCAGGGCGGCCCGCGCTAGCGGGCGGGGCAGGGCGCGGGCGAAGAAGGGGCTGGAGGTGGGGGTGGAGGACGCGGCTGTCGCAGCCGCAGCCAGCCCGCTGGCGACGGCGACGGCGGCCAGGGCGGGTGCGGGCGCGCCCAGGTAGGCGGCTGCGGTGACGGGGCCCGCGAAGAGCGCCACTGGAAGCCAGGGATCGGGATCGGCGGGCGGCGCGCTCCCTCCTTCCCCCTCCTCCTCTCCGACCACGGGAATGGTGGCGGCCCGGGCGAGCGCGAGCGGGCGCTCCACCCACCGCGCGGCTGCCGCGGCCACGCCGAACGCCCCGCCCGCCGCGCCCACCACCGAGATCAGACGGTCCAGGGCGGTGACAAGGGGACCGTCGCGGCCGTCCGTCCCGGCGGGGCCGGACGTGGGGTTGTAGGAGGGGGGCGGGCGGGGAGGAGGCGCGCCCACTCCACCCCCCCCCTCCGCCTCCACCGCCGCCCGCAGCTCGGATGCCGTCAGCTCCAGCTCGTCGCCCGCCCAGGTAGGCGGGTGCTGGGACGCGGATGTCGTGCCGGGCGTGGAGGAGGGTGGCAGCAGCGGCGCGGCGTCCTCGCCCTCTTCCCAGGGCAGGTCGGCGGTGGGCGGGGACGGGAGGGGGTCGTCGCCCAGCAGGGGGGCCGCCGCGCCGGCCGCCCCCGCCGCAGCGCGCTGGCGGGCCGCCACCGCGTCCGCGGCGGCGACCGTGGCGACGTACAAGACGTAAAGAGCCAGCAGTCCGCCGGCTTTGGCCGCGGTCACGCTGCCCGACGCCAAGGCCGCCGCCGCCGCGGAGGCGGCCAGCCCGTACGCCAGCACGTCCCGCACCAGCGCGCCGCGCGCGGGCGCGCCGCCCGCGGTGCGGACGACCAGCCCCCCCACGACGCAGCCCACAAAGAGCCCGGCCCCCAGGAGGGCGCCAAAGGCCAGGTCGATGGCGCCTTTGCGCCCCGTCCGGGCGGCCGCAAAGGAGGACGCGATGTCGGGCGCGCCGTTGCCCAGGGCCAGCAGGATCGCGCCCGCCAGGCGGGGCGGCAGCCGCGCGGCCGACGCGGCCCGCTCCATGGCGGGCGCGAAGTGGACCTCCGCGACCGCGCCCAGCGCCCGGAACAGGGCGATGAGCAGGACCAGGGAGGCCGTGATGGTGAAGGCGCGGGCCAGCAGGCCGGCCGGGGAGACGTGGCAGTAGTAGAGGGTGAGGTAAGGGATGAGAGACTCTACGTAGAGATGGAGATGGCGAGTGGGAGTGGTGTAAGGGTGGATGGAAGAGGGAGGGACGGCGCCGTGTCGCTTCGCCTCGCCTGGCTCTTAAGCTCTTACCGGAGGGGCAATGCGCGCGGGAGAAGGCGCACCGGTCCTCGCCGGCCGGGAGGCGGGCGACGTCCTCGCACTGTGTGTGGGTGAGTGGTATGTGAGAGCGGGTCGAAGAGGTTGAGGAAGAGTGGGCGGCACAAGAGAAAGAGAAGCGTGTGCTTGCGCCACGCGTCTCGCTCCCTGCATCATACCTCTGGCTCCGGCGTGCCGGCTGCTGCTGCTGTTGTTCTTGAACTGGCCAGCAGGAGGAGCAGGAGGGCGAGGCCACCCAGGGTGGCGCGTGGTGCCCGCATTTGCGTTGTTCCAGCGCCCGCGCCGTTTTTCTTCTCGCAAATGGTGAAGCGGGATGTTTTTTTTTTTTCTCGTGCCCCGACCATTCCCTCCTTTTTTGTGCTCTCGTCCGGGAGAGCAGCCCGCGGGGAGAGAGGGAACACATGCTGCGCCACGTCCTCCTGGTGACCGCCATCCTGGTGGCCGCCCTGGCCCGCCCATTGCACGCCCTGACCTGGCCCCTGTGGCACTGGGCTGACGAGTCGTGCGACGGCAGCGTCGCGACGCTGCGCGCCGACCAGGCCCTCTTTTACACTGCCCCCTCCGCCTTTGGGCCACCGCTGTCCCCGGCCGGCCTGACCGGCACCCTGGCGGCCGCCGACCCCCTGGACGCGTGCGGCCCACTGGCACCGGTGCCCAAGGCGTCCATCATCGTCGCCGCCCGGGGCGGCTGCTCCTTCCAGTCCAAAGCGGCCGCGGCCACGGCCGCGGGCGGGGCGGCCCTAGTCGTTTTCCAGGCGGGTGGTAATGATGGTGGTGGCGGCCAGCAGGCGCGCTGCTTCTGGGTGGGCGCGCCGGCCAATGCCTCGGCCGCGGCCCTGGCTGCCCTGCTCCCCACCGTCTCCACGGACGCGGAGAGTGGCCGGGCCATGCTGGCTGCGCAGGGGCGCCACGCGACGCTGGCCTTGCCAGACCTCGCCGGCCCCGACCCGGGCGCCGCCATCCTCGCCAGCCTCGCCCTGGCGGGCGTGGCCCTGGGCGCCCGGGCCGCCGCCCGGGACGAGCTCGGACTAGGGAGTGATGGAGGGGAAGGCGTCGAGGAAGAGGATGAGGCCGGCCTGCTGGCGGGCGCCACCCCTCACCACCACGCGCCGCCTCCCACCCTCGACTGCCGGGCCGCGCTGGCGCTGGTGGCGGGCATGGCGGGCGTTCTGGTGACCGCCTGGCTCCTGCCGGGCCTGGCCGGCTGGGTCCTGAGCGGCGGCTTTCTCGTGGGGTCGACGGACGCGGGCGCCCGGGCGGTCGGGGCCGGGCTGCGCGCCGTGGGTGTGCCCCGCCCCGCCGCCCGGGCGGGCGCGGCCGCCGCGGCCGCCGCCGCCGCCGCCCTCTGGCTGGCCCGCGGCCCGCGGGGCGCCTGGCCCCTGCACGACGCCCTGGCCCTGGCCCTGGCGGCCACGGTCCCGCGCGCCCTCCGCCTGGGCTCGCTGGCCGCCGCGCTCACCCTGCTGGCCGCCGCCGCGGCGAACGACGTATGGTGGGTCTTCCTCCAGCCCGCCGTGACGGGCGGGCCCTCCCTCATGGTGGCGGTCGCCACCACCACCCCCGCCCTGGTCTTCCTTGCCCCGCTCCTGAAGGGGGGGCCGCACGCGGGCGCGGGGCTGTTGGGGCTGGGCGACGTCGTGATTCCAGGCCTCGCAGTCGCGGCGGTCGCCCGGTGGGAGGCGGGCCGGTCGGCGCGGCGCGGCAGCCGCGCCTTCCTCACCCGGTGGCGGTGCACGGCCGCGGCCGTGGCCGGGTACGGCGCGGGCCTGGTCGCCACGTACGCCGCCCTCCTGGCCGGCGTGGGCGGTGGGGCAGGGCAGCCCGCCCTCATCTACCTGTCGCCGGCCGTGGGCGGGGCCGCCGTGTGCGCGGCAGCGGTGGGCGGGGAGCTGAGGGCGCAGTGGGGTGGGGTGGGCGTGGGCGAGGGAGATGATGGGGGTGAGGGTGAAGGTGAGGCCGTCGGTGCGTGAAAGAGAAAGTCAGATGAGCAGAGACAGAGAGAGAGAGGGAGAGAGAGAGAGAGAGAGAGAGAGGGAGAGGGAGAGAGAGAGGGAGAGAGCAGGCGGTGGGCCCCGGCGGGGCCCCCTCCGTCCTGGTGAGGATGCGGGGGCGTCGGTGCGTCGGCGCGTGAAAGGAAACACAGAGGAGCAGAGAGAGTGAGAGCGCGTGGGCGGCTAGCGGTCTCCCTGTTCACCGGGGTGGGGGCGGGCGAGGCAGGGGCACGAGGGAGGGGGTGAGAGTGAGGGCGAGGGGCGTGCACGAAGAAGAGAGACGGGGGGGGGGGGGGGGGGGGGGGGGGGGGGGGCGCCGGGCCGCCCCCCCGCGCCTTCGGGGGGGGGGCGCCCCCTCCCCCCCCCCCCCCCCCCCCCCCCCCCCCCCCCCCCCCCCCCCCCCCCCCCCCCCCCCCCCCCCCCCCCCCCCCCC
>Ga0114918_10002257_pt1 | contig 17299 bp, 31 predicted proteins | sample LantaG_FD_87015 | JGI IMG/M metagenome (GOLD analysis project Ga0114918, IMG submission 87015) | Deep subsurface microbial communities from Baltic Sea to uncover new lineages of life (NeLLi) - Landsort_02402 metaG | ecosystem: Environmental > Aquatic > Marine > Oceanic > Sediment | place... | reverse complement strand
AGAAATGAGAAAATAAATTTCAAAATTATTAAAAATGAGCACTGAAAAACAAAAAAAGATAGATAAATGTTTATTTCATCTAGATGAACTTATAGAACTTCAAAAAGAAAAAGTTAAACTACTTGAAAAACATAAGCAAGGGTTAATTCAACATTTTAAAAATAAGCAATAAGTGAAATATATATTAGTTTCAATTATTATATTAGTTATAGCATTTTCTATGACATATATCACTGAAAAATTATCACATTTCTTTTTTAAGATTATTTTTCCTCTTTTTTATAAAGGAAAATTTAAAAGAAAAATATTTAGAATAATATGTGATGAAAAATTAACAACAAGTGAAGCAAATGAAGCTATAATGAGTATATTCAATGAAGAACAAAAACGTAAAAAAATAATAAAGCGTAAAGAAAAATTAAATAAAATACAAAATGAGAATAACAAATAAACATTTATTTTTTTGGAATGGTATATACTCACAGTGGCATATGTCACCAGTAACAATAGATGGTAAAAGATTTAATTGTTTAGAACAATGGATGATGTATAGTAAGGCAAAATTTTTCAATGATGAATATAATGCTACTAAAATTATGCAAACACATTATCCAAAAGAACAAAAATCTATTGGAAGACAAGTTGTTGGATTTAATGGGAAAGAATGGGAAAGAGTTGCATATGATATTGTTAAAAAAGGTAATTATGCAAAGTTTACTCAAAATAAAGAATTGAAAGATGAACTATTAAAAACTGGTAATTTAACATTAGTTGAAGCTTCACCATATGATAAAATATGGGGGATTGGAATGAGAGAAAATGCACCAGGTGTGGATAATGAAAAAAATTGGAAAGGTGAAAATTTATTAGGTAAAGCAATAACTGAAGTTCGTAACATTATAAAAACTGAAAATGAATAAAATAGACGAAAAATTTAAATATTTTAAATATACCAGAAATTTTAATATAACAAATAGATATCAAGCATTAATGCTAAAGTCTAATATTAACTTTCTTAAAGATTTAAAGTATAAAGGATTTGAAGTTTTAGATAAAGCTGATTATTCTGTGACATTTAAAATTAATGTTAAACTTATTAGAAAATTAAAAATATTATCTCTTAGTGATAATGTTGATAATGGAGTTGAACAAAAATTGTTGAAATTAATTGAGAAATCAACTTTTATGCCTGATTATGAAAATGATATTAGGTTATTCACTAATTCAAATTGGTATAGTAACACTAGTAGATCTAGTGGAACTGATGGTTATTATCGTGAGTATAGTGACGAGGAAAAAGATCTGGTTAAAGATAGAAAGAAGTTTGCAAATAAGCAATCAAAAATATATAATCAAAAGATAAAACAGTATGAAAATAAGAAATGGTTACGTAAGCAATAGTAGCAGTTCCTCTTTTATTATAAGAGGAATGAAAATTGAAAAGGATGTAATGATAGAAAAATTAAATATATCATTAGAAGATGAAGGAGTAGATATTGAAGATGAATGGGAAGTAATGGAATTATTACAATCTAAATTTGAAGGTTTTTCATTTGAACCAACAGGTAATGCGTTTGAAGGAAGAGAGTGGGATACATTTATTGTTGGAAAAAGTTTAGGTAGTTTAGAAGATGGTGAAGCAATTGAACTAAAAGATATGACACCTGAAGAAAATGAAGAAATTCTAAACAAATTTAAAAAATTAGGATTTGATGGTGAATTGAAAACATTCATCGAAATGTTATCAACGGATAACATTTAAAAATGAAAAAATATATATGATAATAAAAGATGTTAAATTTGATTTTGATGATTTATTAATAGTACCAAAATCATCAAGTGATATTAGTTCAAGAAAAGAAGTTAATGTTTATGATGAAAATGGTATGTTGCCATTATTTACAGCACCAATGGATACTGTTGTTGATATGGGTAATTTAGATATTTTTAAAGAAAATAAAATAACACCTATTTTACCAAGAACTGTTAAAGATATAGATAATATTATTCTAAAAACAAATTGGATTTCAGTTGGATTAAATAAATTTGAAAAAATAGTTCAAGATTTTACAAACCCATATATTGATGCTAGTTTATTAGATACTAAATATATTCTTGTTGATATTGCTAATGGTAACATGGAAAAATTAGTGGAATTAGTGATAAAAGGTAAAGAAAAATATGGGAATAAGTTACAGTTGATGGTTGGTAATATTGCTAATCCAGAAACATATGAAATATTATCAGAAGCTGGTGCTGATTATGTTAGAACTGGAGTGGGTAATGGTGGGGGGTGTTTAACTTCACAAAACGTTGGTATTGGTTATCCATTAGCATCTTTAATTGATGAATGTTATAAAGTTAGTTGCACATTAAAAGAACCTGCTAAAATTGTAGCTGATGGTGGAATGAAAAACTATTCTGATATTATTAAATCATTAGCATTGGGTGCTGATTATGTTATGGTTGGTTCATTACTGAATCGTTCATTAGAAAGTGCAGGAGAGACATTTAAAGCAAATGTTAAACATACAGGGGTTGAAACTTGGACAGAACCAGGTGAACCTGTTGACCAATTTGATCCAAATGTAAAAAATGCCTTTCAAAATGGTGCTCGTTTTTATAAGAAATTTAGAGGAATGAGTACAAAAGGCGTACAAAAAGCACTTGGTAATAAAGTATTAAAAACATCAGAAGGTGTAACTAGGATGAACCCTGTTGAATATACTCTTGAAGGATGGGTAGAGAATTTTAGACATTATTTAGCATCTGCAATGTCATATACTGGTGCGAGAACACTAGAAGAATTCATAGGTAATGTTGATTTAGTAAGAATAACTCAACATAGTTTTAATCGATTTAATAAATAACTTGATTAGTAAACTTATTTTAAACAAAAATGAAAATAATAAAACAATATAAAAACAATTTAAAAACTATATTTTTTAGTTCTGTTTCTAATGATTTAGAAAAATGGGAAAGAATTGATTCAAAATGGGATTATAAAAGCCCAAATTATCTTTCTTCTGATAATAAAAAAATATATTTTAGAACGAATGAACATCATTTTTATGGTAGAGTGGAAGTAGAATGTGATAGTAAAATATTTATTAAAATATGTACATATAAATGGTTATGTATTCCTATTGATTTTAAAGTGAGGAAATATGTTAAAAAAATTAAAAAGAGTATAAAAGAGAAAGAATATTACGACAAAAATAAAAAACATATTAATGATTTTAAATTTGTTGTTGATAATCTTAGTCCAATTTTTGTTAAAGAAATAAGAAAAGAAAAATTAAAAAATATAAAAAATGAAAATTAGAAATGGGTTCGTGAGTAATAGTAGTAGTTCATCATTTATTGTAATGATGAAAAACAATAAAGAAATGACTGAAGAAAGTCTTTTAGAAACTTTTGATGTTAGTGAAAAATCACCTTTATATAGTTTTGCAAAAGATTTAGCAAAATGGATGAATAATAATCTTGAAGAACAAGATATTAAAGGAATTCATGGTAATTGGGTTGGTAATTATAAAAATAAAGAATTAACCGAAGATGAAATGATCCAAGAAATTGTTGATGATTATGGTGGTATTAATAAAGAAGATTTAGAAAAAGTTAAGACTAAAGAATATCGTTTTTATGAGGGTAGTGCATCAGATGAAGAAGGTGGTTTAGAAGCATATATATGTAATACTGAATTTGATATAGATACTGAAACCCTTAAAATTAAAGATGGTGGAGGTTATTAATGGAAGATTATTATTTTTTATTAAATCAAGAAAGATTATATATTCATAGTGAGTTTATTGATAAACGATGGTATAGAAAACTTTATGGTGGTAAGTGGAGATATATGAAAATGGGTAAAGATACCCCTTATATCGGAATGTTTTGTACATGGACAAAAATGCCTGATAAATGTTGGTCAGGATATTTTGAAGTTTTAGATACCGAAAATTTTGAAATAACTGGTGTTGATACAAAAAAGAAACTTATTAATAGATTAATAAAAAATGTTTTTTCTTATAAAAAAAAACGAAAACCAGAAATAACTAAAAAAGACGAAGTACCTAAATGGGTAGATGAATGGATGTCTAAAGTATTGAATAATTAAAAAATAGATAAAATAAGAAATGAAAAAAAGAGAAGGATTTGTGAGTAATAGTAGTTCAAGTAGTTTTATTATAAGAAATAAATCTGATAAAAAATTAACATTGTTAGATTTTGTTAAAGAAAATCCACAATTAATTGAACAATGGAATTCAGAATATAACTATGATGAAACACAAGAAGAATTACTTGAATCAGCGGTAAATAATAATAAATATTTTTTACCAAATTCAGCAGATGAATATATATTTGGGGATGAAGATGGGACATTAATCGGTAGGGTATTTGATTATATTTTACGTGATGGCGGTAGTAGTAAGAATTTTGAATGGAAATTTAATACATATTATAGATAATGAAAGTAAGAAATGGTTTTGTGTCGAACAGCAGCTCAAGTTCTTTTATTATAAGTGATAAGCACTTTCCAAAAATAAAAGATCTTGCTATATATATGCTGAAGAAAAAGGAAGAAAAATATTTAGATGATGAATATAACAATGAAGAATGGAACAACGAATTGGTAGAAAGAACAAAATCTCAAATATTAAAACTGGATAGTTTAAATGAAGAACATCCTGTTAGTTTTAATAGTACTAATTATGATACATATATTAGAAAAGTTGGTGATATGTATTTAGTTGCAACTTGTAATAATATTATGTGGGAACTTTGGGATTATTCATCTAGAAATCTTAGTGATAGTGCAAAAGATGCATTAGCTAAATTAGCTGAGGAATATAAAAATAATGAACCAGATGAATATGGTGAATATACTCATAATCAAATACAAGATATTATAAATGAAAAATATTTAGATGAATTTTCAGCATTTGGAAATGATTTTTATAATCTTGATTATGATATAGTTGGAACTGAAACATATAGTTATTGTCCTAATGAAAAAATTATTGACCATGGTGGTTTATATCATATGTGGGACACAAAAAATCATGGTAAGATATGTTTAGTTTGTAATAAAACTTGGAAAAGAAAAGAAAAATTACAAAATATAGAAAAAAGTAAATAATTTTGTCAACTTTGTGTTATGGATAAAAAACATTTAGAATTAGTAGCAAAAATGCTAGATTTAGCAAGTGATAGTTTTGGAAATAATTGTTGTAATGATATTGAAGATTCCATCTATGAAGGATGGACACTTGAAGAAAGACGACAATTTGTGAAGGAATATCATGAGTATAATGGTGATCCAGAAAAGTATGATGAAAATTTTTTACATATTGGTGATTATGCAATAATGGGATTTTTTGCAAATAAATTAAGAAAGGAAATTAAAAATGAAAATTAGAAACGGATTCGTAAGTAACTCAAGTTCAAGTAGCTTTATTGTAATCTTTCCAAAGATCCCAAAAAGTGCAGAAGATGTTAAAGAAATGCTATTTGATAAAGATCAAGAAAAATATTATGGTTCATATAATGGGGCATACCCAGTAAATGGTGTAGCAAAAACTATATGGTGTGAAATTGAAGAACAAGAAATAAATAATTTTGATAAAGCAAAATATATTTTAGGTAATTGTAGTAATTATGATTATCCTGATGCACCAGATTATAAAGATTTTAAAGATTCAAATGGTGATTATGATTGGGATAAATATAATGAGGCACAAAATCGTTATTCAGAAAATAAGTTAAAAGAATTTTTTAATATGAGAAAATTAAAACTTCAAAAATTGAATAAAGAAGATCCTGATTGTGTTTTCTATAATTTTCAATTTTCTGATAATGATGGTTCTTATTATTCAGCATTAGAACATGGAGAATTATTTAAAAAGTTAAAACATATTAAAATTAGTAACCATTAATATATTAATCGAAATGGGACCACGATGCCATTGAAACAATAGGAAAATGTCGATGCTGGGCTAAAAAAATGCTAGGTCTAAGTAACGCCTCACTCCATGGAAGATAACCAGAGGGTCAGTTTGCCATTGTACAAATTAAATGCCAGTAATATATTATGAGAAAATTTAACAAAAAATATTATAAAATAGTAGATTTTAACGATAATCGTAGGGGTAATGGAAGGTGTACTAATTGTGATGTGCGTGGCTTATGTGGGATGTCAGGTAATAAATTTAGATGTGAATGTTCTATAGACCAACAATATAAATATGATTATAAACAGGAAAGATCTGATAAAATAAAAAAGTTAATGCGTTAATGGATAAATATTATACTATTGTACCAGTTAAAAACAAAAACGTTGGAAGGTGTATTGATTGTGATAAAAAACATATGAAATGTACAATATATACTTGTAAATGTAAAATATATGAACAATATAAATATGATATTAAACGTGAAAGATTTGAAAAATTAAAAAAATTAAGAACAACATAATTTAATATATAAAATAAAATATAAAATTATGTGGTTATTTTTTAGAAAACTTTTAGGTCAAAAATACGTAATGAATAAAACAACAGGTGAAGTACATAAACTATCAAATGTAAATAAAGCATGTGGAGTTTATAAAATGTCTGAAAAAAATAAATTATATTTAACAACAAAAAAATATAAAAAATTCAGAGAAACAGACACACAGATAGATGGTTGTATACATTGTAATAAAGAATTTAATACAGATTAACATAAAAATTGCACAATAACATTATTAATGATATTGTGCAATTTAAAATTTTAAATATATGAAAAGAGTAGATCTTGATGATGGTAAATATTTTTGGAGGCATCATTGTATATATGTGGATGAAACTACAAACCCTTATCATTGGTATTATGAAATAACATTTGAAAATAAACAAGGTGAAGGATATTTATCAGGTAGTGAAATATCGTGTCGTTATTTTGAATCAAGAAATATGTTACGTATTGTGATAAATGGAACAAGAACAGAATTTAATGTTAAAAATTTTAAAGAAGTCTATCAAATTATAAAACTTTTAGTGAAAGGTGATATATATCCATTATATAATAGTTTAAAGGGTAAACTTATGAAAGAGAGAAAAACAAAAATAAATAAGATAAATGGAAAAAAGATTTAATATGTCATGGTAATACATGGATATTCAGAAGACGAACTGAAAAAATTACCTGATAATAGTATTGATTTAATAATAACATCACCACCTTATGCAGATAGAAGAAAAAACACATATGGTGGAATACCAGAAGATAAATATAATGAATGGTTCAAACCTATTGCAATTGAAATAAAAAGAGTATTAAAACCAACTGGAAGTTTTTTCTTAAATATAAAACCACACACCAATAAAGGAGAACGATGCCTTTATGTGTTTGATTTAGTTTTAATGTTAAAAAGAGAATTGGGTTTTTTATTCGTTGAAGAATATTGTTGGACAAAAAATGCATTTCCTGGTAGTTTGAAAGGACGATTTAAAAATGGATTTGAACCTGTTTATCATTTTACTATTGATAATCCAAATCAAATAATTTTTAATCCTATTGCTTGTGGAACACCAATGAAAGAAGAAAGTATAGCAAGAACTTATAGAAAACAATGTGGTGCCCCTAAAAATGGTAGTGGTATGACAGGAATGAATACACAAAATATAAGAAATTTAAAACTTGCAAGACCATCAAATGTTATAAATGTGAATAATGTTAGTAATCAATTCACATTAAAAAGTAATCATTCAGCAACATTTCCAGTTGGATTAGTTGACTTTTTTGTAAAGAGTTTTAGTAATGAAAATGATGTAGTATTAGATCTATTTGCTGGTAGCGGAACTGTTGGGGTTTCTTGTGAAGAATTAAAAAGAAAATATATATTAATCGATAAAGAAGAAAGTAATATAGAATTAATCAAAAAAAGATTAGAAGAAAAAAAATAAATATATAGAAAAAGATTCAATTTATATAGTGACGGATGTTTAATTATTAAAGAAGATGAATCATTAACATTTAAAGATCCAATAACATTAATAAATTGAAAATACAAAATAATTAATTAAATATGAAAAACTTATATTTTTTATTATTTATATTATGTGGATTGGGAGCAGTAACAACATCAATGATATTTCCAGTGTTATTTATAATACCAGTAGTATTATCGCTATTAGTTTTTATCTTTCTTTACTTATTTGTTAAACAAATAGCAAAAGAAGAAATAAAAAAATAAAATATGTTTGGTAATTAAAAAAATATCCTTATATTTGTACTCATAAATGTTGTGGAAAAAAATACAGTAACAATGTGGGGTCACCCCACCAAAATTTATTAAAAATAAAAAATAAAAAATTACAAAAAAATTAGGATATTAAAAAAATACTATATATCTTTGTAATCTAATTAAAAAATAGAAAAAAACGATTTTTTTTAAATTATATATAAGAAAAATTAAACTTTAAAGAAAAAGTAAACTAAATAATAAAAATTAATAATATAATGAAAATAAAAAATAGGGTTGAGTTCACCCAAATTAACGCCTTTGGAGATAAGATCAAAAGATCAATCGTAGAATTAGGAAAAAAATGTAATAAAAAATTACAGAACTATCGTAATTTATATATAGATTACAATTTATTATTAATAACTGATAAAAATGCTACTTGAAAAAACTAAGTAGTAAAAAAACCCAGTTATTAAAAAAATGACTGGGTTTTTTTATGGAAAAAAAATTACAAAAAAATTACGAAGAGTTAAAAGAAAAATCAGAACTAACAGAAAAAAGAATTAGGTTTATAGACCAAATAGATTTAGATTATAAAAGTGTCCCACCTACAAAAAAAGGACTGGAACGAGAAGTTAAAAAACTGATGAAAAAATTGGAAAAAGAAAACAAAAACAAAAAATAAAAATAAAATATTAAAATATATCGCAGGGTGGACTGGAGTTGGTCCCAGCTTGGTCTCATAAGCCAAATGACACGGGTTCGAGTCCCGTTCCTGCTTCTAATAAAAAAGTATAAACGAAAAGAAAAAAAAGATTAAAATGAAAACAAACATGAACATATATAACATTAATTGTAATTATAATAATAATATTATTATAGAGGAGGATGATTATATCCTGTTCAAGACTGGTTAAATTTAGTTTTTTTTGTACTCCAAAAACTTAAAACCCAGTCTAACAAGGCTGGGTTTTTTGTTTTTAGGATTATTAGTTCATTGACATATTGGGAAATTATTTATAAAATATGTGTAAAAAATATACATATAAAGATGCTGCTATCTTCTAAATTGGAACAGGAACCCTGGTTTTCATCCAGTGTAATGCGAGTTCGAGCCTCGTTGGCAGTACAAATAATAATATTAATTCACTAAAAGATAGTGAATAAAGATGCACGGTTCGACTAGCGGCCAAGGTCACCAGACTTTCACTCTGGTTAGAGAAATCTTAACACGGGTTCGAATCCCGTACCGTGTACAAATAATAAAATAAAGAAAACATTCAGCAAACAAAACAAACAATTTGACTTTTATTCAAACTAAAAAACGTTTTCTGATTTTATTTATGATTGTGTTGCCGTAGTTGGTCGAACGGTCCAGACTGTTAATCTGGTGAGCTTGCTCCACCGTAGGTTCGAATCCTACCACAATCGCTTAACTTTTTTTGTTAATAATTTATAGGAGGGTTTATTTTTTATATATAAAAGTAAAAAATGAAAATCGATAAGTTTAAAATAATAGACATGAAATTAAATGGTAAAAGCCACAATGATATTTCTAAAGAATTAAAATGTAGTAAAAGCACAGTATCAAAACATTTTGGAATTATAGAAAATGTAATTAAATTAAGAAAAGATGGTAAAACATATAATAAAATTAAATTAAATGTAGATATAAGTTATGATTTAATTAAAAAAATATGTAACAAAAATAAATTAATATCAATAGGTAAATACCAAAAAAGATATTCAAAAGAAGAAATTGAAATTTTTCAAGAACATTATAATAATGGTAATACATTAAAAGAAATTCAGATAAAGTTTGGTGTACATAAAACCACGTTATCTAAACATTTAAAAACTAAAACTAAAAAAACAGTTGAAGAAATAAAAAAATGTAAATCTAATAATGTTATTTCGTGGAGAAAAAGATCAAAAATTAAGTTAGTTGAATATAAAGGTGGTTGTTGTCAAGTTTGTAATTATAAAAAATCAATTGGGGCATTAGAATTCCATCATATTGTCCCAAGTGAAAAAGATTTTACTGTAAGTAGTAAATCATATTCATTTGATAGATTAAAAAAAGAAGTTGATAAATGTGTATTAGTATGTTCAAATTGTCATATTGAAATACATGAAGATATAAAAAATAATGGTTATTCAGATATAATAGATAAATTAAAAAAATCTAAATAAAAGTGGTGAAACCCCACACGTTCATGCTAAGGTGTTAACTGCTCCTTACCTACACCGTGAAAAACCAAAAAAGTTAGGAAGACGGGAAAGATTTAGATAAAAGTTAAAATGGTGCTGTAGTTCAGCTGTGTTAGAATAGGGCGTTGTCTGCGCCAAGGTCGTGGGTTCGAGTCCCATCAGCACCGCAAAATAATAAATTGGGTAGGTATGCAAATGGCGAAGTAAGGTGTTTGTAACGCACTGACGTAAGATACATTGGGAGTTCGAATCTCTCCCTGCCCACTGAGACGTTTTTGTATTTTTAGGTTGATATAAAAATAGAACAAAAAATAAACCTAAATAATTGGTCTTGTAGGCTTCTTGGTGGAGAACTGGATTGTCATTCCTGTAAAATAGACGGATCGTAACCGTTCAGGACCGCAAATTTAAAATAATTAAATAAATAATTGGTTTTTAATATTATTTAACTATATTTGTCTTATAACATTAATAGATAAGTATGGGAAAAAGATATGAGATAGAGGAATTTAGCAAAATTGTTAAAGAATCTAGTAGCTTAGTAGAGGTTTGTACAAAAATTGGAACTAATCCAAAAAACCACGGTAACAGAAAAACAGTTAAAATAAAAATTAAAGAGTATAATATAGATACTTCACATTTTAGTGTAAAAAGAAAACAAAAAAAAGGACACAAAAGGTGTAAACTTAGTGAAATTTTAGTAGAAAATTCGACATACACCAGCACACACCATCTTAAAAATCGTCTATATAAAGAAGGATTGAAAAAAAGAGAATGTGAGTTATGTGGTCAAGGTGAAAATTGGGAAGATAAAAGAATGAGTTTAATACTTGATCATAAAAATGGTGTTAATGATGATAATAGGATAGAAAATTTAAGAATCGTTTGTCCAAATTGTAATGCAACGTTAGATACACATGGTGGAAAAAATACTAAAAAACATAGATCAGAATTATCAAATAAAAAAAATCTCTGTAAATGTGGAAAAGAAAAAAGTGAAAAAGCTAAACAATGTGTAGATTGTTATAATTTATCACAAAGAAAAGTAAAAAAGGTCTACAATTAAAACATTGAGAAAATATGTTGATGAATTAGGTTATACAGGAACAGGTAAAAAATATGGAGTTAGTGATAATTCTATAAGAAATTGGTTAAAAAAGAATGGGGATATCGTATAGCGGCAATTACGTTTGACTGTAAATCAAATCCTTCGGGTTCGATGGTTCGAGTCCATCTATCCCCACACACAGTGTATTAGTTCAGTTGGTTAGAATATCGGTCTGTCACACCGAAGGTCGTGGGTTCAAGTCCCATATACACTGCAAATAGTATTGTAGCTCAGTTTGGTCAGAGCGTTGGCAGATGTCAAGTCACATGTTAAGTACGAATCGGTAAAGGTTAAACAAGATTCTATTAGATTTAATATGCATTGGTTCAAATCCAATCAATACTGCATTTTTTGTTTTGCTAATTTTGTTTTCCTGAAAATCAAAAATTAGAATTATGGTACTGTGCGTGAATTGGTCTAGCGGGCTGTCTGCAAAACAGTTAATGAAGAAATTCTATGTGGGTTCGAGTCCCACCAGTACCTCAATATTCTACATTAAAAATTAAAAAACTTATTCAAAATAAATACCGTGGTGAGCAGAGTGGCTATTGCAACAGGCTCATATCCTGTCGTCTTAATTGACATCGTGGGTTCGATCCCCACTCACGGTACAAATGGGTGTATGGCGCAACTGGTTAGCGCATCTGACTGATATTCAGAAGGTTACAGATTCGAGTTCTGTTACACCCACTTAATTAAAAACGCTGAAGTATCTCCCGTGTCTTATACACACGCATTTAAACCGAGTAATTGGTGTATGTGGGTTCGATCCCCACCTTCAGTACAAATTTTTAGGACCTATATCGCCTCTGGCTCATAACCAGTAGAAAGCGTAATTGGTTACATGGGGGTTCAAAGCCCTCTAGGTCCACAAAATAAACAGTGTAGTATACAGCCGATCCTGATACGATTGAGAACTTGTAATTGGTATTGCAAATGTGGGTTCGAGTCCCACCTACACTACAAAAATGGTCACATAGCTATTAATTGGTTAGAGCGAAAGTTTGTTAAACTTGGGGTTGTAGGTTCGAGTCCTACTGTGACCGCAAAAAACATTGTTATTTACAAAAATAATGTTATATTTGTATAATAATTGGGTTTACTCAACGGTGGTGACGTTGGCTCGTGATGAAACGGGTGTCTAAAGACTAGGTTAATGAAGTAGATAAAGTACGGTGATATAATAGTGTACATAAAAATCACAAAAAATTGATACAGGTTCAATTCCTCTTAAGCCCACAATTTTTAAACATTTATATTAATTTATAATATAATTACATATGAGTAAATACGGAGCAGGAAAATTTGTCCAAGAGTCATATAATAAGAACAACTCATTAGGGATAAAGATTTTGACTAAATATTTAATTAAGAAAGGTTTTATTAATATAACATCTGAGGAAAATTACAGTCATGACGTTGTAGCTGAAAAAAACGGAAAGAAATATTATTTTGAAGTAGAAATGAAAAATGGTTATCCATTTAGCAGTAAAGAGACGTTTAGATTTCCTACTGTTAGTTTTTTAGGTAGGAAAAAAAAGATGCATGATAAAGAACAATTTAAGTATGTAATTATATGTGGTGAGACATCATGGGGTATTGGGTGTGATTCTAGTATAATATTTAACGATAAATATATTGAAGAATTAGATATAAATACTTCTGATAGACATGGTAGGGATTTATTTTATCGTGTACCAAAAGACGAGTGTTCATTTTTTGACTTAAATATTTAATAAATACTTCCCAATATGAAAAATGGTTATTTTTCATGAAAAACGATTATATTTTAATTGTTTTAATGAAAAGTGGTTACATTTAAAAATAATTTTACGATATGGAAAATAAGTCAGTATTTCAGTTAAGAACTGAAGAAGAAAATAGGATTCTTAAAGATATCAAAAAAGGTATTTTAAAGAGTGCTAAAAAGGGGGATTATCATTATTACTGGGATATTTCTAGTTTGAGTGATCATATGGTAAAAAGTGTGAGTATTAGATTAGAGAATGAAGGTAAGAATGTTAATAGTAAGGGATTAAAATTTAAAATTATTAGGTGGTAAGATAAAAGTTTATTAATTATGAAATTCGGAATTTATACATTTGCATTACAGAACCCCAATTTTAAATTAGATCTACCTGATAGTATTTTAGATTTAGTTACATCTAATCGTTTTCTTGAACGTGGATGGGGTAATGGTTATGTATTATTACCACCTACACATCCTTTTCATGGTGCAGATTATTATGATTTACATATTAGTATTCATGGTGGATTAACATTTGGTAGTATATTTGAATCTGAAGGTTTTTTGAAGTGGTGTGAAGGTAAAGAATTTGCTGGTGATGTTAATTTAGAAAATTTCGAAAAATTTGAAGGATATTATATGATTGGATTTGATACTGGGCATTTAGTTGATGATATGATTACTTGTCCAAAAGAATATGTATTAACCGAGGTTGATAGTTTACTAGAACAATGTTTAAGTTGTAACATTGAAGGTATTAAAAAATATAAATCTATTTATTCAAGAAAGAAGAAATTAAAAGAAATAAATAAAAAATCCAAATAATTAATTATTTGGATTTTTTATTTTATATGTTATATTTTTTTGAATTAAATTTCACTTCAAAGCCATTATCCATGTATTCACGTTCAAAATTAGTTGCAATGTCCCACATCTTAATAAATGTAGATAAAAATTCTTTTTGTTCAGGTGTATAATTTTCTGTATCATGTTCATCCGCTGATAATGGTTCTAGACCTTCAGCTTCTAGCCATAGTCCATAACATTTTGATAAATAATCACTCATAGGTGAATCATAACCTATTATTTCCCAATATTTTTCTTGTTCGTTTAATCTTTTTATTTTCATTTTTATAAATTATATTTTTCAATATCATTAAAAGATTTAGGATCACCTCCAAATTTAATAATTTCATTTAGTAAATTGGCAATTTCTGTAATATAGCCCATAAATCCAGGATTTTGACCATTTTGTGATGTGTTATCTACAGGAAAATCTTCTATCCATAACATATCATCACTTATATCACTAGCAATCCACATTTTATAATTTTTATCAAATATTTTTAAGTTTGCGTATGGTCCTTGGTATATATCAAAGCCTCTAATATCATTTATAATAAATATTTTATCATCATTTAAGTTTTGTTTTATTAGTAAGACTTTTTCATGTAAATCTTTTATCATTAAACATTCATCTGATTCACAATCAGGATTTTCTAATACATAATCTAAATCTACACCACGACTCCATTCGCCAGTTTCAAATAATTGTTTATATGTTTTTATTTTTTTCATAAATTATATTTTTTTAAATGTTTCATAAGTTATATTTTTTTGATGCTACATAGTGTTCAAACTCGTCAATTGTTTCTATTGATTTTTTTACTCGAACTACACTTTTCCAATACCAATCTGCCCAACCTTTTTCACCTTTTGTATAATCTCTGTCTACGTTATCATATATATTAGTTATAAGTTTTGGGTATTTATTATAACATTCTTGTGGTGATAAAATTTCTAATTTTTCAAATTCTTCTTCTGAATAATGGTAACCATAACCATTAATTCTATCTTCTATTTTATATGTTTTTGGATCATAGCTAATAGAATCTCCTGATGGCCATATTTTATCAGTTATACCAACTTTCCATTTAGGGTTAACTGATGTTATTAGTACAATATAATTTTTTGGTTTCCAAGTTGATTTATCTTTATGAATAAGGAATTTACCAACAAATTTATTATAATATTGTTGGGTTTTTTCTTCTGGTGTCACAAAGCCTTTAATTTTTATTTTGTCTTGGTTTTCTATAACATAATTATATAGAGTATCAACTATTGGTTGTGTTTTTTTATCATTATCTTCTATAAGAAATCTGTTACTGAATGAGTTTCTTTTTTTATCTGTTGTTTCTAGTTCTACAATAAAGTCAGGTGTATCGTCAAATTCTTTAAAACCTTGTTTATCTGGGAATTTTGATCCTACCCACATAGATTTGATATTATAAAAAAATGGATTATCATATTTTTCATCAGGTTTAGTTGTTGTGAAATATGATTCATCTATATTCTTTTGTAGTATATACCATAATTTTATATTAATATTTAGTTTTAATATATGGTTATCTTCAACTGTATTAGTATAGTATTCTAATATTTTAAGAATTTTTTTATTTCTCACTTTATGTATATTTTCTATATCGTTTAGAGAATATTTGTCATATGTTTTTATATATTTCATAAGTTATATTTTTTTACATCTTTCCCCATATTTTTAAAATTCTCATAATCCATTCCAGATTCTTTCCATTCATTATATTTATCTATATCTTTAATTTTTAGGAATATAAGTTGTTCTTCTTCTTCAGTAAAACCTTCTAAATGGCAATTGTAGAAAGTTTCTTCTCCTGTTGTATAATTTATATCTGGATCTGAACTTAAGTAATAAATACCTTTATGGAATTGATTTGATGATGTTTCTGTAGTATATCTAGTGTTTTCTAAAAAGTCAACTGCTTTATCAACTATAGTAACACCTTCTTCTATATCATATTTATCAGGTATCATTGACTCACCTTCTTCATCATACCATCCTGTATCTGCATAATCACCTTGTTCTGCGCTTTCTTCTGTTACTACTTGATAAGTGGTTGTTATTATTTTATCATCTTTTTTTAGATGTTCATTAAATTTTTTAATTTTCATTAAATTGGACTATATTTTTATTATATATATAAAAAAACAAAATAGAAATAAATATGAATAAGATAGAAGAAATTTTTAAATCGTGGAGAATTTCCTTCAACCCAGATGACGATCAAGTTGAATTAGCTAAAGGTAGAATAGAAATTTGTGACTCTTGTGAATTTAAAGAAGAAGCGGGGGATAATATATTGAGATTTACGAGATGTACAGTATGTGGTTGTGTATTAAAAGGAAAAATTTATACACCCAAGACATATTTAGATGAAGGTGGATCATGCCCTAAAGAAAAATGGAAAGATGTAGAAGATGAATGGTTAAAAAATAAAGAATAAAAAATATTGTTATTTAAAAAAAAAGTATTATATTTGTAGAAATTAAAAGATATAGCTTATAGGTAAAAGTTTCAGAATCGAAAACTGATTTAAACAAGTGGTATTGTGAAGTGTGTAATCGAAAAACACTATTTTTTAATTTATTTTATAAAATAGAAAAACTTTAATAAAAAATATTTATATATAACAACATTATGAACATAAATTTAAACATAGTACAGCAACAACAAGGACAGGTATTTATCTGAATGTGTTTGCTATGCTTAAATTATAAAAAACTCAATTCGGATATGAATTGAGTTTTTTTTGCTTTAGGAAAAAATTAAATATATTGCTCTGTGTTGGAATGGTAAACAAATCACACTTTGAATGTGACACCCAAGAATGGGTTTGTGAGTTCGAGTCTCACCAGAGCTTCAAAAATTATAAATATATTGCCCTGTTATGTAATTGGTTAGCATACAACACTTTGACTGTTGGAGTTCAGGTTCAAATCCTGACAGGGTAACTAACAACATATTGTCTTATGGTATATTTTTCATTTTTATATTTTTATATATAGAATAAAAAGTTATAGTTAAATAAAATCACATCAAACACTATCACTTGATATTATTTGTTGTGATTTTACGTTTTTTCTTCATTCTCTGTGGGTCTAATGACTTACACTCCAGAAGCGT
>Ga0114918_10002256_pt1 | contig 17302 bp, 23 predicted proteins | sample LantaG_FD_87015 | JGI IMG/M metagenome (GOLD analysis project Ga0114918, IMG submission 87015) | Deep subsurface microbial communities from Baltic Sea to uncover new lineages of life (NeLLi) - Landsort_02402 metaG | ecosystem: Environmental > Aquatic > Marine > Oceanic > Sediment | place... | reverse complement strand
GGTGACACTTTTTTGTCATCGGGTGATACTTTTAGTGACATTGTGAGTCGCGTTAACCTCATGATATAAAAGCGAAGGTGACAGAATGACATTTTTTTTTAAATTCATTATAAGTAAAAAGAAATGTATAAAAACACCATGTATTTTTTTTGTGGAGGTTAACTTGGAAAAGGTGACATTTTATCACCCAAAGTATCACCCGCAACTTTTTGAGGTTATATGACTGACAGCAATAAAAGATATCTAAAATCCATTTACGATGCATCGCTTATTGAAGCTGAAAAAGAATTTGAAAAAGAATCAGAAAAATATTTCTTCATAACTGACAAAGAAAAAAATAAACAAATTATTTGTAATTGTGAAAAAATTATGATTCATAAAATTAAGAAAATTCTTTGTCTGACAAAATAAAAATGTTATGATTTAATTATGAGTGAAATTTTAAAAACTCTCCAAGCGGAAAACTAAAAAGGATATCAATAGGATATTTTATGACAGAAAAAAGAAAAACTAAAAATCAATTTACAAAAGGGCATACTAAATCAAAAGGTTTTGGAAGGCCCACCCTAACCGAAGCTGAAAAAGAATTAAGTATTAAAACCAGAACACAATTTAAAACAATGCTTGATAAATATTTAGTTAGAGAATTAACAGACTTAAAAAAGCTTGTTAAAAAAACAAGCATACCTGCTATAGACGCAATGATTATCAAATCACTAATTAAAACAATTGAGTCAGGAGATCAAACAGGTATCAACTGGTTTTTAAATCATTCACTTGGAAAAGAAAAAGAAACAACTAATATTAATTTAACTGGTGGAATGGAAAACACTAATTCTATTAATCTTAAAAATTTAACCAAAGAAGAATTATTAGTTTTAAAACAATTGTCTGAAAAGAATGGTGGAAAGTAATTCAATTGAAATACCTTCAGTTGAAAGTATAGACTTTCAATTAGAAACTCTTGAATTAGAAAATGATTTTTTTAAATTTGTTCTTTGGGTTTTTAAAACAATATACATAAAACCATTTATAATAAATTGGCACCATAAAGCACTTTGTAAAATTATGATGGATATTTACAATGGCAAGCTTCATCACACAATAATTAATATACCGCCTAGATATACAAAAACAGAAATTGTTATCAAATTATTTCCTGCTTGGTGCTACGCTAAAAATTCAAGGTGTAATTTTTTTCATGTCTCATATTCTGATGATCTTGCATTATCAAATTCATCTGCTGTTAAATCAATAATTGAATCTGTTGAGTATCAAGCTAGATGGCATGTGCCTTTAAGAAAAGACACTACAGCTAAAAAGAAATGGAAAACAGAGTCAGATGGAGAGTTTGGCGCTACCGCTTCAGGAGGGCAAGTTACAGGCTTTGGGGCGGGTGTTTTAGGTTCTGAAGAATTTAGTGGTGCTTTTTTAATTGATGATCCAATAAAACCTGATGATGCAAAATCAGATACAATTAGAAAATCAATCAACGATAGATTCAATGAAACTTTTAAATCAAGATTGAACGATAAAAAAACGCCTATGATTATTATCATGCAAAGAGTGCATGAAGATGATCCAACAGGATATTTATTAGATGGGAATACAGAGTTAGAATTTACACATATTAATTTACCTGCCTTAAATGAAAATGGGCCTAGTAAATATGACAAGAGAGAAATAGGTGAAGCGCTATGGAGTTTTAAACACAATGAATTAGACCTTGAACAAATGCGCTTAAAGTCTGCAATGGTATTTGCAGGTCAATACCAACAAAGACCTGCACCAAAAGAGGGGAATATTTTTAAGGAAAGTTATTTTAAATTTTATACTGAATTGCCTGAAGATATTTATTACAAGTGCCATTCATGGGATATGACATTCAAAGAAAAATCTAAAACAAAAAATAAGGAAACTGATTTTGTTGTTGGCACTGAGTGGGGGAAAAATAGAGACGGTGATTTTTATTTATTTCCTGATATGGTTAGAAATAGAATGGGATTTGATAAAACTTTAACAGCAGTAAAATATTTTATTGAAAACCATTCTGATTTTAAAGCTATTTTAATTGAGGATAAAGCAAATGGATCTGCAATTATTGATAGGCTTAGAAATAGCGGAGTGAAAAGAGTAATTGAAATTGAACCAAATGGAACAAAGCTTGAACGTGCTGAATCTCAAATCCCTTTATTTAAATCAGGGAATATTTATTTTCCTGATCCATCAATAGCGCCATGGGTGAATGATTTTATAAATGAATTAAAAGTTTTTCCAAATGGAAAAAATGATGATCAAGTTGATTCAATGACTCAAGCAATTCAGCATTTAGAAGAATCAACTAATTTTAGTATGGCTGAAACAAATAAAAACAAAGAAAAGAAAATGTTTAGAAATGAATTTGGTAAAAGCTCAACAACAAAAAAGAAAAGATTGCAAGTAAAAAGTTATTGACTCAACGCAACTTTATAAATCACTTTGCACAATGACATAAATATTTTACAATTTCGCAAATCCATAACATAATAAATTACTAGATATTTAATCGGGGCTATTGATGGCAGAAAATGATTTTAAGGAAAAAGATTCACCTAAGAAACATTTAGTGCCAGTTGGTAAATCAGGAACACTAGTCACCGCAGATACAATCCAAAATGATTATTTAATAGAACTACTTGGTGAGCAAGGGCAAGAGCAATATGCTAAAATGCTTTTATCTGATTCACAAATTAGAAAATTATATCATGCTGTTTCTAATCCAATTAAATCTGCAAACTGGGACATAGAACCAGTTAGTGATGATCCACTTGATCTTGAAGTTGCAGCTTTAATTAAACAAATTATTTTCCATGATATGCCTGATGGTTGGAAGTCAAAGCTAGATGAAATATTAACATACCCATGGCACGGCCACGCAGTCTTTGAGGTTGTACATAAAAATAGATCTGATGAAAACTTTGGCGATTATACAGGGCTTGCAAATTTAGCTTTTAGGGATCAAAGAACTTTGGATAAATGGGTTTTTTCAAGAGATGGTGTTTTAGAAAAAATTCATCAATTGCAATCAGGTGATATTGAAGTCAATGATTACATGGAAGCTGAAACGCTTTTAATTTTTTACAATGAAAAAAAGGGAAATGATAACGGCTTTGCATTTTGTAGAATGCTTTATGGGAATTACAAAAGAAAACTTTTATATAAACAGCTTCAAGCAATTGGAATAGAAAAAGGTGCCATTGGAGTTCCTGTTTTAAATTTGCCTGCAAATATTGATTTAGAATCTCCTGAGTATCAAGCAGCAGTTGATCAATTAGAAGCCTATGTATTAGCAGAAAATGCTTACATTATTTTGCCTGATGGTTATGAATTAAAACTTGATCAATCAAACACTTTTGATCCTGCAAGAGTTCAAGTTGCAATCAAAGCTGAGAATGAAGAAATTTCTGGATCACTAGTTGGTATGTGGCTTGAAATGGGTATTGGTGGAAATAGTGCTGTTGGATCTTCAACAGGAATTTCAGCAGATTTTTTCAGAGATGGAATAGAATATCTTGCAGACAAAATAACAGATCCAATAAATCTTTCACTAATCCCTAATCTTGTTAGATTAAATTATGGCGATAAAATAAAAAAATACCCTACTCTAGCGCATAATGGAATTGCTGATGAAGCAGGAAAAGAGTTAATGGAAATTGTAACAGGGTACACTAAAAACAAAGTGATAAACCCTGATGAACAATTAGAAGATTTTATTAGAAAATCTCATGGGCTACCTAAAAAAGCAGCAGGCGAAATGCTTGATAATGAAATTTCGCAAGATGAAGTAATTGATGATGAAATAGTTATTGAAGATGAAACAATTGATGATGATGTTGAGTTATCAGAAAAAGAAAAAATTAATACTCCTAAAAAATTAATAACATCTCAAGCAAATAGAATTTCAAATGATATTAGAAACGCTTTAGATTTTGCATCATCAAAATATATTATTGATGTGATGAATAGATATAAACAACTACCAAGTTCTAAAAAACAAAAATCAACAGACAAAATAAAAATTGCAGGTATAAGTGATTTTAGAAAAAATTTAAAAAGGTCATTAACAGACACAGTTTTTAAATCAATAGAAATGGCAAGAAAAGAAGTGCCTTCAAAATCAAATGTAGAATTAAACAATCATGAAAAAGACATGATTAGAATGGTTGAAAAATATGGTGATTCAGTAAATGAAATTAAACTTAATGAATTTTCAAAGTTACCAACTTACATTCAAGTTTTAATTTCTAAACAATCTGATTTAATCAGTGAAGATTCATTGAATGATTTAAAAAAGAGAATTGATTTTAGTTTTTCTTCTATTGAAACAAAATCATCTGATGAAAATGTTATAAGACAATCAATGGAAGATGAAGCATTAAGTTTTTCATCGAGCAATCAAGTTGAGGTTAAGGGAACAAACGCTTCTGCATTAATGGTGAATGAAGGTAGAGAAACATTCTTTTTTGAACCTGATGTTTTAGAAGAAATTCATTCTTTTACTTTTATGAATATAGCGCCAAAGTCTGCTATTTGTAGAGAATTAGCAGGAACAACTTTTAATACAAACGATGCTGAAAGTTTAAGGTACTCACCACCTCTTCACCATAATTGCAAATCATTTTTAAGAGCTAATTTAAAAACATCAAAAGGAATTGATAGATTAGAAATATCTACTCTATCACCAACAGCTAAAGCTAAAAAGAGCATTACTTTATGAAAAAGCTAAAAACTTTATTTTTTAATTTATTAAGATCATGTACTAGATGTTATGGAATGGGTGTTTTAGAATCTCCAAATGGAGATACAAGAGAATGTGCAACTTGCAAAGGAAGGGGCTTACTATGAGTTTTTTAATTGATCAAATTAAAGATCAAAAACTTTTAGAGATGGAAGTCTCTTTAGATGAATTTATAAAAGAAAATAATATAAGTGAATCAGCAATGATTTATGAAATGTCTTTTTCAAAAGATGTTTTTAAAGAAGAAAAAGAAGTAAGGGAATATTTAAAAGATAACTATTTTTATTCACCAAGCATTGTTGATGATGGTGAAATGTTTATTGCTTCTTTAGTTGCATCTTCTCAATTTGATGATGAAACAGAAATTGAAATTGAACTTAGAAGAGGCGTTAAAGCAAAAGCGGCTGATTTAATGCCAGTAATGTCTTTTGAAGATTTTAATTTTAATGCAAAAGGCGAAGTAAATCTTTCTTCAAAATTTGGAACAATTAATTTATCTGAAGGTTTGCCACATATAATAGAAATAGCAAGAGTTGCTGAAGGTGAACACCCTACCTATGGAAAATTAAAAATCACTGAAGAAAATCTATTATCAATGGAAGAAAATTTTAAGTCTAAAGTCACAGGAGTTGACTTGAGTATAAATGAGGATCACAAGAAAAATGAGGCGTTCGGGTGGTTCAAAGATGTATTTAGATCATTTGATGGTCAAGTACTTTATGGTCAAGTTGCATGGAATCCAAAAGGTACGACTGCTTTAAGCGAAAAGTCTTACAGGTATTTCAGCCCAGAGTTTAGATTTAACTATAAGCATCCACTTAAAGGAACTGAGCATGGTGCCACACTCTTAGGAGGGGCTTTAACAAACTATCCTTTTCTTAAAATGGAAGCAATAGTAGAGCTAAATAATAAAAACAATAAAACAGGAGAAATCAAAGTGAGCAAAGAAAACACTATTGATCTATCAGAATACAACTCAAAAGTTGTTGAACTGAGTGGAAAAATCCAAGAGGTAACTACTAAATTAAGTGCAACAGAAAAAGAAAATGTTGAACTTAATAATAAAGTTAAAACTCTTGAAGAAAAAATTAAAACAGATGAAAAGAAAACTGTTCATCAAAAATTATTTGCTGAAAACAAAATCAACAAAGCACAACTAGTTGCCTTAAATGAAGGAAAAGGAATGCTTGAGGTTTTATCAATGAATGAAAAGATGAATACTGTAGAAACTGGAACATCTGATGCAGATGAAACATCTACTGTAGAATTATCTTCTAAAGAAAAATCAATTGCAGCACAATTAGGTTTATCTGATGAAGAATTTATTAAGTACAATAAGTAATTAGGAGTTTTTATGGCAGCTTTAACAGCTAATGTAGATAGAAAAGAAAAAGAAGGAAAATTAGTTGCAAGTCCTGTTGTTGCATCTGATATTATTTATCAAGGCGCTTTAGTAAAGCACAATGCAGCAGGGTATCTTGCTCCATGTGCAGCAGAAGCGGGCGCTGTGTTTGCAGGCGTAGCCTATGAAAAAGTTGATAATAGCGCAGGCGCAGCAGGTGCTAAAACTTGTAGAGTTGAAAAAAAGGGATCTTTTTTAATGTCGTCAGGAACTTCATTATCACAAGCTGATGTTGGTTCAGCGGTTTATGCTTCTGATGATGATACTGTTTCAACTACTCAAGCAACTAACGAACAACTAGTAGGCTATATAGTAGAATTTATCTCTTCAACTCAAGTTAGAGTTAGAATTGATAATGTAGCAATTTAATTTAAGGAAGGTTTAAAATGAGTACATACGCAGGAAAAGAATTAGTAACATTAAGAAAAGGGCTAAATGCAGCTTTTGTTAAAGCATTTAATAATGCTGAAGATCCAAAAGATGTAATGCCATTTATTATGGAAACTGTTTCGACTTCAGACAAAGAAGATTATGGTTGGCTTGGTCAATCTCCATCAATGACAGAATGGGTTGACGAAAGAAAATTAAGATCTTTGAACGAATTTGAATATGAAATTGAAAATAAAGATTATGAAGGAACATTGTCAGTAAGTAGAAATGCTTTAAAAGACGATCAACTAGGAAATGTTAAAATTAGAATTGATGATCTTGCTAGAAAAGCAAGAATACATCCTAGAAAACTTTTCTTTGAAGCAGTAGCAGCGGGTGAAGTTGATCTTTGTTATGATGGGCAACCATTTTTTTCAGCTTCTCATGAAGAGGGTGAATCAGGTGTTCAATCAAACCTTTTAACAGGAACAGGAACAACTTTAGCTCAACTAGAAACAGATATTGAAGCAGCAGAAGCTGCAATGTTATCTTTTTTAGATGATACTGGTGAACCATGGAACGAAGGCGAAGTTAAAATTGGTATTGTTTGTAATCCAAGTTTAAAAGCTAAATTTGAAAAGCTAAATACACTTGATCAAATAAACAATAGCTCCAATGGAATGAAAGGTAGAATTTCACACATCACATATTCAGCAAGATTATCTGATGTTGATGATTGGTATCTAGGCGACATTTCTGATGGTATGAAGCCAATTATTAAGCAGAAACGTCAAGATCCAGTTTTTAATGCTCTTGAAGGTGATTCTGATAACGGCTTTATGAGAAAACAATATGCTTATGGTATTGATTATAGAGTTGGTTTTGGTTACGGTCTTTGGCAAAAAATGGTTAAGACTACAAATTAATAATTTCCCCCCTACAGAGTAGGGGGCTTTTACTTTAGGTGAGAAATGGAAAACAAAAAAGAAAAGCTTTTAAAAATAGAATTGAAATTAAAAAAAAGACATCCAAAAAAATCTTTTAGACTTGGAAAACATGTTGTAACCCCTGAATTAAAATCATTTGAACTTAATGAAAGTGAAGCAAAAGAACTTGAGTCAAAAGGTTGTCAACATTGGATTATTTCAAAACAACAAATTGAAGAAGCTAAAAAACAAAAAAAAGTCCCTGCTAAAAAGGAAGATTAATTCAGAATTGATTTACAAAGGAAGCATTAATGGGTCATGGATTGATCAACTCACCTGAACTTTATGAAGCTGCTGATATACCAGAAGATAAAAAAGATAGATTAAGAGTCACAGGAAAAGAACTTGCTATAGGTGTTGACTATGACCGCATTGATGCTTCTTATCCTTCATCAATACAAGAAATTTACACTTACACTAAAAATGGAGCAACAGTTTTAAGTCTTGAAGTTAATTATGTTACGGCATCAAAAAAAGATATAGCGAGTGTTATTGTTTTATGAGTTGGAAATTTAACCCATTTACAGGCAAGTTAGATTATTTTGAAGATCAAGCTACAGTTGCAAATATTTGGGATGTATTACTGTTTGTTAAAAGAACTTTTAATTCTGATGAAGATATTAATGTTCCAAGTGATAAAGTTTTACAAATGCACTCACCATCAATTGATGGTGAGTTGTTTATTGATGGTGAGGTTTATATATTATGAGTGATGGAACTATAAATTTTCCTGTAAGATCAACACATCCTGATACACCTATTACAAATAGACTTAAATTGTATAACTTAAATGGTGTTCCTTATTATAAATTAGATAATGGATCAGAAAACACATTAAAAGGTGATCAAGGTGATGTGGGGCCTACAGGTGCTACAGGCCCACAAGGCCCACAAGGTATTCAAGGCCCTACAGGCCCTATGAATGTCGAAGCTTTTATAAGTGAAACTGGAACAGTAACACTGCCTAACTCAACAACTAAGTCAGTTATTTATACAAACTCAGTAACCATATCTGCAACAGGAGATTGTTTTTTAGATATCTCACTAGCAGTAAGACCTCATGCTAATATTAACGATATGGAGTTTGATATTGAATTTGATGGAAACATCTTAACACCTGAATACGCAGAAGAACATAAAGAAGTTGATACTGCTCAGTCTTTGTGGAGGTCTCAGTGTTTTGATTTAGGCAATGTTGCAGCAGGAACATATGATCTAAATTTAAGATTTTCAAAAGAAGCACCAGGTGGGACTGCTCAACTTAAAAACTATACAGCTAAACTTGTGAGGTACTCATAATGTTTTTATATAAAACAAGAGATATAAAAAATTTAAATGATTTTAATAATGATGCAAAAAATTTAAATTCTAAAATACAAATTGTATTAAAATTTGGTTCTGACAGTTTAAGGTTTACATTATCAGAAGCATTAACATCTCAAGAGGAAACTGACTTAGATAACCTTATAGTTAACTTCAATGATAATGATCCATCATTAGCAGTGCCTAAAATTTATGCCTTTGCAAAAGAAGAAGCTGCTAGTAAACATTTTCACAATATAAATTATAAAAAAGAACTTAATCAATCACTCATACCGAAAAGAACTATTGTTAAAGGTGAGGTAACTCAAGTTGATTGGTATTCGGCATTAAACGCATCAATGGAACCAGAAAACCTAATTATTAGAGTTATTGTAGGTTACACTAGGGATGCAACGGGCTTTGCTACTAGTAGAGTTACAACTAGAACATGGATAAATGAAGATGGATCTGATAATGAAGAAACAAAAGTAACTCTTAAATATTATTTTATAAACACATCAGATATGATTGATGAAGGTTTAAAAAGAAGAAAGCTATTAGTTAACAGTATACAAATACCTACTCTTACATTTATGAGTGAGGCGCTTATACCTCTAGGGTACACACAAGAAGCAGTGGTTCTTATTGGTAGGAATTTTATGGATGACTACGAAACAGACTTTAGTAAATTCATTGAAAATAGTTCAACTATAACTGATCCTGCTGATCCTAATTTTAATAAAAAATCTATAATTGTAGAGCTTGAAAACAACGACAGTGATGGTAAAAATGGTGAATATAATTTATGGCTTGATAAAGCTCCTGGAGGCCTTGGTGGTGTAACAACTATTAGACAATACCTAATAAGTGAGTTTGAAATATAAGGAAATAGTATGATTAAATTTTATGATTTTTTACTGACTGTTTTAGGCCCATTTATTAGGTTTATTGGAAAAATACATATGCCATTTAGCCGTAAAAAAATAACAGGAAAAGACTATTATAAATGGCGAGATCATATTGAAACAGGAATGGTTTTTTTAACAAAAACAGAAGGTGAGTTTTCAAACCTAATAAACCCAACAAAAATAAAACATGCGGGAATCTATGTTGGTGAATTAAATGATGATGGTATTTATTATGTTTTAGAGTCAGTTGGAAAAGGTTCTATTTTAACTGATTTAGTAACATTTTTAACAACAAAAGATGTTGTAGTTATTTGCAAACCTAAATTTATTAGAAATGAGTCAGACTTTAAATATCATGTAAAAGAACAATCAAAAAGATTGGTTGGAATACCTTATGATTATTTATTTAGAAAAGGTGGAAAAGCTTATTATTGTTTTGAATTGGTCGCAGCAGTTTTTCAAACTTATCAAACAGAAATTGCCTTAAAATGCAAAGAGATAGTTAAAGGAAAAAGAATATTTGATGAAAACACATTTTTAGAAAAAGAAATGTTTGAGGTTATCATCGACACAAGGGATATAAAATGATCAGTGATTTAGCAGTGACTTTAATTATCAGCCTAGTAGGTGCTTTTATAAGTTTATGTTTAGTTGTTAATGCCTTTTTTCTTAGAGGTATTTTTGAAGATTTAAATACTGTTAAAATTAAAATTGCAGAATTATTTATTGAATTAACAAATAGAAAAGAAAAGACTGATGGGATTATAAAAGAACAAAAAGCCCATACAAAGTTGATTGAAGATTTAAAAGATAGGATTAACAAAGTTGAAGGTGGACAAAATCAATTTTTAGAGTATTTAAAAGAAATTAAGGAATAAAAATGGCGTACGCAACAAAAGATGAAATTAAATCATTATTTAGAGATTTTGCAGACAATTCAGAAGCAGCAGTTGACGATACTGATTTAGATTTATGGATTGAAAATTCAACTTCAATTATTGATTCAAAAATTGGTACTCTTTACGCAACGCCAATTACTGAAGTTGATAATCCAGAATCATTTAAGATTTTAAAACAACTACAAATGTTTAAAGTTGCCTGCATTGTAGACGATGTATTAAATGATTACTCAGAAGCCGATAAAAAGCCTATGTGGTGTAAAAAAGCATCAAGCCTTATGAATGCCTTAGTTCCAGAAATAAACCCTAAAACGTGCAAACAGTGCCCACCTACAATGAAATTGCCTGATGCGTCTTACTTAGGTACATCAGAACAAAAAAGCCAGATAAAAGTTTCTGCTACAAGTGGAAGAATTTTTGTTAAAGGGGCTGACAATTGGTGAAAAAGGAAATATTTGGTGTTTCAAGAGAGTACATAACAGCAATAAATACAAAAAAATCATGGGGGCATTTATAATGGTAGCTAAAAGATCAACTGCATTTGATTGGAGTATTCAAAATGTTGAGCAATTCCAAAAAAAGCTTGATCAACTAGGTAAAGCTACATCTGATTTTAGAATACCCTTTAGATTAATTGCTTCTGATTTTTACAGATCACAAAAGAAAATATTTAGTTTATCTTCTGAGGGTTTATATCACCCATTAGGGGGCTTTAGAGGCAGCACCATTGAAAGTAATGGCCTAACTAGAAGGCGAAATGCAGAAGATAGAAAAGAAAAAGAAACAGGGCACCCATGGGCACCAATATTATATGGAAAAACTGGTGACTTAAGAGATTCTACACTTTCTAAAAACCATAAATATTCAATATTTTTTCTTGGTAGAAAAGAATTACAAATGGGATCTTCTGTTCCTTATGGAAAATTTCACCAAAGCGATAGACCTAGAAAAACTTTACCCCAAAGAAAGTTTATTTTTATTGATGGGGGGCCTGCTGATAGGTCTAATGATTCAAGTATTAATGGAAGGCGTGAAAGGTGGACTAATATTATAGATACGCATATAGATCAAATTTTAACTGGTAGGGTTCGATAATGTTTTATGATGAAGAGTACATGATTAGAGATGTTGAAACATTATTTAAAGCACAATTAAATAATGAAATTGCTTTAGTTAATGCAGATAAAAATGCTGTTTCAGGTGATGTTTTATTTTTAGAAGATATTCCATCAGACAAATATATTTTTGAAACATTAGATAAGAGATTATTAAACTATACAGGGTTTTTTATTCTTTATGGTTTAGTTGATACACCAATAAGAGAAGTAAGCACAGATAATTTCATTGAAGATCTAACAATGACTTTTCAAATAGCTACTTTTGACAAGGGCGAAAAAGATAGATCTAATACACTTTATAAACTGCTTAGATATAGAAGAGCTTTAAAGCAAGTTATCATAAAAAATCCAGATGTATTTCGGGATTATGCTAAACCTTTAATGGCAAGTCTCAAGCCTGATGCTTTTCCATATTCATCTAAACAGATAATTCTTACAATTGGTATTGATATCAAAGCCTCTGTAACTGCCAATTAAAAGGAGATAGTTTTATGTTAGAGGAATTTAAAGAAGAAAAAAAGGTGAGTAAAAAAACAAAGAAAGATTTAGTTGAAATTGAACCTTTAAAAGATTTTGAATTTTGTTTTGGAAAAGAAACATTCAAATTAAAAAAAGGTGAAAAGATATTAATGAAACAAATGTTTTTAGAAAATCTTAAAACAGAAAAAGTAATTTAAAGTGAGGTTAAAATGAGTTTTGGATATAACAGAATTAATTATGGTATTCATTCTATTTGCCCATTTAGAATAACAGACAATATGCCTTATGGTATTTTGAAAGTTCTAGGTGGTGGTACAATGACTTTATCAAGTGAATTTGAAGAATTGTTTGGTGGTTCTAATAAGTTTGCTTGGGCCGTAGAATCAAAAACAATTTCTAGTGAGTGGACTGCAACAGTTAAAACAATGCCTGATTTTATGTTTGAGTTGTTTCTAGGGGCAACAGTTACAACAACGGCTGCTTCTGCAACAGGAACAGTTGGAGATTTTGCAAATGTGGGAAATAATTCTAGGATTGTGGCTGCTTCAACTGGTATTGCAACAGTTACAGCTAAAGCAGGTTCAGAAGAGGATTTAAAAGACGGCATTTATATTGTTAAAGCTGTTACAGCAACAACAGTTGATATTTATGCACTAACTGACATTGAATTTAAAAAGTTAGGGGCAACTAATGATTTAAGTTACCTTAATGAAGATTTAAAAATCAATGCAACACCTTTAACAATTGTAGCTTCAACAGCAACAGAGATTGTAGGGCTTGGAGTTGAATTTTATGGTGGATCAGGGACAATTGGAATGACAGTTGATGATACAGCAAGATTTAGTGTTAGATCAGCGCATGATGGTGTTTCTGAAATTAGTATTGGTTCAGCGTCTACAATTTTCCCTGAACATAGACAATTATGTTTAGGACAAAAAAGAGCAAATGGCGACACTTTTGAAATGGAACTTTATCGAGTGGTAGGATCTGGAATGCCAATTCCTTTTGAGGAACAAACATTTGCAATTCCAGAACTAGCAATGAAACTAGTTCAAGATTCAGTGAATGACACAGTTGCCGTTATTAGAGCTAAAAAATCAGCTTAGTAATCAAGGAAGATTATTAACTATTTTTGGTTCGGCCCTTCCTTTTGGAAGGGCTTTTTTCCTCTTCAAAATCATCTTTACTTGGAACAAAATTTAATGAAGCAAACAAAACATACTCAGAAATATTTCCATCTGTATAGATGTTTGCTTTTTGTTGGATCTTATGTGAATCATTAATAGTACTTCTAAAAGTAATTCTTTCACTTTTATTATTTTTGTTTTTCTTTAGTCGCATGGAGTTCCTTTTCTAATTGTTTTAATCTCTTCTCAGCAGCTTCTTTTAATTCTTTTGGTATAAAGTTTTCGCTGCTTAAGAGCGCTTTTATTTTTTTTAATTCGTTTTTCCATAACCAACAATACCACCAATACAAATTTGACGCAACAAAATGTTATAACAATTTGTCATACCATTATAATAGTGCTAAAAGTGTGTAAAAAATGTACACTTTAATTTGAGGTGATAATAATGTTTACAGTTGAAGATTTTAATCCAAGAAAACCTGTATTAATAATAGACAATTTAGAAATTGAATTGTCATTAATCACTTTAGAAAAAGATGTAATTTTTAAAGATAAGTATGGTTCTATAAACAAAATCTTTGAAAAAATAAAAGAAAACCCATTTATAATTTTTGATGTTGTTTGGATTTTAGTTATAGATAAAAGCATTTTTAATCACAACTTTGAAAATTTTAAAAACACTCTCCAAGACAAAAAAACAGAACAGTCATTAACAACTAAAGCATCATTAATGTCAGAATGTTTAAATGATTGCTTTGTTAAATCAATGCCTTTAATTAAAAACAAAAAAAGATATAAAGAAATTCAGGAAATAAAAGGTGGAACTGAAGATTCAAAACCTTGTTATGCAAGATATTTTGATACAGTCGCAAAAAGATATGGTTATAAGATTGATGAATTTTATAACTTAACTTTAAGGCACCTACATATTTTATTAAAAACTATTGGAGATAAACAGCATGAAGAGCTTGAGGTTAAAGCAGCTTTAGCAGATAAAAAATTAACCCCTAGAATTAAATATGAAGATATAAGCGAAGAGCAAGAAGAGGATCAAGAAAAACAAGCGCAGGAAGCGCTTAAAAGCCTTAAAGAAAGGTATGAGAAAACCCAAAAGGAATTGTAATGGCGAGTGATAATAAATTAGTAATTAGTATTAATGGAACAGCTAAAGATTTTTTAGATGAAATAGACAAAGTAAAAAAACAAACAGCATCACTTGATAAAGTACTAACAAAAACCGCAAAAGCTTCAGCACTTGCATTTGCAGGCTTTGCATCATCAATTGCAGTAGTAGTAAAATCATTTGCTGATTATGAAAAAGCGTTAGTTGGAGTTGGGAAAACAACGAATATTGAAGGCAAAAGACTAGCTAGTTTTGGTAAAGAGTTTCAAAAGTTATCTTCTACAATACCAGTCTCAACTAATGACCTTTTAGGTATTGCTCAAGCAGCAGGGCAATTAGGTGTTTCAGGTGAACAAAATTTAATAAAATTTACAGACACTATTGCTAAATTAGGTGTGGCAACAGACTTAACAGGTGAGCAAGCTGCAATATCATTAACAAGAATTTTAAATGTAACTAAAGAATCAATTTCTACAATTGATAACTTTGGTTCTGTTATTGTAGCTCTTGGAAATAATTTTGCTGCAACTGAATCAGAAATTGTTAAATCAACAACAGAAGTAGCAAGAGCAACTACAGTTTTTAATGTTTCAGCATCACAAGCAGCAGCACTAGCAACAGCTTTAAAATCAGTCGGTGTTCAATCTGAATTAGGTGGTTCAGCAGTTGGTAGAGCATTTAGAGAGATTGATAAAGCAACTAGAGAAGGCGGTGCTGCTTTAGAAAACCTTTCAAGAGTAACAGGTATAGCAGGAGAAGATCTAAGAAAAACTTTTGAAGAGGATTCAACTAGGGTTTTCCAAGCATTTGTTGAAGGGTTAGGAAGAATAGATGCAGCGGGTGGATCTACAACAAAAGCTTTAGAAGCCTTTAATTTAAAAGGCGATGAAATTCTAAAAGTGTTACCTGTATTGGCTAAAAATTCAGAGCTACTTGGAAAAACTTTAAAAGTTGCCAGTGATGAAACAAGAAATGCAACAGCATTAAATGCTGAAGCCGCAAAAGCTTTTAATACTTTATCATCTGAAGCACAAAGAACAGCAAACAATTTTGAAAACCTAAAAACAAATATTGGTGAGCAATTAGCTCCACAAATTACAGAACTTTTAAAAGGTTTAAATGGAGTTATAAAATCAATTGCTGAAACTGATAAGTCTACATTATCAGCAATAGCTAGTTTTTTGAAATGGGGCGGTGTTATTTCAGGAGTTGTTGCGAGTACAACAGCATTTTTATTAGGGGCAATTAAACTATCAGCAATAATTGGCGGTTTAAGTGCTGTATTTTTACCCGCAACAATTGCGGCTTCAGGTTTTTGGTTAGCTGTTACAGGGCCAATTGGAATTGCTGTTGCAGGTGTAGCGGCTTTAACAGCAGGGTTTTTTGCTTTAAAAGCATCTTTATCTGAACCTGAAACACAAGGTTTAGATCAAATAAATAGTAAGCTAGAAGAGCAAAGAAAAGCATTAGAGAGAAATAAAAAAATTGCTGAAGAATCAGGAAAAGATCCAAGTCAATCTATAGCTGTTAAACAGATACAAGATAGAATTGATAAACTTGAAGAGTTAAGACAAAAGCAAATAGAAACATCTAAAGACTTTGGAACAGGTGAGCTATTAGTTAGACCTACATCAGATGGAACAAACCCATTAGCTGATTTTGATGCAGGAATTAGTGATCAAGAAATACCACTAGCAGCACCAGAACAGCAAGGTGAAGCTGCTAAAGAATCTTTAAAAGCAAATGAAGAGGCTAAACAAGCTATAGTTGATGAAGCTACCCAAAAAAGAATTGAAGCTGCTAAAGCTGAAAATGAACAATTACTGGCATTACAAAAAGAAAGAAATGAAGGATCAACTGAACAGGAGTTAGAAAGTCTACAAAGAAAACAAGAAATAGAAAATGAATTTGCAGAAGCTAGAAAAATAAAAGATCAAGAGTTAAGACAATTAGCTTTAGAAAATTTAAATTTAAAACATGAAGAGGAATTAGCATCTATAGAAGAGTTTGAAGCTGCTAAAGATGAAAGGGCTGCTGAAAGGCTTGAAGAAAGGGCTGCTTTAGATGAAGAGATAAGAGAGTTAAGTAAAGAGCAACAAGCACAATTTGATGAAGAGGATAGAGCTAGATTAGCCGAAAACATAGACACACAAAAAGAAGCTGAAAAAAAAGCTTCTGAACAAAAGCTTCAAAGACAAATTCAAGAAAGGAACCAATTTAAACAAGATGAAATTAAGTTTGGAACTACAATTGCAAACTTAAAAGAGTTTTTTAATAAAGAGGAAGTACAAGGTGTAAAAAGTACTTCAGCACAACTAGCACAATTATCAAGATCTAGGAACTCAACTTTAAAAGGAATTGGAAAAGCTGCTGCTAGAGTTAACGCTGCAATTGCAACTGCTGAAGGTGCTATTAAAGCATATACCTCTTTAGCAGGTATTCCAATTATAGGGCCTGTATTAGGTGCTGCTGCTGCGGGGGCATTAATTGCTTTTGGTGTAGAACAACAGCAAACAATTTCATCTGCTGCAACAGGTGGTTTTGTTCCTCCTACATCTGGTGGGGCTAGAGATAGAGTACCTACTTTATTAGAACCAAATGAGTTAGTAGTACCTGCGGCTATAGCACCTAACTTTATACAGGCAGCAGGTATTCCAGACACTCAAGCGGGTCAAAATATTGGTGATCAAGATTCTAGTGGAACACCTGTTATTGAAATAATGCTACAAGATAGAGCGGGTGAGGTTATCAGTTTAGAACAAAGAGAAGGTAGGTCATTAGGACTTATAGGAGATTCATAAATGAGTGAAG
>Ga0114918_10002255_pt1 | contig 17313 bp, 11 predicted proteins | sample LantaG_FD_87015 | JGI IMG/M metagenome (GOLD analysis project Ga0114918, IMG submission 87015) | Deep subsurface microbial communities from Baltic Sea to uncover new lineages of life (NeLLi) - Landsort_02402 metaG | ecosystem: Environmental > Aquatic > Marine > Oceanic > Sediment | place... | reverse complement strand
GGGGGGCGGGGTGGGGGGGGGTTGGTGGGGGGGGGGGGTGGGGAGGGGGGGGAGGGGGGGGGGTGGGGGGTGCGGGGGGGGGGGGGGTGGGGGGGGGGGGGGGGGGGGAGGGGGGGGGGTTGGGGGGTTGGGTTGGGGGGGGGGGGGGGGGGGGGAGGTTTTTTTTTCCCTTTCTTTCCTCGTTTTTTTTCCTTTCTTTCCTCCTTTTTTTTCCTCTTTCTCTTTTCCCTCCTCTCCCCTCTTTCTCCTCCCACCCCCCCCCCCCCCCCTCCACCCACACCAACCTCTCCCCCAAGTGGAACCTCCGCATCCCTTCCTCGAGCTCCGACCTCAAGAGGCGCTGGGAGGTCTTGCAGCCCGGGGGCCGCGCCTTCCGTGAGGCGCTCTCTTTCGACCCTCCTGCTCCCTCCGGCTCTTCCGATGCTGCTTCCCCTTCCAATTCTTCGGCCGTCGACCTCGAGGGAGAGATCTTCGACTTCCTCGCCGCCCTGTCATGCGACGGGGCCCTGCGGCGATACGCAGAGGAGATGGCAGCGAGGGCGAACGCGCTGCGGGAGCTCCGGGAGGCCGGGGAGCGGCGCGAGGACGACGAGCTGGAGCGCCTCGAGGCCGAGGAAGAGGGGCGAGGGAGGCAGCGGCGGCAGCGGGGGCGGGTGGAGGAGGAGGAGAAGCCCGTCTGGAGGGCCCGGGCCGAGAAGAGAAGGGCGGAGAGGCTCGAGGAGGCGAGGCGGAGGGAGCGGGAGCTGCAGCGGCGGAGGAAGGCGGCGCTTGCGGGAGCGAGCCGCACGCGGCGCGGCGGCGAGGGAGAAAAGGGGGGGACCGAGAGCACCGAGGACGCGAGGAGCAGCCCCGACGACCTCGCTCCTCCCCCGCCGCTCCTCCTCTCCTCCTCTGGAAATCCCGTCGTCGTCACAGCCGCGGAGGACCTCCTCCCGCGCGGGCTCCCGGCCCAGTCCTTCCACCCGATCAACCCCGGCGTCGACTTTGCCGCCGCCTTCCGGTGGGGCCTCAGGGGCACCTTTGAGGAGTTCACTCCGCTTACTGCCTTTGATTGGCTGGTCCACTTTGTCAACGGGGGGGTGAGGCCCGCTGGGAGGAGGTTGAGGAGGGCGGTGGCGTTTGTGGCGCGGGGCGGCGGGGGGTATTTTCGCCCGTTTTAGGGGAGTAATTTTAGAACTCCTTTTTTTTCCCTTCTCACTTGCAAACAACAAACAAAACAACATTGATCGAATCGAAGACGCTCTTTTTCTTTCTCAAGGCTTCTCCTTTCGCGCACGATTTTTGCATGCTCGCGTCGTAATGCGGGGCGAGGTCGAGACGTCGGCAGCAGCAGCAGCGGCGGACGAAACGAAGGCTGTCGGAGAGGGAGAGGAGACGAGAGGGCAGCAGCAGCAGAAGTCGACGATGCCAGAAGAGGCCTCGACGAGCGTTCGACCTCGACCGACCACGACCTCCGCCTCCGCCGCGGGCGGCGTCGCCGCAGCCGTCGCCGCGGCCCTCTCCGCCGAGCCGGAGCTCGCACAGCTCTCTGCGGTCCAAAACAGCACGTAAGAGTTCGGACTTATTCTTTGGTTTCTTCTTCTTTGACTCTTTCTCTTCTTTTTCGACCTTTTCAACAAAACCATTTCCTCACCTCGCACAACCAAAAACAAAAAACAAAAAAAGTCTCCGCCGCCTCCGCGCCGCGCGGCAAGAGCTCTCCGCCCAGACCGAAGCCTCGGAAAGGGTCCGCAGAGCCTCGGCGCCGGCGATCGCGACGGCCGGCAGGTGCCTCTCGGCTGCTGCTGCCGACCTGACAGAAGTCTTCCGGAGGGCAAGCGCCCTCCGGAGGAGGCTTGAGGCCGCTGGGGTGGGGAAAGGAGCGGGAGCAGCAGCAAAAGTCGCCTCTGCCTCCGGCAGGACCCCTTCTCCTCCTCCGCGGACTTGAAAACGAAGTCGGTTATTGAAAAAATGTACAGTTATTCTTCTCTACAAGCTGTAAAAAAACAATAGAGAGATGAAATCGGGGGGGCGTTGTTTCTTCTTTCGGTTCTTTTTTTTCCTCATTTCCTGCTCGGCACAAAGCCCCGGCCTCCTCCGCGGCGCCGGCCCCTGCTGCCTCCCCGACCTCCTCCCCCTCGCGCCGCGTCTCCTCCGCTGCCGCGGCCGCCTCGGCCAGAGGCCCCTCCGCCGCCGCCAACGGAGCCCTTGTTCTTCTTGTTGCGCTTTCGGTCGCCGTTGCCGCCGTCGCCTTCGTCGTCGCCGTCGTCGTCGTCGCTCTCGTCGCCGCCGCCGCCGCCCCTGCCGAATTCGGCGTCGAACTTCTCCTTCGAGATCGACCCCTTCTTCAGCCGCCTGAGCAGCGCGTAGTCGCTCAACAGGTCGTCCTCGTCGCGGGCGTCGGCGACGGCGCGGCGCTTGACAGCCGGGAGCTTCCTCTGGACCTGCGGGAGGGGAGGGGCAGGGGGCTGCCGGCGCTCGCCCGCGCCTCCCGCAGCGGCCTCCTCGACGCCCCCGCGCCCCTTCCTCTTCTCCTCCCTCTCGAGCCGCCGCGCCCTCTCCTCTGCCAGCCGCGCCTGCCTGACCCTCTCGCGGTTCTTGTCCTTGTACCTCACCGCGTCGGGGTCGAAGCCCTCGAGGGGCTCGAAGCCCGGGAGGGAGAGCGGGGGAGGGAGGGGCGGCGGCGGCGCGGAGGGAGGGGAGGACGAAGGGGCGCCGCCGCCGGCGTTCGCGCCCGAGGAAGCCCTCGCGGCCGCCGCGGCGAGCTCCGGCATCCTCGGCAGCCGCGGCAGCCCCAGCGACGCCGCCAGGGGTCCCAGCGCCAGCTCCCCGGACCGGAAGATGAACCGGCACGCGTGCTCCCTGTACCCGCGCACGTGCGAGACGAACGCCCTCGTGCCCTTGTCGAGCGTCTCGCGGTCGGAGACCGCCGCGGCGCGGATCGCGCGGTTGACCGCGCCGGCCGTCGGCGGCGGGGGGCGCGGGGGCGGCGGCGGCTTGGCCTCCTGCTGCCGACCCCCGAGTCCCGCCTGCTGCGCCTGCTGCGCCTCCTCCACCGCCGCCTCGGGCTCCACGAACTCCGGCGGCGGCACCTCCTGTATGGGCACCCCGCGGTTCCTCAGGAACTCGACGTACGCCGACTCGTGCGGGCACAGGAAGAGCAGCGCGCCGCCCCTCGCCCCCGCGCGCGCCGCCCTCCCGGCGCGGTGCACAAAGGCGTCCGGGTCCTGCGGCGGGTCGTACTGGAGCGTCCAGGCGACGCTTGGAACGTCGAGCCCGCGGGCGGCGACGTCGGTGGCCAGGAGGACGGAGCCCCGGCGGCTGCTCTCTCGGCCGGGGCCGCCGCCGGGCCCGTCGTCTTCCTTCCCGTCGCCGCCGCTGGCGCTTCGCCCCTGGTCCCCGCGCGCGAACGCCGCCAGTGCCGCCTCCCTCGCGCTCTGTTTCATCCTCCCGTGCAGCGCTATCGGCCGCAGCGCGCCCCCACCGCTGCCGCCCCACCTCCCGGGGGGGATCCGGGGCAGCACCGCCGCGAAAAAGTCGACGGCGGCGCACGTCAGGAAGTACACGATCACGCGCTCGCCCCTTAGCGACGAGATCGCGTGCAGGAACGCGACGAGGGCGCGGGGCTTGTCTCCGGGGTCGAGGACGCAGGCGTGGAGGGTGAGGGAGGCCGGGGTGACCGAGGCCGGGCGGCGGCGGGAGGAGAGGGGGAGGAGGGCGCCGCCGTCGCCGTCGCCGCCGTCGCCGCCGCCGCCGCCGCGAGTCGCCGCGCCGGCCGCGGCGGCGGCGCCGGCGGCCTCCCCGTCCCTCCTCACGACGGCCCCGACCCTCACCCTCACCGCGTTCCTCAGCCCGGCCCTCGCGAGAGCGCCCACGGCCTCGGTCTGCGTCGCCGAGAACAGGCCCGTGCGCCGCTGCTTGGGCAGGCGGCGGATAATGGCCCCCACCTGGGCCTCGAACGCGCGCGAGAGGAGCCGGTCGGCCTCGTCGAGCACGAGCAGGTCGAGCGTCCGCAGGTCGAACCTCCTCGCCCCCGCCGGGCCGCCCCCGCTCCCTCCCGCGCTCGGGGACCCGTCGAGGACGCGGTCCAGGGCGTCCGCCACCCTCCCCGGGGTGCCGAAGATGACGTTGGCTCCCCCAAGGGCCAAGGAGGAGGCCGCGAGGGCCGGATCGGAGCCGCCGACGAGCGTCGCAAAGGTGAGGAAGCCGCTGGCGTCGTTGTCGTCGCCGGGGCCGCGTTCGCCGCCGGGGCCTTCGCCTCCCTGGCCTCCGTCGCCTCCTCCCGTCGCCGTCCTCTCCCGCGCCGCCATCCCCCGCGGCACCGCCCTGAGGAACGGCGCCGCGACGGCGGCGATCTGCGACGCCAGCTCCCTCGTCGGCGACAGCACGAGCGCGCCGAGCTCGTGCCTGCCGAGCGGCCCCTCGCCGCCGCTGCGGCCGCGCCGGGCGAGCCGCTCGATCAGCGGGAGCACGAAGGCCAGGGTCTTGCCGCTGCCCGTGGGGGCGTCGGCGGACACGTCCGAGTTGCCGCAGAGCAAGGGGAGGCACGCTGCCTGCACGGGCGTGGCCTGGGTGAAGCCGCGCTGCCTGAGCGCGAGCTTGGAGAAGTCGGAGAGGCAATCGAGGTCGTCAAAGAGGACCGCGGCCGGCGACGACGACGACGAAGGCGGCGGCGGCGGCGGCATCTCTCTCTCTCTCCCTCCCTCGGTCCTTTCTTTCTCTCTCTCTTTTGCTCCTTCTCCCTCTTCTCCTCCTCCTCCGAATGAAGAAAAGCTCGTCGACTAACGGGGAGCGGTGAGATGCCTGCACGCTCTGTGGGTGCGAATGGAGCGAGAGGCGGCTCGGCGCAGCCGGAGGCGAGAGGCGAGAGGCGAGATGCTCGGAAGAGAAAAAACCGAAGAATTAGGCCGTCGCTCTCAAGCCGTCGCTCGGAAGTGAAGCCCGTTGGCAGTCACTTTCGCTCCGACTTCTTCCTCCGTCCATCGACCTCCTCCAACAAAGCTGGCTCTCAAGGTGCGAGTTCCTTTTCAGCTCCTTTCTCTCTCTCTCTCGTTTTCTCTCTCTTTCTCTCTCCGCATAGTCAATCGCGGCTGCCCGTTTATCTGCTGTGCATGCGGAGAGCAGAGGCGGAGAGAGAGAGGGAGACGCCTCTCGGAGAAAGGAGAACGAGCCCGAAAGGCTTAGTTCTCGCAGACAACGAGGTTTCCCTCTCACAATCTTGGCCTTCCTTCCTCTCTCTCACAACCTCCACCTCTCCTCCAAACAGATGTTCCGCCTCTCTTTCCTCGTCGCGCTCGCCCTGGCCGTGCTTTTGGCCCTGGCCGTGAGTTTTTAATGTCGTTTGGTCGTGAGAGAGAGGGAGAGCTCGGCGGTTAGAAGAAGAAAACAAATATCGACGAGAAGGGGGCGTGTGTCGCCGAGATCTTGGAGTTGCCTGCCCCAAAACATCTCGGCTTTCGCGCTTTCAATCCCGCCTTTCTTTGCTTTGGTCCCTTGCCTCAGCCTACTTCGAGACATCATTCCACTCGTCTCGCACAAGTTTGAAGAAGAGTAAAAGCATTCTCACGCCTCTATTCCACCCCCGCTCGTCAAACCTCGAATCTCCACTCCAAATGCCCGGCGGGACCAAACAAAAAAAACTAGTCCTTTGCACGCGCCGCGGCGCCCGACTCGGCGGAGGTCTCCCCTTCGTCCCCCCTCGAGGTCGAGGCCGAGGAAGACAATTCCAAGACCGTCCAGATGGCCCAGGGCTTCTGGGGCACCACCAGCGGGCGCAACAGCGGCGGTATCAAAGCCAGCCCGTCCTCTTCGTCCTCCTCCGCCTCGGCCTCGGCCAAGGGCTCGTCGTTCTCCAACAGCGGCGGGCGCAAGGGCAAGGCCGGAAACGCGGGCCGCAAGCTGCAGGCCGCGCTTGGGATGTACCCGAGCCTCAACGCGCAGAAGGCCGCCAAGGCCGGCCACGGTGCGGGGCTCGCCGCCCCGGTCGCGGCCTCTGGCTTCGCGGCCCCCCGCGATGCCGCTTCCATCGCCGCCGCCGCGCCGGCGCCCGCGGCCGCCGCGGCCGCCGCCCCCGCCAAGGCCAAGGCCACGGGCCGCAAGCTCAGCGGCGGGTTCGTCTACGGCGCGTACGCGAGGTCCTCCCCCTCCTACTCGACCGGGAGCGCGAAAGCCGCCTCCACTGGCGCCAGCGCCAACGCCAACCGCAAGGCCAAGGCCGGAGGAAACGCGGGGAGGAGGCTCGAGGCCGCCCTCGGAATGTACCCCACCCTGCAGAACCAGAAGGCCTCCATCGCGGCCAAGAGCGCCGCCTCGGCCGGAGGGGCTCCCGTCGCCGTCTCGGGCTTCGCGGCGCCCAGGAACGTCGCTGCCCCGGCCCCGGCGCCTGCCAAGCACTGAGGAAGTGACAGAGAAAGGGGAGAGGGGGAGAGAAGGAGAGGGATAGGGAGCGAAAAAGAGGGAGCAGCACGCGAGAGGAACGAGAGAGAAGAGAGGTTGAAGCCAAAAAACTTCCCCCTCTCTTCCTCTCCCTTGCCTCTCTTGTTCGCAAACAACTTTCCGATACGTTGACCTTTTTTCGAAGAAAATAAGAGCACTGCAGCACTGCAAACCGCGACAACACTTGAAACTGGAATGAAAAAACTGTCATGAAACACACGGGTGAAAGAAATCCCGGAAAAGAAGAAAGCAGAGGTCGAGAGGTTGCCTCGCCGCCCCTCGTTTTTTTTTTTTGCTGCTCATCTTGAGTCACTTTTTCTCTGTCTCTTTTTTGGTCTCTTTCTCTCCTCTTCGACACCAAAACTCTCGTTTCTCTCCCCATTCGGCCCTTTTTTGTCTCCAAAAACCGAGGTGAGAAAGCGGCTGGCGTCTCCTCTGCCCCTTCTCGGAGAAAAAGCGGCGAACGCGCAGGGGAAACACACAGAGAGAGAAGAGGAAGAGAGAGAGGACGTTTTGTTGCCGTCGCTGACACCCACCTGACAACGAAACTCATCGAACCTCTTCTCCTCTCTCTCTCTCTCTCTCTCTCTCTCTCCCCGCTCTCCCTTCCCGCGGCCCGGCCCCGCCCCCCCGAAAAAGAACAGTGAAAAAAACAGCGATGTCTGACGAGGAAGAGGAGTACGACGACGAGTATGACGACGAGTACGAGGAGTCCGAGTTCGAAGAGTTCGACGATGAGAACGAGATCACCTACCGCTCCAAGTGGATGTGCGAAGGGTGCAGGTCCATCGACGCCATGATCCGCACGTACGAGAGAGAGATCAAGTACCTGAGGCGCCTGAAGGAGGAAGGGTGGGTCCTCGACGGCGGCATGGGTACGTGTGAGAGTCGGCGGAGAGAGAAAGAGAGACGAGGGAGGGAGACGAGGTCGAAAGGGTTCGTCTTTCGCTTCTCCGCTCTCAGAGCCCTCTTTTCTATTAAAAAAAAAAGGGGGGGGGACGACGACGGTCGCTTGATCAATCTCAAGGCGAAGGAGAAGGAGAGGGCAAGGAAGCAGGAGAAGAAGAAGGCAAGGATGAAGGAGAGGCGGAAGCGGGAGCGAGAGGAGGAGAAGGAGAAGGAGAGGCGGAAGCGGGAGCGAGAGGAGGAGAAGGAGAGGTGGAAGCGGGAGCGAGAGGAGGAGAAGGAGAAGAAGAGGCGGAAGCGGGAGCGAGAGGAGGAGAAGGAGAGGCGGAAGCGGGAGCGAGAGGAGGAGAAGAAGGGGGCGAAGAAGAAGAAGAAAGTGGTGGTAGGGCCCGCCGCCCCGACGGGCTTCATCTTTGGTAAGCCCGCCGCAACGGGCTTCGCCTTTCGAAAGTAGACTTTTCGAAAGTAGAGGGGAGGGACGCCGGGTTTTTTTTGGAGCGCAAAGATAAAGATAAAACAATAACAACTACGTTCTCTCTTCGGCCTGCTGTCGCCTTTTTTTGAGCGCGCGCGGAGGGGATGATTCGAAAAGGCGAGAGAGATGAAGGGCTGAGGTGAGGAGGGAGGTGATCAAAAGACGAGCGAGCGAGCGGTTTGTTTTTCTCTTGTTTTCTCCGACTTTGTAGTCACCTTTCCGCCCCCGATCCCATGTTCTCGTCAATCTCGATCTCGTTGTTTTTCTTCGTGTGCTTTTGGAGAAAAAAAAGCAAGAGCAAGAGGGAGGTCGAGGTCGAGAAGTCGAAGCCCAACATTTTTCACAGAAGGCTCTGCAGTCCTTGCTCTCCCTCTCTTCTGTCTCGCATCTCTCCTTCCTTCTCTCTCTCTCCTTCCCCCTCTGTTGGATCTCGTTCTCTCCCCTTGCGTCGTAGATCTCGACGCCCTTTCTTCTCAATCGCTGGCCCCGAAACGAAGGAAAAGCAGCGTCGCAGGTCACAGCGTCGCCGTAAGACTCAAAAAACATCGAGAGCTTGAAATCATCTGTTCAATGTCGTCTTCGTCGTCGGCCAATGCTGCCGCCTCCTTCGCCGCCGGCGCTGCCCTCGGCACCGCCGCGGGCTACGGCTTGGCCCTCTGGCTGCTCCCCTATGGCGGGGTCAGCGGCGCGCTGGCCGAGCTCACAGACAAGGAGAGGCTCGCCGACGCGTTTGTTGCTTTCAAGGAAAAAATCGCGAAACTGACGTCGCCGGCGTCTTCTTCGGCGGCGGCGAGAGAGGGAGAAGAGGCGGCCGATAAGAGGGACCCCTCCTCGACAAGAGCGCCCGATCCCAAGGCGCACCCGCTCAGCGATCCCAAGATGGTCCTGGTCGTCAGGCGGGACCTGGACATGGGGAAGGGGAAGGTTGGGGCGCAGTGCGGCCACGCGGTGAGAGAGCTTTTTTGAATTTTTTTTCCTTTTTCGGGTTTTTTTCCTGACGAGGTCGAGAAAAGAGAAAGAAAAAGAACTCACGCTCGTTCCCTCGCTCTCTCTCCCCCTCCCTCTCTCAAAAACAATAACAACACCATAGGCCGTCGGCCTCTACAAGAGGCTCCGCAAGGCCCGCGACGACCGCCTCCGCGCCTGGGAGCGCGCCGGCGCCACCAAGGTCTGCCTGCGCGTCGACGACGAGCTTGCGCTGCTCGCCGTCGCCGAGGGCGCGCGCAGGCTGGGGCTGCCCTCGCACGTCGTCGCCGACGCGGGGAGGACGCAGGTGGCGGCGGGGTCGAGGACGGTGCTCGCGGTGCTGGGGGCCGGGAGCGAGGTGGACAAGCTGACGGGGAGGCTGAAGCTGCTGTGAAGGGAGAGAGAGCAGAAGCCCCCACTCTTTTTTCTTTTTTTGCTCCTCGGCATCGTTTCCTCTGGGGGCTTTCGTGTCGTCTCCCTTCTTTTCCGTTTCGTTTCCCTCTCGTTTGTTTTTTTCTGGTTTCAAAAGGGGGGAGGTCCCTGTGCCCCCACGGGGCGCTATGCTGATACAAATCGCCATCTAGTGCAAAAGAAAAGAATCGTAGATCAAAATCAAAACAAAACGAGAAAAAGGAACAAGGAAAGAACGTTTTTTTTTGTTTTCAAGTTTTTGTCAAGTTTTCAGGTTTCTGCTCTCTGTCTCTCTCCCCTTCTCGCTCTCCCCAGCAGCTCTCTAACTCTTCCCGCCTCCTCCCCACCCTCCCTTCCCCAGCTTGGCTAGCACGTAACTCGCCTGTTTTTCGTGATTGAAAAGAATCGAGAGATAAGGAAAAGGAAAGAGGAGTGAGCCTTTTTGTTTCGCTCTTCTCGTCTCCTCTTCTCGCTCAAAATAAAAAAGTCAAAGAACAGGAGGGGAAAAAAGGATCCGACTCACCGCCCCGGCGGGCCCGGCGCTGATGATCCCGACGAGAGCAGCCCGCGCCGAAGAGGAACGCACGGTCGAGGCCAGGGCCGCGCGGACGGAGGAGGCGATGAGCGAAGGAGGCGGAGGAGGAGAGGAGGAGGGGGGAACGGGGCCCGAGGGGCTTCCTCCCCCCGCGGCCCCGACCCTCCTCCGCACGCGCTCCGGGAGCAGCGCCACGAGCTCGCGCCTGCTCCCCCATCTCGGGTCCTGCGCCCACGAGTTGCCGCCGCAGAGCGGGACCAGCCCGGCAGCGGAAGCGACGGCGGAGGCGGCGGCGGAGGAGGAGGAGCAGGAGGAGGGAGAGGGAGAGGGAGAGGGAGAAGGAGAGGAAGCGCAGGGAGCAAGGGGCAGGTGCCGCGAGTAGAGCCGGTCGAGCCTCGCCCTCCCCGTCCCGCGGACGATCCTCTCGACCTTGCGGGGGTCCTCCGCGGCGGCGGCCACGCGCACGTCCCCCGAGTAGGACAGGGAGACGAGGGTGGAGAGCAGGCGGGCGTGCGAGAAGGTGGCGGGCAGCAGCAGCAACGCCGCGGCGAGCGCGGCGGCGGCGTTGCGCTCGAGGGCCGCCTCCAGCCTCGACGCGAAGTCGGCGCCGCCGCTCCCCGTCGCCGCGTCCGCGTCCGCCGCCGGCAGGGGCAGCCGCAGCGTCGGCTTCTGGAGTCTTCCTGCGAGGTAGAGCTCGCCCCAGGCCTCGAGGTCGGCGAGGAGGGCCCTCTCCGAAAAGACGCCGTACTTGAGCGTCGTCGGCGACGACGGCGACGACGCCCCCGCCTCCTCTCCCTCGCTCCCTTCGCCGCCGCCGCCCCCGCCTCCGCCGACCCTCACGCCGCTGTTGAACCAGACCCCCGGACCCACGTTATCCGCGAGCCACGAGATCCCAGCGGGTCCCGCGCCCGCGAGGCCGCACCTGGCGAGCGACGAGTAGTGGCCCGGGTTGCGGCGGAGGTTGGCGGCGTGCCAGCGCTCGGGGTCCGCGACGGCGAGCAGGAGGTCGACGGACGGGCGGAGGGGAGGGCCCGGCTTCGGCGGCGGCGGGCCCGCCACCGGGCTCCCCTGGCTGAAGACGCCCGAGCCGTAGGCCCAGGCCGCGGAGGCCGGCGGGAGGAGGGGCAGGAGGGCCGCGGAGAGCGCCGAGGCCGCGGCGGCGTCGTCGCCCGGGGACGAGGTCGAGGCGAGCGGCAGGAGGTGGCGAAGACCGATGGCGTCGGTTCCTTTTCGTCCCCTTCTTTCTCGCTCTCCCCTGTCGTCCCCGCCGATGGAGTCGGAGCTGCTGCTCTCGTCCGAGGGCGTCCCTCCCGACGAAGCGGGGGCCATTCGGAAGCGGCGGGACGACGCGCCGGAACGAGGCTTGAAACCAGATCGACTCTTTTTGTTTTTTGTTTTTTCTCCTTCTGAACCGGCCCCTCCACTCTTTGCTTTTTCTCGTTCTTCCATCGGAGGAAAACTCGAAGAAGGAAAAAACCGACGTTCTTCTTTGCGTTCTCTCCTTCTTCTCCCCCTTCTCCCTCGCTCTCAACACACGCGAGAGAGGGCGTTAGAATCATTCAGACGCCCGAGAAGCAGCCCAGGCCCCAAGGGAAAGAAGCAGCGCCGCCGCTCTCTCCGGGGCTCCCCTTTTTTCTCTCGGTCGTCGCCAGCGCCGCTTCGTCGCTCACCGGAGGAAGGATGGCCACTGCCATGGACCTGGGGGGCGCCGAGGCGCCCGCCGCTACCGATGCTGGCGTCTCCGGGGACGACAGCCTGTACCCCATCGCGATTCTCATGTCAGTTAGAAACGAGGCGCGCGAGTAAAGAGGCGCGCTTTCAGTTGAGACGACGACGACGACGCTGGAATCGATGCTCACCCTCTTCCAAAAATCCTTCAAAAAACATACAGTGACGAGCTCAAGAACGAGGACGTCGCCCTGCGCCTCAACTCCGTGCGCAGACTGTCGACGATTGCGCTGGCCCTGGGCGAGGAGCGGACCCGGTCCGAACTGATCCCGTTCCTCACGGACGCGCAGGTAAGTTTTTTTCTCCGTTTTTGGTTGGTTTTTTTCTTGAAAAAAAAAGAACTCGATCGCTCTTCTTCCTCTCCCGACCTCGAAAAAAACCTCGACCTCGACCTCGACCTCTTCTTCTTTCTCCTCCAAAACCTCACCAAAACAAAAACAGGACGACGAGGATGAGGTCCTCCTCGCCATGGCCGAGGAGCTCGCCCGCTTCGTGCCCCTCGTCGGCGGGCCCCGGCATGCCGCGTCGCTCCTCCCTCCGCTCGAGGCCCTCGCGGCGGTGGAGGAGACAGTCGTCCGCGATGCCGCCGTCGCGGCGATCAAGGCCGTTGCCGCCGATGCCGCGCCTGACTCGCCCGACGCCGACTCCCAATCGCAGCTGCTCTCGCCGCTCCTGCGCCGCCTCGCGGGAGGCGACTGGTTCACGGCCAGGGTCTCTGCCGCGGCGCTGCTTCCCACGGCCTACGCCCGCGCGCCCCTCGCGGAGAAGTCGAGCCTGCGCAGGCTGTTTGCCGCGCTGGCGGCCGACGACACGCCGATGGTCAGGCGCGCCGCCGCCGCCGCGCTGCCGGCCTTCGCCGCGGAGTGCGGGCCGGACGCCGCGAGGGCCGACGTGCTGCCGTGCTTCCACGAGCTCACGAAGGACGACCAGGACTCGGTGAGGCTGCTGGCCGTGGGGTGCTGCGGCCCCCTGGCGAGGCTGCTCGGCGGCGGCGGGGGGAGCGCCCCCGCTCCTTCGGGTGCCCCAGCGCAGGCGACGGACGCCGCGGCCGCGCCTTCGACTTCCTCCTCCTCCGACATCCTCCCTGTCGTCCTCAAGTTCGCCGCCGATGCCTCCTGGCGGGTCCACTACAACGTCGCGCAGCAGATCCCGGAGATGGCGAACGCGCTGCCCAAGGAACGAGCGGGAGCAGGGGAGAAGGGCGCGGGGGAGGGGGGCAGTCGCAGAGAGCAGCTGCTCCAGGCTTATTTGGGGTTGCTCAGGGACCCCGAGGCCGAGGTCAGGGTCGCGGCCGCCGCGCGCGTCGCCGACGTGTGCGGCGCGCTCTCCGAATCCCCTCCCGCGCCGTCTCCCTCTGCCGCTGACGCCTCTGCGCCTCCCTCGAGCAGCAGCGGCGGTGGCGGCAGCAGCGCCGTTTCCGCGCTGCTGCTCCCCTGCGTGGCCGAGCTCGCCGCCGACGCGAGCCAGCACGTCCGCGGTGCCCTGGCCTCCGTCGTCACCGAGCTCGCGCCGCGCCTCGGGCGGGAGGCCACGATCGAGGCCCTGCTCCCGGTGCTGCTGCGCCTGCTGGGCGACGAGGCGCCCGAGGTACGCCTAGCGGTCATCTCGCGGCTCGACGCCGTGACGGCCGTCGTCGGCATCGACCTGCTCGCCGCGAGCCTGCTCCCGGCCGTCGAGGAGCTCGCCGACGACAGACACTGGCGCGTCAGGCTGGCCGTCATCGAGTCGACGCCCTCGCTCGCGGCGTCGCTGGGCGCCGCGGCGTTCGCGGAGCGGCTCGCGCCGAGGTGCCTCGGCTGGCTGTCTGACCCCGTCGCGGCGGTCAGGGACGCCGCCGGCGGCTGCCTCGCGAGGCTCGCGGCCGAGTTCGGCGGGGAGTGGGCCGCCGCGGCGCTGCTCCCCCCCGTGCTCGAGGCCGCGAGCGGCGACGCGCACTACCTGCGCCGGGGGGCCGCCCTGGCCGCCGCGGCGGCGCTGGCCCCCTCGCTGAGCCACGAGGCGCTGGCATCGACGCTGCTGCCCGCGGTCGCGGCCGCGGCCTCGGACGCCGTGCCCAACGTGCGCTTCTGCGCCGCCAAGCAGCTGGGCAGGCTCGCTCCGCTCCTCGACGCCGCGGAGAGGGAGAGGAGCGTCAGGCCGGCGCTGGCGGCGCTGGCCGCGGACGGGGACGCGGACGTGAGGTTCTTTGCCAACAGGGCGCTGGCGAGCTGCGACGGGGTGGCCGCAGCGTGACTCTTTTTTCCCCCGTGGGGGAGGGGGGGTCTTTTTTTTTTCTAGGTGCGTTTTTCTACGTTTTTCGTTTTGTTCTCTCCGTTCAAAAGAGAGGAAGAAGATTCTTTTCTTCTCTTCTGCTCCCTTTTCTTCGTGTGCAAGCAAGGTGTCTGGGTTTGCTGGTTTACAAGTACAGGCCAGGCGGCAGAGATGGACTCGGAAAAGATAACGACCAAGGGGGAGACAGCAAAAGAGTGAAAACGGTTTGAAAGGAAAAAGCGTGCGGGCAAAACCAAGGGAAGAAGGAAACCCTCACTGCTTCTTCCTCTTGTCGGCCCCCGGAGGTGCCCTGGGCCCGTTGACGGCCAGCTCCGCCGCGCCCCTCTCCACGTCGCCCGCGAACCCCTTGGCGCCGTGCGCGGCCCCGGCGGCCATCGTGAGCACGCCCCGGGCCGCGGCGTCGGCAGGGTGCGTCTCCGGCAGCAGAGGGAAGGGGCCGAGGGCGTCCTGGGAAGAGGCGGCGGCGAAGCCTCCCTCGCTGCTTTCGTCGACATCGCTCTTGGACGCCGCGAGAGAGGAGTTTTCTGCCGCCGTGGTGGCGGCGTCGGCGGCGGCGTCGATGATGACGCCGCGGCGTAGGCCCCCGAGCCTCAGAGAAGAAGGAGAAGAAGAGAGGCCACTTTTCGTCTTTCCGTTTCCTCCGACGCCGGCTGCCGCCGCGGCCGCCGCGGCGTTGGTCTTCGCGTCGTTGACCCCTATCGCGACGGCGACGCGGGCCAGGGCGCCGTCGGGGCCCCCCGCGTCGAAGTAGACCTGCTGCTGCCGGGCTGCCTCGGCGGCGGCAGCTGCGGCGGCAGACGCGGCCGAGGGGGAGGCTTGGCGGGCGCTGTTATGATCGCCCGGGACGCTCCCGCTGCTGCTGCTGCTGCTGCTGCTGCTGCCCAAGGGCCGCTTGGCGAGGTCGGCGAGCGAGGCCGATGCAGCCACCTTGGCCGTGGGGGGCGTCCCCGGTGTCGTCGTGGAAGCGAGCATAGTCATCGTCGTTCCTTTTGCTGCTGCCGCCGAGGTCGTGTCTGAGGTCGAGGAAGAGGAAGGCGAAGGAGCTGCCGCTGCTGCTGCTGCTAGTGTCTCCCCCTCTGCGAAAAACATCTGCGGCCTCTGCGAAGGCAGCAGCCTTGCCCCGGCGAGGCAGAAAAGCAGCAGCATCGGCAGGGCGAGGGCGAGGGCGAGGAAGGCGTTTGGTCGTCGGCAGTGCCGTCGGCGTCGAAGAGCGTTCTTCGCCATGGTTGGTTTTCGCCGACACCCCAATGACCCGAGCTGTCTTTCTTTCGGAAAGGCCCCTCCCTGTTTTTTTCGTCATTTTTTTATAAGCTTCTGCCTGTGAGCTAGTGGAAGCTGCCTGTTTCTTTCTGCTCAAGGCAAAGGCAGAGTGCGTGACTGCGGAAAGAAGGCAACAGGGAGGCACAGGAGCCAATTTGCTGCTCCAATGTTTTTTTTCGTTTGCCGCCGCGTTCGCATTTGCAGTGCATATGCGTTTCGCGCCGGCGCCTGCCCCCTCTTCTGTCTCTCCCTCCTTTGCTCGCCGATCCGCTAGTGAGCAGGAAGACACTGCGAAGACTCGGGCCCGCGGAAAGAATAGACGCACCCGTCAGCGCGGCTGCGAGAAAGTGGGAGGAAAGGAAAGAGGCTTCTCCGAAAACGGCAAACTTTGTGTCTGCTCTCTTCTCTCTCTCCTTCTCTCTTCAGTTCTTTATAATTTGAGTTTCACACTTCCTTTTTCACCTGCCCCCGAACCCGCCCTTGCTCTTCTTCTTCCCACCACCCCCGCCACTGCTCGCCCCAACGCCGGCGAGCTCCGAAAGAGCGCCCCTCCCTTCCCTGGGCCTCCTCCTCCGCGCCTTCCCCGGCGATACCTGGGCGCTCGCCGACGCCACCGTCGCCTCGAGCAGCTCCTCGTCCGTCATCGACGGCATGCCCGCCGCCCCTCCCCCGCCCCCCGCCGCCAGCATCTTCGACAGCGACCGCATCCGCGACCTCATCGACGCGAACGTCGCGACAAGGCCCGCGACGTCCGCGTCCGTCCTCCCGGAGCCCCTCGCGACGCGCCTGCGCCGCGAGGGCGTCTTCGCCAGCAGGTCGGGGTTGGTCCTCTCCTCCCTGGTCATCGACTGGATCATCGACTCGTAGACCTTGAACTGCTTCTCGGCCGCCTTGGCCTGCTTGTCTGTTTTTTTTTGTTCGTTTGTTTTCGAGTTTGTGGTGGAGTGGAGTGGAGAGAATGGAGTTGGAGTTGAGAGAGGGAGAGGGAGGGAGAGAGAGAAAAAGGTGGGGGTGGGGGGGGGAAGTGAGTTTTTTTTTTAACTTCTCTCTCTCTCTCTTCTCTTCTCTCTTCTCTCTTCTCTCCTCTCTTCTATCTTCTCTCCCCTTCTCTTCTCTCTTCTCTTTTCTTCTCTCTCTCTCTTTCCAACCGCCCCCCCTCCCCCACCCCCCCGCCCTTCCTCTCTTACCGGTTATCGACCCCATCCCAGGGAGCATCTTCATCATGCTCCCTATCCCGCCCATCCCCGTCACCATCCTATACTGCTGCAAGAAATCGTCAAAGTCGAACTTGGCGCTCATCATCTTCCTGGCCATCACCTCGGCGTCCTGCTCCGAAACGGCCCTCTCGGCCCTCTCGACCAGGCTCAGAACGTCCCCCATGCCCAGGATGCGCCCGGCCAGCCGGTCCGGGTAGAAGGGCTCCAGGGCCTCGAGCCCCTCGCCCGTCCCCACGAACTTGACGGGGGCGCCGGAGACGGCACGGACCGAGAGCGCCGCGCCGCCGCGCGCGTCGCCGTCGAGCTTCGTGAGGACGACGCCCGTCAGCGGGGCGGCCGCGGCGAACGCCGCGGCCAGGGCGGCGGCCTCCTGCCCCGTCATCGCGTCGACGACGAGGAGCGTGTCCGTCGGCTTCGTCTCCTTTGCGCACGCGGTCAGCTCCTCCATCATGCTCGCGTCGATCTGCAGTCGCCCGGCGGTGTCCACGATGACGGCGTCGTACTTCTCCGCCAGGGCGCGCTCGAGCCCCCGCCTGGCGATGGCGGGGGGCCGCTCGCTGTACTTGGAGCGCAGGGGCAGGGACGCGTCGTCCTCGTCGTCGTCGCCGGAGATCGAAGAAGAGCCCGAGTCCTCGGCGACGATCCTCTTCTCCGGAGCGAGGACGTCGACGTTGATCCTCTTCCCCAGCATGCACAGCTGGTCGACCGCGGCGGGCCTGTAGACGTCGGCGGCGACCAAAAGGACCTTCTTGCCCTGCTCCCTCAACAACAGGGCCAGCTTGCCCGCGGCCGTCGTCTTGCCGACGCCCTGCAGCCCGGCCAGCAGGATGACCTGCGGCCCCGCCTCGGGCACCGCGAGGTCCGACCGCTCGCCCCCCATCAGCTCCTTGAGCTGGTCGTAGACGACTTTCACGAGCTGCTGGTCCGGGGTGACCCCGCGGGTGACCCCGACGCCCAGGGCGGCGGCCTCGACGCGGGAGACGAACTGGCGCACGACGGGGAGGGAGACCTGAGAAGAGGGAGAGAGAGAGAGAGAGAGAGAGAGAGAGAGAGAGAGAGAGAGAGCGCGAGAGAGAGAGTGAGAGAGAGAGATGGAGAGAAGGAGAGAGAGTGAGTGTGAGCGAGAGAGC
>Ga0114918_10002254_pt1 | contig 17315 bp, 16 predicted proteins | sample LantaG_FD_87015 | JGI IMG/M metagenome (GOLD analysis project Ga0114918, IMG submission 87015) | Deep subsurface microbial communities from Baltic Sea to uncover new lineages of life (NeLLi) - Landsort_02402 metaG | ecosystem: Environmental > Aquatic > Marine > Oceanic > Sediment | place... | reverse complement strand
CTCGATTCGGATGACGAATGGCTGCCGCGGAAGCTCGAAGTCCAGGTCGAGTTCATGGACCGTCACCCGGACGTGGGATTGTCCTACGTCTGGGCGCTGGTGGTGGATGACGAGGGGAGAGTGCTCGGACGCTTTGCGTCACGGGCCGGCCGCGATGTGTACCGGAGGCTATTCTACCGCAACGTTGTTACCCCCACATCGGGCACGATGGTCAGGAGGCGGGTGCTGGACCAGGTCGGAGTGTTCGACCCCGGCCTTCGTACTCGCCAGGACTGGGATCTGTGGCTCCGCATCGCGCGCTCGCACCGGGTGCGCGAGGTCCGGCGACTGCTCGTACGCTACCGCAGCAGCACGTCGGGGATTAGTGCAGACCTGAAGCAGACAGCGGACGACAACGAGACCGTGCTGAGGCGAGCGCTCCAGCGAGACAGAGAGTCGGACGGACCCATGCACCGGCAGGAGAAGCGCGTGCTCGCGTTCGTCGCCCTGCGCAGTGCGGACGGGTACCTGCAGGCGGGGGACTACGCTTCGTTCCGGCGCTACCTCGATGACGTTCTCCGCCTGTGTCCCACGGTGCTCGCGCGGCGTCCTCGGGTGGCAACAAGATGCCTGCTCGCAGTCATAGGCAGCCGGCGCTAGGCGGCTCGGCGGCGGCGGCCAGGATCTGTTGGAAGGCCGGGGTGGACAGGTAGCGATCGCCGCTGTCCGGGAAGACGACGACGAGGAGCTTGCCTTCGTTCTCCAGGCGACGTGCGACCTCGACCGCCGCCCAGGCCGCCGCGCCGGAGGAGAGGCCGACGAAGAGACCCTCTTCGCGGGCGAGGCGGAAGGTCATGGCGATGGCGTCGTCGTTCGTGACCGTAACGATCTCGTCGAGCAACTCGGTACGGAGCACCTCGGGGATGAACCCGGCGCCGATTCCCTGGATCGGGTGGAGGCCCTTCTCGCCGCCGGAGAGAACGGGTGAGGCGCAGCTGCCCGAGGTGGTTGAGGGCCAGCAGCCTTGCGGAGGGGCGAGAAGCCTGCCGGCGGCTCCGACGTGCAGTGCAGGAACTCCAAAGGCGCATTCCGAACTGTCCTCTCGTCTCTCCTCATGCCTAAGCGGGAGGTGTCACCATGAAGACGCGCTTCCTCTCCCTCTTCCGCACATCTCCGTCCACAGGCGACCTGGCGTTCACCGGGACCCGCGACGGCGATGAGCTGCTGGACGGCACCCTCCTCGTAGGCGAGCGCGAAGTCGGTCAGGTGATCGACGGCGTGGCCCGCTTCTGCGAAGAGGGCTGGTCAGCGGAAGGACTCGACGGGCTGTTCAAGCTCGACGGGCTGTGGGAGCGGAACTGGCGCAAGGGCATCGACCTGGCCGCACAACCCGGCCCAGCGCAGGCCGCTTGCGACGAACTCGCCGCGCTCGACGGCGTCATCCTTGAACTGGCTCTCGGCCCTGGCGGAGGCTATCTTCCCGCCGTCCTCTGCCGCAATCCTGTGGCCCGGGTGATCGCCAATGACCACTCAAGTGCCATCTTGCGTCGGTGGCGCAAGTTCTTGGCCCAGAACCATCTAGGAGAGAACGTCTGCTTCGCTGCCTTCGACGCTCGTCGCCCAGTCCTGCGCGATGCCAGCGTCGCCGCCGTCTCCGGCGTCGGCGTCTTCGGCAGCATCGGGGGCGCCGAGATCTTCCTCGAAGCCTACCGCATCCTCCAGCCCGGTCGCCCGCTCCACACGTGCGACCACGTCGTCGATCCTGACGATTGGCATCGTCTACCCGAGGAGTTCCGCAGCCGCTGGGAGGGCCACATCCCGGGGATGACCAAGGGCACCTCAGGGCTCTTGGAGCAGGCCGGGTTCGCCATCGAATCTCGCGAGCTCGCAGGCCGCCGAGCTCTCGATCCAGACGAGGGCGGTCTGCCCAAGGAAGCATCCCAGCACGGCGTCGTCCTGCATGTGGTCAACGAGTGGATCAAGGCCCGGAAGCCACTTCCAGTACCATCCTGAGTGCGACTGGGAGCCTCCGGGATTGGCTGCGCGTGTCGGGCACCCATGGTTGCCGCCGTCTGGGCCGGGAACGGCACGCCGGCCAAACCCGGACCACGACCAGCCACAGACAGGCACATTGATCCGACCGAGGGACCGCGGCTTTGGCCCTGGCATCGAGCTCCTGACCCGCTGATCTCAGGAACACCGCCGGCGGAAGCTCCGGCCCCCAGTGGGCTACCCACCGCCCTGAAACGCCGGGCGCGCCTACCCTCACAGGCTGAAGGGGAATCTGCTATGATTGGGCCCGGGAAGAGGAGGTAGGCTGATCGATGGCAACCATGTGCCCACAACCGGCCCCACCGCACGCCGCCGCCGACCCTCTCGAGGCACGCAGTATCGGTGAGCTCCTGGTACGCACCGCGGCGCGCCACGGGTCGCGTACCGCCCTCCAGGTGCTCCGCCGCGGCGAGTGGGTGCGGCTCAGCTACTGCGATCTGCTGGAGCGGGCGCGGGCCCGGGCACAGATGCTGGGACTCGCCGCCGGTGCGCGCGTGCTTCTCGTCGCCGAGAGCTCCCCGGAGTGGGGCATTGCCTACTTTGCCGCCATGTTCAGCGGCGCGACTGTGGTACCCCTCGATCCCCAGCTCAGTGTCTCAGACATGCAGGCCATCGCCTCCCGCACCCAGGCGCGCGTATGGCTGGTCTCTGACCCGGTTTCCGTACGCGTGCGGGAGGAACTCCCCGCGGAGCCTCCCATCCTGTTCGAGATTGAGGAGTGGCTGGACAAGCCGGGTACAGTGGACGGTGGGTCCGGGGCGCCGCTAGAAAGCGACACGGCATCCGTCCCGGCATCGATCCCCTTCACCTCCGGTACCACGCTCGCGCCCAAGGGTGTCCCCCTTACCCACGCCAACTTCCTCGCCAACGCACGCGCCGTGCTGCAGGTGATCTCCGTGGATGCGCGGGACCAATTCCTCTGCGTGCTGCCACTCCATCACGTGCTCGCTTTCACGGGGAGCTTCCTCGCGCCTCTCAGCGTTGGCGCCACCATCACTTTCACCGAGAAGCTGACCCCGAAGGCCCTCATGGAGGCAATGCAGGGCTCTCGCACCACCGTGCTGATCGCGGTGCCACGGCTCTACGCCCTGCTGGTGAGGGGGATCAGATCCAATCTCGCGGGGGCCCCCCTTCCGATCCGGGTGCTGCTCGGCATCCTCACATTCGGGGCCAGATCCCTTCGTAGCGCGGGGAACGTCATCCCCCCGCTCGCCCCCTTCATGCGCGCCCTCCGCGCGCTGCTCTTTCGTGGCATTCACCGACGCTTCGGCGGGCGTATTCGCTACTTGGTGAGCGGCGGCGCCGCCTTGCCCCGGGAGTACTACGACGGGCTGGACCTTCTCGGATTCCGCGTCTCGGAAGGCTACGGGCTAACCGAAGCCTCACCCGTGCTCACCCTCACCCCTCCGGACCGCCCCCGCCGTGGCTCCGTCGGGCCGCCCCTGCCGGGCATCGAGCTGCGTGTCGTCGAGCCGGATCAAGAGGGCATCGGGGAGGTGCTCGCCCGCGGCGCCTCCATCTTCGCGGGCTATCTTGGCGACGAGGAGGCCACGCGACGGACGTTTGTTGACGGCTGGTTCCGCACTGGGGACCTCGGCTGGATCGACCGAGCTGGCTGCCTCCACCTTGCCGGCCGCGCCGATGATGTCATCGTCACGGGCGGTGGCAAGAATGTCTACCCGGTCGAAGTGGAGTGGCTGTACCGGGGCCTGCCGGACGTGAAGGACCTCTGCGTCGTCGGCCTCCCCGACCAGGTCAGTGCGGGAGATGCCGTGCACGCCGTGGTCGTCCTGGAGGCGACGACGGAAGCCGTTTCCGACGAGGAGCGCCGGCACGAGGTCGAGGCGGCCATCAGCGCTCGTGCTCGGCAGCTGTCCACCCACCAGCGCATCCGCGGTGTGCACTTCTGGGACGGTGATCTACCGCTCACTTCGACCCTCAAGCTGAAGCGGCGGCAGATCCGCGCCGCCCTCGCCGAGAGGCCACCCGCGCCAACGTGAGAAGCGCCGGGATGACTCAGCTGGTAGAGCACTGGACTGAGAATCCGGGTGTGCCCAGTTCAGCTCTGGGTCCGGGTACCAGCACCCAGGGCGGCGGCATCTGCTGTCGCCTTCCCAGCGCCAGACAGCGCGTCCACCTCTGAGCGTGATCTGACCGGGTCATTTCGGTGGAGGAAGCGCTACTCAGGATCGAACCGCGTGCTGTCCAGAAACCCATCTGGCACCCAGGATGCTGGTGCAGCCTCTCTCGTGGTATTCTCTCCCTTCGTACATACCCCTGCGCTGAGAGGCACACGAGGATGGGCGAGGACGTTGATCGGGGATTGGACTGGGTGGGCCTGCCGGACATCGCGACCGTGGCGCGGCTGCTGTCCCATACGCGACGAACCCCCGGCCACCGACCCCCAGCCGAGGGGGTAGCCGGAGGCGGAGGGATGCTGAGCATACGCTCACTGAGCGGGCTGCAGCCGCCAGCGACTGCTCCTGACCGGCTCCTGTAACTGGATGGATGTCATCTATGCCAGCTATGAGTCTGCACAGTGGGCGAGGCCAGCAGGGGGTATGGTGCTTCGCTCGAAATAGGCCCTGCGATTAGGCTGTCCGGAGGTAGCCATGCCCACGATCCGCATTCCCTACGGCGACTCGGAGAAGCGCCTCGAGATCGCTGACCATCGCCTCCTGTCGATGTTCGACTACCCCGAGATTGCACGCCCGGGGCCAGACCGGGAGGCGGCCACGGTGGAAGCCGCTCTCGCCCATCCCATCGCCGCCGATCCGGTGGCGGCTCTTGCCGGCCCTGGCAAGCGAGTGGCCATCCTGGTTGACGATTGGACCAGGCCGACGCCTGCCTACAAGGTGCTCCCAATCCTGCTGCGACAGCTCTCGGCCGCCGGGTGCTCGGATGAGGATATCTGCATCACCATCGCAAAGGGCATGCACCGGCCCCTCTCTCGTGAGGAGATGGTGCAGAAGGTCGGCGCCGATGTTGTCGCGCGCTATGCGGTCGCCAACCACGACCCTCACGGCGATCTCGTGCACCTTGGCACGTCGCCCAGCGGCACGCCCGTGTTCATCAACCAGGCTGTGGCTGAGGCAGACCTGCGCATCGCCATCGGCAGCATTGTGGCGCACCCGATCGCGGGTTTCGGCGGCGGCGCGAAGATCATCGTTCCCGGGGTGGCGGGCCACGAGACCATCCACAACAACCACTGCCTGGCTGACCATCCGAATGTCACCATCGGCTGCGTGGAGGGGAACCCGATCCGCAAGGACATGGAGGACATCGCGCGACTCGCCCGGCTCGACATGATCGTCAACACCATCCTCTCCCCCGGCCTGGAGATCATCGACGCCGTAGCCGGCGATGTAGTGGCCGCACACCGGGAGGGGGTGGCGCGGTATCGGCGGCTCTATGGTGTGACGATCGGCGAACAGGCGGAGGTGGGGGTGGTGGGGGCCAGCCCGCGGAACGGAACCTTCGGGCACGCGGTGTTCGCGCTCTACGCTGGCGCCGCTATGGTGCGGCCAGGTGGGTCGCTGATCCTGGTCGCGCCCTGTTCGGACGGCCCCGGCTCCAAGGAGGGCAGGCGAAGTTTCCGGCAACAGGCCGCCGTTCCGCCGGAGGTGCTCATGGCGCGGGTCAAGTCGGGCGAGATCAGCGCCTCGGGCGGCGCCTTCATGTACGTTTACGCCAAGACCGTCAGTCAGTACCGAGTCATGCTTGTTGCTGACAACCACTCCCGCAGCGACGCTGAGGACCTGGGGCTTGGCTACGGCGCGACCGTGCAGGAGGCCCTCGACAGCGCGCTCGCCAGCACCAGCGCCAGAGCGTCCGTGATGCCCTCCGGCGGCCTGGCCGTGCCCACACCTCGGTGAGGCGCTCATCATGCTGTCCCGCGAGGAGTCGAAGCTGTTGCCGTCTGCCTTCGGAACGCTTCTCGCCTCGCACTCATGCCCGTTTTGTGCCCGGGGCATGTGTGTGTTAAGTGGCTTTGGGATATCGCCCCCACGTAGCGATGGTCGTCGGCTCAGAAGTAATAGTAGCGGTACGTTCGCTGCCCCAAGAAGCAACCGACGAGGGACCAGCCGGCCCCGACAAAGGCCTCGCCGATCACCAGACCGAGGAAGAACGGCAATGCCTTGCTGTACCCCCGGCGCCCGCCATACCGAAGGATCAGACTCTTGACGACCCAGGCGATGAGGAGGGGAAGCCAGTAACTGCTCGCGGTGGCCGTACTGGCCAGGCTGTAGGTCACCGGGTCGAGGGGCCAACCGGGCATACGCATTCGCATCGCCTGGAGCCCGAAGCATGTCAGCATCCCCACCACGATCGCGATCATGGCGTGAGGCCTGCTGCCGGTTGGTGTTCCGAGCATCTGGTCCAGCCGGGCGAAGTCTGCGCCGCCGTACCACGCCGTGCGCTGGCCGATGACCTTGCCGGACATGTAGCCCAGCTCTTGGCCGAAGTAGAGCATGGTGATGATGCAGAGCGACATCCCGACCACCCATGCCAGCAGTACCGCCCAGAAGAACGGCTTCTGCCGTGCCCCCGTTCGCGGGGTCGATCCGATCCTGAGAGCCTCCATGCTGTGTGGCATTGGGTGCGTGAAGTTCTCAGCCGTGTACCAGAACTGCATCGACAGCATCCCCAGAGCCTGCGGCCCCAGCAGCGCGCTGCCCAGCACCTTGGGCATGACGACGTCCGGCGTGTTGTACTCGAGGTCGTGGAACGGCGCCCCGAACTCCGCTCGCAGCCTGGCGATGCTGATGGAGATCACCAGGAACCCGGTGATGAACACGGCCGATACCACCGGTGCAGCGCTCACGACTGTGAGCAGCAGGATCAGGACCACCGCGCCCGCTACGGCCCCGATCAGGGCATGGGGGCAGCTGATCGCTTCCTCGGGATCCTCGTCGCGCGGGGCGCGGCGAAGCAGTTGCAGCAGCGCTCGTCTGAAGTCAAGCCGCGACGCCCACAGAGCCATCAGCCCGAGCGCCAGGTAGCCGCCCTGCACCTGATCCGCGATGTATGGGAACCCCTCCGCTCCGCTCCCGGGGTAGGGGTATCCGAGCCCGGCCACCACCAGGCGGATGGCATTCCAGAGCAGATAGAAGAACCAGAAGGAGAAGAGGACATCCAGCGGCATCAGGAAGCCCAGTCCGATCACGAATGGGTAGAAGGAGACCCCGAATGATCCCCACTGCATCGTCGACCACGGGAAGCCCCAGGCGCCCAGGCGATCGGCCAGGTCAACGTACTCCACGTTCAACCGGGGGATCATGGGGTAGATCCTCTCCAGGTTGTTGAGCGCGTCCACTGAGCCGGCCAGGAGAACGCCAAGCCAAAGCAGCCCGTTCCTGTAGAGGGGCGTCGCCGGTTCCGTCATCGCCAACGGCACCTGCGTCAGCGGGAAGTTCAGCCTTTCCCGGTCTGACCATTGTCTGCGCAGAAGCACCGAGAGGCACAGGAACACATACACCAGGATCGCGAAGAACAGCACCCACCACGCCATAGGCGGCAGCCACGCGCGCCAGTATTCGCCCAGCGCTGTGGTCTCATCGGCCCCCTCGTAGAACGCTTTCAGCGCCGCCTCATCCTTGACGATGAACCATGACGGAAGCGCGTCGACAACGCTGCTCAGATTCGGCTGCGAGCCCAGACCCGTATCCCCGCCTCGGCCGGGGGTGCAGTACCAGGCCATGTACCCGGCAAACATGGGCAAGGCCTGCGTGTACCAGAACCCCGATGCCGACGTACCCACAACCAGCACCACATACGCGATCAGCAGCTGCGCCCGAGACAGCCGCCAGCGTGGGCGCAGCCTTCCGATCACCCAGTTCAGCCCCACCAGCAGTGCCAGCTCCAGCACTACGTTCAGGGGCAGCGACATCTGCGTGGCCAGAGCGCCCCCCAGGACGGTCTCGTTGTACACCGTCCACACCACCGTCGGCGGCAGCAGTGCCAGGCCAACGAGTATGCCCGGTATCGGACGAAACCCAGTGCGCGCGCCGGCCTGCTGTGGGCCGTGCTCCCCGCTCTGCCCTATCCGACGGATGTCACCTGCCATCGCGTGTTCCGAGAAGGTCGCCCAGCGTTCCCGTATGTCCGCCCCGACCTGCCTGCCTCGAGGCTGCCACCCGCCGTTCTACTACCAAGGTGTGAATCATCAGCGTTGCTGAGACGAACCGGAGGGTGAGCTACGCGACACTTCAGGTTGACCTGCCCCCCTGAACGTTACCAGGCACAGTCTCAGACCGACAGCATACATCGGCGCTGATTCCGGGCTCTGCTGCCAGGGCAAGATAGCCTCCGGCGCCGACGGCCGATAGCCCAGAGGGCTGTGAGGCCGTACCTGATTGCAGTGCCTTCTCCAGCGCGGCACCGACACCTTCGCTCCGAAGCGCCGTTCACCGTTCCCTGCAGTATGGGTCTAGAACACCGGCTCCGGGCCGAGGCGTTTCGGCACGCGTTCCGGTTCACCCCCACGTGCGTGGGGAACTCGGCCGACCGGCGGGCGCGGGTCACGCGCGGGCCGGGTAGCCTGAGTGGTAGAAGGGCGAGTAGAGCTGGGAAGGGCGGGGGGCGACGAGCCGGCCGTCTCGCACATAGGCCTCCCCGCGCTCGGAGAGATGCTCCACCATGCGGGCGCGCCAGAGGGCGAGGGTCTCGGCGTGGGCAGTGTCGCGGGCGAGATCATCGCGCTCACCAGGATCGGCGTGGAGATGGAAGAGCTGTTCCCGACCGACTCCCGCGTGGAAGATGTACTTCCACTCGCCATCCGTTAGGGCGGTCCAATCGTCGTCCTCTGCGTAGCAGGGGCTGTGCTCGAGATCGAGATACGGCCGCCAGGGGCCGGCCTCGCCGCGCACCAGCCGGAGCAGGCTGGCCCCGTCCAGGCACTCGGGGATGGGGGCGCCCGCGGCGTCGAGGAAGGTGGGGAGCACGTCGCGGAGTTCGACCGGTTCGGTCACGGTCTTCCCGCGGCGGCCGTCCATTCCCATCGGCGCGGGCCACCGCAACACCATGGGTATCCGCGCGGAGCCCTCGTAGGGGTAGGTCTTGCGCCAGAGGTGGTGGTCGCCCAGCATGTCCCCATGGTCTGAGGTGAAGAGGATGAGAGTGTTGTCGTAGAGGTCGCGATCCCGGAGTGTTCGGAGGATGCGGCCGATCTGGTCGTCGATGAAGGCGATGCTGCCGTAGTAACCGCGGCGGGATCTCTTCGCCTGGGCGAGGCCGAGGTCGCCATGCCAGGTGTCGATGGGGATCGGGTCATCGGCGGAGGCGTGCTTCGCCGCCCAGCTCCCGACGACGGGCGGGGGCATGGAGTCATCGTCATGGAGATCCCAGAATCGCAGTGGGGGATCGTATGGGCTGTGGGGACGGGCGAAAGAGATCTTGAAGAAGAAGGGCGCGTCACCGGAGTGGCTGTTGATGAGGTCAACCGCGGTCTGCCCGGTCCAGGCCGTCGGATGCCAGCTCTCGGGGTAGACATAGGGCCTCGCATCGTAGCCGTTCCAGTCGAGGCCGGTCGCGTCGGGGTCGGCGCTGTCGGAGACCTGGGCGAACCACTGGCGGTAGTCGCTGACGAAGTCAGGGCTCTCGACTCGGCTTGACTCATCCAGCAACGTGCCATGAAACCCGTGCAGGGCGCGCTGGGGTGACCAGTGCATCTTGCCGACGCCGAAGGTGTGGTAGGCGGCATCGCGCAGGGCCTGGGGGAGCTCGACCGTGTAGCGTTCCTTCACGCGGCCGTAGCCCAGCATTCCATGATGCCACGGGGCGAGACCGGTAAGCAAGCCGGCGCGGGCGGGCGTACACGATGGGGTGCAGCTGTAGGCGGCGCGGAAGGTGACGCCCTCGGCGGCAAGGCGATCGAGATGCGGGGTGTGGACGGCGTCGTTGCCGTTCGCCCCGAGAGCGTCGCCCCGCCACTGGTCGGCCATCATCAGCAGGATGTTGGGTGGGGGTGTTCTCGGTTTCGCCTGAGCCATATCTGATCGCTCCAGCGGGTGGTCATCCATGGATGAACGGCGGCTCGCCGCGGATGGTGTCGAGCGCCTGCTGTGCGGCATCGAGTTGGGCACGGGTGCCGAAGGCGGCAAGCCAGACCGCGCCCTCGGCGCCACCGACGCCTCCGGCGCCAACAGGAACGGCTTCCACGCCGGCGAGCACGCGCAGGGCCTCGATCTCCGTGAAGATGTCCCCGGGGACGACCCAGAGGGTGGGGCCCTTGCCCTCGGCGTCTCGGTTGAGGCGCGCGGCGACTTCGTTGAGGTCAGCGGAGACGTCCTTCTCGAGGCCGGCGGGGTGAAGGTAGCGGATCCTACGAGCGACGATGGTGCCCAGCGCGGCGGCCACACCTCCGCCTGTAGGGTGGCCTATGAGGACGGCGGCCTGGTTTCGCACGTAGTTGATGGCGTTGACGCCTTTGACGTAGACGTCGCCGGGCCCCATGTCATCCAGCGCCTCGACGGCCTTCACGTTCAGCCGCTCTCCCTTCCGGATGACGAGATCGGGGAGCGAGTAGGTGAGCTGGGGGCCGGAGTAGCCGTCGGGCAGGGTCCGCCCTGTGACGAATGCCTTCTTGTCGATCCGCTCGCCCGTGATCTCTTCAACGAGGTAGCCATTGGTAGTTCCAGATCCAATGGCAAGTGTGCCTTCATCCATGGCGCGGCGCACGGGGTCCGCCCGCGCCATGCCCTTGGCGATGAGTCGCTTCGACTCGGAGACGGTGAGTGAGAACACGGTGTGCATGGGCCTCTCCCTTCGGACCGGACATGACTATGGGGTGGACTCGATACGGCGCGTTGTCTTGTAGGCGACGTCGGCAATTGATGCTGCACCCGGAATCCCAGTACAGAACATCAGCAGAGCTGAGACGGAACGGTCCTCCTGCTAAGTTGCGCTCCGGGCGTCGCCGACTCCTCTGCCAGCTGGTTCTTGACCATCCGTCGGTCTTGCTCCCGCCGGGCGACCAGCGCCCGAAACGTGAGCCGTTTTCTCCGGCTGAGGATCGCCTCCCTGCGACCGAGGTACGCGTCGTCTGGGGTCACGTTCCCGAGCGCCCCATGATGGCGCTCCCGGTGCCGCGCCGGGCGCTCGCCCAGCGGCCTGTGCCCAGAACACCGGCTCCGTGCCCACGTGACCACTACAGGGGTGTTCGCATGACGTGCATCAACCACGTATGACATCCGGGGGAGACAAGTAGCGGTAGTACCCGCCTCCATACTGGCTGCGATCATGGCGGTATGGCTCCTTGAAGATAGTCTGCCCGTGCTGATCGACGAAGTACACCCCGGGGTTGCCGCTCTCCACTGCGTACCAGACCTGTAGCCCATCGCGGCCCGCGCCGCTTCGCGGCCTGATGCGCTTCACCGCGCCTACCAGTGCCTTCTTTCCACTCCAGCAAACCCGTCTCCCGCGTTCGTGTCCCGCCCTCGCCGGCCCAGCGTAGGCTAGCTGAGCGCGGCCCGCCTCTCGTAGAGTTGCTCGCGACCGTAAGGCCCGCTGTTGTAGAATAAGGCGAGGTGCTGGCTCTCTACTACCAGGAGATGGTGTCGCCAGAGGTTCACGCCCTCCCCCGCCGCGATCGCTGCCTCAGGGATGTCACCAATCCACTCTATCGGCTCTGGGTACCATGCCCATCCTCCGATAGGGAACTCCTCGTCGCAGAAGGCGAAGCCGCCGAGGCTCGGCGGGGGCTCTTCCCGATGAACGGCCGTGTCTGAGGGCAGGGGCGCAGTCGGCGACGCGTTCACCAGGCCGATCCATCGGTGGTGCTTGCCCGGCAGGAGCTGCAGCCCGCCTACCCAGCCCCCCGCCCAATGGCCGGGCGCCTCGCACGGAGGGAGCACGATGCCGAGCTTGCGGGCCTGCGACTCTCCGACGCGCTGAATGGCCGCGCCTTGCGCCGACCCCAGCGGGCTCACCCGGCGCGGCTGAGCGACCTCCGGATACCCCATGTAGAAGTAGAGAATCTCGTTGCGCTCTGGAAAGAAGCACCCCGACACCGCGTCCGCGTGTTTGGCGTCGAATTCGTCATGGGCGCCGAGCCCTATGAGCGGAGCATCCACGAGCGTCCACGGTCCGCACAGCCGCTCTGCCCAGGCCTGCTGGATGACCTTGTGACCCTCCAGATGGCTCACAGTGACGAGGCAGTACCGGCCGTCGATCCTCGCCGCTCTGCTTGGATGATACGCGTCCATGACCACGTAGGGCTTGTGCGTGCCCCCGCCCAGTAACGCTTCGGGATTGGAGAAAGTTAGTGGGCCTTCCAGGTTCCACGGGCCCCTTGCCAGCGGGTCGCGGCATACGGCATGTGCGTGTCCGGGAGGGGCGTAGAACAGGAACATCCTCCACCCCTTCACCTCGTCATCCCAGACGATGCACGGGTCTCCTGCTACGCTCTCTCCAGTGTCGGTCTGGCGTCTGCCCACGGTCAGGCCGCAGCGTTCCCATTCGGTCGGGATCGAGATCCGGATATCAGCAGTCACGAGCTATCCCTTCTGGCACCGGTCTGGCGCTTCGGGTCCGACACCAACACCTGGCGGCTGTTCGCCACGCACAGGCTGGTGATCATGTCCCGCCCGTAGTGTAAGGTTGGGCGGGCTCTCTCGCGTATCCTAGTATGCAACGCGTTCCTCGTCAATGGGAGCCAGAGGTTTCTCGCTGGCCCACCGGCCTGCCCGTCACGGTATGGTGGAGGAAACGAGACTCAAGGTCGAACACTCTCCAGATGTGGACGAGGTCCGGGGTTTCGATCCTGGGAAAGTTTGCCAGTCCGCTTGGGGATCGGACCCTCTCCGGTTCCGCGGGGACCCGGACCGCCCGCTTCACTCCCGCCGCCGCGGCCACACCCACCATCTCGCCATCATCCGTCAGGTGCAGGGCTCCATCTGCGTCGCCCAACGGTGTCGCACGCCAACTTGACACACGCAGGCCGAACGGTCGCGAGCAACCCTACGAGGCGCCGGTTGCGCTCAGTTAGCCTGCAACCGGGCCGGCGAGGCCGGCAGGGGGAGACGACGTCTGCCCGACGGCGTAACGTTATCGGCAGCGCTACCTACTTCAGTGCCGCCCGCGCTGCCCAGAAACTCATCTTGCTTGGAGGGTCCTCGTCTCGCCGGTGGCATAGTGCTTCCTGAGCTTGCCGATACAGGTGTCCTGGAGGACATTGAGGATGGAGAGGGATGCCGACTGAACGGCTGCCTGCGGGCGAAGGGGAGGGGATCAGGTTTCGGGCGGTGCTGATCGGCACCGCGCTGGCGATGGGGGTAGGGTTCATCTCGCCATACACCTACTACCTTAGCCGCACCTGGTAGTTCGGCTGGGGGACGCTGCCTAACGGTCCCGTGGTGTTCGCCTTCGCCCTAGTGGTCCTCAATGGGCTGGTGTTGCGGCTGCGGAGTTCCCTGGGTCTGACGCGGGCCGACCTGCTGGTGATCTACGTGATCCTGACGCTGGCGGCGGCGCTGATCATCCTCCTGACGTGGCTGAACGCGCTCTTCCCGGCGATACCGGGGCCGAACCTGCACTATGCGATCGGCCAGAGCATCGGGGCACATGGGCTGCCATGGAACCAGCTCTGGGACATGGTGATAAACCTGTCGCCGGCGACGATCGGGGTGATGTGCCTGGTGCCGGGGGAGATCTCCTTCAGCGTGTGGGCTTTCTACCTGATCTTCCGGACCTACCAGGTGGTGTGTGCGAGCTTCGGGCTGGTCGCCGGCGCATCGGGACCCGGAGGGTTCGACCCGCGCTCGTTCTTCGATTACGCGGGCTATGGCGGGTTCATCGTGATCAGCGCGATTGTGGTCTACCGGGCCAGGGACGCGATCGGGGTCGGGCTGCGGCGGCTGCTCGGGCGGTTGCCGAAATCGGCGGATATGGACCGGCAGGCGCCGATGACCGATGCGGCGGCGGTAGTGGGGTTCGTGCTTTCCAACGCGGTCATGCTCTGATGGGTGTTGAATGCGGGTATGTCCTGGTGGAGCTTCGCGCTGATCATGGCCGCGCTTTACGCAAGCATAATCGGCACGACGCGGCTGGCGGCGGGGCAGGTGGAGCAGGTGAAGAGTGCCCTGAAACGGCTGGTGGGGAAGATCGAGGTTCACGCCGAGGAGCTGCCGGGGCGGAAGCGGCCTGGCGCGAAGCTGGTCGTGCGAGGGAACCTGGAGGCCCTGCTGACGCTGACCGGCAAAGTTACCACTGGTGGTAGCCCCGGGGGGATTTGGGCACCCTTGACATTTCAGTTTCCTGCCAGGACGATCAGGCTGCACGTCCTTCGTCGCGGCCATGCCAGCGTTGCCGGGGAGCAATGGCGCGAAACTGGCCGCGGGTAGTGGGTCACGTGGGACGCCCGAAGTAGCGTGATGGGGTCCAGGAGCGGAGAGAGAGACGGTTCGACCTGCCAACGTTGGTGGAGGAAACTGTACCCAGGAACAAACACTCTCCGCCACCGGACGAGGCACTGGAGTTTGTGGCTGAGTGCGGGTGGTCGGGACGAGAGTGCGTGGGGCGCGGGCCGGTCCCGATTTGGTGGACACCCCGATCGCACGGACGGTACTGCTTTCGTACAACGGCCGCAGACAGGGCGTGTTAGTCTTTGCAGGTGACCGTTGACAAGATGACGGACCGACAGATCGCGGCCAGAGTCCGTAGGTAGTTCCCGACCCGGGCCCGCGTGTCGACGGGTTCCTGGACATCACGCCCAGCAAGTTGCCAGCCCTGTCCCTCTCAGGGCGGCAAGGGCAAGGAAGCGACTGTCAGCATCGCGGGTCTAGCGAGAATGGGCAAGAGGAGAGCTGGGAGATCAGGCAGTAACGCAATCCGCTCAGGGGCAGCTACAACAGAAACCTCCCGCGCCAGCCGGCGAGCAGTATCCCCGTGGCCACAGCGCGCATAGATACAGGCTGCATAGGCCAGGGCCTGCCTCATCCGTACGGCGGCAGGCAGGTAGCCATGGTCCAGCCGCGCATGTTTCGCAGTCCATTCGAGTTCGCTGGCAGCGCAGACAGCGGCCGAAGGGTGGCCGGTCTCAGCCAGCGCCATTCCTAACACCGCCAGATCCTCGGGCGCATCCGCTACACCAACGGTCCCCGACGTCTCCACATGCCAGCGAAGCCCTGCCCGGAGGAGGGACAGACCTTCCTGCGGTCGCCCGCTCCGCACCCAATGCCGACCCAGGCACCTGCAGTAGTCTGGGTAGAGGCTAGCAGACTGCTCCAGACGATGCAGGGCCTCTTGAGCGCCAGCGAGATCCCCTGTGCGGGTTCGACTTGCAGCTAGATTGCTCCACATGTACACCGCCTCAGGCCGCTGCAGGCAAGCGCGCTCGAACGCGCGACCCTCCGCTTCCAGCAACTGCTGGCAGGAGACCAATGGCAGACCGGGACGGAACCTCGCTCGATAGAACTGGAGTTTAACCTCTTCATGGAGGACCAGAGCTTTGGTCCAGTACTCGTCCACCAGTTGAGACTGTCCCTGGTTGAAGGCGATGCTGCCGAGCAAGTAGTAGGAGTGAGAGAGATGTCCATCAACCTTCTCCTGGTCCACGCGCAGGCCCAGGGCCTTCTGCGTTAGCAGCCGCCGGGCGCGGGAGATCCGCTTCTTGACGGCCGCGGTGGACAGGCTCAGGATGTTGGCGATAGCCTCGGGGTTGGCCCCCTCCAGGTAGTATAACAGGGTGGGGAGCCGGGAGGGCAATGGAAGAGAGGCGAGGCCGGCTCTGGCCAGGGCAACACTCTCCCGCCACTCGACCGCCTCCTCCGGACTGAGGATGGGCGAGCCCAACAGGGGCCAGACAGCGGCCCTCTCTTCCTCGCCCATCTCGCCCAGCAGTTCCGGCTCCCGAGCGCGCTGGCGCGACCAGTCCACCACCAGTCGGCGGAGAATCTGCTCCAGCCAGCCTCCAAAGCACGCCGGGTCACGCAGTCGGGGCAGGCCCTCGTAGGCGCGCAGGAAGGCCTCCTGCACTAGGTCGTCTGCCGCATCCAGGTCACGGCACAGGCGCCGCGCCAGGGCCTCCATCCGCGGCCGATAGCGCCCCACCAGCGCGTCAAAGGCCCCTACCTCCCCGGCCTGGGCGGCCGCGGCGAGCCACACACCGTCCGCCTGTTCGGGGACAGACGCCTTCCCTGCATCTGGGCTACCAGGAGCCACTGCCACCTGCCCTCCTTCTCCCGCCGGGATGCGCAAGAATTCTCTTCCCTCTGGACCAACTAACCCCTTCCGGTCGGTATTTCGGAGCCGGCCCCCAGGCACTGCTGAGAGCGTTCCTGGTGCTCGATCCAGCGAGCGCACGCCTTCACCGCCACCCAGAGCACCCAGGTCCTGAAAGCCAGTCCCGGTTGCATCTGCGGCAGCGCGCGCCGGGCTTCGCACCGCGTCGCCTCCCAGAGCACCTCGGCCTCGGAGAACGACCCCGTCACCCCCACCAACACCCGCAGCACGCGCTGCCGGTGGCGGGCTAGCAGCTCCTCGACATCCTGATCCTGCGTAGCTCCGGCCCGGCCACACTTGGCGAAACCCTCGTCGCTGTCCATCGGGCACGTGATCTCTGTCTCCTCTCCCTGCTCGGGAAGGGGCCCACGCTCCCTGGTGTAAGCGGCCAGCCAGGCTCCCAATATGATAGACGCTTCCGGCGGCCGACTCGTGACAGTCTTCTGGGAGCTTCCTGTGCCTTCTGCTCCCTGTCAAGCTGCCGCAATGGGCCGGGTGTGACTGCCGATCATTGATCTGGCCGCGTCCTTGATGGTAGGGACGACCCTCTGCGGTCGCCCGGAGATGCTCACGCCCCATGGGCTCAGGCGCCGGCGGCCCTCCCCACGGACAGAGCCAGTCCGCCAGAGCAACCCGGAAAAGTTGTCCCCAGAGACTGGCGGCACACGTCTAGGAAGTTAGGCACGGCCAGAGAGCCGTACTCGCAGTTGTGGAGGCGATGAAGCGCAGGCGTGTGGATGGTTGCTCTGCCAATCGGGGCGTAGCCTGCGCCGAGCCAATAGCAAAACCGACCACGGCGGGTAGTCGGTTTCGTGTATTTCGGGCGACAGGAAGGAGGTCACGCGCAGCGTTTCTCGGTATCGCACAGTCTGGCTTGTAGATACTACAGAGGAGAATCTACCATGAAGCGGATTCCAGTGCTTGTTTGCGTGGCCTTAGTCGGGGTGCTACTGAGCGCCGTTCCTGGCTGGTGCGTCAGCTCGCAGCCGGGCTGGCCGCAGACGACGGGAGACATGGTCTGGAGCTCGCCGGCTTTAGGGGACCTGGACGGGGACGGCGACCTG
>Ga0114918_10002253_pt1 | contig 17319 bp, 11 predicted proteins | sample LantaG_FD_87015 | JGI IMG/M metagenome (GOLD analysis project Ga0114918, IMG submission 87015) | Deep subsurface microbial communities from Baltic Sea to uncover new lineages of life (NeLLi) - Landsort_02402 metaG | ecosystem: Environmental > Aquatic > Marine > Oceanic > Sediment | place... | reverse complement strand
ACTTTTTCCGCTGCCTGAGGCCCCGACTATCGCGAGGAATTCGCCTTTTTTTACGGCCAAATCCGTGCCCTTGAGCACCCTGACTTCGGCCGTGCCCATCCGATAAGATTTATAGATTCCTTCAGCCTTTAACAGAAAATCATCTTTGCTCATAATCGGCTTACCTGCAAAGTCTCCACCGGCCTTAATCTCGCCGCCTGCCAGCTCGGTACCAACGCCCCAGCCAAACAGGCAGCTATCGCCGAAATTACAATTACCGCCAGGACACCAAACTCTATCTGGTTCGGAATATCCCCTATGGCAAAAATTGTCCTATCCCATAATTGAAACCCAAAATGCTCAAAAAGCCAATCTTCTATCCGGTTGATACGCACCAGGAATTGCCATCCACCGAGCACGCCTATAGCCGAACCGAAAACTCCCACCAGCAGGGCAAAACCCAAAAACAATGCCAGCACGTTACCGTTCGAGACGCCGATGCTTTTCAATATCCCGATGTCTTTGCTCTTGTGACTGACAATCATATAAAAAACAACAAGAATAACAAACACTGTTATAATCCCAATCATCCCGAACGCCGCCATCATCATAACCTGTTCTTTCTCCACTGCCGCGATGACTCCCCGCCTGTACCCTTTCCAGCTTTCAACCCTCACCTTATTCAGTAAATCCGCCAGCTTATGACCGCTTTTTTGCCCTGTAAATTCCGTCCATAATTCCGCTACCCTTTCGCAGCCCGCCTGCAGTCTCACATCAGGCTTAAACTTTATATGAACAGCACTGGCTCTTTTTTCAGCGCCGCCCATACCGCATAGCATCTGCGCATCTTCAAACCGAATATATACGAACGCCCCATCCACCTTCGCCAGCCCGCTGTGAGAATTGTCACTATAGTGGAAAGTCTTTGTATTGACCAGCCCCAGTCCTGCCTTTCTCAGCGCACCTCTGGCGGTTAAAGGAAAACAGCTTATCGCATAAGAATAATCCGGCACGTTCGGAAATTGCTTATACCGCCCATCCTTGTCTCTGCCGAGCACCTTATCTATCCCAAGAATACACCCTGGTAGATTCGCATCATAGGCCGGTTCAAACGCTCTCGACACATCATCTTTACGATAATGCAATGTCTTGCCAAAACCGGTGGCCCTGTTATGCCAGACCGGGTCAACGCCCATAATCTCTGCGCCCTCATTCCAGTCCGACCCCCCGTAGGTCAGGAGCGCGTAGCTCTTAATTACCGGTGAAACAGCCTCAACCATAATCTCATCTTCGAGAATCTTTATGAATTCCTCATAGTAGGCAAAGCCCACCAGCGAGTCACTGCCGACAATACAATCGCCCACCCAGTTGTGATTCTTAATCTTAAAATCACGCCCCAGCCCTGTCATAACGGTCATCACAACGACAACCATAAATACACAAAGCGCAACCGCCAGCACTGCAAGATAGGTTATGCGGCGTTTCACCAAATACCTGACTGCAAGAATAATTTTATACACTGTTACTCGTACCGAAGGATTTCAACGGGTTTCGTTCTTGCCGCCACGATTGCCGGCACCAATGCTCCAACAACAGCAGCGACGATGGCAAAAAGAATAATCCAGCAGGTAGCGCCTATATCCAGCTGGTTGGGAATCTTTTCAAAGATATATGTGCTGCTTTTCCAGAGCTTAAGCCCAAAGATTATCCTAATCCACTCTTCAATCGTGTTTATATTCTTCGTTATAACATATCCGAGCAGTACGCCGAGCCCGGAGCCGAGTATTCCGACACACCCGCCAAAGCCGATAAAAATTAGTGCTATTGAGCTGCTTGCTGTCCCACAACTTTTTATTATTGCGACATCCTTTTGCTTTGTCATCACGACCATATAGAATATGCAGAATATCAACAGCACCCCGACCGAGGATATCACCCCAAATATCAGCATCAGAATCGCCACCTGCTTTCGCAGCTCGGTAACAAACCACTCCTGTACCTGCTTGGATGTCTCCAAAAGCAGGTTGGATGCTGAGTATTTAGGCAGATATTCGGCTGCGAAGCCTTCCCATACTCTGCGAACCGGCTCGACCACAAGCTGCGGCTCAACGCCCTCGGCCACTTTTATTTGAACCTCTTCGTAAGGAGGCGAGGTTCGTCCGCCTGCATTCGTCTTCAACTCCCGTACCTGCTCAATTGGAAGATAAACACTCTGACTGTCCAACAAATACATACCGGTAAAAACAACATCGGCAACCTTAAAAGACAAGACACGACGCTTAAAGCGCTGTCCGGCTTCATCGTTGCCTGTATCTTCTTCTTTCTCACCAACCACACCTGTAGTTAGGACGACATCTTTATCGAACCAGGTCTTTACCTGCTCAAGGTCGTACTCATCTGTTTGCTCATCCGGCTTGCCCAATACGCCGATACCTACGAAACCTCCTTTCTCATCCGGATAGTCTGTCACCGTGAGGCTCGGCAGCCCCGGCACATCCTTTTGTTTCAACAGCGATTCCTTAAAGCCGGTTACTCTTGAGTATGTGCGTGGGTCAATTCCTGAAATATTAACCGCCCGGACATCTCCTCGACCGAGATGCAGCAAACCATAAGTATGAAGAACCGCCGTGGCAGCTTCCACGTCCGGCAGTGACTCAAGGCGGTCGAGTAGCTCTCTATACTCAGGAATTGGGACTCTCGCATAAAGATATATATCGCCGAAAACCTCCCGGCCGGTTTCCTCGACGGCTTCAATAAAACCGCTGAAAAGGCTGGCAACAACTATCAGCAATGCGACCGAAAGTGCAACTGCGGCAACACTCAACAGCACAATTTTTTTCTTACGCAGATATCGCAGCCACAGAAAAAGTTTCAGCATCTCAAGTCCAACCAATTCACTCGGGGGCAGGCTTTAGAAGTGGAAACAGAACTACGTCACGAATACTTGTCACGCCGGTCAAGACCATTACCAATCGGTCAATCCCGATGCCCAGGCCGCCCGCCGGCGGCATACCGTATTTCAATGCCGTTATATAATCCTTGTCCATTGTTGCCAGCGACTTTTCCTGGCCGCGAAGCTGAACAAGGAAATTCTCGTATTGTTTCGCAGGGTCATTTAGCTCCGTATATGCGTTTGCCAACTCAATCTTGCCGATAAACAATTCAAACCGCTCGGCATACTCCGGCTCGTCCTTCTTGCACTTGGCCAGCGGGCAAAGCTGAACCGGATAGTCCATTACGAACGTTGGGTCAATGAGCTTGTCTTCGACAGTAACCTCGAATACCTTATCGATGACAACCGCATCATCCATATTGGCTTCATCCAGCTCCAGCTCCCTTGCCTTCGCTCTGATACCATCGATGTCACCTATATCGCAGCCGCTGTATTCCTTCAGCAGCTCTGCATATTTCGCCCGCCGCCACGGCCGGCTGAAATCGATTTTCATATCGTCGAATTGAATCTGTTCGCCGCTACAGTATTTTTCCACCAGCAGAGAAATAATCTCCTCGGTCAAATCCATCACAGAAAAATAATCGGCGTAGGCCTGATACAATTCGAGCATAGTAAATTCCGGATTGTGCTGTCTGCTCAGACCCTCGTTGCGGAAATTGCGGTTTATCTCAAAGACCTTCTCCATTCCGCCGACGAGCAGTCTTTTTAGAAACAATTCCGGCGCAATCCGCAAAAACAAATCCAAATCCAGACTGTTATGATGCGTGACAAACGGCTTTGCCGCAGCTCCGCCGATTATCGTCTGCATCATCGGCGTTTCAACTTCCAAAAAACCGCGCGCCCGCAAAAATTCACGAATCGTCGCGATGATGGCGCTGCGTTTCTTGAATCGCTCCATCACTTCAGGATTAGCCCACAAATCCACATACCTCTGCCTGTAGCGTACGTCAATATCCGAAAGGCCGTGGAATTTCTCCGGCGGATGACACAGACATTTGCTCAACAGTGTCAGCCCCGTATCTAATACAGGGTCTGCCCATATAGTAATCTCACCGGTTTTAGTCTTACCCAGCCGCCCGCCGGCACCGATTACGTCACCCAAGTCAAGCAATTTGGCGAGTGACCACTGCCCGCCGAGCAGTTTTTTGCTCAACCCAACCTGGATGGTCCCGCTCCAATCCCGCAGCGTAATAAAAATCAACTTTCCGATGTCCCTCAACAGCACAATCCTGCCGGCACATCTGGCCTTCTGCATCTCGTCGCTGTCCCTGAATCTGCTCTTGATATCATAGGCACACTCAATGTCGTCGTATCTGCCCCCGTAAGGCTCAATACCCAATTCCTCAATACGAGCCAGTTTCTCCTGCCTCTGCCGTTCGAATTGGCTCACTTCCGCGTTTGTCAAATCCACATACCTCTAAAGCTAAAAGAGTTGAAAACTTGTTGAATTTGATATCTTACAGCTTCTCACTTTTCGCTTCCTCCTGAATCAATTTGCTTTTGATAACCAGGATGCCAACCGCCAGTTGTGAGTCAGCCGCAAGGGTTTCTTCGACCGTATGTTTTTTCAGTTCCGGCGCACCGGAATTGCTGTGGTCGGCTTTAACCAGCACATTATTATCTCTCTGGACATCCATCATTTTTTTAAGCTCATCGCTTCTCAGTTCCATCTCAATATTCGGCCCGATGCCCCATTCCTTCCTGCCCTGTTTTTTCATCACGTCCCGGGTTTCGACTCTTTGGCCTGACGGTAAATGATAATAGGCCATCGTATATTTTAGCTGTGCGCCTCCCTCTGGATGAGAGGTTATGCCTTGCACGCTCCCTTTGCCCTGGGTCCTTTCGCCGACCAGAATCGCCCGGTTATGTGCCTCATCCTGCAAAGCTCCCGCCACGATTTCCGAAGCGCTCGCGGAAAGACGGTTTATCAGTACAACGAGCGGATAATTCGGATGCGTATTCTTCTTGTGCGCCGGTGCAGAAGTCCATACGAACCGGGGACGGGTGCTCACTATCACCCCTTCTTTGACAAACTTGTCCGTTACCTCAATAGCGCTGCTTAAAAGCCCGCCCGTATTGAATCGCAAATCCAAAATCAATCCCTTCAACCCGTCGGCCTCAAGTGCATCCAATACTTTTTCAAGATCCGAAGCAGTTTTCTCAGAAAAGCTCGTAATGCGGACATAACCGATTTTCTTTTGGTCATCAACTATATACAGCCATTTGCCTGCTTCGGTCCTTTGCCAGCCGCGAATTGTCGGAACAATTATCTTGGCTCTGGTTATAGGAATATCCCTGGTCTTGTCCTCACCCTGCCGTCTTATCGTCAATGTTACTTTCGTGCCCGCAGGACCGGTAATCCTGTGAACTACGCAGATAAGGGTCATATCCTTCGTTTCAACCCCGTCCACCGCTTCTATAACATCGCCCGCATCAAGACCGGAATTGTATGCCGGCGTATCAGGCAATAAGCTTACTACTGTCAACAGCCCTTTCGGTTTTGAAATCTCTATACCGATACCTGTAAACTCGTTGGTCACTGTCCTTTCAAAATCCTGCACCTGCTTGGGCCAAACCATATTCGTATAGGGGTCAAGCGCAGACAACGCCGCTTCTGCAAACTGTGCAATCAGCATTCCGCCGGGCAATTCCAAAGTTGTTGAGTTCAGTGCCAGTACCTTTTCAAAAACATCTATAAACTTATCCTTACTAATACCCATGGGCGACTGGTTAACTTCATCCAAGGTCCCTGCCAGGGCCGCCGACCACGCCGAAAGCTTCTTACAATACTGTCCATCAAGCTCCACCACTAACGCATCACGCACAATGCGCGACGAATTAATCGCCTCTGCCAGCAATTCGCAGCGTTTGACAGCCTTGTCGGCCATTTGACGATAATCGACAAGACTAACGTAATTAAAATTCAGGACATCAATCGCCCGCACAAACATCCGTTTCTCCACTTTTTCGTAACGCTCTCCGCGGCTTTCACAAGGACTATCCTGAAAAGAGCTCACAATAGTGGCCTTTTCCAGAAGCTGCTCGGCATAATCCGAATACTCTTCATTGTTCGGGTCGATTGTCTGCAGCCACCAGTAGCAATCTGTGTATGCGTCAAGCCACCTGCCTTTTGACTCATATTGTGTCGCTTTGGTATTAGCTTTTTGAATGATTTGCTTCACAAACGATTCAGACAAAAGCTGCTCTTTCTGCTGCTCGTCCGCAAATTCGGCCACCCTGGCAATAGCCGAAAGCACCTTTGGAATATCATTTGGGCCCCCGCTTTGCGCGAGCCCTGCATCATTTACATCGTCTCGCAGCTCATTCGGGTCACTGAGCACGCCTCCGGAAACGTGACTTTCTGCTGCGGCTCTGAACTTTTCCAGCTCCGCTAACTGTTTCCGGTACGCATCTTGGCGCCCCGACTGTCTCTTCTCGTCTATAGCTTCATACTCCGAAATTATATCGAGAAGCTGGGGGAGCCAGATGTTGTCAATCGGGATACTTTTGGATTGAGTGGGACCGCAAAGCAGCTCTCGCGCGCCGGCAAAATCACCTCTGTATATCGTCGAACAAATCGCTTCGAGTTGTGCAGCCGGGTCGTCGGCAGCCGGTGCGGAGACCGAGTTTGGTTTGGCAGCACTTGCGCCGACCCCCTCAGATTCTTCCGCAAAAATACAAGTAGCCCCGCGAAAAGCCAAAAGCGAAAAGCTAAAAGCGAAAAACCACAGCGTAAAACCGAGAATTTTGTATTTTGAATTCCAGCTTTGCATTTTCGTTTTAAGTCTTAAGCTCTCCTTACATACACTCAGACGCCTTTCCGGCGCAGCCTAAAATGTGCAGCTTATGTTTAACCATATCTCTAATAGCTTCTCTACCCGGGCCGAGATATTTACGCGGGTCAAACTCACTGGGCTGCTCGGCAAAGACCTGCCTGATTTTGGCGGTGAGGGCCATTCGCAAATCCGTGTCGATGTTGACCTTGCAAATCGCCATCTTTGCCGCCTTGCTGATGGCATCCTCCGGCACCCCCATCGCATCGGGCATATCACCGCCGTACTTGTTAATAAGGTCTTTGAACTCCTGCAAAACGCTGCTCGAACCATGCATAACCAGCGGGAATCCGGGCAGCTTTTGGCTTATATTCTCTATTACGTCAAAGGCCAGTTTCGGTTCGACCTTGAACTTATAAGCACCGTGACTCGTCCCGCACGCCACTGCCAATGAATCACAGCCCGTTTTTTCGACAAATTCGACCGCCTGCTCCGGGTCAGTCAGGTGCTTGCCGATATCGTCGGCGCTCACGCCGGCCACATCTTCCTCGATACCACCCAACTGGCCCAATTCGGCCTCAACCACAACGCCCCTGGCGTGTGCATATTCGACAACCTGTTGGGTGACTTTAATGTTTTCATCGAATGGTTGTTTCGAAGCGTCTATCATTACCGAAGTAAAGCCGTCATCGACAAATTGTTTGCAGGTCTGGAAACTGTCACCGTGGTCCAGGTGCATTGCGATAGGAATGTCCGGATTTTCCTCAATCACCGCATTGATAATTGCTTTCAAATACCTAATGCCTGCGTATTTCCGGGCGCCCCTGGATATCTGCAGGATAAGCGGGGCCTTCTCCTGGGCTACGGCAGATATAATGCCCTGCGTGATTTCCATATTGTTCACATTGAACGCACCGATTGCGTAACCGCCTCTTTGAGCCATCTCAAACATCTTTTTGGTACCAACCAACGTCATAATACACTCCTTAAATTATCCCAAAATAACCCGTAACAAAATTCCTATCGGCAAAATAATCAAACAGGATTCCCATTTTGCAATTTATTGCAAAATGGGGCCTGCCAATTTTTTTAATAGTATGTCGGACCGCCCAGTCTCATATATCTTCTCGGCCCAATCGACAGCTCCGGCACACCCTGAGGCCATACACTAAGTAGAATCGCCTGTCTGTCCAGCGACTCATCTGCACTGTACGTAAGGCCCCAATACATCCTGTGATACCTCCTCAGAAGCGTTATATCGCTTCGTATATTTGCACCGTAGTCAAAATCAAACTGCTGGGAAAAAACCAACGTATATCGCGGGTCAAGCACATAAGTGGCCGCAAAAGTAAACGCATTCGAGCCCTTCTCGCCCAACTCATTACTAAACCGCCTTAAATATCTACTGCCTATATAATAACTCAAATTGGGCCAGCGCAAATGCGAAAAACCAATATTAAATTGCTGCACCACGTTGCTTTGCAAATCATAATTCATATCGCTCAATATGGCAGTGGTATCGCTTATGCGCCAGAGATAGTCGGCACCGAAGTAATTGCGTCTCGGGCCAAATATATTGCTGCTGCGCCTGTCTCGTGGCGGCACCTGCTGGCTGTATGTATTCACCAGCGGAATAAACGGCTTGTTCCAGATGAACCGGTCCGGGCCCGGCCCCGACGCGCTGGCGTCATCCGTATCACCAACCCACGTAACGTCCATATCCAGCCGCATCCAGTCAACAGTCCGCTGCTTTGAGCCAACCCCTCGCTTGGTTTGCAGCCGCTGAGAAATACCTACGTTCAACACGTCACGCTGCTCAATAACCGAGTCGCTACCAGTGTAACTGACAGCCGTCACGTACGGCCTTATGATGTGCCGCAATTGGTTTAAATCCCAAAGACGCGATTTTACATTCGGATAAACCTTCCAGTATGGCTGCAACGACACACGAGCGCCGACTTCACCAAACCAAACCTCATCTTCCCTCCTCGCCGTCGAATTATCAATCCTTCTCGTGAAGCCGCTGCCATCATCATATCCAAACGTCCCTGCCACAAATGGCACAACCTTCACGCGGCCAACCATCATCGGCATATCAAGCTCGGCCCTCTCCGACATAAACGTAAAGAACTCCCCCGACACGTCCTCCGAAGTCGAACGGTGACGGAATCGGCTGACCTGACTGTCGCTGTAAAACGTCAATTTATCGTCAAGAAGTGACTGGCCCACCACGTGATACTCGACTGTGGGCAATTCCTCCACCTCCCTGGCAAAATCGTTTATTCGCACCTTGCCCAAAATGGAAAGGCCCCGGTTATCTGTAATACGCTTCAAATGAACAAGCGTCTCCTGCTCCTTGCCGACATCAAACTCACTGCGGTAAAAGCCTTCTATGAAATTCTCGTCGGAAGCGTAACTGACCTCCGTCGTAAGCTGCCATTTGTCAGGCAGAAAATGCCGGTGCTGCCAGCGGAACCGTCCGCGAAGCTCGCGCGGCGGCTTAAGGTTTCTTCGCTCATCGTATCTGCCAAGATCATCGTCGCCCGTATCGCGTATGACATAACCTAAAAGTCTCCCGAAATAGTTCTTTCCTACATAATCAATCTCTACACCGGTGCCGACGCCGCGTTTGCCGTAATAGTCCAGCGCAAAAGTGCTGTCCGTCCCTTCCGGCTCTCGCAGTCCCAACAACCGGGCCAGATACCATCGCGTCTCAACAAACGTCCCCCAATCACTATCCTGACCGGCATGTATGCTTTTGAGCGGAATGTCGGGCCTTTGTAGGTTACTGCGTAAAAAAGGCCAATAGAAAAGCGTTCTATCATACATCTTCAGGCGGAAATCATATATCCGTGCGTCATAGCTGCTGTCAGTGACTTTCCTGCCTCGCTCGTCGATAGGCGTTGTATCGGTGATAATCATTTTGGACGCAGTTGCTGAAATCTGAGGCCGGTGAAATTCACTGCTTGTCAGCGTAGCGTCCTCCACAGCGAATTTGTTTTCCGCCAACTGCCTGACCTCTGTACCCCGAACATAAATCGGAATCCCTCGTTTTACATCAAAGGTCCTCATCTCCGCATTTATTGCGAGAGCTTTTTGCCTGAGGAAATCGTAGTATATCTCATCGGCCCGAATCGTCCGCTGCCCTTCAGTCATCACCACATCGCCGGACATATAAACCGCAATTATCTTCCCCTCGGCTTCGGCCTCCGGCTGCCCTTCGCCAACACCACCGTCCTGACGTGAACGAAAGATAACCGCGTTATCTGCCTGAAACTCCAGCAAGCCGCCGCTCTCATCCTGCTTTTGCCAAACATAAAGTCTGCCGATTACTGTTTCAATATCTACCTCGTCTGTCGATGGCGCCGACTCGAACTGCGGCGCAGCTTCACCCGCCGGGGCTATATTAACCGGGTACATAAACCGTGGCTTCTTCTCTTCAGGCTTCACGACTACTTCTGGCTTCGCGACTACTTCAGGCTTCGCGACTACTTCAGGCTTCACGACTACTTCAGGCTTCACGACTACTTCAGGCGGCTTAACAGGCTCCTCAGGTGGAGGTTTTGCAATAACGGGCTCTTCAGGTGGTTTTTCCAGCCGTATTTCTTTTGGCAGCCATTCAGGGATCCGCGCCTCCGGTCGAACAGCAAACTTCTGCTCGGCGAGTTCAACCGCATCAAGTGCCTTTTTGTAAAGCTCCAATCCACGCGGGTCGGCAATCTCTCTTTTATCCGCCGTTACAAAAACTTCACCGCTCACATCAAAGCGAACAACCATTGACCGGCCATTTTCAATTACCGCCTGTTTCAAACCAGCGGCCCCGGTGCCTCGGCCTTTTTTAGCCGATACATTGCCTTCCAGATATACCTTGGCCTTATAATCAATACGAACGCGACCGCGAAATTCAATCGTTACACTTTTCAGCCATACCACGGCATTATCGCTGGAAAATTGGTTGGCCCCGATTGACATCGAAAATCTGTCCTGTAAAACCAAGGTATGTTCGCCCGTACTCAACTGATAGCTTATAAGCTCACGCCCTGCCAGATGCAAATCCTGGCCGACAAAAGCCCGCGCCCTTGGACCGGGAACCGCGCTTTCTGCTGCCGCCGGCAGCGAAACCAACATAACCAAAATCAACAACCCTTTATTTCGCATACTCGCCTTCCTGGCGTATGGCTTTTGGTAAACACACAGTCCTTATTTGTCCGGTGCGTAGGGACTTGTCGCAGATTATAGCCGCTTGCCCCGACAAAGCCAGCAAAAATAAATTCGTTGTTGATAATTGGAAGCCAACGAACTACGAACTATGAACTATCCACAGGTCTGCAGGGTCGCCTGGTCGACAGGAAGACAAAATAAAAACGTTCCTTCTCGTCCACTCTTTTTAGCTTTCTACCTTGGAACCCGCCAAAAATGTTTCTACTTGATTTGTTCGGTAATATCGATATACTCCCCATAAAGGCGACTCCTCTAAGATTTACTTTATATGTATTATAGACGTACCTGGCGTGACGCAGATTGCGGTTTATGCCAAGACAATACCCCCGGTGTTAGTAAATTTAGAAGAGAGGAAAAACAAATGACCGACGAGAAAACCTGGCAAAAAGTTATAATCCTGACAGCAGTAATCAGCCTGTTGTGCCTTCAACGCGCTTTCGCGGAGCAAAAGGTCGTTCCAGAAAGCAGTATCGAGCCCGGTTTTGTCCGCATCTTCAACGGCAAGGACCTGACCGGCTGGGACGGCGACCCGCGACTCTGGTCCGTCAGGGACGGCGCAATTCGCGGCCAGACAACCAGGGAAAACCCGGCATACGGAAACACCTTTTGCATCTGGCGGGACGGAAAACTAAAAAACTTCATCCTCAAGATAAAATTCCGCATCCACAACGGAAACTCCGGAATCCAGTACCGAAGTCACGACCTCGGCAAATGGCGCATCGGCGGCTACCAGGCCGAAGTCGAAAACAAACCCGGCAAGGTCGGCTTCCTCTACCACGAGCGCGGTCGCGGCTGGATGGTCAATGTCGGTGACATTATGGTGGTTGACAAAAAGGGCAATAAAATCGTCGTCGGCAAAGTCGCCGACAGGGACGCTCTGATAAAGGCCGGATACTATAAAAACAAAGACTGGAACGAATACACCATCATCGCGCGAGGCAGCCATCTCATTCACATCCTCAACGGCTACCAGACAATCGAAATGCTCGACAACGACCCGAATGGCCGCGCAATGCAGGGCATCCTCGCACTGCAGCTTCACGCCGGCCCGCCGATGACTGTCGAATTCAAGGACATCCGTATCAAGCACCTGCCCGACCACTTCGGCCAGGCGAAACTCCTCTTCGACGGAAAAAACTTCGAAGGCTGGACGTTTCATCCGCCAAGTCTCCAGGAAACCTGGAGCATCAAGGATGGCGTAATGGTAAACAACGGCAAACCTGCCGGCTACGTCCGCACCACCGCCGATTACACTAACTATATCCTTCGACTTCAGTTCCGCCATCTCATCAAGGGCAATAGCGGCATCCTGCTGCGAATGGTCGGCGAAGACAAAGTCTGGCCGCGCTCCATCGAGGCCCAGGGCCAGTATGGCCACGTCGGGGACATCTGGAACATCGGCAAGTTCCCAATGAAAACCGACCCAAAGCGAACTAAAGGCCGTCACACCGTCAAGATGAAAGACTCCAACGAGAAACCAATCGGCCAATGGAACCAGTACGAAATCACCCTCGACGGCGGCGACCTGGAGATTAAAGTCAACGACCTCATCCAGAACACCGCCACCGAATGTTGGCAAACACCCGGCAAGATTGGCATACAGTCCGAAGGCGCACAACTGGAGTATCGCAATCTCGTCCTGATTCCGATTATCCGTGACAAGGTGTCCCCTGCTGCACAAAGCGTGACTCTAAACAACCAATTACATTTTTACGCTGATTCCGGTGGAGGCAAAAATGGCTGAAGGATACCAGGGTACTGCGAAAGTCTATGCAACCGAAAATCTCGGACAGATGAGCATCATTGATATGCTGGCATATTTCGAGCAGCACGGCGCGATGCGGGTCTCGGATTTGCATCTCAAAGTCGGCGCACCGCCTGCGTATCGCATCGACGGTGACCTCGTAAAACTCAAAGGCCTGACCGTAACGTCGGACGTAGCAAAGCAGCTTATCTATCCCCTCCTAAGCGACGAAAACTTAAGTAAGTTCCACAGCCAATGCAGCGTGGACTGCTCGTATAGATATGGCTCATTGCAGTTTCGAATAAATGTCTTTCAGGAGAACGACGGAATATGCGCAGCCATCCGGGCATTGTCTCTTGAAATTCCGAAAATAGAGAAAATCGGCTTTTCTAACGACGTTTGGGAGGACATCGTCGAGCGAAAGCAGGGCCTCGTACTCGTAACAGGCATCACCGGCGCAGGCAAATCCACAACAATCGCCTCACTAATCGACCGTATCAGCGAGAAAAGTGCCTGTCGAATCATAACCGTCGAAGACCCCATAGAGTATATTTACCAGCAGAGACGCTCGATAATCTCTCAGCGCGAGGTCGGAAGAGATGTCAAATCCTTTATTGACGGACTGCGCTCAATGTTGCGCGAAGACCCCGACATAATATTCGTCGGAGAAATGCGCGACCCGGACACCATAGCTATGACACTTATGGCTGCCGAGACCGGCCACCTCGTCTTCTCAACACTGCACACAAGAGATGCTACCGGCTCAATAACACGCATACTCGATTATTTTCCGTCAGGCAGACAAAGCGAAGTGCGAAACCAGCTCTCGCTCGGACTCGCCTACATCATCAGCCAAAAGCTCATACCCAAAAAAGACCAAACAGGCAGAATCGTGGCAATGGAAATACTTAACAATAACTACGCCTGCGCCAACCTGATACGCACCGGCAGGGTAGAGCAAATATATTCGCAACTGCAAACCAGGACCAAAAACAAGCCCGATGAAAAAATGATGACGATGGAAAGACACCTGGCGACGCTCGTAAAAGCCGACAAGGTTGACCTGCTCGAAGCAAAAAAATGGGCCAACGACCTCGGCTGCTTCGTCGACGCTATGAAGCACGGTTAAGCCGGTTCGCTTGTCATTCTAAGCGAAGGGTAGCGAAGCGAAGAATCTGGTTTTGAACATTTGATATTTGAATTTCGAATTTATACGCAATACGATATACGATATACGCAATACGAGAATATGACAATCCAATTCAACTGTCCTAACAGCGATGCAATAATTGCCTTTGACAGCAAGCACCGCGGAAAACGTGCCCGATGCCAAACCTGCCGACAGCTCTTCATAATCCCCTCCAAAGACAACGAAACGCCGCAAAAAGTCGAACCCGAAATCGAAAAGACACAACCGCAGCCCGGTTTCTACCGCGCCGTTTTCGTTGACAGTTGGAAATTATTCTTCAATCCCCAAAATCTAACGCCCCTGGTGTTTGTGGCGGCGGTGGTCTGCTTCAAGTTCTTCACAGGACACGCAGATTATTCTTTCGATGTGGGCCCGTACAGGTTTCAGGCACCTCTCGGCCAATTAGTTACGATAGCAGCGTGGGGCTGCCTGCTCTGGTATTATACGGAAATCATTTACCTCACTGCCTTCGACACCGAAAACCTGCCCGAAGTTTATGTAGGAGGTATCTTCGGCTCTGTGTGGAATATTGTCAGGTCTATATGCACATTTTCCATTGCACTGCTGATAGTTCTGCTGCCGTGCATTATTGCTCTTGTGATATCGAGGAAAATGGGCGTTGAATTGCCCGTGCTCTCGCACGTATTGGCGATTGCCGGCCTGTTTGCTTTTCCAATGGCAATCCTGATTTTTTCGGTTGGCCGGGATGTTACGATGTTGTTTCACCCCGGTTATATTATCAGGCCAATTATGCGGGCCTTTTGCCCTTATCTTGTGGCAGTTGCCTTGTTTGTGCTCGCCTGCCAGCTCCAGTTGTGGATGCGCGGATATGGCCGGCTCCTGGGCTGCAGTAAAACTGTCATAGGCCTGCATTTGCTCGCAAATCTCGGCGTCCAGGTAATTGCAATAATCGCGATGCGCTCAATCGGCCTGTTCTACCGCCACTACTCCTGCCACTTCCCCTGGTAATTACCGTTGCTTTCGTTTAGCCGTCGCCGCCACGGCGACGCACCCTTGTCATTTCTGCGCAAGCAGGAATCAATTCAAAGCCCCGCCAGCCAGTTTTCAGCCAAAACGCCTCCGCCGGATTGATGCCCAGCTATGGAATTGGTAACCCCAGTTCCACATCAGTAAACTCAAACTGATTTTCTGTATCCGTCAGATATTGGTCGAGATATGGGGAATATGTCGTTACTGAGACTTTCTGCTCATTTGCCTGAAACTCCACAAGTCGTAAGTATCCATTGCCACCATTATCCAACATCTGAAAGTTGGCCAGCATCTGGTAAACCTTGTTGCCGTTATCACCGATACCGACCAGCCTGCCGGTCCCGTCATTGCAACCGTGTCCGCTGAACACAAAAGATATATTTGGATGCAAACATACAAATTTGTCCCACATCTCCACCCCGTCATTGACGCCTCCCGGCTCATTCGCCACACCGTAAATATGAGGGCTCCCCTTGTGAGTAGGAAGAGTACTGAGTAAGGTATCGTCCGAATACATATAAGCATGCGTAAGCACAATTACCCGGCGGTTTGGGAAATCGGCGACCACCTGATTTGCCCAATCAAGAACTGGGTCCCGCGGGCCGAATTCAAGAGCGAGGATTAGCCAATCTGTCCCCCCTGCGCTGAAGAGGTGGTAACTGTTGTCTAACTTATTAGGCTCATACACGCCGCCAAAGGTAGATGAGTCTTCAAAGCTACTCAATGGAAAATACGTGTTTAAAAGCGTAGTATCCCTTGTGTCAGCTTGACCGTTGGTACCCATGTCATGATTTCCCGGTACCAGCGCATAGGGAACATTCCCATCCAGCAGACTAAGACTTGCTTTTGCATTCTCCCACTGGTCGGTATTATTGTTATTAGTAATGTCGCCCTCGTGAAGAACAAACTCAATTCTAAGTTCATCTTTGTGCTCCACGATCCACTGTGTCTGGCTAATAAAGATTTCAGGAAAGTACTTGGAGTATAACTGAGTATCGGGCAAAATAGCTATCGTGAAAAATGATTTTCTCAGCCAATTGCCGGCCATTTCTGCGAGGGCATCCCAGTCATAGTAGTCCAGCCAACCGTGAGCTAGGATAGCGAAATCGATAAAGTCCACGTTGCCGTCGCCGTTTAAATCACCCGGAACAATCGATGAGCCCCAGTATGATTTACTCGCCTCTGAGGTGCCGCCATAAGCTCCAACGTTAATCATGCCACCGTTAGGAAATGGTTCAGAACCGACGGTGCTACTCATATCTCCTGCATCAATACAAACACTTGTGTTGGCATCCCTGACCCAAGTTTCCTGGTTCGGGTCCCATCTGCCGGCTTGTGATTGTAAATGATAATCTCCACCGGTTGGATTAGCGAAACAAGGGTCGGCATTGATGTTACCGGCTCCAGCGTACCCACCCTGTACATCGCTGTATGAAACCGAACAGTCACCACAGATTTCCGGCCCAATGAAGGCGCTGTCACCCCACAGGATGCAGTTGCTCACGTTTGGATTCAAAGTACCGCAGCTGTCAATCCCACCGCCCAGGTCGGCAGAATTGCCACTGAATGTGCAGTTAACAATCGAACCTGAGCAGTCGATGTTTTCCATACCCCCGCCCATCAAGGCGGAATTTCCGGCAAAGATGCAGTTGCTCACTGCCAACGTGCAGCCGGAGTTGGACATCCCGCCGCCGCAACCATAAACGCTATTTCCCACAAACATACACTCTGTCACGGTGGGTGAACAGTTCTGATTTCCCATCCCGCCACCGTAATCAGCTATGTTGTCGGTCAATTTGCAGTTTCTTATCGTTGGGCTGCTGCCGGTGCAGAATATACCCCCGCCGAAATCAGCATAACCATTGGTGATGGTCAGACCTGCCAACACAGAAGAAGCTGTCTCTGCGCTGTGGAAATAGAACCCCCGCCCGGCATATTGACCGTCAACCACCGTCGCGGCAACCACATCCCAATCATTCGGCTCGGTGCTTCGCACGGTAATCGCCTTGCCCCCGAAGTCCAAATCATGATTGCCGTCCCCCGTATACGTGCCCTCAGCAATAATAACCGTATCGCCGGGTTCAGCCGCATCAATCCCCGCCTGAATTGTTGGATAAACGCTCGGCACCAGCCGGTCGGCACCGAAGACCGCAGAAGTGCAGAACAGCATTGCCCCCGCAAGGCTCAAGACCCAACTTCCTCGCTCCATTTTTCTAATCCTCTAACTCAAAACAAAGTCGTTTTCACGCTACCATAAATCCGGCAACAAATCAAGCATAATCTACCTTTTTTTAAAAAAACACGCTCCCTCCACCAAACTCTTTTCCTGCCCCCCTCTTCTCCCTTCTAAAACTCCCGGCGCCCGCCCAAAACCCGACCGCAACCATCCCTTATTCGAGCATTCGCGTACTCCCGCATCCACTCATCCACTAACTATGAACAATGAACTGTGAACTCAGAACTGCGAATT
>Ga0114918_10002252_pt1 | contig 17321 bp, 11 predicted proteins | sample LantaG_FD_87015 | JGI IMG/M metagenome (GOLD analysis project Ga0114918, IMG submission 87015) | Deep subsurface microbial communities from Baltic Sea to uncover new lineages of life (NeLLi) - Landsort_02402 metaG | ecosystem: Environmental > Aquatic > Marine > Oceanic > Sediment | place... | reverse complement strand
GGGGGGGGAGGGGGGGGGGGGGGGGGGGGGGGGAGGGGGGGGGGGGGGGGGGGGGGGGGAGGCAGTGATGAGAGAGCAAAAGGAAGAAAAACCGCGAATCGAAAAAAAGGAAAAAAAACTGCAAAGAAGAGGAACGCCTCCCCTTTTTTCTCTTTCTCTTTCTCTTTCTCTCCTTCTCTCTCTCACCTCGTAATACGTGTGCCTTGGCCCAGGGGCCTCGCCCCACTCGATCCCGGGCCAAGTCCAACCGAAGATGCTCTGTCGGTGTTTTGAAAAAAGAGAGGAGAGAAAGGAGAAAGAGAGAAAGAGAGAAAGAGAGAAAAGAGAGAGAGGTCAACGCATTTGAACGGGCACGGGGAGGAGCATGGAAAAAGCAGGAGAGGCGTTTTTCTGTCTTCTTCTTCTTTCTCTTCCTCGACTCTTTTCTCTTTTCTCTTTTCTCTTTTCTTTCTTTCTACCTTGAGGAGGCCGTCCTCGACGACGACGCCGGCCGGGAGGGGAGAAGGGAGAGGCGGTCTCGAAGGAGAGGCTTGGGGCGTTTCGGCCTGCGTGGCGGAAACGGCCGTCGCGGTCATTTTTTTTTGTGGAAGAAAGAAAGATTTTTTCTTCATTTTTCGTCTTTTTTGTTTTCGTTCGCCGCTGCCGGCCGCGGCGGCCTTCTCTCTCTCTCCCCTTCGCCTTTTCACTTCCCTTTCTCACCCTCCAAGCATCACACGGAGATAAAAATGGAAATCTTGCAGCGGGAGCAGCAGCAGCGGCAGGTCGCCGTGCCGTGGGACGTGCGTGGCTTCTTTCGCCTTTTTGCTTTTTTTTCCGGAAAAGAGGGAGGAAGAGAGGGTGGAGTTCTTTTTTCCCCGCCGACGCAAAAGGAAGGCGAACGGCCTTTTCTCTTCCTCATTTTGCTTTTTCAAACTCTCCCCACTCCACCCAAAAACAAACAGTCAACGATCATTGACCTGTCTCCGTACTATCGAGAGGAGAAACCCATGAAGAGAGAGAGCAAGAAGAAGAAGAAGAAGAAGAAGAAGAACGAGCGGCAGCGGAGGAGGCGCGCGGAAGAAGGAAGAGAGGGAGAAGAGGCGTGCTGCTGCTGCGGCGACGACGACGGCGGAAGCGACCTCGACCTCGACGACAACAGCGCCCCCGCTTCCCTGCTCCCTCCGCCTGCTCAAAAAGGTGACGGATCCAACAAAGAAGAAGAAGCAGAAGACGAAAAGGGCAAAGAAAACGCGGAGACGGGCGACATTCGAGAGCTCCTGCGGCGCCAGCAGCGGCAGCAGCTGCGAGCGCTCTCGGCCGTCGCCGCCGCTGTCGAGGTCCTCTCCTCCCGCGTCGCCGCCCTCGAAGAGACGAAGAAGAAGAGCTCCTCTTCTTCCTCTTCTTCCTCTGCTTCTTCTCTTGCTGCTGCCTCCCGCGACGCGGCGGTCGCCGCCCTCGGCGAGGCCTCGGCCGCCAAGAGGGAGGTCGAGGCCCTCAGAGAAAAAGTGCGGGCGACGGCGGCGTCGCTGCGTTCCGGTGTCGCGGTCGCGAGGGAGCGCGCCGAGGAGGCGGTCTCGCGCGCCGGTAGGGCCGAGGAGGTGGCGTGGGCCAAGGCAAGGAACGGCCAGGGGGGAGGAGGAGGAGGGAGGAACGCCGTCCGCGGGCTCGGGGGCCGCCGCGGTTGCTGCTTCCGCGAGGAGGAGGAGGAGGAGGACGGAGAAGACGACAGCACCGGGATCGCCGCGCTCGCGGCCTTCGCCGACGCCCTTGCCCCCCCTCGTCCTCCTCCTCGTGAAGACGGAGAAGATACCGGTTCGTCTCCCGACTGGCTGGAGTTGCTCGGGGCGCCTCCTCGAGTCGGCAAGGGAGCTCGCGAGGGCTGAAAGAGAGAGAGAGACGTTTTTTCTTTTCGGCTTCATTTTTTCTTCTTCGATTTTTTTTTCTTGCAAAACACCTCTTCCTATCCTTTCATCCCTTCTTCCCCTTCCCCTTCTTCCCCTTCCCCTTCTACCCTCCAACTGATCACCGGCAAGTTGTAAGAGTCCAGCTGCCAGTACCTGTTCGTCACCCCTCCCCACGTCCCTGCGCTCGTCGCCGAGGCCGGTAAAGGAAGCGGCACGAAGGAGCAGTCGAGCCCTTTCGAGGAGAGTTTTCGAGCGACAACCTCGCAGGCCACTCGGTGGAATGAAGCGTTGTCGCTGCAGAGGCCGTTGAAGAAGCTCGCGACGCTTTCCTCTTTTTTAGAAAGAATTTCAGGCAGGGCCCTCAAGAACACGTCGATCTCTCCGTCATCAAAGGGGTCGTAGAAGACGCCGTCGAAGGGGCCGTGGCGGGCGAGGTCGCCGTCGCTCAGGGCCTCCTGCCACCTCTTGGGGATGACGATGACGGCGGAAGAAGTTGTTTTGTCGCACTTTTCGTCGCTCTTTCCGTTTCCGTTTCCGGTTCCGTTCGCTTCTTTTTCGCTTTTGTCGTCGTCGCTTCCGAGCCAGCCCGTCTCCCTCATCCGCGTCAGGACGTCCGGGTGCGGCTCGCAGATGACGTGCTTGCGAGGGCGATAGGCCCGGATGGCGGCGTCGACGAGGCCGAGGCCGTGGCCGATGTTGAGGACTGGAGAAGAGTTTTTTTTTGTTGAGTTTTTTGATTTTTCGTTTGTTTTTGAAAAACGTTAGTTTTTTTGTCTTCGTTTTTTTTCTACGCTCGAAAAAAAAAGAAAAAAACTCGACCTCCTCACCGACTCCTCCCCCGCTCCCGTCCTCGTTCATCTTGGCCCCCTTCGCCACCGCGTGCGCCGTGGCCTTCATTATCCCCGCCTCCCATTCCATCATCACCGCCCGCCCTTGCTCGTCAGAGAGCGTCGCGTCGCCGTTGGAGGCCGAGGCGTGGAAGGTAGCTCGCTGCGTCAAGTACGGCCGGCCCTCCTCCGCGGCAGGCAGGGCAGAGGAAGCCGGAGAAGAAGAAGTTCCTGCTGCTGCTGCTGCTGCCTCAGCTTCGGAGATGGCCCCCAGCACGAGCTCGGCGCGGACGCCGGCCTCCAACAGAGCCCCGGCGGCGTCGGAGCATCCCTTGGCGACCGCCGCGTCGCCCGCGCAGCTCCCGGCTCGGTCGGTGGCGTTCCAGGGGGCCCCGGCCTCCAGCAGGAGCGCGACGCACTCCACGGAGTCGGCCTCGGCGGCCGCGAAGAGCGCGGAACGGCCCGTGACGGGGTCCTGGTAGGAGGCTGCGTCCTGAGGGGTCGAGGAAGAAGAGGCGAGGAGGGCCGCGGAGAGCGCCGAGGCATCGCCGGCTGCCGCGGCGGCGAAGATGATCGCAACGTCTTCTGGCAGTCCCTCCTTCTGCCGTGGCTCTTCTTGTGCTTCTTTCATAGTCTCGATGCTATCTTCTGTCTCACGAGCTCGTCTACGAGCGCGATGGAGATTGGGAATTGAGCTCGACGAGAGAGAAGAGAAAGGCAATCGAAAAGAGATTGAAAAAATCTCTAGTAAAAAAAAATGATTTCGGCCTCGACCTTTTCCTTTTTTTTTCAACCTCTTTTAATGCCTAATTTTTTATTACAACTTTCATACTTTCTTCCTTTCTTTCTTTTACGCCGCGGCGGCCATCGAGGACGAGGAGCCGGTGTCGAGCTTCGATTCATCCAGAACGATGAGATCTCCCTCTCGCTGCTGCAGCAGCTGCTGCTGCTGCTGCTGCTGCCGCCCTTCCTCAAACTCGTCGTCGTCGTCCTCTCCCTCTCCCTCCTCGTCTCCGGTGCCCAGCGCCGCCTGCTGCAGCTGGAGCTCGCGCGAGTCGTGCTCATAGAAGCATCCCTGATTGTTGGTGGTGTAATTAATGAAGATAGAGTAGAAAGAAAGAGGAGAAGAGAAAGAAAGGTGTGAGAGCGAGAGGACGAGGGAGCAGAAGAAAGAAGAAAATGAATTCGAACCCCCCCCCCAAAACGTTGAAAAAAAACTTTCAAAAATTAAAAAGACAACTTACCACGTCGCACAGCAGCCCGATCACCGTCCCCGCCATCGAGCACTTCGTCAGATCCTTCTTCGTGATCGCCGCCTCGAACTCCGGTCTGTCGGGCACCACGATGTCGAACACCTCGCAAGCCACGTCGCTCGGCCGCAGCGCCGAGTACTGCCCTCGCTCGACCCAGAGCCTGCGGACCGGCTCGAACAGCCTCTCGACGTCCGTCCGAGTCAGCATCCCTTTCCCTCGCAGGTCCAGGGCCGGCCAGATCCAGGCGATGGATTTGGGGTCGTTGCGGTCGGACCAGGCGAGGAGGAAGTCGAGGAAGGAAGGGAGGGAGAGGCCCGCGGTGACCGAGAGAGAAGGAGGTGGGGGAGGGGATTGTTGGGGTGGAAAAGTTTCTTGGTTTTTCCTTTTTCGTCGTCGCCGGTCGACGTTCATCATCTCGTCTCCTTCTCCGTCTCCTTCTGCTTTCTTCCCGTCGTCGTTCTCTTCCTCGCTGTCGTTGCTGCAGCTCTTTTCTTCGTCATTATCTTCAGCAGCAGACCCAGAACCAGAACCGGAGCAAGAAGAGGAAGAAGGCTCGGAAGCAGAAGGAGGGAACACGGCGACCAGCGCCCGTGCGTCCCCTCTCTCCTCGACCAGCCGGGCGGAAAACAGCGGCGACAGGGTCCCGTCGCCGAGCTCGCAGAGAGCGGCCGCGGGGATCCCCAGCGTGCCCGAGTTGGCCGCATCTGCCGCAGTCGTGGAGGTGGAACCCTGCCCGACGAAGGGGAAGTCGACGCGCGCCTCGCCGAGGTCGAGGCCGGCGGCGGCCGCGGCCTCGACGCCCGCGGCGGCGCCGCTCGCGAAGGCCGCCGCGGCCGCCGCGGCCGAGGCGGCAGAGAACCAGTTGGTCGGCGGCTCCTCCGGCGAGTTGTCGGCAGCCTGCTGCTGCATCTGCATCTGGTCGAAGTCTCCGCCGTCATTGGAGACGGCAGCGGGGGGCGCCGCGAGCTCGAGCAGCTCGGCCAGAGCCCGGCCGGCAAGGACCTCCCGGATCCGCAGCCGCTTGCCGCTCGAGAGGCCGGATGATTTGTCTTCCTGCTGATGGTCCTTCCCGCTTCCTCCGCTGCCTCCACTGCTCCTGCCGTTCCTCCCGTGGAAGAACACCAGCTTCCTCGCCGCGATCGCCGCGTGGTCCTCCAGAGACAGCTTCCCCTCGAAGGCGTCGGAGCACCCGGAGCGCGCCAGTTGCGGCAGCGTCGCCCGGACGAACGCCGCCGCTCCGGTCTCGGTCAGCCACCCGGAGCCTCCGCCGGCGTCGAAGCACGAGAGGTGCACGTGCATCTGCAATTGGCCAGCTCTCTGTCCCAGGTAGTCGCAGAGGGACTCGGCGTCGACGACGACGGCGAAGGCAGCGGAAGAAGGAGGAGGAAAAGGCTCCTCTTTTTCTTCTTGTTCGTCGCTGTCTCTTTCTCGATCTTTGCCGCCACTGCCGCAGACGAGCGCCCGGCCGGCGAGCCTAAGAAACGCTCGGGCGGTCAGCAGCGCCGCCGCCGCCGGGCCCGCGCCCCCGTGCGCAGCGTCTTCGGCCGCCTTGCGGTAAGCCGCGTACGTCAGGAACTTCCTCCGCGGTCCGCGAGGGGAGAGGGAGAGGGAGGGGTCGCGAGGAGGAGGAGTCGGAAGGAGCGTGGGCTCACGGCATGAGAGAGGGTCGCAGTCGGCGTCCGAGGACGAGGTCGGAGAGAGGGAGTCTCCCGCCGTCGCCATCGCCGTCGCCATCTCCGCCGCCGCCGTCGTCGTCGGGAAGACGGTCGCGGCGGCTCGCACCGCTGCCCACAGGGCGTCGAGCTGCGTCGAGGAGAGCAGGGAGGCCGAGCGGGCGGGAACCCCGGCTGCCCAGGCGGAGGCCTTGGCCGCGGAGGTGTCGTCCGAAGGGGGCTGTTCGAGGTCGAGGTCGAGGTCGAGGTCGAAGTTTTTTTTTTTGAAATCGAGTGAGCGAAAGGTTTTGAAAAAAGGCGCGACGATGGTGAAAAGTCTTTCGCCCTCTGTTTCTCCCCCGAGCTTTCTCTTCCCCCCCCCCCTCTCTTACCATGCTGTAGAACGACGACGGCGGGGGGACGTCGTAGGCGTCGGAGAAGCCTCCGCCCGGGCCGCCCTCGTCGCCGAGCTCCGAGGCGAAATGCGTGACCTCGCTGCCGCCGCCGCCGCTCGAGGCATCCTCGAAAAAGGTCGCCGCGGACATCGCTGCGGCGTGTGATGGAGCTCTCTCTCGAGGGGGATGGGGAAGAAGACGGTGTGTTTCTCGACGCGGGAAGGGAGAACGGCGTCCTGTGCCGTCCTGCGGAGGAGACGAGCGAGGGCGGGAGTAAACGACGATTGGCTCGCCGTCGTCGGCGAGCGTCGTCGGCGATTCAAAGTGGGCGAAGAGCGAAGAGTTTTTGCTTCTTTTTCACTTTCGAGTCGGCTCCGTCGCGCTGCCCGCTCCTTGGTTTTTTTCGTTTTTTCTGGTCAATTCGAGCTCAGTTCGAGCTCGTTTTGAGCTCGAGGGGAGCTCGAGGGGAGCTCGACGACCAGTAAGAACGGAGAAACAATGGAGTCGGGATGTATCTAGAAGTGACCTCCCGCTGACCTCTCACTGCGCACTCACTGACCTCGCACTGAGGACTCACTGACCATGATTTCCATTTTTTTCCCCTTCTCGTGAAGAGAGAGAGAGAGAGCTCGAACTCTTCTCCGTTCGCTTCTGCCGCTTCCCTTCCTCTCTCTCCCTCTCTTCTGCTTGCTCCCGCTGTCCCTCTCGACGCGAGAGAGAGTCCACGCTCGCGGACAGGGCGTCGGTAGCTGAAGTACGAGAAGAGAGAAGAAAGAAAGAGACAGCTCCCTTTGATCGACGTCAACGTCGACATCGACGTTTTGCCATCAATCCATCACCTCCTTCCCTCTCCTTTCCCAAATGGCAACCCGAGACGCCGTGCTCCACGCCACGGCGCGCCTGGCCGGCGACTGGGACGCCCCGGCCTTCGCCAGGACGACGCTCTCGGGCCCCGGGGGCAAGGTCGTCCTCCGAGAGCTCGCGGCGCGCTTCGCGTCGCTCGACCCGCTCGTCCGAGTCAGGCTGCTGCTGTCGGCCGCGCACATCTCGCCGAGGAGCGCCCGAGAGGCCTGCGCCGCCGAGCTCGCCGCGCTGGCCGCGGCCGCTGCGTCGGACAGGGAGGAGTGGGCCGTGGCTCTGGGCGCGGCGCTGGGCGGGGATTTTGCGAGCTCGGGGGGACAGAGGCTGGACCTGTGTGCCGCCGCTGCCGCCGCGCCGACGCTGCAAGAGACCCGCGGCTCGCTCGACGCCGCCGCGGCCGCCGCCGTCGAGGCCGCGGTGCAGGCCGCCGCGGCGGGGAGGGAGGCGGTGGCCCCCGGTTTCTGGCCGCGCGAGGAGCGGTACCTGACGCCCAGGCTGAGGGCCGCGGCGCGTGGCGGGGCGTACGACGACGGCGAAGCGGAAACGAAGGGGACGGAGGCGGAGGCGAAGGGGAACGAGCAGAAAGAAGCGGCGGCGGCGGCGACAACGGCGTCGAAAAAGGGGAAAGCGGCGACGACGGCGGCGGCGGGAAGCGCAAACAAGAACATCAACAGCAGCTTCTATGGTCACTTCGTGCCGAGGCCCGCCGCGGAGGGAGGAGAGGACCCTCTGGCTTCGATCCTGCCGCGCTCCGTCGTGGAGATGCGCGGGGGCGCCGCCGGAGCGGGACTGATCGCTGCCGGCGGCGGCGCCGTTGCGACGACGGCGGCCGCTGCCAACGCCGCCGCCGCTGCTGCCGCTGCCGCCGCTCTCGCTGCTGCTGCTGCTGCCGCGAAGACTCAGGCTGGGACTCAGCAGCAGCAGCAGCACGCTCCGGTCTCGACGAGCCTTTTCTCTCCCTTGCATCCCCCGCCGCTCGCTATAGCAGCCGGTGACGACGAAGAACAAGAAAAGAAGGGGAAGACGCAAGAAGAAGAGATGCAGCGACAGCAACAGCCCGATCTGCCTCGAGCAGCGGGCGAAGGGAACGGCGACGCCGCCGCAGCGGCGGCCGCGCGCCTCTTCCTCCCTCGCGCCTCCGGTCCCGGTCTCGCGATGGGGGGGCACAGGAGCTCTCTCGCCGGGCCAGGGGCGGCGGGGAACGGCGAAGGCGGAGGAGCAGGAGGAGCAGGGGCGGCGGGCGACGGCAGGCGGCCGGCAGGCGCCGCGCGCTCGGTCCGCGCAAAAGTGCTCGGCCTCGACGAAGCGATCGCCCTCCAACAACCCAAGGTTTCCCTCCCCGCTCCCACGGTCCCCGTTGCCCCTGCTTCTGGCGCTGTTGGTGCTCTGGTCGACGCGGAGGAGGGGATGGAGGAAGGGGAGATCGAGGAGGGGGAGCTGGAAGGAGGAGGAGAGGAGGAAGAAGCGGCGGCGGCAGGAGGAGGAGAAAAAGGAAAAGAGCAGCCGAGCGCCAAGCGCCCGCGCCAGCCCCCTCCTCCGAATCAGCAGCAGCAGCAGCAAAGGCCGCCACCGCCGCAGATCAACCGAGGGGAGTGGAGGGACTACGACGCGCCCGATCAGTACGGCGGCGGCGCGCTGGATTACGATTGAAAGGGGAGAGAAAGAAGAAGAAGAAAGAAGGAGAAGGAACGAAAAAAGGCAAGTTTTTTTTCTGATGATTTTTTCTTTCTGTTCATTTCTTCTTGTGTATAAAAAAACAGACAGGGGACAAGTTCAAATCATTTCGTCGTTCTCTCTCAAACGCAAAAAAAGCAAGCTGCGGGCGCGCGCGTCTATTCAGTGATTGTGGAAAGGAAAAAAGGCAAAAAGTTCATCTCTCTCTCTCTCTCTCTCTCTTTCTCCCCTCTCTCCTCTTCCATTCTACTGCCTCCGCTGCTGCTGGTACTCATCCTCCGTCTGCTGTGTCGTCCCCGCCGCCCCTCCCGTTCTCGCCGCGACCGTCTCCGAGGGCTGCTGCAGCGGCGCCGGGCGAGGGAGCGCAAAGGCCGGTCGCACCTCGACCGCAGCGGCAGCAGCGGCGGCGGCTCGCTCGCTGGGGCGGCTCGGCGCGATCAGGTCGTTGAACCAGGCAAGAGCAGGATCCTGCTCTAGCGGCGGGCGCGGCCGCGGAGGCGCAGCAGCGAGAGCAGCGGCGGCGCGGCGCTCGGTGGCGACGGCGACGCCTGCAGAGGCGTTGCTGCTCCCTCCTCCTGCTCCTCCTCCTGCTCCTCCCGCCACCGCCGGCGTCGCCGCCAAGTAACGGCTGCCGAGCAGCTCCTCGAAGCCCGCAGGGAGCGGGTGGTCGCGTGGCGGCCGCTGCTGGGGCAGAGCGGCAGCGCCGCCGCCGCCGCCGGTGTTACCTCGCGCCGTCGCCGCCGTCGCAGCGGCGTCAACGATCGCCGCCCTCGCCGCCGCCGCAGGGAAGCCGGAGCCGCCGACGCCCTCGGTGAGGTCGATCCCTCGTCCGACAGCAGGAGGCTGCCGCCTATGCTGCTGCTGCTGCTGCTGCGCCGGCGCCGCTCCTCCCTCTTCCTCTTCCTCTTCCTCTTCCGCTTCCGTCCTCTTCGTCTTCCTCCCGCGGCGCGGAGCAGCGGGCCTCTCGAGTTGCGGCGGCGGCGGCGGAGAAGGAGGAGGAGGAGGAGGAGAGGGAGGGAGCTCGGGCACGGGACCGACGCCGTAGATCTCCCAGGGCCAGGCGTCGGCGGCGGTCGGGCAGCCCCGGGGCCAGAAGGAAGAAGTTGAAGAAGAAGAAGAAGAAGAAGAAGCGATAACAGCAGCAGCAACAGCAGCATCGCCGTCGTCGCCGCCGCCGATTCCGCCGCTCCCACCCCCAACCTTCGCCGCCTGCGCCGCGGCCCACGCGGGAGTCGCGAGCACACACTGCTCGCGCGTCAGCCTGGCGCGGAGGTCGTTGAGCAGAGAGGCCGCGGAGGGTAGGGAGGCGGGAGCAGCGGGAGCGGGAGCGGGAGCGGGAGGGGCGGCGCCGGGAGCGGCAGCGGAGGCGTTGTTGTTGTTGTTGTTGAGGAGTAGTCCGCCACCACCGCCGGGAGCAGCAGCAGCAGCAGCGGCCGAGGCCGAGGCAGCGGCGCGGGCAGCGGCCGCGGCGGAGGCGCGCAGGAGGTCGTGCTCTTCTCCGAGGACCCAGAGAGCCTCGAGCACCTTCTCGGCGGCGTTTCCTTGCTCTTGCCCTTGCTGCCCTTGCTGCCGCTCTTGCGTTCCCTCTCCCGCCACGCGAGACCGCGCCACCAGCGGGCCCGCGCGGGAGGGCACGACGACGAGGTGCGTCGCTCCCGAGAGCGTGAGCGGAAGAGAAGAAGAAGAAAAAGAGCTCGAAGAAGAGCTCGAAGAGGAGCTCGAAGAGGAAACGACGCGGGCCCCAGCCCTCGCCGCCGAGAGCGCCGCCGAGCCGGCGCGCAGCCCTTCGAGCCTCGACGCGCCCGCGGCGGCGGCGGCGAGGGCGCGCGCCACGGACGAGGGCAGCGGGAAAGGCGAAGGGTGCGCTGGCTCGAAGGCCGAGAGCGCGGAGTCGACGACGGCGGCAGCAGCGGAACTCGAAGAAGAAGAAGAGTTCGAAGAAGGAAAGGCAACAACCTCGGTGCGCGGCGGCATCGGCGGGGGCATCGGCGGCGCCGGAGGGAGCACGAAGACGCGCTTGCCCAGCAGGGGCCCTCCGGCGACGGAGAGCGGCGGCGCGTCGTTGCTGCTGTCGTTGCCGCAGACGCGCGCGATCTCGGCAAAGCCCGCGGCGACCGCGGCCTCGACCACGTCCTCGGGCAGGCGCGCCGCGACCAAAGAGAGAGCAGCAGCGTTCCTCCTCCCGCTTCGACCTTCACCTCCACTTCCACTTCCCAGAATGTCGCCCCTCGTCAGCTCGACTTGGGCCATGAACCTGTCCAGCACCGCCTCGACGTCCCTGGGGGACGAGGGCGCGAATAAGGGGTCGCCAAACCGGTCAGATCCTTCGGGCCTCGAGGCGCGGCGGGGGTCGGTCGGCATCTTTGCGAGCCGCGTTCTCGACAGCGCTGCAGGCTTCCTCTTCCCCTCGGCCGCCGCTCCTCCTCCTCGCCCCAGGCTCAGGAGGTGGCGCGGTAGCAGCGGGACTAAGCACCCCGTTCTCGCGCCCTCGCGGAGCCAGTCGAACGACAGCACGGCGTGGCCGTTTTTGGCGGCGACGAGCGCGTAGCTGTCCGCCGCGCGCCGGGAGACGACGTGCGAGACCGCCGGCGTCAAGTCCGCCGAGCGCGTCCCGCCGAGCAGGTCGACGGTCTTTCGCGCCCTCTCGGCCTCGTTGCGCTCGGCGCGCAGCGACGAGGGCTCGCACGCGACGCAAACCGTGAGGCCCCGGAGGGGCCTGGCCGCGACGGCGAAGGGGGTCGTTTCCGGAAACGCTTTCGAGAGGTCGTCGGCAGCAGCCGCGGCGGCGAAAGAAGAAGAAGAGCTCGGAACAAGGTTCCGCATCGCCGCCACGACGACCCTCGCGACGACGCCCCCCCTCGCAACCCGACCCCTCACGTTGCTCCCGGGGACGAGAGCAGCGGCAGCACCGCCGATCTCGCGGCCCATGCGCCCCTTTTTGGAGTCGAGCTCCCGCCAGTAGTCGACCGCGGTCGTCACCGCGTCCCAGGCCTTGTCGTCTCGGAGCCTTTCCACGCGAGGAAAACGCAGGGAGAAGCCGCAGGCATACTTCTTGGAGGGGATGGCGCGGACGTCGGCGCGGAGGGTGACGATGACGGCGGCGTCGGGGATCTCGGGAGAAGAAGAGGAATGGTTGTTGTTTTGGTTGTTGTTGTTGTTGTTGTCGGCGGCGCCGGCAGCGCCGCCGCCGATCTCGGAGATCGAAGGCGGCGGCGGCGGCGGTTGAAGCAGCCTCCCTCCGAGCCTCGTCGGGTCCGCGACCCACACGTCGCAGCGCTCCGAGTCGGTGCCGTTGTGGATGACGCAGGCCGGGGGGCCCTGGCGGATGTCGCGCCAGCCCCCGGGGGCGGACTTGATGCGGTTGGTGAGGGCCTGCGGGGGAAGGGGAGGGAGGAAGGGAAAGAGGAGGATTTGTTTTTTGGAAAGTTTTCGAATGAAAAAGAGAGAGAAAAAAAAGAGAGTTTTTTCTTTTCGAGTTCTTTTCTTCAAGTGTTCCACTTTTTCCCCTTTCTCCCACTCCTCCACTCACCGACAGCTCGGCCTCGCTGAGGCCCGTGCCGACTCGGCAGAAGGAGATGAACCTGGCGTGCGGCGCCGCGGCGTCGAGCCGCTCCCTGTCGTCCGCCCCGACCCTGGGCCCTTCATCGAGCAGCTGCTGCGGCTTCTCGTAAAGTAAACCCAGGAGGAACTCGGCGAGGATCCCTTCGCGCTTGCCCTTGCCGTAGCGGCCTCCGAGGATGATGGCGTCGATGTCGAGGTCCTGGGAAGTGAGGTCGAGAGAGGAGAGAAATAAAGAGAAAGATGAGTTTTTTTTCTTTCGACGCGTATTTCTTTTTTCTTTTCGACCTCGACCTCCAAAAAAAACTCTCAAGTCTTTCTCTCCTCTTCCTCACCTTGCCGTACTCGGGCTTCATCTTCACCCACGCGTTCCTGTAGGCCCCGGGGATCCACTGCGACGCCAGAGACTTGATCATGATTCCTTCCTCCAGATTCTCCTCTGCTTTCTTGGCAGCCCGCTCGACCTCTGCCTTGGTCGCGGCCTTTTCGCACAGCGGCGGCTTGGGGCCGAGCGAGCGCAGCGGCGGCGCGTCAGGCAGCATCGCGAGCAGGCGCCCCCGCATCGGGTTTCCGGGAGATTGCCCGATCCTGATCCCGCCGCTGCGGCCAGGGTTGGTGCAGGACTTGGGGATGTCGTGGCTGTCGCTGGCGAGTAAAGCGGAGATCGAAGCTTGGGAAGAAGGGTCGACTTCGTCGTCTTTCTCTTTCAGAAACTCGTCCTCTCCCACCACGGCCCTTCGCAGGAGCTCCTTCCTCTCGCTCAGTGGCTTTCCGGCCACGCATTTCCCGTCGATTGAAAGGATGTCGAAGGCCAGGTAGACGATCTGCGCGTCGGCGCAGGAAGGGGCGGGCCACTCCGCGGTCTGCAGCGAGACGCCCCTGCCGGATTTCGCGAACGAGGAGGCGGGCATCGCCGACAGCGTCGTCTTCCACTCCATCTCCTTGGTCGCATCGGAGTTCCCTCCTCCGTTGCCTCCGCCTCCGCCGCGTCCCCTCGACCTCGAGCCGGCTCCGTGGGGAGCTCCCGTCACGGTGACGGCGGGAACAGCAGCGGCGGCAGCAGCAGCAGAGGGGCCAGGAGCGGCAGCGGCGCCTTCGCCGTTGCCGTTGCCGTTGGCGAAGGCGTCGTCGTCGTCGTATTCGTCGTCGTCGTCCGAGTAATAGCTCATCCCCGTGAAGCCCAGCAGGGGCCTCTCCGGGTCTCCCAGGTTGCGCTTGTTGGCGGCCACGATGGCGCGGTAGTTGGAGCCGAACTGGGGTGGGGTTGGGTTTTTTGGTGTGAAGAAGAAAAGAAAGAGTGAGTTTGCTTTTTTTCCACCGCGCGCGAGCGCGCGCCTTTCTCTCTCTCTCTCGAATCCAAAACTCTTTCTCTCTCTCCCTTCCTCTCTCACCGGCTCGATCATATTCGTCGCCGCGTTGTATACCACCAGCTCCCCGTCCAGCACGCACCGCACGGGCCTGATCAGCCGCTTCGCCAAAGGTTTAAGAACCCCGTAACCGCGGCTGCCCCCGTGCTCGATGTAGGACCGCGGTGAGAAAAAGCGGACGCCGAAGCCCGTTCCGGGCGTCGTGTCCTTGTGGAGCTGGAGGCGGTAGCCGTCGATTTTGGTCTCGATGATGAACCAGGGCCGCGGGATCTGGATGGATGAGGGGGAGGGGGCAAGGGAGGGAGTGGAAGCAGAGGGAGGAGGAGGAGGAGCGGAGGCAGAAGAAGGGGCAGCAGCAGCAGCACGCGACGACGACGGAGGCAGCGGCGCCTTGAGTGCGAGCCGCAGCCTCTCCGCCGCCTCCGGCAGCAGCTCCCCCCTCCTTGCCGCGGCCCTCGGGTCCAGCGGCGAGATCTCCCTGAGCGCCGTCGCCGCGTCATGCGCCGCCCATGACTTCATCGCCATCGAGCCCGAACCCAGCTGGACCGTCACGAGGTCGACCGACAGCGCCTCTCCGGTCACCGGGTCGTCGCGCGAAAGGGCGCGCACTGTGCGTTTGAGAGAAGTGCACATCTTGTAGTACTCGTAACCCTCCGGGTGGAGGTCCTTGAGGGCGGAGGCCTCGCTGATGCCCGTGCCGAGGGAGCCTGGGGAGAGGTTTTTGGAATTTGTTGTGTCAGAAAAAAAGCGAAGAAAAAAGTCTCAAAAACAAATCGAAAAAAAACTTCTCCTTCTCCTGTTCACCACACAGAATGATCTTGACGATCCAGGTCATCGTCCGCGCCGAGGTCTTGCCCATCAGGTCGCGCAACACCTTGCCCGCGCTGCTGACGCGCGACCCGATCTCTTCGTCCGGGTCGCCGGCGGGGAGGGAAGATGAAGAAGGGCCTCCTCCTGTTCCTGCTCCTCCTGCTGCTCCTCCGCGCCCCCGCGCCCCCTTCCGCGACGCCCTGCGCACCAGCAGGTCGAGCTGCTCGTTAAGCTCTCCAACCGTCAGCGCTCTGTAGAGCGGCTTGTCGTAGATGCTCAGCCTGCGCTCCTCGAGCGGGGCCTCGTTCTTGTAGGTGCAGCCATTGGCGAACTGTTTTTTTTTTAAGTTTTTTTGATTTTTTCTCGAGGATGAGTTCTTTCTTTTCTTTCTCTCTCTTTCGCATTCTTCTCTCTCCATCGCTCTCTCTCCCCTCCACCAACTCACCAGCTCGTCCCTCGCGACATGCGCCAGCGAGCCCGCGGTGGCGCCCGCCCCGTCCCTCTGCCACCCGAGCACGCGCGCTGCTCCAGGGTCGCTCCTCGGGTCCCGGCCCAGGGCGTGGCACAGAGCTTTTGCCAAAAGCGTCTCCTTGAGGTGGTAAGGACCGCGCTCGTCGTCGAGGGACGGGAGGAGCAGGCGGTAGAACTGGAAGAGGTCCCCGGGGCCCTGCCTGCTGTTGTTCTGGTTGTTGTTCGAGGCTGCCGGTGCTGGTTCCTCGCCACTAGGAGCAAGGGAGGCAGAAGCAGGAGCTGCGGCAGCGAAGGAGGAAGAAGAAGTGGAGGCGTCTTGCTCCGTCCCCGTCCCCACCAGCGACACAGGCGGCGGGCCCCTCTTGCCGATGAAGCGGAACAGCTTCTTCTTCGAGATGACGACCCCGGCGCGGAGCACGCCCGGGCGGAAGGACGCGAGCGCTGACTTCTTCTTGCCCTTGGCTCGAGCTCCTCCTGTTCTTCCTCCTCCTCCTCCTCCGCCGCCGCCTCCGCCGCCGCCTCCACCTCCGCCTCCGGGCTGCTCCTCATTGAGCTGCCTCTGCAGAACTGAGGCGGGAAACTTCCTCCGTCCCTGTGAGGTGGGTTCGGAAAAAAGAGCGCAAAAGGAGAAGCAGAAGAAGGGGATGAAAGGGGAAGAGAAGAAAAGAGAAAGAAAGAAAGAAAGAAAGAAAGAAAGAAAGAAAGAAAGAAAGAAAGAAAGAAAGAAAGAAAGGAAATAAATAAAAAACAACTTCAACAAACGCACCGTCAGGTATTTCTCGCGAAAGTCCCTCAGGATCTCGACGCGGCGCGCGTGCCTGTGCTCCAGGGTCAGAGCCTCGAGCAGGTCGCAGAAGGTGGCGAAGGGCACGTCCTCGGAGCGCCCGCGGGAGGGTTTTGGGAACTCCTCGGCGGCGCCGGGAGGTCGTTCTTGCTGTTGTTGCTCGGCGTTTTCGTCGACGAGATTGTCATGGTCGAGCAGCGTGGCTTCTCTCTCCATGGTGCCTCGTCTCCCGTTCTCTTCGGGCAGCTTGTCTGCTCTAGGTTCTTCAGAGCATCGATGTGTTTCAGAGAGTGTCGAGGTGTTTGTAGAGACGCGCTCGCTTTCTTGAGGGAGGGAGGGAGAGAGAGAAGAAACGAACGGATGCCGACAGGCCAGCGAGGAAAAAAAACGAAAACTGACTCAGTGAGCGAAATGCGTGTCGGCCTTTTTTCCCATTTCTCGTCGCTTCTCGCTCCGGCTCGTCGATCTCTCTGTCTCGCTCTCTCTCTCTCTCCCTTTCCGCGTTCGCATCTTCTCTCTTCCGTGCCTTTCGATTTCAATTTCAATGCGCAGCACACCTGTGCGACGCGCTCTCTCGAGCCCTGCTCGCGCAAGCAGCAGCAGCAGCAGCAGAGCTCCTCTCCCGGCAGCCCCACGGGCGCGGCAATCGAGCGCCGCTGCTGCCCGATCGAAGTCGGTTCGCGCCACAGCGGCGGCGCTCCCTTCTTCTTCTTCTTCGTCTTCTCCAACCTGGATCTCCTCCGCCGACCCGAAGTCCATCCCGGCCCTCAAGGCCCAGCTCCTCTCCTCGCTCGTCGGGACGGGCCGCGGCGGCTCCGCCAGCGCCTCCGCCCGCGGGGCGGTCGAGGAGGCGGTCCTCGCCCTCGAGGCGGCGTTCGCCCTGGCTGACGAGGGGAAAGAAGACGAGGACTTTGAGAGTAAAGGTGTCTCTCTGCTTCCTGGGCGGTGGCGCCTCATCTACACCACGGCGCTCGACGTCGCGCCGCTCCTGGCCGCTTCCGAGGCGGCCGGCTCCCTGGGCGCGGCGACGGCCTCTCCTTTCTTCCCCGAAGGCCTGCAGTTTCCAAGGGTGGGAGCTCTCTATCAGGAGTTTGACGCGCTGCCGAGCTCCTCCACCTCCGATTCCTCTTCTTCCCCTTTTTTCGCGCCGGTCCGCAACATCATCACCTTCCACCTCCCGCCACTGCTCGACTCCCTCACCGCCACCGTCTCGGCCCGCTACGAGGCTCGGGCGCGGAGGAGGCTGCGGCTCGTGTTCGACCGCGCTGCCTTGGGGGAGGCCCGGATCTCGCCGGCGGCGGAGGCCTTGCTCGCGCCGGCCCTGCTGCCCAGAGGCACGCTGCAGAAGAACCTGCTGATGTTTCTGCGGTCGGCGGAGGTCGGTGTCCCGCTCTCCGCGCAGGGGTTCTCCGAGGACGCCACTTCTTCGAGGCTGACGGCGCTCCTGAAGCCTCTTTTAAAGCCAGCGAGGGAGTTTGTCGACAGAGTTATCGGCACGGCCAGGGACGCTGCGGGAGGGGAATATTTTCTTTCTTTCCTCGACGAGGAGAACCTGATAGGGAGGCAGACCGCCGGTGGCGGTGGGGTGTTTATCTTTGTCAGGGACGATGTCGGTGGGGGTGGAGGTGGAGGAGAAGAGGAGTGAAAGAAGAAGAAGAAGCGTTTCTTCTTCTTCTCCTTCTTCTTCTTCTTCTTCTTCTTCTTCTTCTTCTTCTTCTTCTTCTTCTTCTTCTTCTTCTTCTTCTTCTTCTTCTTCTTCTTCTTCTTCTTCTTCTTCTTCTTCTTC
>Ga0114918_10002251_pt1 | contig 17323 bp, 15 predicted proteins | sample LantaG_FD_87015 | JGI IMG/M metagenome (GOLD analysis project Ga0114918, IMG submission 87015) | Deep subsurface microbial communities from Baltic Sea to uncover new lineages of life (NeLLi) - Landsort_02402 metaG | ecosystem: Environmental > Aquatic > Marine > Oceanic > Sediment | place... | reverse complement strand
TGCCGAAACTGCTTGAGTTGAGATATGCTCTCTTGAGTGATCATATCCCAATCCTGCTACAAACTTGTTAAAGTTCAAGTTGAAACTTGGCTCATGGTTTGTCCAAAGTCCAATTCTGTGGTCAAGGGCAAAAAAGTGCTGGCGGTCGAGGACGGTCCGACCCTCACCCACGGGGGGATGAAGATTGGTGCGGGCGTCGTTGCAGCCCAGAAGTTTGGCGCGGCCGGGTTTGTTGACCCGCGGCCCTATACGGTAGACAGGCTGTCCGAGACCTTTGAGATATACCCGGAGATCGGAACTGTCTTGCCGGCCATGGGGTATGGCAAGCAGCAACTAGAGGACCTTGAGACCACGATTAATAACACCGAATGTGATGCGGTGGTCATCGGCACGCCCATCGATCTGAATCGAATTATCAAGGTTGACAAGCCCTCGACGCGCGTTTACTATAACCTGCAGGAAATCGGGCGGCCCAACCTGACCAGCGTGTTGGATGATTTCATCAAGAAGCGTAACCTCGTGTAATCGGGTTTTAGATCATCGAAGCATTGTGAGGTTCTGAGAGTCTCGTCGGGCTTGACCTGTACGAACGAAAGTTCGAATTACGAGTGATCGGTCGCTTCAAGTATTCCGAGCGGAGGGGGGAACAGGTCGCTGGGGAAAAGCAACTCAGGAAGTTGGGCTACAATATCTTTGGTCGCATTGAGCGTGGTTGCTGGGAGGGGAGAGACAACAGGTACATTGGCGGAAAGAATCTTGCTACTGGGATTGGCGAGCGCAGCACATGACAGAGTTCGTGGACTATGGCCAAGGACCGCACTGTCTCACCTTCGATCTCGAGCGAGGCAAAGACTAACGAAAGAACTGCAAGTCCGGCTAAGACGCGTGGAAGTGTGCGCCCTCACACTACCTATACTGCCTGACTCAACGGGAAGGTCTCGGACACGGGTGGGGCAGTAGGGTAAGGGTCGTACAGTCGCTGATGCTAGCATTGTCGGCGGAATCGCTGATACTCGTCCCAGTTGTCATTGATGCGAACAGCTTGGAAGTCGAGGATGGCCCGGGCACCCGGTTGGGTACGGCGCACACTGGGTTGCTCCGCACGGTCCTTGACCAAGTGGCCGCAAGTGCCTTCGACGATGTAGTTGCTGAGTGCGATGGTCAAAGCATCTATTGCTGAGAAACGCGAAGGTGTCCGAGTTCAACGACCACGGGCCTACAGGTCGTGGTCCAGGGCGCGAGTCGAAACCAGTTGCAGATGCTTCAGTCCTTTGACCTGCACTTCCCAAACCATGCCTTCTTGGAGCAGTGCATCTATCATACGATACAGTTCAGTGGGCGTCCACTTCAGAACATGGAACACCTTGCCGATCATCTTACGGTCCGCAGCGACGACGTTGTCGAGGTAGCGTGACACCAGCGTCCGCCGGGCCTCATTTCGCTCGATGTGGCGTGCCTGCTCCGGGATGTCCGAGAACCAGCGGGGCAACAGTTCGTAGAGGAAAGCGTACCGCCAAGCCCCTGCCTCGGCCACGCCGATGGGCAACACCTTGAGCCCCACCTGGAGCTCCACCAGTGCCCGGTCGAAGCGAGACTTGGCACTCTCCGCGCTCATACGCGCTTCTCGTCGCAGCCTGACTGTGTCCAGTGGGCCGTGTTCCAGCAATGCTTCGTAGATCGCCCTTGCTTCGGCGGTCATTAGCCCGTCAGCATACTCCTGGAGATAGTCGTCCAAATCGCCATAGTTCTCACTGCAGGCATAGAAAGTGGGGAGCAGATCCAGCGAGACCAGAGTGGCACGCCTCCGCAGGAGTTTCCCATAATACCACCACCGCTCACCCAGCGCGCAATCTTTCCAGCCCCAGCACTTGCTGCCGTCGGGGTCGTCGTGTTCGTTGGGGACCGGCCGCACGCGCCCGGCGATGGCGTGGAACAGGTTGGGCAGTTCCGCTCTCTTGATGGGCCAGAAGTGGCAGAAGCCCACTTCCTCGACGAAGGCGCGGGCTTCCCCAATGGTGCGGATCCGCCGTTCAGCGGTGCGGCGGTAGTTGTACTCGCGCTGGCGCAGAATCTCTTCGAGCGTGACGGTGGTCACGGAACACGTTCCTGTGTGAGAACCTGGCGGTACATGAACCAGGCTCCCTTCGGCCAATCGCCCTCCCTGGGGGCGCGGTCGTAGTACAGGTCGAACACCTCGCCGCTGGCGGTGCGCACGCGGTAGTAGTCGCGGCCCACCCCCCAGGACCCCCGTCGCTGGGCCGCCTTCGCCAGGTAGGAGCCGCGCTCCTTACGGTAAAACGCTGCCGTCTTGCCCCGCTGGCGATAATTGTGCCATTCGCTGAGCACCTCCACGACGCGATAGGTCCGCCCCTGCCGGGTGAAGCCATCGGGTGGGCCAGGCCGTTTCTCCAGTGCAGGCGGCCGGTCGTGGTGCACCTCAATGGGCTCGCCGATGAAGCGGGTGGGGGATTCGTTCATCTTATTCATTATTCAGGGCGAGGTCGGCCAGAGGCGGAGTTGATGAGCCGGACGGTGGCCGTCGAGCAGGATGAAGGGGGCAGCCCGCCGGGCGACGATCCCCAGTTTACGCAGGTCGGTCAGGTCATGCAGAGTGCCCTGGCGGCGGGCGCGCAGCAGTTTCTCGGCTCCTTTGGGGCCAATGCCCGGCACGCGCAGCAGGGCATGCCGGTCGGCGGTGTTCAACTCGACGGGGGCGTGGGCCAGGTGGCGGCGGGCCCAGGCCAGTTTGGGGTCGGCATCGAGCGGCAGGTTGCCGCCAGCGTCGAAGGGGAGTTCCTCGACGGTGAAGCCGTAGTCGCGCAGGAGGAAGGAGGACTGGTAGAGCCGATGCTCGCGCAGTGGGGGTGTGGGGGGATGATCCTCCAGTGGCGTATCGGGCACCGGCGCAAAGCCGCTGAAATAGGCCCGCGCCAGACCGGCCTGCCGGTGCAGGAACTCGGTCGTGGTCAGGAGTTCCACATCGCTCTCGCCGACCGCGCCGACGACGAACTGGGTGGTGGAACTGGGCCAGTGTCCGGGCATCTCCCGCCTGATCTCCTCGATCCAGCGCAGGCGTTGCAGCAACTCCTCGGCGAAGACCTTGCGCGGGGCCAGGCGGGCCAGGCGCTCGGCGTTGGGAGCCTCCAGGTTGACCGAGACCCGGTCGGCCAGACGCATCGCCGCCAGCACCTGCTCCCGCTCCGCGCCGGGCATAATCTTGAGATGGATGTAGCCCCGGAAGCCGTAGCGGTGGCGCAGGAGTTCGGCCGTGGCGATGAGGCGGTCTTCGGTGCGGGGACCACTGCCAGCGACACCGGAACTGAGGAAAATGCCCTCGGCAACGTTCCTCTGGTGCAGTCGCATGAAGAGGCGGGCCAGTTCGTCGGGGGAGAAACTGACGCGACGGAAGTCACGTCCCTGTCGGAAGGCACAATAGCGACAGTCCCGCTCGCAGGCGGAGGTGAGCAGTGTCTTGAGCAGCGCGATGCGCTTCCCGCCGGGCATCACGGCGTTGTGGACGCAGCCGGAGAGGTCATCGCGCGGAGGCGGCGAGCGCCGCCCGGCTGCGCCGACCTCCTCGGCTGGCTCAAAGCAGGTGGGTGGTCCCAACAACTTGAGTTTCTCCAGCGCGTCCATCAGGGCCTCCACTTGCTATTATACGAACAAACGTTCTGATTGTCAAGCAACTTGTGGGCAATCGCGAATTGCGAATAGCGAATGGCGAGGCGGCTGCTAGAACAGAAACACACTCCTGGAGATCTTCAGCGGATATCTGCCTCGTCGGCCAGTTCCTGCAGTCGCTCCAGGCTCAGACGCTGCGCTATCCTTCGTACAGTTCCAGCAGCACGCCGTGGGCGGATTTGGGGTGGACGAAGACGTAGTGGGTACCGTGGATGTTGACGCGGGGCTTCTCGCTCAGCAGTTGCGCCCCAGCCGCCCGCAACCGTTCCATCGCCGCCTCGACGTCCGCCACCGCCAGGCAGATGTGGTGGAGACCTTCCCCCCGTTTCTCGAGGAAGCGGGCAACGCCGCTTCCTTCGTCCAGTGGCCGGAGCAACTCGATCTCTCCCTCGCCGGCCGGCAGGAAGGCGATTTCGACTCCCTCCTCAGGCACTTCCCGCCGCTCGGTCATCTCCAGCCCCAGCACGTCACGGTAGAACTCTAGCGCCGCGTCCAGGTCGCGCACGACAATGGCGATGTGGTGGATGGATGGGCTCATGGGGCTACTGTTGCTCCGGTGGCTGATAGCCGGCCCCCACGATGACGGAGATGTCGTAGTCGGCGGTAGGGTCGTCGGCCCCGTGCACCACCGCTGTCAGCGGGAGGTCAAGGAGACGGGCGAGGTACTCGGCGGTATAGACCTTGGCCGTATGGACGATGATCAGCGTGTCGGCGTAGTCGGAGCGGTCGGCGTTGTCGGCGCGCGCGACCTGAAAACCCTGTTGCTGGAGGTGTTCAGCCACGAGCGCGGCCAGCCCCGCCGTCGTCGTCCCGTTCAACACTTCGATGGTGGCACCCTCGGCCTCCAGACGTGCAGCCGGGTCGTCCGCCTGGAGCGGGGGCGTTGTGGTGGTAAAGATGTAGTCTCGCAGTTCCCGCATCCGGTCGCGCAGCGGGATCAGCACCTCCTGCTCGTCGGGTGTTTTCCAGAACTGAGTATAGTGCTCGTCAATCACGCCGTAGCGGATATTGTCGGAGTCCACCTCGCTCGCCAGTTGTGCCAACGCAAGCACCTCATCTAGCGTCAGCTCAGTTGCCATCGAGCCTTGCAACGTCCGCCACAGTTCGGAAGCGCGGGGCGCTAGTTGGGGCAGCAGATCGGGCCGCGTGACCCGCTCAAACACCGCCAAAATGACCTGTTGCTGGCGCTTGGCGCGGTCGAAGTCACCACCAGCGGTGTGACGGGTACGGGCGTACTTGAGCGCCATCTCGCCATCGAAGTGCTGCCAGCCAGCCGAGATATACAGGGGGTCGTAGCCGTACGCCCCGTCAGGATAGGTGGAATCCACGATCTCATCCTCCACATAGACGTCAACCCCGCCAATCAGGTCCACCAACTGCTCGAAGGCGGTGAAGTTGACGCGCACATAGTGGTGGATGGGAACACCGAGGTTGTACTGCACGGTCTTGGCCGCGAGCGCCGAGCCGCCACCGGGGTAGTCGTCGAGTTCGCCGATGTAGTGAGCGGTGTTGATGCGCCCCTCCTCATAGCCGGGGATTGGCACCCACAAGTCGCGCGGGATGGAGAGCATCCCGCCGCTCATCGTGGCCGGGTCAATCGTCAACACCAGCATCGTGTCGGTGCGCCAGGGGCCCTGTTCGTGCTCGCGCTGGTCAATGCCCATCACCAGGATATTGACCCGCTCGGTGCCTTCCCAGCGTGGCAGCGGCTGTCCCGGTTCGTAGGACACATCGCCGGTCTCGTTGTGCTCTATGGTGAAGTCTGGCAACATGTCGGAAGCGGCAATGAACTGCCGCACCTGGTCGAAGATGAACAGCCCGGCCGCACCGGCGACCATCAGAAAGAGTATGACCAGGCCCACTGCGAAGATTTCCTGAGCCGTACTGCTCGAACGTCGCACGCCCTTTCCACTGCGCCCCACTGTTACCCTCCCGAACCCTCTGAAGTGACAAGTTCTTTACAATTTGAGAATTATAACACGATTGACCACAGTAGCAATCAGGGCAACGATGCCACGTAGAGCTGCCCCCGATTGATCACGTACAGCCGCCTTGCCGCCTCGTCCACCCCCAGCGCTTCCAGCCCAGCGAAGGCTTCCCCGGCACGGAATTGCGCCTGGAAGGCCCCGTCAGGCCCCAACACGATCACCCGCCCGTTGTCCCCATCGGCCACGTAGACTGCATCGCTACTGCCATTTGGGTCAACCGCTAACGCGACAGCCTGGCCCACATCGCCGGGCAACCCGCGCACATCGAAGGACTGAAGTTTGTCTCCCAGAAATTTGAGGATTGTTCCATCATCGTAGAGAACGTAAATGTTGCCGTCTATCGCTAAGTCTCGCGCGGTTGCCAGCGCCTTGGGTGGAGGAGTGGCGAAGTAGCGATCAGGCTGCTCGGGATAGATGTCACCTCGAGGCTCGTAACGCCAGATCTGGCCAGCGACGGTGTCCAGAATGTAGAAGCGGTCTTCGAAGGAGCCAACAGCCTGGGATTTCCCGGTCGGTGGCGTGCCCAGAAGGGAGCGCTTCAATTGAGGGGACCCCCCTTCGCCTTCCCAGGCCGGGTCGTAACTCACCAACGCCCCCCCCTCTTCGAGGATAACGAGGCCGCTCGTCTGCCGCCCATCTCCTGAACTGACCCAGGCAAAATCTACCATGTTACCCACACTCCCCTCCCCGATCTGCTGCCTTTCCTGGACAAGGACTTCCTCCTCGCTCACGCCATCGCCAGCCGGGTTCAGAGTCACTTGAGTCACCCACCCCCCCGCCGGGTCGAGGACGAAGATCATCTGCCCATGGACGACCAATTGGCGCAGCGCAGGGCCTGGTCCGAAGTCCCACAGTTGAATAGTCGTCAGGCGGACGACGCCGTCCAGACGGTCGAGGGCCGCCTGGGCCTGCATCGCCACGGGGGCCGGGTCGTTGGGCCGCAACGCAGCGGCGGCGTTGGCGTGTTCCAGCGCAGCCTCCCAGTGGGGTCGCGCTTCCTCTGAGATGTTCCCAGCGGCCTGAGCCAACGCCATCTCATCCTCCGCCTGGTTGATAAGACTGTGGAAACGCGCCTCTATCCCAGACCACAGGTAGGCCAGCGCCACGATGATGGACAGCACGACCGGTATACCGATAGCAACAGCCGCCATCGCAGTGCGGTTCTCCCTGGGGATCGGGCGGGGAGGGCGTGCCCGGCGACGGGCCTCCCGCTCGGAGCCCGGGAGCATGCGCCGGAACAATGTACTCACCCCGCCGGCCAGCCACGCACCAGCGGCGGCAAATCCGCGTCCTACGGAGCGAATGCTGGCGGCAATCCCGCGCCCCACAGAACGGATGCCCCCCTGTAATCGTTCGCCCAGGCCGGGCCCCGGTTTGCGGGCCGGCTTCGGGCGGGCGGGAGGCTTTGGCCTGGGCGGCTTGCGCTCGGGATGGCGGGGCTGAGGAGCCCCGATCTCAGGGGCCGTGGGCGCTTCCTCCGGCGGAGCCCAGCGCACGACCAGCGCAGCGAAATCGGCTCCGGCCCCAACCTGCTCCAACCCCTCCAGCACCTCCCGCACCTCGGCACGGGGCAGCACGCGGGCGAGGCCAGCGCCGCCAGCCTCCCGCATCAAGACGGGCGAGGCCAGCAGCAGTGTGTCGCCGGTGGTGACGAAGGTGTGATAGAGACGCACGTCGGCCAGCGGCCCTATCCCCAGGGGAGACGGCTCCTCACCACGGGGGAAGCACTCCAGGTACTCCCCGCGACGCTCAGTACCCTCGGTCGGATTGACGTGAAGGACGCAGGCCCGGGCGGGGCCAGCCTGGAGGATGAATATCTCGGTATCCCCGGTCGGACCAAAGGAGCGCGGCAAAACAGCGCAGGTAAGGCCACCGTAATACCGCCCGGAGGGGTCGGCGCGCAGGTTGACCCGAAACAGATAGCGGTTGGCGGCGGCTGCCGCCGCACGCAGCGCAGCCGTGATACTGCCGCTGGTGGACCAATAAGTCTGCGCCACCACCTCGCGCAGTTCCCGGTACAGGTGTGGCGACGCTGGACTGGTCAGGTCCAGCAAGATGAAAAGACGTTCGTCTTCCCGACCACGGGCCGCACGTGGCGGTGAGGTCAGAGCCGCAACACAGGGAGCGGCATCTTCCAGGCGAGCACCACCGGCGACGCGCAGCGTACCGATCACAGGCTTAATCGGGAGGGTGGTAGGATTAACCACGTTCATCTGGCTTTAGAGAACGGCCTTCTTCCCCCACGTATCCGAACTCCCCCAACCGGTGCACGAAACCCAAGCGTTCGCAAGCGTTGCCGAGCCGCCGGTCGGCGGTCCAGAATTCACAACCACGCAGTTCGGCCAACGCCAGATAGGTTGTATCGTAGACGTGGGGGAGGCGGAGTTCCTCGGCCAGCGACCAGGCCCGTTCCCGCTGTCCGGGGAGCGACAACAACTCGATGGGCACCTGACAGGCCGCCGCGAAGCAAGTCTGGGCCTGTTCGGCCGTCAGTTCCCGGCGCAGCACCACTTTATGCCGCAGGACACTATCTACTTCGACCGTGAGAAACGGCGGGGCGATGAGGCGAGTGTCCTGTTCTTGCCAGGTCGCAAAAAGCGCGTCGGCCAGGCTGCTATCGGGCTCCTGGCTGACGAGTTTCACCACCAGGTTGGCATCCACGCATACTTCCTCGGTCATCGTCCAGCACGCCCCTCGCGCAGAGCCCGTAACAGAGGCACCGAATCCTCGCCAGGTGGAGTAGCGATGCGGGCACGCCGGCAGGCATCCAGCCAGTCACCTGCCTGACCAGGAGCAGCGGGCGCGGCCCAGCGCTCCAGCGCATCCACCGGGATGCGCCACTGCCGTCCCACGCGGACCGCCTCCAGTTTCCCCTCCGCCGCCCAGCGCCGCACGGTGCGCGGGGTAATATGAAAGCGTGCCGCTACCTCCTCAGGGGTGACGTAGATACGTTGCCAGACGTTAGTCACTATTGCTCCTTTGTGTCCTTTGTGTCCCTATTGTATCTCTATGTCCCCACATTGTCAACTTCGTCGAGCCACTTCTCCACGTCGTACCAGCGTCGTTCCAACATCCAGTATCCAGTATCCAGTATCCAGCACCTACTCCCACTCAATCGTCGCCGGAGGCTTGGAGGTGACGTCGTACACCACCCTGTTGACCTTTGGTACCTCGTTGACGATGCGGTTGCTGATGCGGGCCAGCAGTGCGTGATCCAATCGCGCCCAGTCGGCGGTCATAAAATCCTCGGTTGTGACGGCACGGATGGCGACGACGTGCTGGTATGTCCGCCCGTCCCCCATCACCCCTACGCTCCGTACCGGCAGCAAGACAGCAAATGCCTGCTGCGTCGCCCCGCGCAGCAGACCCGCTGCGCCCAATTCCTCCAGCAGGATAGCGTCCGCCGTCCGCAGCGTCTCCAGCCGCTCCCAGGTGACCTCGCCGATTATGCGCACCGCCAGCCCTGGCCCGGGGAAGGGCTGTCGCCACACGACCTCATCCGGCAGGCCTAGCGCCTCCCCGACTACCCGCGCCTCATCCTTGAAGAGGTGGCGCAGCGGCTCGACTAACTCGAACGATATATCGGCCGGCAACCCACCCACGTTGTGATGCGTCTTGATGCGTGCTGCCGCCCGTCGCTCAGGCCCGCGGCTCTCGATCACGTCGGGGTAAAGCGTGCCCTGAGCCAGAAAACGTACTTCCCCCAATCTCCTCGCCTCCCGCTCGAACACGCGGATGAAGCGCTCGCCGATGATGAGGCGCTTCTGCTCCGGGTCAGTCACACCGCTCAGCGCGCTGAGGAACTCCTCCGCCGCGTCCACCGGCATCAGTCGCACACCCAACTCGCCTTGGAATGTGCGCACCACTTGCTCCGGCTCGCCGCGCCGCAGCAGTCCCGTATTGACGAAGATACAGGTCAGTTGATCTCCCACGGCGCGGTGTACCAGCGTCGCCGTCACTGCGGAGTCTACCCCGCCGCTGAGCCCGCACACTATCCGGCCCGTCTCCACCTGAGCACGGATCGCCGCCACCGCCTGCTCGATGAAGGCCGCTGGGGTCCAATCGGGCACGCAGCCGCAGACCTCGACGGCGAAACAGCGCAGAATCTCCCGCCCCCGGTCCGTGTGCACGACCTCGGGGTGGAACTGGAGGCCGTACAGATGCCGCGCCGGGTCACCCATCGCCGCCACGGGAGAGTTGGCGCTGCGGGCCAGCACCACAAAGCCGGGCGGCACCGTCTCAGTGCGATCGCCGTGGGACATCCAGACCTTGAGAGTTGAGAGGTGAGATTTGAGAGGGCCAAACAAAGGGCTATCTGGGCCGACCAACTCCACCTCTGCCGGCCCATATTCCCTCATGGCGGCAGGAGCCACCCGACCGCCCAGGCGATGGGCAAGGAGTTGCATCCCGTAGCAGATGCCCAGCACCGGCACGCTTTGTGCCAGCACGTAGTCCGGCAACCGGGGGGCGCCGGAAGCATAGACGCTGGCAGGACCGCCCGAAAGGATGAAGCCCTGTGGCTCCAATTCCAGCACTTCCTCGGGCGGGGTATCCCAGGGGAAGAGTTCGCAGTAGACGTGCGCCTCCCGCACACGCCGGGCGATCAGTTGCGTGTACTGCGAGCCGAAGTCGAGGATGGCGACACCATTGCCCATCGTCACTCCAACACGATTCGTCCATCACTCATATCAGTGACGACGGCGAGGGAGACGATGGGCACGTCGAGATAGGCCAGATCCTCCCGCCCGCCCTCGAACCGCTTCTCGATGGCCGTACCGATGCCGACCAACGTCGCGCCGGCGTGCTCAACCAGCCGCGCCAGCGCCGCAATCGTCGCCCCCGAGGCCAGGAAGTCGTCCACCACCAGCACCCGGTCGCCTGCCCCCAGGAACTCCGCCGAGACCATCAGGTACACGTCGCGCCCCTTGGTGTGCGAGGGCGCGACCTCGACGAAGACGGGCCCCGTCATCGTGACTGGCCTGGTCTTGCGGGCGTAGATGAGCGGCACATTCAGCGCGTGCGCCGTCGCCAGCGCCGGGGCGATGCCGGAGATTTCGGCCGTGATGACTTTGGTCACGCCGACGTCAGCAAAGTGACGGGCTAACTCCCGTCCGACTTCGAACATCAGATGCGTATCAATCTGGTGGTTGATGAAACTATCCACCTTGAGAATGCCCCGGCCCAGATTCCTGCCTTCGGCCAGGATGCGGCGTTTGAGTTCCCCCATTGCAATCTCCTCCCTAGAATTTGCATCATTCTACACGATGCGCTTATACCTGGCAAGTTGCAGGACGTCGAAGGCAGGGTCATCGGGTGAGGCAGTTGACTTCCCCCCCATTCCAGGGTAAGATATATGTATAGGAGAGAAACGTGACACACCGGAAGGGCAGTCACGCATCAACTGCGTACGAAGAGGCCACAGGCGCTGCCCCCAACGCCTCGCGCCTGGTCGTCATCGTCTCCTGCATAGCCGCCATCGGTGCGATGGTATACGGGATGTGGGGACCGAATCTGCCGGCCGTGGTTGCGCCGGAGACCACACCGCTTCCCACCCCATCCGCTACATCACCCGCTAATCCACTGTTATCCGCTGCTCCATCCGCTACCCCACCCACTAATCCGCTACCATCCGCTGCTCCATCTGCTACCCCATCCGCCAGCCTGCTACCATCCGCTGACCACGCTGCCACTCCGCACATCGGCATCGTCGCCGGTCACCGGGGGAGCGATACTGGCGCGGTGTGCCCCGACGGCCTAACAGAGGCCGAGATCAACCTCGACGTCGCCCAACGGGTCGTCTATATCCTGTGGGCCCTCGGCTACCAGGCCGACCTGCTGGAGGAGTTCGACCCGCACTTGCAGGGTTATCGGGCCGATGCGCTCATTTCCATCCACGCCGATTCCTGTATGGCCTACCCCAATGCCACCCCGCCGGCCAGTGGGTTTAAGGTCGCCAGCGTCGAGGACAGCATGGTGCCAGAGGCAGAGGAGCGGCTGGTCGCTTGCCTGGCTCAGTGCTACGCTGCCTGCACCGGGATGTATTTTCACGCCAACAGCATCACTTACGACATGACCCGCTACCACACATTTTATGAAATTGACGACCAGACACCGGGGGCCATCATCGAGACCGGCTTTATGCTGAATGATCGCCACATACTCACCCAACGGGCCGACCTGGTGGCCCAGGGCATCGTGGATGGCATTGTCTGCTTCATCGAGGGTGAAACTGCCCCGCCGTAAACAGGCGGGAGTAGACTGACCTGTCCAGCACCGGCGCTTTAGGCCGGTGCTCACAAGCCAGGAGGTGCAAGATGCCATTCGCCAAAGCCGGACTGCTGGTCGGGGATGGCCCCGCCACTCCGACCGACCTCGAAGTCATCCGCCAGGCCAGGCTGGAGGCGCTCAAACTGCGGGCTCTTGTCAACCCGGCCTCTGACCTATCTGCCTATCGGGACATCGGCGTCCATACTTTCCTGGTCCAACTCCTCAGCCCCGAGCCAGGTGAACGTCCCACCTCTCCACAGGAGTTCGTGAACTACTTCGCTCCGGTGGTGGAAGCGTTCGTCCAGGCTGGTGTGCGTGACTTCGAGGTGCACGGCGAGCCCAACCTACCTGGGCGCGGGTACACCGTCTCCTGGGACAGCCCTGCCGCGTTCGGCGACTGGTTCGTCGCCGTCGTGGAGGCGCTCAAGACGGCCTTTGGTCCACAGGTACGGGCCGGCTTCCCCGGCCTTACCCCACCACCGCCCCGACAGCCCGGAGCCATGCCTGCTGTCTCTCAGAGCGACTTCCTGGGAGCCTGCGCTGAGGCTGTGCAGGAAGCCGACTTCATCTGTTGCCACGTCTATTGGGACAGCGCCAAGGGGCTGCGTGCCTTCGACGGCGGCACGCGCTTCCTCCACCAGTACATGGAAGCCTTCCCAACTGTCCCACTGGTCATCTCCGAGTTCGCCAACGTCAATCCCAACACCAACAGCGGTGTCAAGGGCGACCAGTACGCTGAGTTCTGCTTCGCCTGCGCGCAGTACGACGAGTGTCGCTACGACTGGCCCTGGTACCAGGCATATTGGCCGCGCGTCCAGGCCGCCTATGCCTTCATCCTCCGCTCTCCCGATCCTGTGTATGCCTCGCAGGTCTGGATGGATGTTGACGGTCAGCCCCACCCGGTCGTCGCCCGGGTCGCGGCACGCTCCCATATGCCTCATCCGGAGCGGTTGCGCTTCACCTGGCCCACCGAGTTTCGCCACTACACCCAGTTCTACGGCGAGAACCACCAGCACTACCACGATACCTCGTACGCTCACTCGCTGCACGGTGGTCACAACGGCGTGGATCTGCAAGTCAAACGTGACGATCCGGCCAGTTCCCCTATCCGCGCCTGCCTGGACGGCGTCGTCACCCGCAAGCGGATGCTTGAGACCGGCTACGGCCACCACGTCCAGGTCCGCAGCCAGGTTGAGGGGGTGGGGCAGGTGACGCTGCTCTACGCTCACATGACCCACGTGCCGGTAGAGGAGGGACAGACGGTGCAGGCCGGGCAGGTGATCGGCACCGCCGGAGAGACGGGCGCGACCACCGGCCCACACCTGCATCTTTCGCTGTACGTCGAGGGGCTAAAACTGCCCGCCAACGCCGATTATCTCAATCCGCGTCCCTACCTCGACCCGCTACCGCCGTCACGGGGACACCCCCGTACCCCTTACTCCCGCACCTACGTGCTCCTCCCGCCGGAGGCCGGCGCGGCCTGGGCCCAGGCGGTGGTGGACGCGGCCTGGGACGTGCACCGCTTCACCATCGGCGGCAGCGCCGACGACGCCGGTATTGGCGACCTGGACTTCCGCCGCGTCGTCGCCGTCAACCCTGCCGCCTGGGGTGACAGCCTGCCTGTCTTCTTCGAAGCCCACTACCCCGGCGTCATCTACGTGCCCGTAGAGGCGGGGAGCCCCGACGCGCTGAGGGCCGCCCTGGAAGCCTTGCCTGAGATGCCGGCTCCGCCTCCCCCCCTGCCACCCCCCCCGATGGGGGGGACAGAGGGGGGTGCACCGATGGGGGGGGCGGAGGGGGGTGCACCGCCGCGAGGGAAACCTCGCGCTCTCTACGCTCGCACCTACGTGCTGCTGCCACCGGGGGCCGGCACCGCCTGGGCCAGCGCTGTCGTCGAGGGGGCCTGGGATGTGCACCGCTTCACCATCGGAGGCAGCGCCGACGACGCCGGCATCGGTGACCTGGACTTCCGCCGTGTCATCGCCGTCAACTCCGCCGCCTGGGATGACGACTTACGTGCCTTCTTCGAGACCCACTACCCAGGCGTTCTCTACGCCCACCTCGTGGCGGACACGCCGCAGCAACTGGCGGAACGACTGAGGGAGTTCTGACGCCCAGCGCTGGCGCGACGGAAGAGTACGATGGAAGATCGTGTTACCACATTCCTACGGGATGGTCAGGCCGCAGCCCGTGCCGGTCGGAGGGCTAAAGCGCGGCGCAAATTCCGCACCGCGCTGATCTTCGACCCCGCCAACGTGACCGCCCTGCTATGGATGGCGTGGCTGAGCGACGACCCCCGCGCCAGTCTGGCCTACATCGCTCGCGCGCTGTCATGCGACCCCTGCAATCCCCGTGCTCACGCCGCGCTGCGCTGGGCCCGCCGCCGCGTGACCTCCCCCGTACCCCTCAAACCGCCGCCCCCATCCACGTCCACTGCATCAGCGTCACACCACCGACGGAGCCACTCCGTTGCTGTCGTCGCCCTGGGTCTCCTCGCCATCCTCATCGGCGGCACTCTGGCTTGGTCCTTTCTAGCAGACCTGCCGGTGTTGGCCGCGCTGGCCCCCACCTTCTCCCCGACCACCACTGTCGCCACCAGTCCCACGTCCACTTACACTCCCACACCCATGCCCACCCATACCCCCACACCCACACCCACACTCACTCCTACTCCCACGCTCGCACCCACACTCACTCCCACTCCTACCTTCACTCTCACCGTCACGTCGCGTCCCGTCCTCCCCACTGCGCCACCGCCCCCGCCGACCGTAACCCCAGTCCTCCCGCCTCCTCACAGCGAAGAGCGCTGGGTAGACGTGGACCTGACCCGCCAGACCCTCACTGCATACGTGGGGCAGACCCCTGTACGCACAACGCCCATCTCCACAGGATTGTCGCGCACACCCACGCCCGTCGGCCAGTACCGCATCTATCTCAAACTGCGCTACGACGACATGAGCGGCCCCGGCTACTACCTGCCCGATGTGCCCTACACGATGTACTTTTACCGGGGTTACGGCCTGCATGGCACCTACTGGCACAATAACTTCGGCCATCCGATGAGCCACGGCTGTGTCAATCTGCCCACGCCGGAGGCGGAATGGCTCTTCAACTGGGCCGAGGTGGGGACGCTGGTCAACGTCCACTACTGACCGCTTAACGGCTGACCGGCAGGCTCACACGTGCACTGCCACTACCTCGAATGCCGGCTCGGGCTGTGGGTGTCCTTTAATGTCCACCACTCCCACTGGCCGTGCCTCGACGTAGCCCCGCACCATCCCGTAGACCTGCTGGCAGATAAGGATCTGCCCTCCGCGCGCGTGTTCTTGCAGGTGGCGGCTCACGTTCACTGCGTCGCCGATGACGGTGAAACTCATCAATTGCCGCGCGCCGATATTGCCGACCAGCACCTCGCCCGTACTAATTCCCACCCCAAACTGGAGTCGAGAGGCCGGGGGGAGCCGGGAGTGGGATTCCTCAACTGCCTGGCACATCCGCCAGGCCGCCCGCACTGCCCGCAATGCGTGATCTGGCTGTGGGAGATGGGCGTTGAAGTAGGCCATCACCGCGTCACCCAGGAACTTATCTAACGTTCCCTCCTCGGCCAGAATGGCTTCGGCAGCCACTGCGATGTGGCGATTGAGGACGTCCACCAGCACCTCGGGCGCGGTGTGGGCACTGAAGTCGCTGAAGCCACGGATGTCGGCGAAGAGGATGGTCACCTTCTGGCGCACACCACCCAGCGCGATGGCATCGGGCCGGGCCACGAGTTTTTCCACCACGCTGGGGGCGACGTAGCGCTCAAATAACCCTCGTATCTCTTTTTTCTCTCGCTCTTTGGTCTGTTCGACCTGTTGCAGCAGGCGGGTATTTTCAATCGCGATGGCGGCGTAGTCGGCCAGCACCATGAGCAGACGCCGGTCGTGCTCGCTGAAAAAGCGAGCCGTGACCTTGTTGCTTACACCCAACACGCCAATGGGCCTTCCGCCAACCTTCAGTGGCGCATAGAGCATCGCACCGGTCATCGTGGCATTCCCCTTGCGCATAGCATCGGCTGCCAGTTCGCCCTCCGTGCGCCGCGATACCCGCTGCTCCTTTCCCCGGGTACGTCGCTTGCGCACGTACTCCTTGAGACCACCTGCCTTCTCATCTTCCAGAAGGAGCGCGCCTTCCTCAGCCCCGGTGATGTAGAGTGCGCCGTCTACTATCCGCACCAGCAGTTTATCGCGCTCCATCAACGCTGTGACCGATTTTCCGATGTGGTAGAGCGTGTCGAGTTCGCGCAGCCGCTGCTCCAGTTGCCGCTTGGCCTGCACCAGCCGGGTGGTGAGAGCCTCCTTCTCGCGCTGGAGGCGCACCTCAGTCAGCGCCCGCTCAATGGTCACCAGCATCTCGTCGGCCGTGAAGGGCTTGATGACGTAATCACGCACGCCCTTACGGAACACCTCGACGGCGATGGCCTCAGACCCGTGGGAGGTTATCAAGACGGCCGGGACCTCGGAGCGCTGGGCGCGCAAGGCGTTAAGCACTTCGAAGCCATTCATCCTGGGCATCTCGAGGTCGAGCAGTATAAGATCAACGCCATCTTCGAGGACCTTGTGCAGCGCCTCAGTCCCGTCGGCAGCCTCCAACGCTTCGAAGCCATGAGGTTCCAAGACACACTGGACGATAAACTCACGCATCTCACGGCTGTCGTCCACGACAAGCACCCGGATATTAGACAAGGATACCCCCTCGACGTAGAACGTAAAGCATGATCAACCCCCGTAATAGATTGCTTTACGCACTACGCTTATTGCTATTGCTCTTCAATCTCGTAACCGTACGACGCCATCTCGGTCGTCACGGGCGCTAGGCCGGAGATGGTGACCACAGCCCGGTCCGTGCGGCTGTCCAGCGGGATGACCCACTCGCCCGTCTGATCATCGTTCAATTCCAGCCGCTGCACCCGCGTATCGGGGTCAAAGAGGATGAGTTGCACCAGCCAGCGCTGAGGCAACAGGTTGGTGTGACGGATGAAGCCAGCCGACTCCCAGCCGTCCACGCCCTCTTCGAAGTCGCTGAAGTAGCCGATCTCGGGGATGGCGACGTCGTCCAGGACAAAGCCGGGGCGAGTGACTGCGTCATCAGTGATGTACTCGAAGCGGACGATGATCTCCTGACCGGCGTATGAGGAGAGGTCTACCTGTTCCCGGATCCATTCCGCCGTCCCCTCACCCCCGCTGCGACCGGTGTAGGCCCAGCCAAAGGAATTGCCGTTGGGGTTGGTGCCGGTGCCGGAGGGGGTAGTAAGGATCTCCCAGGTCTGCCCCTCATCGGCGCTGACCTCCACGTAGGCGTAGTCCCAGTCCTCCTCCAGATCGTACCAGGTCCAGAATGTCAGCGTG
>Ga0114918_10002250_pt1 | contig 17327 bp, 11 predicted proteins | sample LantaG_FD_87015 | JGI IMG/M metagenome (GOLD analysis project Ga0114918, IMG submission 87015) | Deep subsurface microbial communities from Baltic Sea to uncover new lineages of life (NeLLi) - Landsort_02402 metaG | ecosystem: Environmental > Aquatic > Marine > Oceanic > Sediment | place... | reverse complement strand
AGGAAGGAAGGAAGGAAGGAAGGAAGGAAGGAAGGAAGGAAGGAAGGAAGGAAGGAAGGAAGGAAGGAAGGAAGGAAGGAAGGAAGGAAGGAAGGAAGGAAGGCGGGAAAGAAAGAAGGCGGGAAGGAAGGAAGGAAGACGAAAAGCCACCTCCCTCTCTCTCTGTCGCTTGATTTCTTGCTTCTTGCTCTGCTTGTCGACGTTGTCGTCGCTCGACGTCGAGAAGAACGAATCTTTCTCTCCCTTCGAAACTCACCACCTCGGGCAGCCATCGCCTCATGGTCGATTCTGCGATGTGAGTTTGAGTGTTTTTATCGACCGGGATTGGAATCAGGGGAGAAGAGTGAGCGGAAGAAAGGAGCGGGGCGTCGCGCGCGAGAGAGAGAGAGATGCCGAAAACACTTTTCTCGCTCGAAGAAAAACGAGAGGCCGTTGGCCTCTCGAGCGAGTCAACTCTTTCGGAAGAAACGCTTTTCTCTCCCTCCGTTCCTCCTCTGCTTGTCTACCCTCTCTCTCTCTCTTCCTTTACTCACCAGAAGACGAGGCCATGACGGCGGCAAGCTTCTCGCGGAGGAGCTGGTCCGAGACGACGGCCGGCGGAGGAGCGATAGCCAGCGGCGAGACGGGGGAGATCGAGCTCGACGAAGGCGCCGTCGCCGCCACGTTTGCCGCCGAGTTACTCGGAGTGGATGCGCCCGTCGCCGTGGCGGTCGAGTGCGACGACGACGACTGAGAGTCGTGCTCGCTCGTTCCGGAGGCGCGCAGCATGGTCTAAAAGGGGCTTGTAGAAGCTAGCGTGGCGGGGGGATGAAAATTCAGAGGAAGACAAAGGAGTTTTTAGCGGAAAAGTTTGAAAGTGAGAAGGAAAAGGAAGAGTCTGGAGTTTTGAAGGGAAAAAAACTCGACGTCGATCAAACCGCCACTCTTCTCTCTTCTCTTCTGTTCTCTTCTCTTCTCTTCTTCTTCTCCCCTCACTCCGATGCGTCCATGCCTCCGGGACGTCGAGGTCGACGCCCCGCAGCGTTAGCGGGTAGATCGAAGAAGGAAAAAAGCAAAATGAAGACGAGAGATGAAGAAGAACAAGCGATGGCGGTCGATCGAATCATCGTCGCCGAAACCGTCGACCTCGACCCGCCGCCCCTCTCGACCCCGCCACCTCCTTCTTCTCCCTCCCCCTCTCATTCGCCGCCACTCGGCGGCGACGAGTCCCCTCGCCCCGGGGAGCTCGAGGCCATCCGCTCTTCCGTCCAGAAAAAGAAAAAAAGGGTTTCGAAGCCCTCCCCTCGCCGGACGAGAGCAGCAGCAACAGCAGAGGCAGCAGCAGCAGAGGCAACAGAGGCAGCGAACAACAACAAGAGGAAGCGGCAGCAGCCTTCTTCGCCCTCTCTCCCGCTCCCCCTCCTCGCCCCTCCCGCTACGCCCCTCCAGGACAAGAAGAAGAAGAAGAAGAAGGATAAGAAAAAGGCCAACAAGCCTGCTCCGATCCCTTTCGACGCCCGCCCCTTCCTAGCGGCGGAGAGAGAGAAAAACACCTCGTTCGACCCTCGCCTGCCGGCGCCCGGATGGATGCCTCCGCCGAGCCCGCTCTCCCTGATCGAGGAGGCGTTGTTCTCCCGGCCGTGGAGGCTGCTTGTGGCGTGCTGCCTGCTGAACAAGACCAGCGCCGGCGTCGCGAGGCCCTGCGTGCGGGAGTTCTTCAGGAGGTACCCCGACGCGGAAGCCGCTGCGGCGATAAAGCAGGAGGGAGAAGGAGAGAGCGGAGGAGAGGAGCTCGAGGAGGTCGCCACGCTTTTTCGTCCGTGCGGCTGCCACCGCAAGCGCGCCGCCGCCGTCGTCCGCCTTTCTCGCGAGTTTCTGCAGACTAACTGGAGGGACCCGAGGGAGCTGTTCGGGGTCGGGGAGTACGCGAGCGACGCCTACTGGATCTTCGTGCGCGGGATCTGGCACTGTGGCGCGGAAGGGGAGGAGAAGGAAGGAGAAGGAGAAGAGAGGAAGAAGAAGGACGACAGCAGCGGCGGCAGCGACAACAACAACGGAAGCAAAAAGACGAAGATGAAAACATACTCTTCTTCTCCTCGTTCTCCTTCCTTTTCCTGGCGCCCGAAAGATAAGGACCTGGCCAAGTACGTCGACTTCCTGGTCGAGACGGGAGGGCAGGGCTGCGGGCTGGAGAGGGAGGAGTTTTGAAGCCTTCTTTTTTTGTGTTCCTCTCTTTCTCTTTCGCTTCCTCTCTCTCGCTCGCGCACTTTCCTCGCGTTCTCACTTTCGCTTTTGCCGTTTTCTCTATTGTAACATCAAAAATCAAAACTGAATGGAATCACTGTATACGCATTTTTTTACTGAATTACAAAGTTGAAGAGCTTGCTGCTGCTGTTCTTTCGGCGGAACAAAAACAAACAAAAAAACTTTCCTTTTTTCACCGTTCGAAAAACTTCGGAGGCGGAGGAGGCCTCGCCCCCTCCACGGCGGCGGCGACCAGCGCCCTCCTCGCGGCCCTCGCCGCCCTGCCCTTCCCGCCGTCGGACGAAAGGAGGTGGACGAGGAGACTAGAAGCGGCGCGCGGGGCGCCGTCGAAGGGAGAGAAAAACTGTTGTTGCTCTTCTTCTCTTCTTCTTCCTCTTTCTCCTCCGAGCCCCTTCCTCACCACCACCGCCGCGGCCACCTCCGCCGCGCCCAGAGCGAACGCTACCTCGCGGGAGGCCGCCGCGGCGACGAGCGCGGGGGGAAGGCGGAGGACGACGGTCCCAGGGGAGCGAGGGAGGAGGAGGAGGGGATTTCGGTTTTCGTCGTCCCTCTCTTTCTCTTCTTCGTCGCCGCCGTCGCCGTCGTCGTTTCCGCTCGCTTCGTCGCCTTCGTTCTCGGCAGCCGCGGAAGCGGAAGCGGCGGAGAGCGACCTCGCGGCACTGGAGACGGCGCGAGCCCACAGCGGGTGTGCCGCGGCGAGGCAGCGCGCCTCTGCGGGCCAGTCGCCTTCGGAAACGGAAACGGAAGGAGAAGAGAAAGAAGGAGAGTTGCCGTTGCCGCCGTTGTTGCAGTTGCCGCTTGCAAACTCTCCTCCTCCGCCGCCTCTTCCTCCTCCGCCGCCGCTGCCGCTGCTGCCCCCCCATGCAGGGAGCTTCCCGGCCTCCAGCAGCAGCGCCGCCGCCGCTGCCCTCTGCAGGGCCTCGGGGCAGCAGAGATAAGCAAGGGCGTCGGAGGCCGCTGCGAGCTCTCCCGGGGCGGGGAGGAGGAGGCGGGAAGGAGGGAGGAGGAGGAGAGACGAAGACAAGGAGGAAGACGAAGAGGAAGACGTAAGTTTCCTCTCGTCTCTTTCGCAGAGCTCGTGGAGAGCCGAGGCCGCCGCTGCCCCGCTGACGGGATTCTTCGCCACTAGAGCGTCGAGGAGGTCGTCGACGGCCGAAGACGACGGGGAAGGAGAAGAAGAAGGGGAAAGAGAAGAAAGAGAAGAAGAGGGAGGAAAGCCACCACCCCTTGCGCCCGCGGCGGCGGCGGCCGAGGAGGCGAGGGCAGAGAGCGCCCTCGTCCTTGCCTCGGTCCCCTCTATCGCTGCTGCTATCGAGGAAGTGAAAGTGAACTCGGAGCCTTTATCTTTGTTCCCCTCGTTCAGCGGCAGGGCCCCGGCCAGGGCCTCGAGCAGGAGCGCGTCGAAGGAGACGCGGGAGGAGGAGGAGGAGGAGGAGGAGGAGGCCTCTCGCAGCGACGCGGAGAGCGCAGCGGGCAGAGCGGCATCGTCGTCGGTGGAATCGCCGTCGTCTGCATTCTCCTTCCTCTTCTCCTTTCTCCTCTTCTTCTCGGCCAGCTCCGCCCATTGGCGCGCGTTCGAGACGGCCTGCGCGGTCCAAGGCACGTCCCCGGACCGCGCCGCGAGGAGGAGCAGGTCGGAGAAGACGCGGAACGGGTCCGGCGCAGGGGGAGGAGGAGGAACCATCGCTTTTTTGACTCGGTCGAAGTCGAAAGAGGAAGACAAAAAATGAGTGGAGGCGGAGTTTGGACGAAGAACAAGAACTTCGTCACTTCCAGTTCTTCTTCTGTCTTCTTTCTCCTCCTTCTTGCTTCGAGAAGCCTTTCTTCTCTTCTCTTCCGCGAGCTCCCCCACCCTCTCGCGGTCGTACACAGTTGCTCCTGGTGCTGTTGTCCCGTTAGGAGAAAGCAGGCTTTCTTATTTGCAACCCTTGAAGTTTCTCTCTTTTAATCGAGCAATCGATTGAAAAAAGAAGCAGCCAAAAAAAAACGAAGAAGAAACAGAAAAACGGAAAAATGCCCGAAAAATCCGTGGCCGTGGAGCCGCCTTCGATCGCGCATCCCTGGCACGACCTGTCTCCCGGCGATGAGTTCCCTAAAAGTGAGCGAAAAGGGGGGAAAAGGCGTCGGAGAGGGGGCGCAATTTGGATGCGAAAAAAAAGAGAACAGAAAAGCCATCGACCGGGGACGAACGATGGCGAACAAACTCTTTCTCCACCCCCAATTGCCGACAGCGAGGCTTTTTCCGGGGCGCTCTTGCTCCTTCTGCTTGTGCCAGAGGCACCAGAACATTCGCCTTGCTCCAGCCGAGTGGATGGACAAACACAAACGAGCTCAAAATCGATCCGAACTCGAAGGAGCAAAGAGAGAGAGCTCGAAGACAGAGAGAGCAAAGAGAGAAGCAATCGACCGCCGCGACGGCTGCTGCTGCGAACAAAAATTCTCGGCCTCTTCTTCCCTTCCTCCTTCTTCTTTCTTTCTCAACCTCTTCCTCTTCATCTTCATCTCAAAACCCCAACTCCCCGCAGTCTTCAACACCGTCATCGAGGTCCCCACGGGCTCCAAGGTCAAGTACCGCCTCTGCGAGCGCACGGGCGTCCTCCGCGTCGAAAAGGTGGTGGGAGCCTCCCTAATCTTCCCCTTCAATTATGGGTTTGTTCCTCAGACGATCGCCGCCGACGAGGACGCGCTCGACGTTTTGGTTTTGATGTCCGAGCCGGTGCACCCGGGCTCCTTCCTGAGGGCCAAGCCGATCGGGCTGATGACGATGGTGATGGCCGCGGCGACGCCCAGGGGCCACACGCCCCGCAAGGCGAACACGAGCGAGAACGTCGAGTTCGGGGGGTTCAACACCCCTCGCGGAGGAGCCGGAGGAGGTGGAGAAGGAGAGGCAGCCGGAGAAGCCGCCGCTGCTCCCGCTGATGCCGCCGCTGCCGCAACGGGAGACGGTTCCTCCCCGATGGACGACGCCGTCTACGCCGCTGCGGACGCCCAGGCCGCCGCGGCCCGCGCCGCAACCGCCGCCGCGCCCCCTGGCAAAATCGTTCCCGTCGCGCGCGGCGACGTCTCGACCGCGACGACGCCGAGGATCGACACTGGAGACGGCCGCGGCCTGCTGTCTCTGACCTCGGCAGACCTGGGCCTGACCGGCGTCTCCGACGACAAGGTGATCGCGGTGCACGCCGATGACCCCAACTTCAACTCGTACAACGACATCGCTGACCTCCCGCCGCACCGCCTGCAAGAGATCAAGAGATTCGTGCTCGACTACTCGAGCGCAGAGAAGAAAGGTTTGAAGGTTTCGGTGGACTCTTTCGAAGGGCCCGAGGCGGCGATGAGGGCGCTGGAGAAGGCCGCTAGCGCGTACCGCGAGGTGTACCTGCCCAAGAGGCCCAGGACGGGGTAGAAAGAAAGGAAGAAAAGAGGTTTTTTTTTTCGGGGAGAGAGAGTTCAATAAAAAAAAATCCGTAACTTTTTTTCTTTTCAACAACTTCCTCCCATCAACTTTAAATTCTATTATCGCGATCCCCCTGCTCTTTCTCCCCCTCCATCTATCAAACCACATCGCGCTGCGCGCGAGAAAATGAAGAATTGGGGGAGGGGGAGAAAGAGAGAGAGTGCCTTTTTTTTCTCACCAGTCTCCACCGTCGTCGTTAGTAAAAAAAAACTTCTTTTCTTTTTTACTCGTTTTCTCTCTTCATCTCTCTCTCTCTCCCGTTTCTCTCTCTCCATTTCTCTCTCTACAACCAATCCACTCTCACTTGAGCCCCTTGAGGCTCTCGACCAGCTCGGCCGCCTCCCTCGTCAGAGGGTTCCTCGCTCCCAGGGTTATCCTCCGCACCTCGAGCGCGCGCGCGGCGCTCTCCCTCGCCGACCTCGCTAGCCGCGCGTTCAGCGCCGCGGCGGTCCCGCCCTTCCCGCTCGACTCGCTGCACCTCTCGGCCAGGAGCTCGGCGTGCAGCTGCAGCAGGTTCCCCAACTCGGCAGAGGGCACGCCCACCAAGGCATCCATCGCCGAGATCAGCGCCCCGACCGCCCTCGCCGCTCCGCTGGGATCCTTGGCCGCGCGCAGGCCGTTGCACAGCGGCATCAGCGAGTCGAAGACCAGCACGTGGTGCGGGTGGAGTTTCTTGGGGGACAGGGCGACGATGGACTCGTAGAGGGGGGCCGCGGCCGCTGCTGCAGCGGCGCGGATGTTGTTAGCGTTTTCATTGCCGGCGGCGGCAAGAGCCATCGAGCGAGAGGTCGCGGCGGCACGGGACCAGAGCGAGGCTGCTGCGTCGCAGAGGTCTGCTGGCCCTTTGCCGTCCAGGGAGCGGGCTTTCACGGAGGCCCCGCAGGTGTCGCAGGTCCAGGGGGGCTCGATACCACCGACAGGAGATTCCTGTCTTTCTTCTGTCTTTTCCTCTTCCTCCTTGACTTCTTGTTCTTCTTCGGCTTCTTCCTCCTTTTCGTTGCTCGCCTTTGCTCCCTCCTGCTCGTTCCCTGCCGCCGCCGCAGCAGCAGCCTTTTTCTTCTTCTTCTTGTTCTTCTTGTTCTTGCTGCTCGCTCCACCGCCTCCACCACCACCCCCAACACCATCATCCCTCCCCAGGGGGATCAGTGTCCCTCCTTTACACCCCCTCTCCCTGCAGGCGACCCCATCCAGGAACCTGTCCCTGGCCTTAAGTAAAGGCACGGAGCAGCGCGGGCAGCGGCAGACAAAGTGCTTCGCCTCCATCAGCTGGTGCGCCCTCGTCCTCCTCGGTTCAAATAAATTGACATAGGAAACGGTGAGCTGTTCTCCGCTCTTGATGTCGCGAAGGGCGCGGGCGCGCATGTGTCCGCCCGCCGCGCAGAAGTTGGCGGTCGGCTCGCACGAGTGGTTGAACGCCGCCGCGAGCGCGGGAAACAGCCCGAAACCAAAGTCGACGGATGCGGGGTTGCCGGCCCCGGAGCCGTGCGCGTTGGTGGCGACGAGGCAGGAGAGGCGGGCGAGGTCGAGCGGGTTTGAGAAGGTGCCGTTGGAAGGGAGGAAGAAAGAGGAGGAAGAGGGTTTGTTGTTGTCGTTGCTGCTGCTTTTTCCGTCGTCGCTCTTTCCTCCTTCGTCGCTCTTCTTTTCGTTTCTGTCTCTGTCGGCCCTCACCAGCGCCGCGTGCACCTCCTTCGCCATCGAGACCGCCTGAGCCCGCCAGCTGGGCTTGAACCTGTCCCAGCCGTCGAGCAGGAACGGCAGGTCCTCGAGCGCCGAGCAGCGGAGCGGCCAATGGGTTTCCGGGACTGGAGAGGAAGAGGAGGTTGAGGTCGAGGAGGTCGAGGTCGAAGCAGAAGAAGAAGAAGCGGCGGAAGAAGCAGCGGCGGCGGAAGCGAGCGCGGCGCTCTCGGCGTTGTCGAGCTCGGGGTCGGCTTCGGGGTTCGGGCCGTGGTCGTGGCCGCAGCTGTCCTCTTTTTGCTCTTCTTCTGCTGCTCCTCCTTCTTCCTCCTTACTCCCTTCGGAGGCTTCGATGGCGGCCGCGGCGACCAACGAAGCGACGAGCGTCCAAAGGTCCCTGAGGTCTTCTCGCCCCAACCCTTCGAAGCAGCTGTGGGGCATGCCGTGCCTTTGCGATGCCTCCTCGATCGCAGACAGGGCCGGAGCTGTCCTCTTCCCGAGCGCAGAGGCCCTGGCGGCGCAGGCGGGAGAGCAGGGCCTCCCCTGCCCTCCGCAGACGCCTCCGGCGCAGGCGGGGCAGGCGCGTAGCCTGTGCTCTCCCCGAGGCACGGCCGCCACCGGCCTCTCCACCAGCAGCAGCTCCCCCGCGGCGATGTCCCTGACGGCTAGCGCGTGCCTTCCCAGGGCCTTGGAGTGGGCGACGCGGAAGGGGAGCCAGGGGGCCGCGGCGGCGAGGGCCGGGAGAGGGGAGGCGTGGGGTTTGTTGGGGGAGGGAGAGGAGGAAGGAGGAGCAAGAGCCGCCGCCGATGACGAAGTTGGCTTCTTCTTCTCGTCCTCCTCGGCGGGCGCCTGCTTGGGAGGTTCTGTTGCTGCTGCTGCCGCGGGCTTGGTCATGTTTTTGATGTGCTATTGAGTTGAGCGGGGATAGCAGCTAGTGAAGGGCAGCGAGAGTGCCGATTCCGACGGAGAAAGGGGGGTTGATCGAAAAAGCTAGGGATCGCAGCAATCGAGGTCGAGGTTGGAAGAAATGAAGAAAAAGAAGAAGAAAAAGAAAACAGACTTCGCCGAAAACAGACGTTTTTTTGCGAAACGCATTCTCCAAAGCGCAGCTTCGCACTGCTCCTTCGTCTCTTCTGCTCTTCCGTTCTTTCGTCAGGGGCAGAGAACAGAGCCTTCTCGTCCCTCTGCGAAGAAGAACGCGGTAAACAAGAGCGCACGCAACAAGAGCGCGTTTCGCTCGTCAATTCGTTTCTTCTCTCTCGGCGCCAATTCTTCTTCTTCTTTGTCTCGTTCGCGGAGAAATGCTCTCTTCTTCCTCCTCCTCCAGCCAGCACGTCCGCGTCGCGGTCCACGTCCGCCCGCTTCTCCAGGGGGAGAAGGGGGACCTCGACTCGGTCTCCATCGAGCCCGGAGGGAAGAGAGTGCTCTTCGGAGGGGTGAGCGGCGGAGGCAATCCGCAACTGACGACGACGACGACGACAACACCCGCGGCGACGGCCATCGTGACGGAACGCTCGTCGTCGTCGTCGTCGGTTTCGTTCGACCTGGCCTGCGGTCTCTCGGCGGGCGGCGCCGACCCGGCCCTGCTCTACGACGCCTGCGTGTCCCCCCTGGTCCGGGGCCTCTTCGACGGCTTCAACGCCTCCGTGCTTGCCTACGGGCCGACGGGGAGCGGCAAGACCTTCACCATGGGCACGGACTTCGGCGGGGGCAGCGGAAGCGGGAGCGGAGGCGGGTTTTCGGGCGGCGGCAACGCTGTTCCTCCTTCCTTTTCCTCTTCTTCTTCTGCGGCGTGCATGCCCGGCGGGGGCATAGTCCCTCGGGTCATCCAGGATCTCTTCTCCCGCGTCGAGAGGGCGCTGAAAAAGGGTACAGAGGAGGAAGAAGAAGGAAAAGAAGGGGATGAGTTCTTCTTCGCCGTCGAGGACGTCGCCGTCCGAGTCGGCTTCGTCGAGGTCTACGCGGAAGAAGTCAGGGACCTGCTTTCTCCAACCGATGCTGCTGCTCCCTTTACGACTTCCACGATCACGCTCCGGGATTCAGAAAGCAAAAAAAATGGCGCTTACAGCAGCAGCGGCAGCCCCCTTCTCTCCTCTTCCGGGGCGACCGAGGTCGAGGTCTCGTCGGCCGAGGAGCTCTCGCGGCTGCTCTCCTCGGCCGGGAAGAGGCGGGCCACGGGCGCGACCGCCGTCAACACCGCCTCGTCCCGGTCGCACGCCATCGTGACGCTGACGGTCGAGCAGCGGGGGCGGCGGCGGCGGAGGCGGAGGCTGCGGAAAGGGAAAGGAAAAGGCGAGAAGAAAGACGAACAAGGAGAGGAAGAAGAGGGGATCGAAACGACGGTCTCTGCGAAGATGTGCCTTGTGGATCTCGCCGGCTCCGAGCGTCAGAAGCGGACCCTGGCGACGGGGGCGCGCCTCAAAGAAGCCATGGCGATCAACAAGGGGCTGCTGGCGCTGGGGAACGTCATCGGGGCCCTGGCTGCGCAATCGAAGGCGGCGGCTTCGGCAGCGGCGGCGGCTTCGACGGCAGCGGCAACAGCAAAGTCGGGTTTTTCTTCTTCTTCTTCGGCGGCGGTGACGACAACAGGAACAACGACAACAGCAGCCCCAGCCCCCTCTTCCTCCTCCTCCTCCCACCGCCACATCCCCTACCGCGACTCCAAGCTCACCCGCCTCCTCGCCGACGCGCTGGGCGGGGCCTCGCGCACGCTGCTCGTCGCCTGCGTGTCCCGGGCCGACGCCGACGCCGACGAGGCGGCGGCGACGCTCCGGTACGCCGCTCGCGCGCGGGCGATCGTCAACGTCCCCCGCGCGAATGTATCTTCTTCCTCCTCCGCGAACTCCTCCTGCTCCTGTGCCCCAGGGAGCCTCTGCGCCGCCAACGCCGCGGAGCTGGAGGCCCTGAGGATGGAGCTGGTCGCGGCGAGGGGGAAGATCGCGGCGCTCGAGAGGGAGCTTGCCGAGGCGAACAAGAGGAAAGCAGCTGCTCCTGCTCCTTCTTCTGCTCCCGCTTCCGCTCAGCTCTCCGTGGCGCGCGTCTCTACCTCTTTATCGTCGGAGACCGCGGCGAGGTACGCGGCCGAGGCCGCCGCGGCGAGGGCGAGGGCCGCGGCGCTGCGGGCTGCTGCCACCGCCGCCGCTTCTTCTGCGGTGGAAGAAGGAGGGGGAGTTGAGGAGGAGGCAAAAGCTGCTGCCGTTCCGGCTGCTGCTGCTGCTGATGCTGCTCCTCGGCCTCCGCTCCCGCCGCCTCCAGTTGCTGCTCCACCGGGCCCGCTCGCCGCGGGGGCGCTGAGAGCCGGTGTCGGCGGCAGCGTCGGAGCAGGGAAGCAAGCAGCACCAGCGACGACGAAACCGCCGCCGTCGCCACCGCTCTCTCTGGCTCCCTCGTCGTCCAACTTTGCTGCTGCGAGAAGGATCGCGCTGAGCTCCGTGGACGGCAACTCGCCCGAGACAAAGCAACCGCAGGCGAGCAGCAACCGGTGGTGGTGAATTTCAAAGATTGATGGCGCGAGAGAGAGAAAAGGGGAGCTCTCTGAGGTTGCAAAAAATCGTGGGAAAAAATCATTCTTTTCTTTCAAATGGTGCTCTCTCTGGCGAGCGCCGAGCGCTTCTGCGACGAGGTGTCCCTCGCCATGATAGCCTCGGGAGCGGCGGCATTTTTCGCGCTGTCTCCTCTGGGCGGTCAGGTTGCCCAGTACGGGAGGCACTTGGCGGCGGCGGAAGCGATTATGAGATCGACGTCAATGCCTTCTTCGTCGACCTCGACCTCTCCTTCTAGCCGAATCACCCTCCCTCGTTCCCTCCCCGCCCGCTGGGCCTGGCTCACGCAGGAGCTCCCTGCTCTGTTGCTGGCCCCCGTGACCTTCCTCTTGACGTTGAGAGCGCTGGAGAGCGCAGAAATGGAGAAGAGCTCGAGGTGGAGGTGGAGCTTCTTCTTTTCGTCTCCGTCGGCGTCGGCTTCGGAAAGCCTCGACTCTCTCCCTCTCCTCCTCTCCAAAACCCCGCTCCCGAACAAGCTCCTGCTGCTCGCCTTCACGCTCCACTACGCCTGGCGTTCCCTTTTCTTCCCCTTCCTCATCCGAGGGGGCAAGGAGACCAGAGCGCTGGAGTGGGTGCTTGCTCTGGTCTTCTGCTGCTGGAACGGCGCCCTGCAAGGGTCAGGAGCAGCGCTCGTCGGCAAGAGGAGGACGAAGAGGGAAAGGACAACGGCGACAACCCCTTCCCCTTCTTCCTCCCGTCTTTATCTCGTGCTCTTCAGCGTCTCCTTGTGCTTCTGGGCCCTCTTCTGGGGGCTCAACCTGGCCGCGGACGCGCATCTGCGCTCTTTGAGGAGGAGGAAGAAGACGACGAAGAAGAAGTCGAAAACGACGACGACGACGACGGCGACAACGACGGCGAACGGGAAAGAAAAAGAAGAAAAAGTCGAAACTGAACTCGAACTCGAGGACCGAGGCTACAAGCTCCCGACCTCCCCGCTGTTCGCGCTCGTGGCATGCCCCAACTACGCCGCCGAGTGCGCCGAGTGGCTGTCCTTCGCCGCGGCGTCGCTGTTCGCGTCGAGAGCAGCAGCAGGAGAAGGAAGCGGGAGAAAAAGCGCCGTCGTTCTCGGCGAAGCCCTTCCCTCCCTGGCCTTTGCTCTCTTCACGGCCGCGAACCTGGTGCCGCGGGCCCTGGCGCACAGGAGGTGGTACCTGGAGAAGTTCGAGGACTTCCCGCGGGGGAAGAAGGCGATCGTGCCGTGGGTGCTGTGAAGAGAGAGAGGGGGGTGGAACCCCCCTCTCTCTCAGGTGGAGGAGAGCGAGAAGAGAGCGGAAAAAAAAAACGAAAAAACGAACGAACTCCCAGAAACACAACTTGCAGAAAAAACTTTTCCCTCATCGTTGCATCCGCACCCCTTTTCCGTTTCACGCTTTCTTTTTTCAACTCGCACCATGGGTACGTCCTCGAAGCTGACCAGCTGCCATTGCGAGAAGGCGCTGGAGAATGGAGCTCCAGCGCTGTGCAGGGCCAGCGCCGTCCGTTGATGAGCGTCGTCGATTGCAGCCGCCGCCGCCGCCGAGATCATTCGTCGCCTCAAAGAAGAGCGTTTATCGCTGGCGCTGTGGCCGTGTTCTCCCCATCGCCCCTTGCATACGAGAGCTGCTTACGATCGCGCAGGGTCGCAATTGATGCATGCAGCTCGAAGAGCACGCCTCTGCCGAGGAGAAGCGCACCGCTCTCTCTCGAGGCGGCGGCGTCGATTGGAGGAGGCATCGTCGATCAAAGGCTCCCTCTTTCTCTTTTTTCCCTCTTTACACTCACACCTCCCCTTCTTTTTCTCGTCAATCAACCACTCCACAACACAGCCATCGTCAAGGCGCGCGACCTGCGCAACCAGGGCAAGGCGGAGCTGGAGGGACAGGTGAGGAGAAGAGTGTTGTTGTTGTTTTTGTTATTGAGGAGGAATCGTCAGAGGCGGCGGCGGCAAGCAAGAGAAAGAGGCCATTTTTTTGTCGAGCTCTGGCGCGCGTCGATTTCAAGGTTGGAGCAGCAGCGCTGCGCTGTGCTGTCGTCTTCGTCGCCGCGAGAGGAAGGAAGGAATCGGAATCGGAGCCGTTCACCACCTAGCGAAGAGCGCGGAAGCGAGAGGATTGATTGCTCTTCGCTCTTCGATCCAGAACTCAAAGAAAAAAACTTCAAAAAAAACTTTAAAAAAAAAACTCTCTCCAGCTCAAGGACCTCAAGCAGGAGCTCGCCGCCCTCCGCGTCGCCAAGATCACCGGCGGCGCCGCCAACAAGCTCGCCAAGATCAAGTCGGTCCGCAAGGGCGTCGCCCGCGTCCTCACCGTCATCTCGCAGGAGCGCCGCGCCGGGATCCGGTCGCAGCTGTCGGGCTCGAAGTACCTCCCGCTCGACCTCCGCCCGAAGAAGACCAGGGCGATCCGCAAGCGCCTGACCAAGGCGCAGGCCGCGAAAGTGACGGTGAAGGCCGCGAAGAAGGCGGCGGCGTTCCCCAGGCGCAAGTACGCTGTCAAGGCTTGAAGAGAGGGAGAGAGAAAGAAAAAAGATGGATTTCGGTAGCGGGGCCTTCTTCTTTTGGGTGCCTCAGCAGCAGCAATCGCGCCGGGGGGTTCCTTCTCTGGGTTCTTTTCTTTCTTTCCTTGTTCTTCTTCTTCGTCGTCTTGATGTGTCGCTAGTTTAAAGAAAAATGAATTTTCAACCTTTTCGGAGTTTTTCTTCTTCTTCTTCTTCTTGTTTTTTTGGTTTCTCTCGTCGTCGTCTCTCCATTTTTCGAAGGAGAAGAAAAAGAGAGATCGAAAAGAAAAAATACCATCATCGCTCTTCTCTTTTGCTCCGTTTCAACGAGCTCTTTGCTCCTCCTCCCCGGATCTCCATTCGTCTGCCTCCGTCATGTTCAAGAAGCTCCTCTCAAAAAAGGGAGGGAAGCAGAGAGGTAAAGGAAGCGCGACGCTTTTTTTCATTTTCTTTTTTTAGCCTTCCAAGTCTAGTCATCGTTTCGGTCAAAAGATATTTTCTTTTCTTCTCCCCCGGGCGCCCCCCCCCCCCCGCCCTCCTCCTCCAAACCCACCAAAACAGCCGCCACCGCCTCCGCCGCCACGGAAGAATCCAGAGGCGATAAAGAAGGCTCCGCTCACTTTGGCTCCACGCTCTTCGACCACCGAGGGGCTCACGCCCGCGTCGTCCCTTCCGCAGTGTCGTCGTTCGACGAAGTCTCCCACAGGGCCGAGGAGGAGCTGCGACTCGCAGGGTTCGCCGTCGTCAGCGCCGCCGTGAGCGATTCGAGCTCGAGCTCGAGTTCAACTTCTTGTCCTGTGTCTCCGCCGGGCTCGGGGAGGGCGGCGACGCTCACGGTGCTCCGCGTCGGCGGCGGCGTCGGCGGCGGCGTCGGCGGCGGCGAAGGAGGAGAAGAAGAAGAAGCCTCGACGACGACGACGACGACGACGGCAGCGACCGCAGCTGCGCTCTTGAAACAGACCCCCGGCCTCTGCTCGCTGCTCCCGTCTGTCGTCTGCGTCTTCGAGGCCGGAGGTCCGGGAGGGGACATCGTCGTCTCCGCTGCCGCCCCGGCGACCCTGCTCGCGCTGCAGCAGAAGGAGAAGGAGAAAAAGAAGCGACTACAGCCGGCGGAGGAAGAAGCCCTTTCGGCGCTCAGCTCGGCGGACGCCGCGCTTCGAGGCTGCGTCGAGAGCATCTTTCGCCTTCCCAAAATGGCCAGCCCTCCGGGGACCTACGCGTGGCCTCCGGTGCGCGGGTTGCCTCCGGTGGGCGGGAGCGCGGCGTCGGCGAGCGGGAGGGCGAGGTCGCAGGCCGAGATGGAGGAGGCGAGGAAGAGGTGAAGAAGATGAAAAAGTTGAGAGAGCGAGAGAGAGAGAGAGAGTTTTTCGTTTTTTCTTTTTTTTTTCAGACATCACAACCAACTTTTTTTTCCTTTTTCAAAACTCTCGTCTCTCTCACCTCTCTCTCTCTCTCTTTCGTTTCGATCGCTTCGAGAGATGGAGTGTCTGAGCACGCTCCTCGTTCTCCTGCTGCCGCTGGCAGCAGGAGCAGCGGCGTCGGCGACGGCCAGCAGAGCAGCGGTCGATCCTCCATCACCTCCGACTCCATCGCAGTGGCCGTCATCCTTCTCGCTATCGTACAACTTCTCGCTGCCGTACACGCGCGAGTTCCAGGCCTCGGAGCTGGTCTACGACGTGGTCGTGGACCGCGACGCGGACCGCAGGCTGGCGAAGCAGGTGAGGGCGAGAGCGAGGAAGGAGAGAGAGGAAGGGAGAAAGAGAGGGAAAAGAGAGAGAAGAAGAAGCGAATTCTCGATCGATTGACCTTTTTTGAGCTCTTCGCTGCCCGCTGTCAAGAAGCGGGGAGCAAATGCACTCGACTTTGGGCTGCAGAGCTTCTTCTCGACGTGTTCTATCCCTGCGCACATAAATCGCGCGGAAAGAAGGAGAAGAAGAGGGAAAAGATGATGATGATGATTGATCGATCAAACGGTCAATTGATCGAAAAACACATTTGACGCTCAACTCTCAACCTCCACCCTTTCCAAAAAAAACTCAGTCGCTCTACTCGGGCTCCAACGTCATCCTCGCCACCGCCGAGACCTACTACGAATCCACGCCGCGCATCGACGAGGTCGGCTGCGCCGCTTACGAGGCTGACGACGAGTCGCTGCAGCTGCTCGAGACCCCGCTGCTGCCCGACCTCTCGGCCGTCGTCGACGAGCAGACGCAAGAAAAGGTTTGGGCCTTTAAAGGCGAAGAGAGGATCTCTGTGGCTTCGGCGGGGGGCGACGGGACCGTGCTGGCGCTGCTGTGGGAGGCCAGGGCGAGGCACGGGGAGAAGGAGACCGTCTACCGGTTCTGGGCCGCCGCGGAGAGCGGAGGGAAGAAGAACGAAGCAGAGATCGATAACGAGAACGGCGAGCTGCGAGGAACAAAGACAGCAAAAGCAGCAGCAGCAGCAGCAGATCCTCCTCCTCCCCCATCTCCCCTCCTCCTGCGCCCGCTCCGCCTCCACCAGAGCGGGCCCGACATCCTCTCCGGCTCCCACTTCGACGAGTACGTCGTGGACTACGGGGAACTCGTCCCGGGCCCCCCGCCGGCGTCGAGCTTCGAGAAGCCCGAGTCGTGCGTCGGCGTCGAGGTAAAAGACAGGGGAGCTGGCCCCAGGAGGAAATCCCCCTCTGCGCGCCTCGCGGCGACGGCGGCGTCCGTCGCCCCTCGCCTGCCCTGCAGCGAGAGGAGCAGGAAGGCGGCGGCGGCGCTGCTGCTCTCTGCTGCTGGTGCTGCTGTCTATACTCCTGCTGCTCCCTCTGCCTTCGAGGAGAACGCAGCGTTTGTCGCGAGACACAACAGCGGCGGCGCTTCTTCCTCTTCTCCTTCTTCGCTGCTTTCCTCTTCCGCTTCTCCTCCTGCTCCCTCTTACCGCGTCGAGCTCAACCGCTTCGCGGCGCTCTCGGACGCGCAGTTCGCTGCCACCTACCTGCAGGGCGAGTCGCTCGCGGCGAGGAGGCAGCGGAGGAAGGAGGAGAAAGAGGAAAACGACGACGACAAAGACGACAACGACGACGACGAAAACGAACAACTCCTCTCTTCGCAAAAGAAAAACAAGAAGAAGAAGAAGAAGAAAAAACCCTTCTCCGCCGAGCTCCCTTACGCCCGCAGGGTCCCCAAGGGCCGAGTCCCTTCCTCGGTCGACTGGAGGGCCACGGGGGCCGTTCCCAGCGCGGTGAAAGACCAGTCCACCTGCGGGTCGTGTTGGGCCTTTGGGACCGCCGCGGCGCTCGAGGGGGCCTCTTTCTCGTCCTCCGGGAGAAGTTTCTCCGTTTCCGAGCAGCAGTTCATGGACTGCTCTTGGGACTTTGGTGCCAACTCGGCCTGCGGGGGTGGCGACGCGGACGCTGCCCTGGATTGGCTGGTGAAAGAGAGGGGAGGGGAGTTTGATGTCGAAGGCGACTACCAGTACAGAGGCGCAGCGGGCTTTTGCCAAAAGCTGCTCGCTTCTTCTTCTTTCCTCAACTCTTCTTCTCCTTCTTCTTCCCCCGTTCGAGTCAGAGGATATGCCTTCGTGCCCAAGGGCGACGACGAGGCCCTGATGGAGGCCGTCTACTCCCGCGGGCCTCTCCAGGTCTCGATCGACGCCGCGGCCAAGGGGTTCCGGTTTTACTCTTCTGGCGTTTACGACGAGCCCTCGTGCAGCCCGAAAGAAGAAGATTTAGACCACTCCGTGGCCCTGGTGGGGTACGGCACGGACGAGGGCTCGGGGAAGGACTACTGGCTCGTGCGGAACAGCTGGTGAGAAAAGTTTTGATTTCGGTTTTTTTCTTTCGCGCTCTCCTTCTCCTTCTTCTTCAATAGCTCCTCTCACCTTCTTCCTCCTCTCCTTCCTCCTCTTTCTTCCGAATCTCTCTCTCTCTCTCTCTCTCTCTCTCTCTCTCTCTCTCTCTCTCTCTCTCT
>Ga0114918_10002249_pt1 | contig 17330 bp, 17 predicted proteins | sample LantaG_FD_87015 | JGI IMG/M metagenome (GOLD analysis project Ga0114918, IMG submission 87015) | Deep subsurface microbial communities from Baltic Sea to uncover new lineages of life (NeLLi) - Landsort_02402 metaG | ecosystem: Environmental > Aquatic > Marine > Oceanic > Sediment | place... | reverse complement strand
CCGAAGCACGACTCGCTCAACTCCAGGCCGGGGCCCGGCCGGAGGAGGTTGCGGCGGCCGAGGCCAACTTGCGCACCATGCAGGCCCAGGTGAGCGCCGCGGCCGCCCGTCGCGAGCAGCTTGAAGCCGGTGCCAGTGACGCGCAGATCGCTGCCGCCGAGGCTGATCTCGCCTCGGCGATAACGCAGCAGAAGGCTGCCGAGGATATGCATGACAGGACGATGACATGCGTGACAATCAACATGTACGGCCAGGAAATGGAGATTTGTCCTGTTCTGGGGCCATTCGAGGAACAGGCGCGCTATGGTCTAAACGCTGCCGACAAGGCATTGGCCGCTGCTCAGGCTCGCCTGGATGAAGCGCTGGCCGGGGCGAACGCCGATCAGGTTCGCGCGGCGCAGGCCAACGTCTGGGCTGCCGCTGCGCAGCGGGATGCCGCACAGGCCCAACTCGACCTGCTGATGGCTGGTGCCTCTGAGGACCAGATCACCGCTACTGCGGCGCTCGTCGCGCAGGCGCAGGCCGCGCTGGACATGGCAGAACTGATGCTGGGGCGTGCCACGCTGTATGCTCCTTTCAATGGAGTGGTTGCGGCGGTCAACGTCACTGAGGGCCAGATGACTGGTGGTGGGCTGCCAGCCATCACGTTGGTAGATAATTCCCGCTTCCACGTTGACGTCGAGGTGGACGAGATTGACGTGGCCCAACTGGCCGAGGGACAGCCGGTGGAGGTGACGCTGGATGCGTTGCCCGATGTTGTACTCAGTGGCACGGTCGAGCGCATCGCCCCGGCGGCCGCCAGGTTGGCATCAATAGGCATTGGGCTAGCAGCACCGGGCGCCGTGTCCTACGATATGACCATCGCACTGGATGAGACGGACGCGCCGATGCGAGCCGGCATGAGCGCCAGCGTCATCGTGATGGTCAGGGAAGTAACGGACGTTCTACTCATCCCCACCTGGGTGGTGCGCATTGACCGCGATACCGGCCATACCTACGTCCAGCGCCAGGTGGGGGAGCAGACCGAGCGAGTAGACGTGGAATTGGGGGTGCGGGGCAACGGCGGCGTCGTGCAGGTGCTCAGTGGCCTGGAGGAAGGAGACGTGGTGGTGCTCATCCAGGAGAAGATGATCGAAGTGATCAGGGAGCAGATGGAGGAGATGCGGTGATGGGGACGCCGGTCATCCACATCCAGGACGTCACCAAAGTCTACCACATGGGTGAGGTCGAGGTCCACGCCCTGCGCGGCGTCTCACTCCAGGTTCATCCCGGCGAGATGGTCGCCATCATGGGGCCTTCGGGCTCGGGCAAGTCCACACTGATGAACGTCATCGGCTGCCTGGATCAGCCCACCGCCGGCGAGTATTTCCTGGAGGGGGCCGACGTCAGCCACCTCGACGACGACCAGTTGGCCGAGATCCGCAATCGCAAAATCGGCTTCGTCTTCCAGACCTTCAACCTGCTGGCTCGCACGAATGCTTTTGAGAACGTAACTCTGCCGCTGATCTACGCCGGGGTGCCGCGCGCGGAGAGGCACACACGAGCGCGGGCAGTGTTGGAGGCGGTGGGGTTGGCGGGCCGCTTGGCGCACCAGCCGACCGAACTTTCGGGCGGCGAGCAGCAGCGAGTGGCCGTCGCCCGCGCGCTGATCAACAACCCCTCCATCATCCTGGCCGACGAGCCGACGGGCAACCTGGACAGCAAATCGGGGACGGAGGTGATGGCACTGTTGCAACGGCTCAACCGCGAGCAGGGCATCACGGTGGTGCTGGTGACGCACGATCCCAACATCGCGCGCTATACTTCGCGCATCGTCCGTCTGCACGACGGACACATCGTCGGGGAAGAGATGGTGCAGCCCGAGGAGGTGAGATAATGAGCGTCCTGGAGAGCGTGCGCCTGGCCTGGCGGGCGCTGATGGCCAACAAGTTGCGCGCTGGCCTGACTATGCTGGGCATCATCATCGGCGTGGGGGCAGTCATCACGCTCATGTCGGTGGGCGATGGCGTGCAGGTCTACATCACTGACCAGTTCCAGGACATCGGCGCCAACCTGCTGTTCGTCTTCCCTGGTTCGGTGCAGGATCCCATGTCGAGCGGGGCGGCAATGATGGGCGTCGGTGACAGCCTGACAATGGGCGATGCCGAGGCGCTGGCCGACCCGCTGCGTGTGCCCGACGTGGTCGAGGTAGCGCCAGCGTTGGCTCAGTTTGGCCGCGTCGTGGTGGGGAGGGAGGAGCGCTTCACCCAGGTGAACGGCGTCACGCCAGAACTAGCGGGGGTGCGTAACTGGTATCCCGTGGTGGGGGAGTTCATCAGCGCGCAGGACCTGGAGGGCCGTTCGCGGGTGGTTGTCCTGGGGCAGACAGTGGTTGAAAATCTTTTCCCCGATAATCCCTATCCGCTGGGCGAGACGGTGAGGATCAACAACATCGCCTTCCGCGTCATCGGCGTGATGGAGGAGAAGGGAGGCGCGACCGCCTTCGCCGACCAGGATGACATCGTCTTTGTACCCCTGACCACGGCGCAGACGCGCCTTTTCCCTGCGCGCACCCTCTCCGGCGAGCGCAGCGTCTCGGTCATCCTGGCGCAGGCGGTCAGCGACGAGCGAATTGGCGCGGCCAAGGAGGAGATCGCCACGGTGCTGCGGGAGCGGCACGACATCGCCTTCCGCGACGAGGATGATTTCTCCATTATCAGTCAGGCCGGCCTGCTTGGCGTCTTCGAGCAGGTTATGGGCGTTATAACCATCTTCCTGAGTTCTATTGCTGCCGTCTCGCTGGTGGTGGGCGGCATTGGGATTATGAACATTATGCTGGTCTCGGTGACGGAGCGCACGCGGGAGATCGGGCTGCGCAAGGCGGTGGGGGCCAGGCGGCGCGACATCCTGTGGCAGTTCCTCATCGAGGCAGTGATGCTGGCGCTCGCCGGCGGGGCCGTGGGCATCGGGCTGGGGGCGGCGGGGGCGGAGATCATCACCCGGCTGATCGGGGAGTTCCGCGCGGCACTCTCGCCCAACGCAGTGTTGCTGGCGACCACCGTCTCAGCCTTCGTCGGCCTGGCCTCCGGCATCTACCCGGCCTGGCGGGCGGCGCGGCTCAACCCGATTGACGCGCTGCGGTATGAGTAACTGGATGGTGGATACTGTATACTGGATGTTGGGTGATGGGTGATGGCAGGTCGGAGTCTGACCTCTTCCTGTGGTGAGCCCCGTCGAACTGCTCGTGGCGAGCGGCTCAGGGCGGACCTGATCCTGCTCGCCGTCGCTGTCGTGTGGGGCAGCAGTTTCGTGGCACAGCGGGTGGCGGCGGCCTATCTTGGTCCTTTTTTCTACACCGGCACCCGCTTCCTGCTGGGTGCACTCACGCTGCTGCCGCTGGCAGGGCGGCGCTTGCGGGCCCTGACCCGGCTTGAGTGGTGGGGTGGGGCGCTGGCGGGGCTGTTTCTCTTCGGCGCGGCCAATCTCCAGCAGGCAGGTCTGCGGTTCACCACGGCGGGCAAGGCGGGCTTCATCACCGGATTGTACGTCGTCCTGGTGCCGTTGTTCCTGGCGCTGGTGTGGCGGCAATGGCCGCGCTGGTCTGCCTGGGCTGCTTCACTCCTCGCGGTGGCGGGACTGTTCCTGCTGAGCGGGGTGGGGCGGCTCACGCTGGCCCCCGGCGATGGCTGGGAATTGGCCGGGGCCGTGTTGTGGGCGCTGCACGTCATCCTCATCGGCTATCTTGCGCCACGGGCGGACGTGTTGCGGCTGGCGCTGGTGCAGTACCTCATCTGCGGGCTGCTCAGCACGGCGCTGGCGCTGGGGCTGGAGTACGGGCGCGGGCAAGCCACGCTCCTACAAGGATTGGCCGTCGTCTGGTGGACGGTGGTCTACAACGGTGTGCTCTCGGTGGGGCTGGGCTTCACGCTGCAGGTGGTTGGGCAGCGGCGGGCGCCCGCGACCGACGCAGCCGTCATTCTTAGCCTGGAGGCCGTCTTTGCCGCGCTCTTCGGCTGGCTTCTGCTGGGCGAGACGCTGGCGGCCGGGCAGTTCCTGGGCTGCGGGCTGATGCTGGCGGGGATGCTGCTGGCGCAGGCGCGCGCCTCCGCGTAGGAGCGCGGTTGCCGCGCCCCTACCTCCTCTTGACATCCTCCCCGTTTGCGGTATCCTACTCTGGCGATGTTTTACGACGAGGCCAAGGTCTACGTCAAGGCGGGCGGCGGGGGCGACGGCTGCGTCGCTTTCCGGCGCGAAAAGTACGTCCCCTTCGGCGGGCCGGCCGGCGGCGATGGCGGCAAGGGGGGCGATGTCCTGCTCTGCGTGGACCCCCACCTCAACACGCTCTATCGCTTCAGCCGGAAGCGCCACTTCAAGGCCGCGCGCGGCGAACACGGGCGAGGCAAGAACCAGCACGGCGCGTATGGCGCGGATCTGCGCGTTTCGGTACCACCCGGCACCGTCGTGTACGACGCCGGCAGCGGCGAGTCGCTGGGCGACCTGACCGAGGCGGGCCAGGAGTTGGTCGTGGCGCGAGGGGGGCGCGGGGGGAAAGGCAATGCCCGCTTCGTCACCTCCACCAACCAGGCCCCCCGCATCGCCGAGCACGGCGAGCCCGGCCAGGAGCGCTGGCTACGGCTGGAACTGAAGTTGCTGGCCGACGTGGGCGTGGTGGGGGTGCCCAACGCGGGTAAGTCCACCCTGTTGGCGGCGGTGACCGCTGCGCATCCCAAGATCGCGCCCTATCCCTTCACCACCCTCCAGCCCAACCTCGGTGTTGTCGTGCTCGACGACCAGACGGAATTCGTCCTGGCCGACATCCCCGGCCTGATCGAGGGGGCGTCGGAGGGCAAGGGGCTGGGGCACGAGTTCCTGCGTCACATTGAGCGCACCCGCGTGTTGATCCATCTCCTCGATGGCCTCTCCGCCGACCCGCTGGCGGACTTCGCCGCCATCAACGGCGAACTGGCGGCGTTCGGCCACAGCCTGGCGCAGAAGCCCCAACTGGTGGCGCTCAACAAGATGGATATGCCCGACGTGCGGGCACGCTGGCCGGAGGTGCAGGCGGCGCTCGAAGCGCAGGGTCATCTGGCTATGGCGATCTCCGCGCTGACGAGGGAGGGCACGCGGGAGTTGCTTTACCGCGCTGCGCAGATGCTGGCCGAACTGCCGGAGGAGGTCGTGGCCGAAGAGGAGTTGCCCGTCTTTCGGCCCGGCGAGGACGAGGAACTGTTCACCATCGAACGGGAGGAGGATGGGTGGCGAGTGCGGGGCGTGCGGGTCGAGCGGTTGGCAGCGATGACGGTGTGGAACCTGGACGAGGCGGTGCGGCGCTTCCAGCGGACGCTGGAGCGGATGGGGCTCGCGGCGGCACTGGAGGAGGCGGGCGTGCAGCCGGGGGATACTGTCCGCATCGGCGAGAGGGAACTGGTGTGGGAGGAATAACGAATTGCGAATTGCGAATTGCGAATCGGCGGTCGTGGTGCGCCCGGCCACGGTCGAAGATATGCCCCGCGTGGGCGAGATCATGGTCGAGGGTTTCATCCACAAGTTTGGCGTCGTTTTTGGTCGCCGGATTGACCGGGCACCTCGCGCCGTGGCGCAGATAGAATGGCTGAGGATCGAACGGGGATCGTGTGCGCTGTTTGTGGCCGAGGTGGACGGGCGGGTGGTCGGTGTGCTCGAACTTTCGGCGCGGCGCGAGCGGTTGAGCGACATCTGGGGGCAACTTCAGATTATGCTGCGCGAAGTCGGCCCACTTTGTACTTTGAGGGCTACGGTTGGGCTGGTGCTGTTGCACGAGGAGACAGTTGTTGGAGACACAGCCTACATCAGTAACATTGCCGTGACCACCGATTTTCGCGGCCAGGGCATCGGGTGGAAACTTCTGGAGAGTGCCGAAGGATGGGCGCGTGCATGTGGCAAGGGGAGTTTGTCCCTGCACGTGGCGGCTCCTAATCGTGCCCGATACCTCTATGAGCGTTTTGGCTTTCGGCTGGAGAAGCGGATCGAGGAGTGGCTGACCGAGTGGCTTTTTGGCATCCGCACCTGGCTCTACGTGGTGAAGCCGCTGTTGGAGTTGGGTGGTTGCGGTGAGTGAAAAACAATGTGCCGCCAGTCCGCTGCGCCTCGGCGTCCTGGGCGGCACCTTTGATCCGCCGCACTACGGGCATCTGGCGCTGGCCGAGGCCGCCCGCGTGCAACTCCGGCTCGACCGTGTCCTCTTCGTCCTGGCCGGGCAGCCGCCCCACAAGCCCGGTCGCCCCATCACACCGGCCCATCACCGCGTGGCCATGGTGGAGGCGGCCATCGCCGATAACCCTGCTTTCGCTCTCTCCCGCGTGGACCTGGACCGGCCTGGCCCGCACTACACGGTCGAGATGCTGGCCCTCCTGCGGCAGGAGTATCCAGGCGCGGAACTGTACTTCCTGATGGGCGGGGACAGTCTGGCCGAGTTTCTCACCTGGCGCGACCCGGCGGGCATCGTGCGGCAGGCCTGCCTGGCGGTGATGCAGCGCCACGGCTGCGAGCCGGACCTGGCGGCGCTGGAGCGAGCGGTGCCGGGGATCCGAGAGCGGCTGGTCTGGCTCGACGTGCCATACCTGGACATCACTGCCTCCGATTTGCGGCGGCGCGTGCGTCAGGGGCTGCCGCTGCGCTACCTGGTTCCGCCACCGGTCGCAGTCTACATACGCGAGCATCGTCTCTATGAGGGCAGGCGAGCGGTTCTCTAGAACCTCGCGTGGGCTTGGCAAGGGTCTCAGCCCCCGCCGCGTCGTTGACTCCAGGTCTCCACTGCCTTGAGACCTTCGGTCGGAGAATTGCCTGGCCGAGGTGGTTGTGCTATAATCTCACGCGCACAGTCGAGCGAGTCCCGGATACTCATCCTTGACTAACACGCGAGCCTATTCAGTCAGCCTTGGCATTTGCGGCTGAGGCTATGTAGGCAAAAGGGGGTTGTCTGATGGTAGTACGGTTCATCCTGACAGGATATGTAGAACAGGCAATGGCCCACGCCGTTTACGATAAACTGGAAGGCGGCACATTTGCCGGCCGTATTCCACCTTGCAAAGGAGTGGTGGCATTCGGTTCCACCCTGCGCGAGTGTGAGGACGAGTTGCGTTCCACGCTAGAAGACTGGATTCTGGTTGGCCTCAAACTGGGACACCCGTTGCCGGTCATCGCAGACATCAATCTGAACAAGGAGCCGGTTTATGATCCGGTGGGTACCGTGTAGACGCCGTGTCTTCATCCGTCGGCTGCGAGAAATCGGTTTTGACGGCCCATTCTCCGGTACGCGCCACCAGTTTATGGTCTATGGGCAGCACCGTCTGGCTATTCCTTCTAATACCGAGTACTCCGTGCCCCAGCTTCGGATGATGATCCGGGAAGTGGAAGAGATCATTGGCCACAGAATCACCGCTGCTGAGTGGAATGAACTGGGGTGACCAATGTCGCCGGACGACTGCTGGTCGGCTGCGTCCTGATCACACTCCCCGCTTCCCTCTTTGGCTACTGCTCATTGTCTGCCTGCTGACCGCCTGCGCCGGTGAGAGGGAGACAGGGACTACAGCCACCATCAGCCCTGTGGCGACACCCCTGTCTCCCGTGCCAACTCCCCTGCCTGACAATGCGACGACCGGAGCCCGCATCCGTGCCCGGGGGCACTTACTCGTCGGCGTGCGCTACGACCTGCAGCCCTTCGGCTACATTACCGATGACGGGGAGGTGGCCGGTTTCGAGGTGGACCTGGGACGCGAGTTGGCCCGCCGCTGGCTGGGGGACGCCGGGGCGGTCCAGTTCCGCCAGGTGCGCTCCGACACTGCCATTGAGCACCTGCAGGCGGGCGATGTGGACATCGTCATCGCGGCCCTCACTCACATGCAGGGTCGAGAGGGGGGGGCCGACTTCAGTCTGATGTACTTTGTGGACGGTCAGGCGCTGCTGGTGCGCGCCGCCGACGAGGCTGCTATCGGTGGCCCGGCTGGCCTGGAGGGGAGACCGGTGGGTGTCGTGGCGTGGGGGGAAGCCCACGAGGCGTTGGAAGCGGCGGTGCCGTTCACCATCACGCTCCAGCCCTACGATCGCTTCGACGCGGCTGTGGCGGCATTGGGCCGTGGCGAGGTGGACGCCGTGGCCGACATGAGCCGCCGGCTTTTCTGGGGAAGGTGTGTGCTCCCCGAAACAGCCATCGTCGGGCAGTACACGGCGGCACCGGTGGCACTGGCCTACCCGCAAAACGACCCCTTCTTCGCCGACCTGGTCAACCTGACTTTCCAGGAGGTGGTCAGCGATGGCACTTACGCGGAACTGTATGCCCGTTGGTTCGCGCCAGAATCGCCGCCCGCCGTCGAGCGCTGGCCTGGCGAGGGGGTCCCCGACCTGGCGGATACTCCCGTCGTGGCGACCGTGCCCGACACCATCGCCGCTATCCAGTCGCGGGGCCGATTGGCCGTGGCGTTGATGCCCGACCGCCCTCCCCTTGCCTACGTGGATGCGACCGGCGCGCTGGCCGGCTACGAGGTCGGCCTGGTGCGGTTATTGGCGGAGCGGTGGCTGGGCGACCCCACGGCGGTGGACTTCGTCCCTGCGCCAGTCGAGGTGGGGGAGGAGATGCTGCGCACCGGCCAGGCTGACCTCCTGGTGGGCGGGCTGGCTCACACCCGGGCCGCCGAGTTGAAACTGGACTTCAGCCTGACGACCTATGTGGCGGGTGATGGGCTGCTGGTGTGGGCTGAGGCGCCGGTCACCGACGTGATGAGCCTGAATGGGCAGCAGGTGGCGGTGGTCAAGGGGAGTGGAAGCCGGGAAGTGTTGCTGGCGGCGGCGCGGGACGCAGGCGTTTCGCTCACGGTGTTGCCGCAGCCGACGTTGGATGCAACCATCGCGTTGCTGGAGGATGGGCAGGTGGTGGCGGTTGCTGGTGAGCGGGCCGACCTGCTGCTTGCCCTGAGCGGAGCCGAAGGGGGGCTGGCCTACGCTACACCGGGTCTGCGCGTGCTCCCGTTGCGGCTGACCCAGGTGCCGCTGGCGCTGGGGCTCCCGCCCGGCGATTCCGCCTTCCGTGACCTGGTCAACCTGACGTTGCAGGCGATGAAAGCGGAAGGGCAGTTCGATGCTCTCTACACCACCTGGTTCGACGACGCCCCTCCGGTGCTGGAGGTCTGGCCCGGCGTGCCCTACCGGGCCTTGCGGTTGGAGGTGACCGCGCCGGAGTAGGGGCGCGGTCGCCGCGCCCTGACGCCTGGCTACCTTGGTTGTAGCGCAGTTGGGTCAGGTAGGCGAGGTGGTTACTTCTGCCGGGCGCTCGGCGTAAGAGGCGACGGCGATGCCTGCCAGGGTCAAAGCGCCGCCGGCCACGGTCCGGAGCGATGGTTGCTCCCCCAGCAACCACCAGGCCAGCAGCGTGGAGCCGATCGGTTCTCCCAGCGTGGCGAGGGTGACGTAGGTCGCCGAGAGGTAGCGCAGCGCCCAGTTGAGCGACGAATGGCCCAGGATTTGCGGCCCCAGCGCCATCAGCAGTAGCAAAGCCCAGGTCTGTGGGCGCTGAGGGATCGCGGGCAGGTCGGATGGCAGCATAACGGCCATCAATACCAGCGCGGCGGTGCCATAGACGGGGAACACGTAGGCCAGGAGCGAGAGCCGTGCCCGCAGCCTTTGCCCGATGAGGAAGTAGCCTGCGGCTGCGATCGCGCCTATCAGGGCCAGTACATCGCCCCACAGTTGGTGGGTGCCTTCTCCCAGGTCGCCCAGGCCGATGAGTGCACTGCCGGCTGTGGCGGCGAATAGTGCTACGACCATACCTCGCGACAGCCGTTCGCGCAGCAGCAGGTGGGAGGCCAGGCCGACGAAGATGGGACTGGTAGACACCAGCACAACCGATGCAGCCACCGTGGTGTGGGCCAACGAGGTGATCCAGGTGGCAAAGTGAAGCGCCAGCAACAGGCCAGAGGCCAGCATGCTACCCCACTCATGGCGTGTCAGCGTGTGCAGTTCGGACCAGCGGGTGGCAAGCGTGACCGGGGTCAGGATAAGGGTCGCCAGTGTCAGTCGCCAGGCGGCGATGACCAGGGAGTGGGCCTCAACCTGGGCCAGGCGGATGAGGATGGCGGCCGTGGAGACGATCATCACCCCTAGCCCTACACTCAGATATGGGCGAAAGTCCGCTTTCTGATATGACTTGGTTTGTCCATTCCCAGGTGACATCCGGTCGTTTTACCCCCAGTTTCTTTGCCTGGTCCCTGATGCTTTCTATTGCTCTGCCCATTGCAGGGACTTCATCTGGGCCAATCTCGCCAGCGTAGTAGCGCCTCAGCCTGCGCCTTGTGAGGGTCTGCAACCTTCAATTTTTGCAGAGTTTGCTGAGAATGGCCTCTGACAGGCATCAGAGAGAAAAGCCAGTGTCCTGTTGAGGATTTCTCGTGGCGTTAACTCGTCGGTGTGGATGTAGAGGTCCGCGTGTTGCCGGGCGTGGTGCAGCCGCCGGGCCAGTTCGGCCCACCAGTCCGCGCCGGCATCGGTAGGCCGGCGCTGGCAGGCGACCTGCCAGGAGACGTCCAGGTAGACGAGCAGGTCGGGTTGGGTGATGCGCTGCCACATCGTGGGCACGTAAGAGTGCTCCTGAGCCACCTCGCGGGCGTTGTGCCCCCGTGCCAGCAGCGCCTGCACGAGCAACGATTTGCCCGAGGCACATGGGCCAACCACAGCGATCAGCGGATGTTTCTCCTGTATCGTGCACATCACAGGGGAAGCCTGACTGCCAGGCGGCGCACGTCATCGCCAGTGCGATCCACAATGCGCAGCACGAGCACGCTGATGTCGTCGTGCGGTCGGCCTTCATCCAGTTTCAGTGCCCGCTCAAGCAAGTCCTCGGTCAACTGTTGGGCGCTTACGTTGCCCCCGGCTGTCAGTTCGCGCACCGCTGCCGGGACGTCGAAGACACGGCCTGAGCGTACCCCTGCTGTCTCCAGGCCGTCCGTGTAGACCACGATCGCGGTCCCGGCGACCAGTGGCAACTCTGTGACCTGTGGTTTAGTGCTGCGTCGCACCCCGACCGGTTCTGACGGCGCGTCGAGTAACTGTAGCCTGCTTTCGGGCGTTATGACGATGATGGGGCAGTGGCTGTTGCGCGAAAGCACCAGTGTGCCGGAAGTCAAGTCTACCGAGAGGATATTGAGCGTGGCTGAGACCTTGCCGCCTTTGTAAGTATAAAGATAATCGTGGGCTGCGCGGGCCGCTGCGCCATCGCGTATTCCCTCTGCCAGTTCGGAAATAGCCTTGCGGGCCACCAGGTTGCTGATGGCTTTGGCTGCCCGCCCGGAACGCTGGCCGTCCACCAATACGAAGGAGAGGCCGCCCTGGGGGCGTTCGATCATCTCCAGCGTGTCTCCGCTCTCGCTGGTGGCCCATTTGCCAACTTTGGCGACGGCAACCTCGATTTCCATTCGACCTTTCACGTTTACGTTTTACGCTTCACATTTTACGCCTTTCAGACGTATTATACCCCTGTTGGGGATGTGAGCAAGGTTTGAATTATTCCGGCAGTGTGCTATAATTTCTTAAAACTGATGGCTCTCTCTTATCTGGGAGAAGGAGCATCGATATGATTTTTGGAGTTTGGAAGCCCTGGGTCAGGCTAGCCTTTCTGCAACCCGAAATCTGGGAATACCCCCTCCTGGCACTTTATGCGCTGGTGGCATTCGTGCTCCTTGTCCGTTCCCGGCGAGATTTCAGCAAGTTGGGCTGGCGTCGCCTTCCCCTGTTCCTGGGCTTGCTGGTGGCATCCCTGCTCGTCAACAATTTGCTGGTGCTGAGTTTCTCTCTCCCCCGGCTGCTACCACCCCCAAATGTCCCCACCGAACCTACCAACCCATTTGCGCCATTGTTAGGGACGCTGCCGGTCGTTGTTGCTGGGGCCTGGCTGGGTGCAGGGCCAGCGTTGTTGGTGGGATTGGTCGGCGGAATCTTGCGTGTCGGGATGACAACTGGCGGTATCACTGAGCCTTTTCATTTTGCCTTCCTCGGTTTTCTGGTCGGGTTCTTTCTGTGCCAGGATTATCGAGGCCGCCTGCCGCTTGTCGTGCGCCAGCCCATCGTCGCAGGGCCGCTGGCGACTCTCTTCGCATCCCCGTTGCTGTTGCTATCGGTGTTCGCCCATACGGCCGATTCGGGGTTGGCGGGACTCGATTACGCTGCGACGCTGACGCAGGCCAATCTGGGCCCTGCGCTGCTCGAAAGCCTCGTGGCTGCGCTCGTTGTGCAGGTGGTCTACCTGGTCTCCCCGCGCCTCCGCCCTGTCCGTGTGGTGCACCAATCCCCTCCCTACAGCCGCACCCTGAGGCGCAGGCTGCTTTTCCTATTCGTACCCCTGATATTGGTTATGACCGCCGTGCTCATCTACGCGGTGACGGTGACGACGCTCCGCGTGGCGACTTCGGAGGCGGTGGACGAGATGGCGCGGGATGCCAACAGTGCCGCTGAGGGCATCCCCTATTTCATCCACACCGGACAGGGGTTGCTGGCGGAGTTCGCTAACGATGAGGTGCTGCGGCGCAGCGACCCGATCACGCTGGAGACTCATCTGCGCGGCGACCTGCGAAGCGTGGCTTTCTTTGACCAGTTGATGTTGTTTGACTCGAGCGGGCAGCGACTGGCGATGTATCCTCCGGCGCCGGTTGGCGACCCGGAACTGACGGCACAGGAGAAGGTGCTTTTGCAGCGTGTGGTCGAAAGCGGGGCGACGCAGATCAGTCCCGTGCACCGCTCGCGGCGGGATGAGACCATGCTTTCGTTTCTGATACCGGTGGAGGACGAGGAGACCGGCGAGCGCTTCGGGGCGTTGCTTGGGCGCACCCGGCTTGACGTCAATCCGGTGATGCGTCGGGTACTGGCAAGTTTGCAGTGGACCCGCGCGCGTGGAGAGGGGTTTGTGGTGGATGCAGAAGGGCGCATCGTTGCTCATTCTAATCCTGATATGCTCCTCGCTAAGTGGTACGTAGACGAGGACTGTCCCCGCATCGCCACCGTCCTGCGTGGTCGGGCTTACGAGAGCCGCAACCCCAGGGACAACACGCGCCAGTTGGTCTATTACTTGCCGGCGGAAGGGTACCCGTGGGCAGTGGTGATCCGCCTGCCCTACGAAGTTGTGTTGGAACAGGCTACCCAGGTTGCCACTCCTCTGCTTGTCCTCCAGATTCTGCTGGGGGGCGGGCTGGTGATCGTCATCCCACTGGTCACCAGTTGGCTGACCCGGCCGCTCAAGCAGTTGGTGGCCGCAGCCGACCACATCGCCGAGGGGGATCTCACGCGGCCAGTGCAGGTGCCTGGCAGCGACGAGGTGGCCCGGGTAGGAGACGCATTTGAGGGCATGCGTGTGCGGTTGAAGGACCGGCTGGAAGACCTTTCGTTGCTACTCCAGATCGGTCAGGCAGTTTCGGCGACGCTGGAGTTGCCCAAGGGGGTGCCGTTCATCCTCGAAGGAGCGCTTAAGGCGACCAATGCCCAGGTGGCTCGTATTGTCCTCCTTTCGGCTGATGGCGACCCACAGATGGTGATGGCGCGGGGGGAACCACGTGAGGGGTTGGGGATGCTCGACCGTGCGCTTGCCTCAGCAACCCGGGAACTGGATCATCCCCTGGTCGTGGAAAATCTGGCCCGGGCCAAGACGCTGGCCGATCCCGAGGCGCTGAGCGGGCCGATCAAGGCCGCCGTCGCGCTGCCTGTGCGTACCAAAGACCTGGTGCCGGCTGTGATGTGGGTGGGGTATGGTGAGGTTCGCCAGTTCGATACCGCAGAGATTGGCCTGCTCTCCACATTGGCCAGCCAGACGGCGGTGCTGGTGGACAATGCCCGCCTGTTCCAGGCTGCAGAGGGCGGGCGGCGGCGGCTGGCGGCAATCCTGGCCAGCACCGCTGATGCCGTTCTGGTCACCGACCGCGATGATTGCATCCTGCTGGTCAATCCGGCTGCTGAGCGGGCCTTTGGTATCGCAGCCGATGTAGTCGTGGGCCAGAAGATCAGTCAGGCGGGGTTGGTACCCGTGTTGGTGCAGGTCTTCGAGGAAACCTTGCCTCCGAGCGAAGCATTGACCGAGGAGGTCCCTTTGCCCGATGGCCGGACGTTGTACGCCAATGTTTCGACCATCTTGAGTGCCGATGGCGAACGGATTGGCCGCGTGGCCTTGATGCGCGACGTCACTCACTTCAAGGAACTGGACGAGATGAAGTCCGAGTTCGTGGCGACGGTCTCGCATGACTTGCGCGCCCCACTGACATTTATGCGCGGCTATGCGACTATGCTCCCGATGGTGGGCGACTTCAACGACAGGCAGCGTGAGTACGTCGAGAAGATCCTGCATGGCGTTGGGCAGATGAGTGAACTGATTGACGATCTGCTTGATTTGGGGCGCATTGAGACCGGCGTGGGATTGGAGCGCAAGCCCTGTCACCTGGGGGCGATCCTGGTCGAGGCGGTGGACGGCATGCGAGCACGGGCGGCTGCTAAGGGGCTCGCCCTGCGCCTGGAGCCAGCCGAAGGCGTGGCAGTGGTCGCGGGCGGCGCCGCGTTGCTGCGCCAGGCGGTCGCTAATCTGGTGGATAATGCTGTCAAGTATACTCCCAGCGGCGGCATCGTGACGGTGGGGTTATCCGTGCGCGACGAGCAGGCGGTGGTCCGCGTCGCCGACACGGGTATCGGCATTGCCCCGGACGATCAGGTGCGCCTATTTGAGAAATTCTACCGCATCAGGCGCCGCGATACGATGGACATACCGGGGACCGGTCTGGGGCTGGCAATCGTCAAGTCCATCGTCGAACGGCACGACGGAAAGGTGTGGGTAGATAGCGAACTGGACAAAGGGAGCACGTTTTACATCAGTTTGCCCCTGGGCGAGGTAGAGCCTCCGGAGGCGGAAGTTACGCAGTAGGTGCTTCCCCCGCCCGTGTGGGGGACTGAGGAGAGACAACGAGGTGCTGCATGGCATTGCGGATCGGCATCGTAGGCTTGCCCAATGTGGGCAAGTCTACTCTATTTAACGGCCTCACGCAGGCCGGGGCTGTTGTGGCGGCCTATCCTTTCACCACAATTGATCCCAATCGCGGCGTGGCGGTGGTGCCCGATCCGCGCCTGGAGGCGTTGGTGGCACTGGTTGAGCCGGAGCGGGTGACCCCGGCAGCGGTCGAGTTTGTGGATATCGCGGGCCTGGTGCGCGGTGCTCATCGAGGTGAAGGGCTGGGCAACCAATTCCTGGGCCACATCCGCAACGTGGACGCTATTGCTCTGGTCTGTCGCTGTTTTTCTAACCCCGATGTGGCACACGTAGATGGCTCGGTGGATCCGCTACGTGACCTGGAGGTGCTCGACCTGGAACTGATCCTGGCCGATTTGGAGGTGGCAGAGCGACGGCTGGACAAGGTGCGTTCGGTGGCCAAGGCCAGGCCGCGTGACTACGCCGCAGAGTTGGAGACGCTGGAGGGGTTGTGCGCGCACCTGCAGGCCGGAGAGCGAGCCATTGCCTGGGTGGCAGGGAGGGCGACTGAGGCAGCGTTGGCGCGAGAGATGGCCCTGCTCACCGCCAAGAAGCGTATCTACGTGGCCAACGTCGGCGAGGAGGATCTACCCGATGGCGGCCGGCTGGCCAAAGAAGTCATTCGTGTGGCGGAGGAAGATGGGGCCCCTTGCGTCGTCCTCTGTGCCCAATTGGAGGCTGACCTGAGCGAATGGCCCTCCGACGAGGCCGCCGCTTACCGGGCAGACGTGGGGCTGGAGTGCTCCGGGCTGGAGGCGTTGGCCCAGGCGGGCTATGAGGTGCTTGATCTGATCACCTTCTTCACCATCACGGGCGGTCGAGAGGTGCGCGCCTGGGTGGTACAGCGTGGTACCAAAGTGGCTCAGGCGGCGGGCAAAGTCCACAGCCAGATGGAACGTGGTTTCATCCGTGCCGAGGTGGCGAGTTTCGAGCAACTGATGGAGGCGGGGAATTGGCGTGCGGCGCGGGAGCGGGGGATCGTGCGCATTGAAGGCCGCGACTACGAAGTCCAGGACGGTGACGTGTGCTTGTTCCGTTTCAGCCCGTGAGTGGCGGCTGATGACCGACTTCACCCCCTCCGGCTTGCCAAATCCACGTCTTTGTGTTATCATAGCGCCCGTTGCGTGCCTACAGGCGGGCTTTCCGCTCCCGGCTTTAGGTCCGGGGGCAATCCCGTGGAAAGGAGGTGTACCGTCCAGTGCGCAGTTATGAGTTAGTCTTCATCGTTCACCCAGAGGTGGACGGAGATGACCTGACCGCTGTTATTGAGAAAGTCGAAGGTCTAGTCGAGCGCAACGGCGGAAAGGTCACGCGAATCGAGCCTTGGGGGTTGCGTCGGCTGGCCTATCCCATTCAGAAGCAGTGGGAAGGCCAGTATGTGTTGATGCGGCTTGAACTGGAAGTGCAGGGCGTGGCTGAGTTAGAGCGTGCTCTTGGGTTGGCCGAGCAGGTTATGCGTCACCTGATCGTGCGCGTTGAAGAGGATGCCGAGCCGTCTGAAGAGACAGTTGCTGCATGATGCAGGTAAGTCGTGGGGAGTGAGAGCGCCATGGCCAGAGGCTTGAACAAGGTGATGGTTATTGGTAATGTAGGGCGTGACCCCGAGATGCGTTACATGCCCAGTGGACGGCCGGTGACGTCGTTCAGTGTCGCCACTACCCGCAATTGGACGAACTCGGAGGGCGAGCGCCGCGAGGAAACGGAATGGTTCAACGTGGTGGCGTGGGGCAACCTGGCCGAGATTTGCAAGCAATATCTTCGTAAGGGACAGCAGGTGTACATCGAAGGGCGCTTGCAGACGCGTAGCTGGGAGGATCGGGAGGGGAGGAAACGCTTCCGTACCGAGTTGGTGGCCAACGAAATGATCTTGTTGGGTAGCCGTCGCGGTACTTCCTCGGAGGCGGTAGAGTCCAATGCCGGAGGGGAGGAGGAGTTTCCCTTCTAATTGTGGAACTGGTCACCAGCCTACCAATCTACCAGTGAGGAGGTCGAAACATTGGCAGCACAGGGAAGTACAGGAAGGCGTGGGCGTGGAAGGACGCAGGGCGGACAGCGCAGTCGCCGTCGGTTTGTGAGGCGTCGTAAACAGTGCATTTTCTGCAAGGACAAGGCCACCTACATTGATTACAAGCAGACAGGTATGCTGCGGGGCTTTCTGACTGACCGCGGGAAGATCCGGCCACGACGGCAGACGGGAACGTGCGCCAAGCATCAACGTCAACTGTCAGTGGCGATCAAGCGTGCCCGTCATCTGGCGTTGTTGCCGTTTGTGGTGGAGCCCGGGCGCACTCGCTAGCAGTCAGCAGTTGGCAGTTATCCGCTGTAGGGG
>Ga0114918_10002248_pt1 | contig 17339 bp, 7 predicted proteins | sample LantaG_FD_87015 | JGI IMG/M metagenome (GOLD analysis project Ga0114918, IMG submission 87015) | Deep subsurface microbial communities from Baltic Sea to uncover new lineages of life (NeLLi) - Landsort_02402 metaG | ecosystem: Environmental > Aquatic > Marine > Oceanic > Sediment | place: Baltic... | reverse complement strand
CCCCCTCCCCCCCTGCCCCCCCGCCCACTCTAGGAAAGGGGGGGCCCCCCCCCGGGGGGGGCGCCCCCCCCCGGGGGGGGGGGGGGCCCCCGGGGGTGGGGGGGGGGGGGGGGGGGGGGGGGGGGGGGGGGGGGGGGGGCTGGGGGGGGGCCGGGGGGGGGGGGGGGCTTCCCCCCATCACACCACCACCATGCTCATCCTGGCGGCCGACTGTGTGTACTGCGACCCGGGCGACCCGGCGGGCACGCCCGACGCGGGCGCCTTTGTGGACGCCCTGGCGGCGGCGGTGGGCGCGAGCGCGGAGGGGGCGGCCCGCGCGTGGGTGGCGGTGGAACCCCGGTCGTCGTCCGCCCTGTCCGCCTTCGCGTCCGCGGCGGGCGCGCGCTTTGCGTCCGTTGTCCGCCTGCCCCCGCCCCGCATCGTCGAGCCGGGCTTCGCCTTGGACCACATCCACCTGTACGAGCTGCGCGGGGTGGTGGGCGGTGCTGTAGAGAAAGAGAAACGGTAGGGAAAAGCACCTCTCCTTCGGTTTCCATGACACACACCAGCGGGCGGGCGCAAGCACAAGCACTCTCAATCTCATCAAATCAACGCACCCCCCCCTCTCTCTTTTCCTTCCTTCCTCCTCCTCTCAGACGATGCCGGCCGCCAGGTGGACGACGCCCGTCCCCTCCACATACGATTTCAGGTAGTAGAAGCTGGTGGGAAAGGGAGAGAGAGAGAGAGAGAGGGCATGATGAGCGTGTGTGAGGCAAGGCAAAGGGAGTGTGCTCCTCTCCTGTACCCCCCCTCCACCCTCCCCCCCTCTCCCCTCTCCCTCCCCATCCCTCTCTCTCCCTCCGTTTCTCACCAGAAGTCGGCCAGGATGAAGGTCTGCACCACCTCGCTCAGCAGGACCATGACCGGCCACAGCCCCGACCCGATGACCTGCAGCAGGAAGGAGCGGCCGTCCATGATCTGGAGCAGCCAGTGCGCGCAGGAGATGAAGCGCGACAGGCCCAGGGCGGCCACGTAGTGCGCAGTGAACTTCTCCACCACCTTGGCCTTCTGCATGGCGCGCAGCTGGGGCAGGACGGAGACGGCCTCCATGTACACGCACGCCGCCCAGGCGACGCGGAAGGGGAGCGGGTGGTGCGTGCCCGGGTGCGCGAACAGGGCGACCAGCAGGCAGGGGGCGGCCTGATGGGGAGAGGTGTGTGTGTGTGTGTGTGAGTGCTTGCTTCTCGCGCTGCTGTGCGCCCGCGCGCCTCTCCCCTCGCTCCGCCCATCCCGGCTCACCACCCAGTACCAGGCCAGCGAGTCCTGCTCGGCCTGGAAGGTGCCCGCACAGGGGCCCGTCAGCTGCCAGACCACCCACCCCGTCGCCGCCAGGGTCGCAAAGTCGAGGGCCGTATGGATGTCATACTCCATCATGAAGGAGCAGGCCAGGCGGGTGGCCAGGAAGGCGGCGGTCAGGTACTGGGACTGGAGGGAGAGGCCTGGGTGCGTGGAGGGAGGGGGGAGAGGGAGAGGGAGGGAGAGAGATTTTGATGAGTGCTGCTGTGTGCTGTCCATCCCCCCCGTCCATCCTCCCCCTCCCTCCCCCTCCCTCTCTTCTCTCTCTCCATCTCTGACTCTTACCGCCCGAGTTGCGCTTGCGGACCAGCTTGTACGCCAGGACGGCGATGCCCAGGAAGTGGACGGTCTCGGCCATGACGAACAGGTTGTCGTGGTCCTCCACGACCAGCCAGAGCAGGCCGAGGAGCTGTGGGTGGAGAGAGAGGTAGGAAGGTAGGGTGAGCGCGCGAGGCGCGCGCGCGAAAGAGAGAGCGGGGGAGAGCGAGAGAAGCGGGGGCGAGCGAGAGAGGCAGAGGCTGGCGCATCCCGAACCCGGTCTGGGTGGCTGGGCATGCGCCCTGCATGCTCAGCCCGGCCAGTCGCACGGGTGGGCGGGATGGCTCGCCCGGTGCACGCGCGCGCAAAGGGAAGTCCGACGCAGCGCCCGACGAAATAAAAAAAAAACGCCGCCATTGAAAAACCACGCCGCGGTCTCTCTCTCCGCGGCCCCACGCCGCACCCTCTCTCTCAACCCTCTCTCACCAGCACGGCCGCCCCGCCCGCCAGCATGGCCTTCTCCTTGGGCGGCCGGTTCTTGGCCCAGTCCACCGTCTTCAGGATGGGGTCCTTCACCCGCTTGGCGACGTCGTCCGCGGCGACGCCGCCGCCGCCGCCGCCCCGGGCGTGCAGCGCGCCGGGCGGCGCGCGCAGCTCGTCGCTGTAGTTGGCGGAGTACATAGAGTCCGCGGCGCCTGTGCCTAGAGAATGGGAGAAGGGCAGGGAGTCACGGTGCGGCTGGGAGAAACTCGACCCGGGCCTTCTGGAGTGTGGGGGCAGCGTGCGCGCGAGCGCGTTTTTGTTTTCTTCTCTGCTCGCCCCCGGACTCCGACGACAACCTTCACCGCCTCCCTTCACCTCCTTCCGCCCGCCTCTCAGCCTGCTGGTGAGGAGAACCGCCTCCCTTCCCCACCAGCGCCACCCGCGCCGGGTGGCCCTCAGGCAGGCGGGCGGCCGCTAAGGCGGCCGCGTCCGCGCCGCGCCCGCCCCGGGCCAGGGCCCGCACCGCAGCGGGGGCGTCGCCGACCGCGATCAGGTAGGTTGCGGCCGCGCCCGCCTCGCCCGACGCCGCTAAAGCAGCAGCGTACGCACGGGCGGCCGCCACCCAGGCGCCCCGCCCCGCGGACGCGGCCAGGGCGACGGCGTGTGCGTCCAGGGGGAGAGGAGGGGCAGGCCCTCCCGCCGACGCCGCTGCCAGGAGCGTCCGCACCGCGCCGGCCTCGTCGCCCGCCCACAGGCGGGCCGCCGCCGCGCGGCGGGTGTGCAGGGCCAGGGCGGCTGGATCGGCCGCGGCCGCCGCCACCACGGCGGCGGCGTCCTCTCCCTCCGCAGCGGCGGTCAGGGAGGTACGGCCGGCGGGCGAACCGGTGGCGGTGGTGGCGGTGCTGCCCGCCGCCGGCGCCGGCACCAGCGGGGCGGCGCCCATGGCGAAAGCCGCGGCAGCCGCGGCGGCGGGGCCGGGCGGGCGGCGGGGCGGCGGAGGTGGCAGGGTTGGCGGTGGAGGCAGCGCAGCCGTCGCCGCCTCAACCGCCTCCTCCTCATCATCATCGCCGCGCCCCGCCCCTGCCTCCCACAGCCGCATGCTCTGGTCGTCCGCCGCCGATAGCAGCGCGGCCGGACCCAGCCAGGCTAGGCCCCGCACCCGGCCGCCGTGGCGGGACAGGGACCGGAGCGGGGCGATGGAGAACAGAGGGGAAGTTGATGAGGCCTCAACCTTCCCTTCCCCTCCTCCTCCGGCCGTCGGCACGACCCGCGCCACCAGGAGGGTGCCATCCGCCCGCCCGGCCGCCAGGGTGAGGTGGGCCGTGTGTTCGCCGCTCACCCAGGCCACCGCGCTCAGCGGGCGGGCGTCGCCTACCAGGAGCGCTGCGGCGGTGGCGGTCGTCGTCGTCGCGCCCTCGCCGGGAGGCAGGTGGGCGGCTAAAACACCATCCTCGCCCACCGACGCCAGCCAGGGGCGGCGGCCGGCTGCCGTCGCGGCCCCGCCACCCTCCCGCCAGGCGACCGCGGTCACGGCCCGGCCGTGTGGCCGGGCGGGCACGGGGCGGGACCAGGAGGAGGAGGAGGCGCCGCGTCCGGCGCATTCCAGCGCAAACACGCCGCCGGCCGCGCCGCCAAGGGCGACGGTCGTGACGGTCGCCGCCCCGCCGCCGCCCTGCCACGCGCATACGGCCATGCAGGACGGCGTGTCGCCCACCGCGGTGCCGGCCCAGGGGATGGCCCCGCCGCCGGACGCCTCGGCCAGAAAGTCGGCCGGCCGGGCGGGGGTGGTGGGCGGGAGGGGCGCTCCCCCGCCCGCGCCCGCCCGCCCGCGCCCACCCGCCTTGGCGCCCGCCGCAGCGACCGCGGCCGCCGCCAGCGCATCGCCACCCCAACGCAGGACCGCCCCGTCCGCGTGCAGGGATAGCAGGTCAGGCCAGGCGGCGGCGGAGGGGGGAGAGGAGGAGGAGGGCGACGGCAGCCACGCGAGGGCGACGACAGGCGGAGAGGTGGGAGGCCCCTTCCCGCCGCCGCCGCCGCCGCCGCCTAGCCGCACGCACGTGCCGGCGGCGGGGTCCAGCAGGCCGACCGAGCCGTCGCTGCCGCCGACGGCCAGGGCAGGAGCGGACGCCACGCCGCCCCAGGCGGCCGCCGTCGCCTGCGGCGGCAGCCCCCGCCAGAGCGGGGCGGCAGACCCCAGGGGCGGCGCGCCGCCGGCCGCGGCCACCGGCCACAGGCGGACCGTGCCGTCCCCGCAGGCGACGGCGGCGGTGGTGGAGGGGCCGTCGACCCGCAGGGCCAGGGCGTGCGCGCAGCCGCCCAGGCCGGGCAGGGAGGGGCCCGGGCGGAAGGGGGGAGGAAGGGGAGCGGGCGGCGCGGGTGCTGCTGCTGCCGCTGCCCCGCCCCCCGCCGCCGGCCCGACCCGCCACAGGCGGACGGTGCGGTCCATGCCCGTCGACGCCAGGCGACCGCTCCCGGACGCCGCCGCCAGGGCGAAGACGATGCGGGAGTGGGCGGCCGGCAGGGCGGACGGCGGCGGCGGAGGGGTGGCGGAGGGAGGCAGGACCGCCCCGGCCGGCCAGGCGGCAAGTTCTCCGCCCGGCCCCGCGCCCGCCACCAGCCACCAGGACGGCGGGCAGGGCGGTTGAGCCGGCACGGCCACCCAGGCCAGCGTCGTCCACCGCCGGCGGGCCGCTGCCGGCTCTGCGGCCGCCGCCCCTCCGGGCGTGAGCGCGGCTGGCGGCCCCGCCGCCCCGTCCACCTCCCGCACCAGCACCCGCCCGTCCGCCCCGCCCGACGCCAGGGCGGGGGCGTTCCCACCCATGCCCGCCCAGGCCAAGCCCTGGACGGCGGCCGCGTGCGTCCACAGCCGGGCCGGCGGCGGCGGCGGCGGGCCGCCCCCGCCCAGCCCCACCACCCACACGCTCCCGTCGCCGCACCCGACCGCCAGGCGGCGGGGGGCGGTGGCGTCGTCGCCGCCGGCCGGTTCGGCCGCCAGGCAGGTGATGCCGCCCCGGTCGGGCGTCCACCCGGGGACGGGGGTCGGCTTCCTAGGCGGCGGCGGGCCGGCGGCGGGCGGCGGGCCGCCCACGCCCATGGGCTCTTTCCAGGCGAGCAGGGAGCCGTCCGCGCAGCCCAGGGCCAGGGCAGGCGGCCCGCCGCCCGTGCCGCCCACCCACGCCACCGCGACGGGCTCCGCTTTCAGTTTGGACGCCGACCGCACGCACCGCCGGGTGCGGGCGTCCCACAAGCGGACGCACCGGTCGGCGCCCGCGGACGCAACAAGGAGGGGTTGTGGGCCGCCGCGGGTGGTGGCGGCGGCGGCGGCGGCGGCGCCCCCTCCTCCTCCTCCCTCACACGCCGGCCTGAAGGCGACGGCGTTCACCCGCCCCGTGTGCGCGCCCAGGACCGACTGGCGGACGCACGGCCCGGCGGCGGGTGAGGAGGAGGTTGATGAGGGCGGGTCGGCACTGGCGCCGCCGGCGCCATCGCCACTCGCTCCATCCGGCCACACCAGCAGGACCGAGTTGTGGGCGGCCACCGCCAGGGCCGTCCCATCGGGTGACCAGGACAGGGCGTGGGCGGCGTACCTGGGAGGAAGAGGGGGATGGACGGGCGCGGTGAGCAAAGAGCAAAGAGGGAGAGAATTGCGTAAGAGCTAGCCAATGCGGCCGCCCCTCTCTTTTCTCTCTCTCTCACCAATTGGCGGACGGCCCGACCAGGACGTCCCCGCCCGGCGCGCCGGGTCCGCGTGGCGGGGGTGGGGGGGTGGCCATGGGAGAGGGAGAAGGCCGGAGAAAACACCGCCGCCCCCGCTCTCCCCCATGAAAAAATGAAAAACTGTGCTTCGGCAGGGCTGTCTCTCCCTCAACCTTGTGCACCCCCAAAAACGTTTCCACACGCACACGCAGACGCCCCACCCCGCGCGCACAATAGAGCCCCGCCCCCCTCACAGAAGAAGGAGGCGGACTCCCCTGGCAGCGCTCCATTTGCCGAAAAATCGCGCCCTCCATCCCCACCACCTCCACCTCCCCTCTCCATCTCTCCATTCTCACGCGGCCGGCGCGGCCAGGCTGACCTTCTGCCCCGCCCGTGCGTCGCGCGCTTTGGTCCGGGTCGACGCCTCCAGTGCCGCCAGGTACTCCCCCGACACGTCGCCCGTCACATACCGTCCCGTGAAGCAGGCGGCATCAAACTCCTGGATGGCCGGGTTCAGGGCGCGCCCGACGGCGATCAGGTCCTCCACCGACTGGTACAGCAGCCCATCCGCGCCCAGGACGGTCCGGATCTCCTCCTCGGACAGGTCGGACGCGACGAACTCGCGGCGGGAGGGCATGTCCACGCCGTACACGTTGGGAAATCGGACGGGCGGGGAGGCGGACGCCAGGTAGACGCGGGCCGCGCCCGCGGCCCGCACCATGTCCACGATCTGGGACATGGTCGTCCCCCGCACGATCGAGTCATCAATCAAAAGCACGTTCCTCCCCTTGAAGACGGCCGGCATGGCGTTCAGCTTGCGCCGCACGGACAGCTCCCGCGTCCGCTGGTCCGGCATGATGAAGGTGCGCCCCACGTACCGGTTTTTGACCAGGCCCTCCCGGTAAGGGAGGCCCAGGTCGGCCGAGATCTGGATCGCGGCCGGGCGGGACCCGTCAGGGACGGGCACGACGCAGTCGACGTCCCACCCTTTGGCCTTGATGGCGGCCGCCAGGCGGGAGCCCAGCCCCAGCTGGAAGGAGTAGACGGGGATGTCGTTGAGGACGGAGTCCGGGCGGGCGAGGTAGATGTATCTAAGCAAGGGAAGGAGGGGGAGGGGCGCGGGAGGGGAGAGAGGGCGTGAGGATGGGGAGGTGCGCGCGCACGAACACCCAGGCCCGCTCTCTCCTCTGTCTCTCTCCCACGGCGCGCACACGCCCCGCCCGCCCTCCCTCCCTCCCCTCCCTCTCTCTCTCATCCCCGCCCGGACTCACTCGAAAATGCACGGAGTCGCCGCTCCGCCCGCCCCCGCGATGGGCGCGCACTGGTGCGAGGTGAGCGCGCCCGTCGCCTCGTCAAACACCACCATCTCGCCCGGGCGCACGTCACGGACGCGCTCAAAGCCGATGGGCCCGAACGCGCAGTCCTCGGATGCGACGCACCACTCCTCGCCGCCGCTGCCGTCCACGGCCTCCCGCCGCCCCAGGACGAGCGGGCGGATGCCGTACGGGTCCCGGAAGGCGACCAGGCCGACGCCCTTGATGAGGCAGACGCACGAGTACGCGCCTTTCAGCAGCTTCATGGCGGCCGCGCCCGCCTCCGTCACGAAGGCCAGCTTGCGGGTGTTGGGGTCGACCTCGGGCGTCTCCGTCACGCACCGCTGGTGGGCGCGGTGGATCTCGTCCGCCAGGATGTTCAGGAGGACCTCGGAATCGGACTGGGTGCGCAGGTGGCGGTTGAAGAAGGAGCGGGACCCCTCCAGCAGGCCCCGCAGCTCGGCCGCGTTGGTCAGGTTGCCGTTGTGGATGAAGTAGATGCCAAGCGGGGAATTGACGAAGAAGGGCTGGGCTTCCGAGGCGGACGCCGTCCCCGCCGTCGGGTACCGGACGTGGCCCAGGCCCACAGGTCCCGACAGGCCCCGGATCGTGGACGCGTCTTTAAAGACGTCAGACACGAGGCCGTTGGCCTTGTGCTCGTGGAATTTGGGGCCGTCTGCGGTGACCATGCCGGCGCTGTGGAGAGAGGGAGAGGGAGAGAGAGGGAGAGGGAGAGAGAGGAGAGGGAGAGAGGGTGTGTGTGAGAGGGGCGTGAGAGCGAGGAGGCGCGCGAGAGAGAGAGCGGGGGTCGCACTCCTCGCTCGCGCGACCCCTGCTGCTCCTCTCCCTCCGTCCCATCGCCTCTCTCTCTCTCTCCTCCCTCGTCCTGCTTGCCTGTCCTGCCCCCGGTGCTGCAGCATGAGCAGGCCCTCGTACAGCTCGGCCGCCACGTCGCCGGAGGAGCGGTGGATGCCCAGGATGCCGCATTTGCGGGAGACGGGGCGGCGGCTGGGTGTGGATGGGGAGAGAGGGCGGAGAGAGTCAGCGCGGGCAGGTTGAACGAGAAGAAAAAACAGGAAAAACGCATCGGCGGTGGACAGGAAAAGGGGGGCGATGGGAGGGTGGGCGGCGGTCGATTGGCGCGTGGCCCATCTTGAGCGATAGCTAGAGTGGTCGCCTCGTCGGAGGGGTGGTGGGAGTGGCAGGCAGCCCCCTCAATCCTCGCGCCATCGGGCGCCCACACTGGGCTTTTGCCCTCGGCGAGCGCGGGTGCGCGCGACCAGGCCGCCGCCGTCACGGCTTCTCGTCCTTGGTTTTGCTCTCGTGCGCGCGCCCTCTCTCAGTTGCCGCCACCACGCCCAATTGACCCCCCTCATGTGGCCTTCACTCTACCACTCACCCAGGCAGGGCCGCCCGCGGGCGGGCCCGGGCGGTTGGGCCGGGCCCGGCCGGCAGGGCGGTGAGCGCCGGCGCGGTAATCGGCGCCGTCGATGACGCGGCAGCGCAGCAGGGCGCCGCTGGGGCGGGACCGCCGCCCGCCAGGCCGGCCGGCCGGGCCGTGGCTGACCGGTGGGATGAGCGGGTGCTGCTCATGCGGGAGGCCCGCATGGTGTGGAGGGAGAGGGGAGAGGCGAGAAGGAGGGGGCCCGTCTTTGTCTCGCTCGTCTGCAAGAGAGGCGCGATTTTTTTCTTGCCCCATATTTTTTTTTAACCTGCTCTCCCCGTGCGCGCCCCGCCGCGCACACGCCCCACACGCCCCACACGCCCCACGCCGTCACGGAACACATACATAAGTACACGCACACAACACACACACACACACCACCCGTGTAAGTAAGGAAAAGCACGACCCACCCACCCACGCATCCCATCACGCTCTGACCATCCATCCCTCCCCACTCAACCCGCCCCTCCTCGTCCATTTTCTCTCCATCTCCCTCCTCATGGATTCACCGCCGCCGCCCGGCCAGCGCCTCTACCGCCGACCGCACGCCCGCGTCGCCCGCCACCAGGCGCTCCAGGGCCGCCACCAGGCCGTCCCGCCCCTCCGCCGACTCGGCCAGGGCGGCCACCGCCCGGGCGGCAGCCGCGGAGCGGAGCGCCCGCAGCTCGGCCGCGACCGTCACCGCGCCCGCGGCCGACGCGGCCCAGGCCAGGAACGCCCGGTCGTCCGCCCAGGCGGGGGCCTGGCCGGCGTCCGGCGCGTCGCCCCCGCCACCCGACCCGACCGACCCCTCGAACCAGCCCCGGATCAGGCCGCGCGCCGCGTCCAGGCCCAGCCCCGCGTCCGCGGCGGCGGCGTGCTTGGCCAGCTCGTCCTCGGCCAGGCGGCGGCGCAGGCGGCGCGCGAGGAACGCGCGCGCGCCGGCCCAGGGCACGATGCCCGCCAGCACGCCCTTGGCCGCCATGCGGACGGGCGTGTCGTGCATGTCCGCGAAGGCGACGGCGGCCTGGCGGTAGGCGGGCAGCAAGGCCGCCTCCCGTTCGGCCACCGCGGCCGCCGCGGCCGCCGCGCCCGGCCCCCCCGCCGCGGCCGCCCGCCGCCCGGCCGCGATGGCCGGGTCCAGCCGCTGCATGGCTGCCAGCAGGTCGGGCGCCCGGAACTTGATCTCGACCAGGCCCTCGGGCTCCAGCACCCCGCCCCGGGCGGCTGGGTCCGCGTACATCTCCACCCGCCCCGCATTGATCTGGGCGTCCACCACCACCCAGGCGCCACCCCTGAGCTCCGCCCCGGGCGGGAGGTACACGAACACGGGCTGGCGGTAGGTGCGCAGCTGGTCGACGATGAGGGAGCCGGCCTGGAGGACGCCCTCGAACAGGTCGCGCTGGCCGCCCGAGAAGCCGCGCCAGTTGGCCAGGATGACCAAGGGCAGCCCCTCCGCGTCGAACTCCTCCATCGCGTGCGCCGTCTTGAGGGCGGAATCCGGGAACCAGACCTGGCCCGCCTGGGGCACCACCCGCTCCGCCGAGTCGGGCGCGCCCGGGTCGGCCGGGATGTTGAGCATGACGGTCGCCGACTCGACGGCGATGACGCCGACGGGCAGCCCCCCCAGGCGGGCGCGCCCCGTGACGACCGTGCGCGCCCACCCCGCCTGGGCCTCCGTCCAGGAGCCCCGGTCAAACAGGCCCGCCTGCCAGCCCGCGTCCGAGGGCGAGGACGAGGAGGACGGCGCGGCGGCGACGGCCGACCCGCCACCGGCGCCACCGCCCTCCTCCACCGCCAGGGACGCGGGCGGGGCGGGGCGGCCCGCGATGGCGGCCCGTGGGTCCAGCTTCTCGTTGGGCCCGGGTACGTAGCCCACGGGCCGGTCCACCGGGTCGGCCGACGCCAGCAGGGGCGGCACGCCGCCGACCGTGGCGGGCACGTACGCCAGCCAGGCCAGGGCGGCCGCCACGCCCGCCAGGTCGTCGTCCACGACCTGGTGGGCCACCCCGTTGACGCCCATGACGCGCGGCCCGCCCAGCTGCATGTGGGAGGAGTAGACTTCGCGGCCCAGGACCTTGTTCAGGGCCGCGTAGCCCGTCAGGATGATGGGCTGGTCGGACCGCTGGATGCAGCGCCGCCCCAGGCGGGCCAGGTAGGCGCCGATGCCGACGGTGCGGCCGGAGACGAGCGTGAGCGTGAACCCCTCCCGGAAGGCGCGGCAGTAGGCCGACGCGATCGCGCCCGACCCGCTCAGGTTCTCCACCCCGAGCCCGTCCTCCGACCCGATCACGTCCGTCAGCCGCCACCGGGTGGCGCCGGAGCCGTCGGGCGCGGGCAGGGGATCCGCCCGCACCGCGCCCGGGCAGCGGGCCGTGATGGACCGGTAGTCCTCGTCCGCCAGCCACAGGTAGGACGGCCCTTTCGCCGGGTCGGCGGGGACGGCCCACTCGACCTGGAGGCAGGCCTTCACCTCGGCGGCCAGGCCGACCCGGGCGCCCGAGTTGGCGGCCAGGTAGAGCAGCGGCAGGCGCTCCGCCAGGGCCAGCTCGGTCGCGGCCCGGAAGGCCGTGTCCTCGCGGGGGCCGAACGCGCCCGAGTTGAAGGTGATGTCGTTGGCGACGGCCACGACGCGCCGCCCCGCGGGGCACTCGGGCGTGCGCAGGGTGAGCACCCAGGCCACCACGCCGCACTCGTTGGCGCCGACGGGGCGGGACACGGGCACCATGGGGGGCGGGGAGGAGAAGGCCGCGGGGCCTCGGGCGGGACCGCCATCTCCACCGCCTCCACCAGGCGGGCCGCGGGTGGGGGGCCGCCGGGTTCACGGGCCGCCGCGCGGGCCGCCCACGCGCCGCGCAGCGCGTTTTCGAACACGGACGGGAAGTCGTAGCAGTACGTCGTCCGGTGGCGGCGGGCGGCCAGCCGCTTCTGCTGCAGGCCCGCCAGGGCGGGGTACCCCGTCAGGAGGGGGGTGCCGGCCAGAGGGCCGCCGGGACCGCCGGGCGCGGCGGCGTAGATGGGGACGCCGGGCGGGACGGAAAGAACGCCCGCACCCGCGCCCGCGCCCGCACCACCCGCACCCTCACCGCCACCGCTGGCCGCCTCGCGGTAGACCTCCACGTACTCCTCGCCCGTCTCGTGGCCGGTGGGGGAGGCGACCACCACCCGCCACGCGCCGCCGCCGTCGGCGGTGCGGAGGCGGACCTCCCACTGGGCGAGCCCCACCCGGCGCACAGCGGGTCCGTGCGCGGCCAGCAGCGCGGCGGCCGCGCCCTTGAGGGCGGCCGCCACGCGGGCGCCCGCCGCCGCGTCGGCCGCGGGCGCGCCCAGGGGGAGCGGGGGCAGGACGGTCAGGTAGACGTGCGCCCAGTCCACGCCCGGACCGGAGGCGGAGCCGCCGTGGCCACCGCCGGCGCCGCCCTTGCCGCCAGCCCCACCGGGCGCAACGGCCGACCGCTCCAGCTCGGCCAGGGCCTCCGCAAAGGAGGCGCCCACCTCCTCGAACGCGGCCGCCGCGACGGCGGCGGCGTCGCCCTTGTAGGTGGCGGCCAGCAGGGCGGGCCGGCCCAGCTGGCGGACGGCCCCCCGCACAAAGACGCGGCGCAGGGCCAGGGAGCGCGCGTCCCGCCGCTCCGTGACCGCGTACGTGTGGGCCTGGCGGTTGCGGGAGGGCGCGTAGCCGATGCGGGGGCCCAGCGGGGCCAGGCGGGCCAGCTCCAGCAGGTGGGCGGTGGGGGGCTCGACCGCGCACAGCAGGGGGTCGGGCCAGTAGCCGGGGCGGGGCGCGCCGTCGGGGCCGGGGGTGTGGCGGCGCCACAGGCCGACCCGCAGGGGCGCGACCGCGAGGCCGACCTTGGTCAGGACGGACACGGCCTCATACTCGGCAGCCAGGAGGCGGGGTTCGACCGCCTTGACGGCCGCGATGACGGCCGCGACGGCCGGGCGGGGGTCGGCGCCCATCCAGGGGTCGGCCGCGCCGGGGCCCCAGCCGGCGGCGTTGAAGGCGGCAGCCGCCGCGCCCGCCGCGGACGCGTGCGCGGCCGCGTCGGGCGTCAGGCGCAGGGCCGCCTCCCCGCCACGGGTGAGGACGACGTGCAGCGTGCCCCGCCCCGCCGCCCCGGCCGCCAGGCCGGCCGCCTCCACGGCCGTGTCCGCGGCCGCGACGGCGGAAGCCAGGGCGTCCAGGCCGCCCACGACCGCGGCCGCGGAGACGGCGGCCCGGGCGGCGGGAGTGGCTTCCAGGCCCGGGTGCTCGTGCACCCAGGCCGCCGCGAGCGGGGCGGCCGCGGGCGGGGGCGAGGTGGGCGCGCCTGCCGAGCCGGGGCGGGCGCCGCCGCCGCCGCCGTCGGCCAGGGCGTCGTCCACGACCAGGCCGGAGGGCGGGGGCGAGGCGGAGCCGGCGGGGGCGCCGACGCCGCCCGACCCGCCCCCGCCAGACGCGCCCCCACCACCGCCCAGGCCGCCGGCGCCGCCAATGACGAACGGGTCCTGCAGCAGGAAGGGGTGGTAGACCCGCTTCACGTACGTGGTCAGCGCCCGCACGGCCAGGGTGGCGTCCCGGGAGTCCAGCAGGGAGGCCAGCGCGTCCTCCACGGCGGCGGGCGCCTCCACGAGCAGGCGGACCTTGGCGTCCAGGGCGGTGGCGGCCAGGGAGGGGCAGGCGGCTGCCGCGGCCGCGGCCGAAGGCGTGACGGGGGCGGCTGCAATGGCTGAGGCGTTGCCGCTCCCACCACCCGCCGCCATCAGGCCCGTGTACAGGCCCTCGACGACCGTGGTGCGGCGCTGCAGCATTTCCAGGTCCAGGGCGCCGATGGCGTCGGCGTCGTCGCCGGAGGGGGCGGAACCGCCGCCGGCACCACCCCCGCCCTTGCCCGAGTCGAGGAGGTCCAGCCCGGACAGGCGGGCGCCCTGGAACATGTCCAGCCCCGACAGGGCGCGCGCGACGACGGCCTGCAGCTCGGCCAGCAGGCTGTGCTCCAGCAGCTGCTGGGCGCGGGCGGCGGCCTCCCCGCCGGCCGGGCCCAGGGCGGCCATGCGGCGCAGCAGCGGGCGGTACGCCTGCGGCGCGGGCAGGACGAGCGCGCCCATGAGCAGGGCCGCCAGGCGCACCTTGGTCGGCAGGCCCTGGTGGGCGACCACGATGTCCACGACCGCGCCCAGGTTGCCCGCGTACACGCCGCACAGGGAGTCGATGACCTCCTGCTCGGTCATGGTGGGCGGGCCGCCGGGGGCGGCGGACGCAGGGGCGGCGGCGGCGGCGGCGGCGGAGGGGGCGCCGGCGCTCCCGTTGGCCACCACACCCGCCGGCGCCGCCGCCACGGCCGCCGCAGGCGGAGGCGGCGTGGAGGAGGGCGGCGGGGCGTCCGGGGAGGGCGCCGCGCCCGCCTCACCGCCAGCACCCCCCGCGGCAGTCGCGGCCGCCGCGGCCGCCGCGGACGCCGCCGCGCGCGGGCCCGCAAACCGCTCCTCCACCGCCAGGAAGTCCTCAAACAGCTCGCTCACGACCGACCGGGCGTAGGCTTCCTTGCCCGCCGCGTGCGCCTCGGCGACCCGGACCAGGGGCTCCACGGCGGCGCTGGTGGCGGCCGCCTCGGAGGGGGTCGGCGCGGCCGCCACGGCCGCCGCGATGGCGGCCAGCAGGGGGCGGGCCGGGAAGGCGGGCGCGTGCGAGCCGTCCGAGCCACCACCCGCACCCGCCCCGCCAAAGCTGGTCGGCAGGTCGTCCGACCAGCCGTCGCCCTCCCCGCCCCCGCACGCCATCAGGTCGGCCTCGTGCGCGGCCGCCACGCCCTCCAGCCGGGCCGCCAGGTCGGCCGGGATGCGGGTCTGGACGACCGCAAACACCTCCGTCCACTGGAGCAGGGCCAGGGCCGGGTCGTCCAGGCAGGCCAGCAGGTCGGCGACGACCGCGTCGGGCGGGTGGTCGTACCCCGCCATCACCATCCTGGCCGCCTCGCGCGCGGCCTTGAACCGGTGGTCCACGCCCTGGGAGTGGACCAGGGGGGGGCCGCACTCCGGGAAGCCGCCCGTGTAGGGCTCCGCCTTGGGGATGGCGGACGCGTCGGCCAGGGCCAGGCGGGCGATGAGGTCGCCCGCCGCCAGGACGCCGCCCTCCGGCACCAGCTGGGTGAGGGTGCCGGCCGCCCCCGGGAGGAGCGGCATCAGCATCTTCATGACCTCGATCTCCGCGTACGGCGTGTCCGGGCGGACGGCCGCCCCGTCCTCCACCAGGTACCGCACCAGCTTGCCCGGGGAGGGGGCCACCAGGCGGGACGGGTCGGCCTCGCTCTCCAGCAGGCAGGTCAGCGCATCAATCGTCAGCCGCGTCCCGCCCGCCTCCTCCTCCGCGTGCACGACGTGGGCCTGGCCGTCGACCTGGATGTGGAGGCCGCCGTCGTTCAGGCGGCGGGCGACGACGTCGACGGCGGAAGGGGGGGTGGAGCCAGCGCCAGAGCCACCGCCCAGGGACACGCGGAAGGCTTGCGGCCCGCGGCGAATGACGGCGGGACTGTACTTCATGCCGTCCAGCACAAACTGGGTGTCAAAGGAGGTCAGGGTGAGCCGCGCGGGCGGGAGCTGGCCCTTCTCCAGGTAGCCCAGGTACTCGGCGCTCCGGGCGGCCGCCGCGTCCAGGGCGCGCAGGAGCGCGCCCGCGATGACGGCCAGGTACCAGGCCGGCTTCTCCGAGCGGACGTGGGCGGCGATGCGGGCGTCCAGCCAGCCCGTGTGCACCTCATTCTGGACGAACGCGGCGTCCTGGATCATCTCCACGGCGTAGTCCACGATCGTCCGGATCTCGCCCCGGATCTTGACCTCCTTGAGCGCGACGACCATGGCCCGGATGGCGGCCTCCCGGGTCTCGCCCTTCGCGAAGAGGTGCCCAAACTGGGAGTCGGAGAACTCGTGGATGCGGCCCCCCGACTTGACGGAGAAGTAGCCCCACACGTCGGGCGAGGTGCGGAAGGACAGCTCGTCCAGCTCGCCGCAGGTGGGCTTGAAGCCCACGTTGGCGTCCTCGGACGTGACGCGCACCGCGACGACGTGGCCGGAGGAGGGGACCTGGGGGACCGCCTCAAAGTCGATGGGGGAGGACCCGGTCGGGTCCTGGCCGTGCAGGCGGCGGATGTCCGGGATGCGGTGCAGGGGCACGCCCATGCCGACCAGGAGCTGGACCGACGGGATGTTGACGCCCGAGATCCACTCCGTGACGGGGTGCTCCACCTGCAGCCGGGGGTTGAGCTCCAGGAAGAAGAACTCGCCCGTCTCCAGGGCGTAAAGGTACTCCACGGTCGCGGCGCCCACGTAGCCGACCGCGCGGGCGAGCTTGCGCGCGCAGGCCTCCATCTTGGCCAGGGCGGCGGGCGGGGCTTTCGAGACGGGCCCCTCCTCCACGATCTTCTGGTGGCGGCGCTGGACGGAGCAGTCCCGGGAGTAGACGGAGGTGACGCCCCCGTGCGCGTCCGCCAGGAGCTGGACCTCCAGGTGGCGGGAGGTCGGGGCCAGCTTCATGGCGAAGATGGGCGAGCCGGGCACCTCGCCCTGGACCGCGCGGAAGGCGGGCCCGACCTCCGCCTCGGCCGCCACCTTGCGAATCCCCTTGCCGCCCCCGCCCCAGGAGGCTTTCAGCATGACGGGGAAGCCGATGGCCTGGCAGGAGGCCACAGCCTGGTCGGCCGTGTGGATGCAGGCCGAGTCGTACACGTCGGGCGGGATGACGCCGCCGCACGACGCGAAATCGATAGCCACGCCCGTCCCCGACCAGGGGATGGTGGGCACGCCCGCCGCCTGGGCCAGGATGGTGGACCCGATCTTGTCGCCCAGGGCCGCCATGGCGGCCGCGCCGGGGCCCAGGAACCGGATGCCCGCCGCCGTCTCGGCCAGGGAGGTCGGCAGCTCCGGTTTCTCCGACGCGTGGCCCCACCCGGGCCACACCGCGTCCACGTTGGCCCGGTCCGCCACCTGCACGATCAGCGGCACGTTGGCGTAGTTGTTGTTGTTGGAGCCCCCCGGTACCTCCACAAACTGGTCGGCCATGCGGACGTGCTCCGCGTCGGCCGCCAGGTCCTCGGGCGTGGCCATCGCCACGATGGCCACCGCCCTATCGTTTCCAAACGTCTTGTACGCCCACGACCGGATGGACCGCATGAACTTGACGGCGGCCAGGCCGTTGTTGGCGACGAGGACGCTGTGAATGGAGGGGAGAGAGGGAAAGGAGAGGGAGTGAGAGAGAGGAAGGAGAGAGAGAGAGAGGAGGTCGAGGCCGCACCCCACCCACCCCTCTCTTTTTCTCTCTCGTTCCATCTTCTCTCATCCTCCCTTACCTGTGGATGGCCTTATCGCCGCCCAGCTCCCGCACTTTGGCCTCCACCTGGGAGTTGAGGGACGGGACGCGCTTGGGAACGCCCATCTTCAGCGGGTTGGAGCCTTGCCTGGAAGGGAGGGGAAGAGAGGAAAGATTGTGGGGGCGGAGTTGAGTGAGGGGGCCGCCCCCTCTTTTCTCTTGGCAGGTGCGATTTTCTGCGCGGGGGGGGTCGGAGGTTTGGTGTGCCCGGCTCCGGCACGGGCGCCACGCCCAGACCGGGCCCGCCCGCCATGCCGCCAACGCGCTGGGCGGGTCGGCCAGACCCTGGACTGCCTTGAAGGCGGTACAGGGAGCGAAGGCGGGGGCGGAGGAGGGGGTGGCGGAGGGGCCAAGGAAGAGGCTACTCCCGGAAAAAGGCGGGCGCACGCCGCGGAGAGCGCAAAAAAAAAAAAAAAAACCCCCCGGGGGCGGGCGCGCCAGGGCGGGGGGCGCGCCCGCCCGCGGGGCGGGGGGCGGGGGGGGGGGGGGG
>Ga0114918_10002246_pt1 | contig 17343 bp, 9 predicted proteins | sample LantaG_FD_87015 | JGI IMG/M metagenome (GOLD analysis project Ga0114918, IMG submission 87015) | Deep subsurface microbial communities from Baltic Sea to uncover new lineages of life (NeLLi) - Landsort_02402 metaG | ecosystem: Environmental > Aquatic > Marine > Oceanic > Sediment | place: Baltic... | reverse complement strand
TATAATTACCATCAATACAAACACCATTTGCAGCATCAGTTGTTCCAGTAATTACTGGTGTTCCACCACTACTTTGAGGAACAATTTTAACTTTTTTATCAGTACTATCCCAAACTAAATCCCAATCACTTCCATCACCAAAATTAGGTGTATCCCAAATTGCTAAACTAGGTGCTATTGCATGGTTTGGTAATGCTAATGCTGGAACTGAAATATTGTCACCACCAAGGATAACTGAACAATTATTACCAGAACATAACTTATTATTAAAACCACCAAGAATTGAACTAAAATCACTAGAAACATTGTTACAACCACCACCAACAATTGCTGAGTCACTACCACTAACGCTATTACGACAACCACCAAGAATTCCAGATGAATTATTATAAATACAATTTAAATAACCACCACCTATAAAGGAATTTGTACCAGATAATATTTGTGAAGAATTTGCAAATGAAATATTATAATCATCAAGTTCTACATAAGTATCACCAGTTAATGTACCTCCAAGAATAATAGTGTTACCATCTTTGGTTAATCCATTTTTTGCATAAATTTCGGTAGCTGCACTACTATAAACTACAATCGTATCTCCAATTTTTGTAACAACAGTATCACCACTACCAATAATAGTATTAAAAATTAGACTTGTACCACTAACACTATCATATATAGTAATTCCACTACCTATATTAGTACCACCAGTAATACCACTACTATAAATAATAACTTCATCCCCAACATTAGTTATTGTCGTATTCCCACTGCCGACTAAAGTATTAAATACTAATGCTTTATCAACAACATTAACATACATAGTAGTGCCCGAACCTATATTAGTACCACCCGTAATACAACATTCACTATAAATTACAACTTCATCACCAACTTTACTAACAATTGTAGCACCACTACCTATTATGGTATTAAATACTAATGATTTACCAGTAACTGTGAGATATAATGTTGTACCACTTCCAATATTAGTTCCACCTGTAATACAACAACTTCCAGTAATACCACTACCACTAATCCAAATATCATCACAATCTTCAACAACGGTTATACCATCAACACCATGAATTCTACGAAACCATAAAGTATCACCAGTACTTACTAATTCACTTAAAACAGTTGCACCTGAATTAAATAATCCTAAATTACAACCACAATTAATTTTACCACCACCACCACAAATTACAATTTCATTATTATCTGTTGTAACTGTTGTACCACCACAACCAACCAAAGTACGATAATACATAGTATCACCAGTAATTCCTTCAATAAACACTTCTTCTCCACCACCTAAATTACAACCATCATTAATTGAACCTGTATTAATACTATTAATTATTATACAATTACCATCACATGAAATACTTGTATTCCCACTTCCATATAATGTGTTAAAATACATGGTATCACCATCAACACACTCAAATACCTCATAACCACCACCTAAATTACAACCATCTATTATAGTACCACTATTACCACTACTATAAATAATAATTTCATTACCAACATTGGTTACAGTTGTGTTTCCACTACCTATTATGGTATTAAATACTAGTGAAGTACCAGTAATTGTTCTATAAACTGTTGCACCACTACCAATATTAGTTCCACCAGTAACACAACAATATGTTCCACCTGTTCCACCACTTATGAAAATATCATCACAATCTTCATAAACCACAATATTACCACCAATACCATGAATTCTACGAAACCATAGAGTATCTCCAGTGCTTGGTAATTCACTGAAAACTCTAGCTTCACAACTACATATACCCAAATTACCACCACAACAAATTGTACCACCACCCTCAGTTCCATTAATAATTATTTCATTACCAACTTTACAAACATCAACACTTCCACTTCCACATAATGTATTAAAATTCATGGTATCACCAGTAATACCCTCAAATACTGGTTCACCAGCACCTAAATTACAACCATTATCAATTGAACCTGTTCCAGCAATACTATTAATATAAAGTTTATCACTAGTACATATAATACTTGTACCACAACCAGCAGCAATTGTACGATAATACATGGTATCTCCATTAACACATTTAAATACTTCATTAGCACCACCAATATTACAACCATCTGATAACGTACCAGTTGTACCATTAATAACAATATTATCATCAACACATGAAACATTAATACCTGTACCACCAGTAATTTTATAAAAATACATTGTTTCATCAATAGTATCATAATATATTGGTAAACCAGTACCTAAATTAGTACCGCCAGTTACAGTACCTATAGTTCCACCTGTGCTATAAATTACAATTGTATCTCCAACTTTTGTAACCGTTGTATCACCACTACCAATAAAAGTATTAAACACCATACTAGTACCAGTAACATTATTGTATATAGTAATTCCACTACCTATATTAGTACCACCAGTAATGGTATTACCAGTACATGTACAACCACTACTATAAATAATAATCTCATCACCAATTGTTGTAACAATTGTATCACCACTACCAACAATAGTTCTAAACACCATACTAGTACCACTAATACCAGAAAATACAGTATTTCCAGTACCTAAATTAGTACCATTCGTTATCGTACTACCAGTAACAATTAAATCATCAACATATTGTTTAGTTACAAGCGAACGATCAACAAAATTAGATTCATAATCACCACCATATTGAAATGAATATCCGCTAAGAAATACGTTAGTACTATATAAATTATCGGTAAAATTCATTCTATCAACACTACAAGTAAATTGAATGCCAAAATTATTAGAAAACATAGTAACCCCTTCTGGAGCAACACTTATTTTAGTATTTTCATTGTCACTACTTAAAGTCACACCATCCAATAAACTTCCACTACCAGCAACATTAATATATGAATCAAAGGGATTACCAACACGAAATGATTGCGTACCACCTGAAGTAATGTTAATATATGTATTTTCAATTAACGTACCACCTAATGCTACATTATGATCATCAACTTTATATAATCCATTGGTTGCACCAGTAATTGAATTATTAATTATATCAAGAACATCTTCATCAATTGATATTGTTGTTCCACTAATATTAATACCATCACCCTCATTATAATTAATTGCAGTACTAAAAAATGTAAATTCTAGTGGTGTTGTATCAACTATAATTGGGTCTTCCGTAATTAAAAGCCATAAAGATGTAGTCCAAGTTACGCCACTAATAACAGGAATTAATGTTCCTTGAGTTGTACCACTACCAGTAGGCATATCAGATGTACGAGACCATGCACCACTAGCAGCAACATAAAGACCATTTTCAATCGGGTCTGTTTGATGTATAACTAAAATTCTATCTCCAGCACTTGGGGTTATACCATCTATTGTAGTAAGACCAGATAATGAAATATTACCATCACTTTCAGTAGTAACTAAATCTGCTGCACCAATTGGATGTAAACCACTAGCAGTAATATCAACATATCGTTTTGTAATCAATGAATTATCACTAAATGTTGTACTATAATCATTAGCATATTCAATACCACGTGGGGTTACACGATTATCGGTTATTAACGATTCATTATTAAAATCAAGATTAAATGAATCGAGACCAATAAAATTTAAAGTATTTCCACTACCATCAATAGTTGTATTTTGATTTAATGTACCACCTAATACCGCATCCTGATCACCAACTTTAGTTAATCCATTGGTTACACCAGTAATTGCAAAATCACTATTACTATAAATTATAATCTCATCACCAATTGTTGTGACAGTTGTATCACCACTACCAACAATGGTTCTTAATATCATTGTTGTACCACTAATACCAGAAAATACTGTACTTCCAGTACCAACACTAGTAACACCAGTAATGTTATTACCATTTAAATCATCAACATATTGTTTAGTTATAAGCGAACGGTCAACAAAATTAGATTCATAATCACCACCATATTGCATTGAATATCCACTAAGAAATACATTAGTTCCATACCAATTATCAGTAAAATTCAACCTATTAACATTACAAGTAAATTGAATACCCATATTGTTAGAAAACATAGTAATACCATTAGGTTGAAGAAACATCATGGTATTTTCATTATCACTACTTAAAACTACCCCATCCAATAAACTACCGCTACCAGCAACGTTAATATATGAATCAAAGGGATTACCAACACGAAATGACGTTGAATCGCCTGAAGGAATTGTAATATAAGTGTTACCAGTTAATAAACCTCCAAGAATAATAGTATCACCTTCTTTAGTCAAACCATTATCAGCATAAACTTCAGTAACCCCACTAATTATAATATCATCACCAACTTTTGTAACTGTTGTACCACCACTACCAATAATGGTATTAAAAATCATACTAGTACCAGTAATTCCAGAAAATACTGAAATTCCACCACCAACATTTATTCCATTTAAAATTGCTGTTGCACCTGAAAATCTAACATAATTATCATCGGTTTGAATTTTTAATAAATTTGGTGTATCATTTAATATTGATCTTAAATGTAAATTTTGATGTTCTTTAAATGCAAATATTGGATTGCCAATAGTTATCGTATCGCCAGTTGTTAAACTACCAGTTGCAGTTACTGAAGCAATTACTGCACCACTAGAACCAGTCCATGTATCACCAGTAAAAACATAACCACTATGAACAGCAATATTTGCTGGATTTCCAACATTATTTACTACGTCATTTGAACTAATCATCCATTGCCCATGAGAAACACTCCAAATCCAAGATTTTGTTCTTGTAGCATTAACATATGCACGTCTAAATGGTGAATTATTATCTGGAGCACCAATTCTAATTGTATTACCAGAATCAACGTAATACCAATTATATTCTGAAAGATATTCCCCAGCATCAGAACCAAAACCAGACCCACTTAAATCTAATGATTGTATTCCAGTTTGACCACTAAAATAACCCAGATTTGTTGCACCAGTAACATATTCATTTAAATCTTCTTCAGTTGTAGTTTTTTTCACAACTAAATCAGTATCTTGAACTCCATCTTTATACCAATACTCAACATTATTATCACAAGATGAGGTATTAATCAAAACCGTTAAACCCAAATATCTTTCAGGCATTGGTATTGTTAAGTTCACTTCAGTTGTTGAACTAAATGTTGTATTACCCGAATTAAGATATCTTTTCTCAATTGGTTTGCCAGCACTTAATTTTATATTGTCGTTAAATTCTATTGACATATCTTATTTATTAATTAATTTCCATTATTGTTGATACTGCTGATTGATAATTGCTCACATAGATTTGATATGTTTGTCCATTCCAACATGTTGTACAAACATTAGTCACTACTTCTGGTTCAGGAAATAAATTTCCACCCATACTAATACTTCCACAAATTTCACCATTATTTGATAATGAAGTCCATTTTGTTTTGGTTGTTCCACTTGGTAATGCAAACCATATATAATCATAAGCACTACTATTAAAAGGTATATCTAATGTTCCACAAGTAGTTTCAACAACCTTGCAAACAGTACCACAAACAGTACCACTCCCAATAATATTTTTTATGCAAGTTCCATCTGGTCGATTAGTACCTGCTGGAACAACACCACCAGATTCAATACCCCAAAACCAAGGATAAATACCAGTAATTAATTTGTTTTCAGTATATGCTGTTGCAACAAACGGTGTTGAATATAAACCACCATTACTATCATATGGTTGTGAACCACCACTAAAGTAAGCACAAACCGTAACAGGGATATTACTTCCTTCATTAATTGTACCTATTCCTGATGAATATAATGTTGATAACGATGTATTGGGTGTGAATGCTCCGGGCGTGCCAAAATAATTAAAAGTATAACCACTAACACCACAACTTCTAGTATCTGTAATACCAGCATAATTTGAATCAATACTACCCAAATCAACAGTAACTAAATCACAAACACTTAAAGTTGAACCTACTTCAAGTAATGTTTCAGTACAGTTTATCGAAAATGCTGATATACTTGGATTAGTTAATATTGGATTTACTATTGGTACTAATGCACATTCTAAAATATAATTAACGCTACAATTAAAAATATTTGTATTAGCAGATAATCCACCAACTGTACATGTTGTTGGTGTTCTGCATGTATATACACCAGTACCACCACTTGCTGTTGACTCTTTTAATACTATCGCTTGTTTAATTGAATCATATGTTAAAACATAATTATTGGTTGCACCAGTTGCAATAATTGGAATGTACATTACTGTACCACCACTCACACCACCATATAACGTTAAACCACTTGTAGTTGCAATTTGTGTTTGACCTGATAATGTTAGGGGTTCACCACCCATTAACTGTTTAAATTGAGTATTATCAAGATTTGGACGAGCGAAAAATGCGCACATATTTATGTTGTTTTAAAAATCAAATTATTTTTCAATATTTCGGATATACGATTTATTTCATCATATCTAATCCGCAATAATTTCATATTATTGTATTTTACGAAATTGGTTTTTATTTTATCATTTAACTGAATGTAATTAAGTGTATCCAACCCACCAAAATAATCTATTGGTGCATAATGTTGTTTTCCATCGAATTCAATCAAAAGATTATTATTTGGTATGAAAAAATCAAAACTTAATAATCTTTTATTTCTACATTCATTAAATGTTTTTTGCGTTTCAAATTCAATTAAGTTTTTATCCAACCATTCAGCAATTCGTCTTTCACCTAATGACTTATTTTTACATTTAGGGCATTCTTGACCACTGAGATGATTATTAGGTCTCATTTCAAAAACTCCATGCTCAGAACAAATAATTTTTACTTTTGTACTGGAATTTCGATATGTGACCAACGAATAATTATATTTATTACCATATAATAAAATTGCTTTCACACTAAAATCTTCTTTATTTGAAAGAACCCCACCGTTACATAATGGACAACCATCACCACTTAAATGTCTTGTTGGTGTTTGCTTGAATTCTCCATGTTTTAAACAAACAATTTTCACTATTGACCTATTATTCAAATAATTAACTTTTGAATAATCATAGCTGTTTCCATGAACATTTAAAGAATTCTCAATAAATCTACTGTTATTACTTTTACCTTTACCAGCGCATTTTGGGCATTCTTGTTTTAAATATAAATGGTTTTTCGGTAATTGTTGAAAAACACCATGTAATGGGCAAAGGATATTTACTTTAGTTCGTCCATTTACATAATTTGTTTCAGAATAATCATACTTATCCCCATGAACTTTCTTAGCTCTCAAAATAAACCCATCTATTGTCAATTTTCTCATATTTTTATTCTAACTGGCACACCGTCCAGTAAGTTATTAAATCCGAACCATTTGGTTCGGATTCATTTATAATAAATACAAGAAAAATGGATTAAAATCCAATAAAACAAAAAAAAAGGCATAAACTTAAACACATTAATGTTTAAATCCTGCCAATTTTGTTGTAACTTAATACTTTTTTTGAAAAAAGATTGACATTTCTGCCAATAAAAAACCATTCTTAACCATCAAATGTTAGGTAGCATCTCCTTTTTTACTAAAATACTGATACTATCAACCAAAAAATATTTTCAACCCATTGAACATTGTGATTATGTGAGGCACTGCTTGGTATGCGATTTATCAGTTCCCAGCCTTTTCATGTTCATTCAATTTCAGAATCATTAACCATTTTATTCTGATTCTTAGGTCAAAGTCATTAAGCCAGTTACGTTCATACTAGATGAAGAGGCTTGACTGACTATAATTGTGGCGGGAGAGGGACTCGAACCCCCGACCTTCAGGTTATGAGCCTGACGAGCTACCAACTGCTACCACCCCGCAATATATTTTCAAATAACTATTGTCTTAATAAGACTACAAATATAAATCTTTTATTCTTAATATCCTAATATTATTATAAAAAAAATTAAGTCTGGTACAAAATAAATACGTAAATAATTTAAAAAGGTTACAAAATTTAATAAATTATTTATTCTTTTGGTTTAATTTTTTGAGTATCACGCTTTTTCACTAACATTTCATGTATGTTTTTATATTCACCTTCTGGTTCATCAGGATTAGTTTCATTTAGAAAATTTAAAACATCATCCATATTAACTTCGGGTTTTGGTGGTTTATTTTCAATTACACCATCATTTGCTCCCTCACTTACTCCCTCACTTACACCGTCATTTAAATTAGTTTCTGGTTTATTATCCTCTAGTTTGTTGTTATTATATAACAAATCATTATAATTTACTTTTTCAACCTTTTCAATGGTACTGGAATTAATTGAACCATCATTAATTTTATTGTTAATTTTTGTTATTATTTCACTATAACCTTTGGTTTTATTTTCGAGATTTTCAATATCATTATCATCGTGGTGTTTTAAACCTTTATATGTTTTAGAATTTCTATACCTTGGGTCATCGATTTTAATATCTAATGAATCGTTATTAAACACACAATCTTCAAATGCTTGACCGTCTTTTGCAAATCTAGCTTTTAAAATTCTAATGTTTGCAAAATTTGCTTCCTGTTGTGCTGGTGTTTTAGCAACCGACATAAAGAAATGTGCTTTTTGTATTCTCTTAATGTTCCCACCTAATTGGTGTGCTTCTACAAATTCAGAACCAAATCCACTACGATTACTTTGAACTGCTGTCCAAGCTGGAATATTAAAATCAGATGAAAGTGCTTCAAAACTTTTAATAATTGTAAGTTCTGATTGATGTTGATCTTCCCTACTTTTATGACTTTCTAAACAATCGAGATAATCAATTATTAAAATATCAAATTTAAAACCCCATTTCTTTTCGTAGCTTAACATCCAGTTACGGATATCTTTCATGGTAGTATCTTCCTGACTAAACGGCATTATAATCAGTCTACCCTTACCCTCTAATTCATTAGCTTTTTCATGAGCTATAGTATCAACTCTTTCTCTTTCATCATCATCATCAGCAATCTTACTTAATGCAGAATTTGCCCAAATTACATAATGTTTACGTTTAATTTGGTCTATTGTGTCTTCAAAAATGATTTGACAAACATTTTTTTCTAAAATATATGCATGATTTGCAACTTTAGTTAAAAATGTTGTTTTTCCAACACCTGAAGGGGTGAGAACTACCCCAATTTCACCTTTACCTAAACCACCACCAGTTAATTCATCAATTGTTTCGATACCAGTTGCAATTGTTTCTCGAAATTCTTTACGTAATGCTTTGCTTATACCATCTGTAATTGATTCAGATTTATCATCATTTTCACCAATATGTGATATTTTTTGAAAACGTTCTTCAATCGAATTAATAATATATTTATCCTTAATTTGACCATTTTTCACTTTAGTCATGATATCTTCACCAATCTTACGGTACTCTTGTTGTTTAACAAACATGTGTGCCGATTTCTGAACAACATCACCATCATAAAGCATTTCTTTATTAATGACTCGTTCATTCCAAAGTGAAATACGTTTAACTATAGCAAATAATGATTCTCCTTCTATTTCATTATTTGGTGTTTTATATTTATTAATTGCTTGGTGAATACTTTGGTTTTGAATATTTGGAACTTTGTCGAATTCATTAAAATACTCTAAAATTATAATAAATAATCTTCTAAAATTAGGGTCATCAAAATATTCTATTGCTAAATCTGGTATTATTTTTTCAGCGAATTCTGGTTCAACCAACAACTGCCACATTAAACGTTGTTGAAATTCAGGACCGAGATATGCTGATAAGGTGTTATCTATATTTTCTGTCATTATAAAATGTGTGTGAAAAAAGACAATATTTAAATCGTCTAAATGAAATTAATTCCGTTTGATTCTTCTTAACAACTCAGCTCTTTTTGCTGGATGAAGTTCTCTAATCTCATTAATTGACATTCCCATGAAATTAATTAAATCATAATCATCCCACATATTAACTAAATCATCAAACTTAATTTTACTTTCAATTGTATTTGTTATGTTAATAACTAAATCTAAAATGTCAAGAGATTGTTTAGAAACTGGATTAAACCCATCAACGAAAAATTCACGTTCAACAATTGGATTATCATTAATATATAGACCTATTTTACATGGAACGCCACGTATTGTTTTATATTCTATTTTTTTTATTTCAGATTTTGGCTTGTAATACATTTCACTTTGCCATTCTTTAGGATAACTATTAATCATTTTCTGATAATAATTATGAAAATTATACATAACAATTTCATTATTATTATCAAACCCAACATCGAGTTCAACATCGTAACGTTTTTTTGATAATGTTTTTTGTAATTTATTTATAATCCTTGGAAGGATGCCTCTTACATCAATCGAATACCTCGTAAATGGATTAAATCCATTAGCATCAAACATCGTTTCACATAGTAATTCATCACCTTGTGTTAGAGAAAACCTAAATATATTACTATAATCCTTCTCAATCATATTATTATTTTTTTATTGTTTATATTAAACAAATATAGTTAGAATCAATCAGAAACGAAAGATTAAATAATATTATTTTTACGTTTCTTTTTATATTTATCTAACGTACCCATTTCAGTCATAATTACGGTATAGAACGGTTCGACATAATTAACAAATGTACTACCATATACCGACATAAAATCATCTTCATCCATTAAAACTATGAGTTGTTTACTTCCTCTACCATCAGAAGTTAAAGGCATTTCAAGCTGTTCCATTTCACCAATAGCTTCTTCATTAAGCATTGGTTCTCTCAAATTAACCAAACTAAAATTTGTTCTTAATCTTTTAACACCTTCTGGTGATGTTAAATTTCCTAATGCTTTTAATGGTTTTTTCTTATTTTTAATTCTTTCTTGTTGAATTTTATCAGCTTTTCCACATAGTTCTCGAACAGTAAATGTTTTAAATTTAAGTTCAGGAAAATATTTAACTAATCCATCTTCTTTTATTCCACCAACACCTGCAACATTATCAGCACTATCACCACAAATAATTTTCATTACTAATGCATTACTGTAATGATGATTAAAATACATCATATAATTACTTTTAGTTACTGGTTGAGGAAGATTTGGGAATATTATTGTAATGTTTAAATCGAGTAATTGTGCAAAATCACGGTCATTAGAATAAATATAAATCTCTTCTTTATTATTGTGATTTAGACAATAAGCAGCAATAATATCGTCAGCTTCAACATCATCGACCTCAATTTGTCTTAAAAATAATTCTTCAGCATATTCTTGAATTCTTAATCGTTGTTTTAAAATTGATTCCTTTTTTGCGTTTTCTCTTCTGATTTCAGCACCAGTCATTTCAATTCTTTTATGCCACTCTTTTGTTTTTCGATTGGCTTTGTAAGCATTGTCAATCCTATAACGTTGAATTCCACCACCTTCACCATCCCAAACTAATATAACTTTATTAATCATATGTTCTTTAATCATCTTTCTAACCGTAGTTAAAAAAGAATACAAACCACCCAAATGACCAAATGATTCGGTATAAACATCCTTTGCACCATGAAAAGAACGTTTAAGTAAATATGATGAATCAATTAATAGAGTACGAATTTTCATTATTACATGTGTTTACAAACATCATTTAACCATTTATTTCTATGAGCCGAATCATAAGCACCAGAAGAATTTCTAGCAAAATCACTAATTGTTTGAAATTTTTTAGCTTCTAATCTACAATTTTCAATATTTTGCCAATATCTATATGGTTTTCTCGTTTTCATTCTTCTACATTTTCTTCATCACCATTAGTTCTTTCAATAATACCCTCTTCAAAAGAAACATTACCATCAGCATCCATTTCTTTCGATTTAAACTCAATATCATCAGCAGTTAATGTATCATCATCGAATCTTTTACGGAAATAAAGAATATGTTCCTTTTTATATTCTTTTTCACTTTCAGCATTACCATAAATAAATCCATGTGGTGTTGAAATGATTTTACCTTCTAAAGAAATTCCACCCCACTCACCATCGATATGGTTCTTGGCAATATTAACTTTATTTTCAAAACCATAATTTAAATCACGTTTTAATGATGTCGCAGTTACTCTACGTGTTCCATGTGTAATAATTCCACCAAAATGATAGATAAGTCTTGAACCAAAGAACCATGTTTCACCACCTTTATGTTTTACAACTTTATTCATACCATCATACCAGATTTTCTGAACTGCTGCAACCGTTGTAGTGAATTCACTATCAACTTTTCTGGTGTTTGGAATTGCGTTATTAAGAAGTGACATAAATGATTTTTCATATGCTCCAGCATTCCATTGATTATTATCTGAGGTATCTTTTTCTAATGCATTAATTGTTTTTATACAATTTAATGTACCAATTGAATCGATTCCAATGAAAATATTTCGTGGTAATGCCCCACTTTTCTGCATATCAAGAAAATCATAAACAGCTTTTGCCATATCCTCAATTGCCGCTTCTTTTCTGTCTTTATCTTGAACAATACCATATTTTTCAAGTAAATATTTATTATTAACAAGAAGATATTCCCCACCCCAATCAAAACCCATCAATGTTAATCTTTGATTTCCTTCATCGATATTATTTTCAGTGTCAATAATAATTGGAAAATCACCCATTTTTTGTGCATTTACAATTGACTTCATTAATGCTGTTGATTTACCAGTATTGGAATATCCACGAAAAAGTGTAACATATCCACGTGGCACTCCGGGCATTCCAGTTGCTTCTTTCAATCCATCATCAATTGGAATCCATATAAGTTTTTTTGATTGAATTTCAGTTGCACCAATTTTTTTCTTAAATTTATCAAGACTGAAATTCTTTTTAGGTGTTGGTTTTCGTACCATGCTGTTGCTTGGTATATCTGATTTTTTTGCCATATTAAGATTTTAAAAGGGTTAAAAAAGGGAAACAAATATTTCCCTTTTTATTAAATTTTCATCATTTAGAACGGTAAATCATCGTAATCACTATCAGTGTCATCTACCTCTGGTTCATTTACTGGTTCATTTACAACTTCTGGTTTAGTTACAGCAGCCTTTTGCTTATCAGCAATAATTTCCTGACCTAAATTAGTTGCATTATCCTTATATTCACCAACTTTATCTTCCGTAATATTACTAATTGTAACACGTGGTAATGTTTCAGTTGTTAAATCACTTGCCTGTTCGAATTCTTTTTCATCATTATCAAGATTCATAGTACGAGTATTAGCAAGTTCTTCCAAGTCTGGACGATTAGGAAATACCCAACGTTTATTCGTTTGGTCAGTATCATCCCAATATGGATTAGTACCATCAGCAACTGATTGAAGAAATTCATATGGTGGCATATTAGGTGCTTGTTTCGGCTTAAATACATCTCTCCATGTAATATCATCATTTAACCATGTTTGTGCAACAATAGCGTCTGCATGAAGTGGTGATTTACCTTTAGCACTAATAGCAGTAATTGCCATATAAGTACGACCATTGAAATCACTTTCAGCCATACTGATTGATAAGTCTGTTCCATTAAGTGGATCAGCGAAATCTACTTGATTATTATCAACATAATCCGAAAGGATTGGTAATAATTTATCAAGTGTTCCTTGATTTCTGTAATGATGTTTAAATCTCCAAAATTTTACACCATCTTTTTCTTTACCCTTATCAATTCCACGAACTATATAGAATTTTTTGGCTTCCCATTTTTGAGAATCTTTCCAAATTTCAGTGTTTTTTGCAAGTACACTCAACTGCATATCATTCATGTTTTCTTTCTTAACACCTCTAAGCGATGGGTCTTGTGTTTTAAGAATCGCCTTGTTTTTTTCACATAATGGACATGGTGCAGGAACTAACATTGGAGCACCATTGCTGTCTAATAGAGGTTTACCGTCAGTACCTAATTTCGGTACTTTAGGGTCGTTGTGTGCTGGGCAATAAATAACAGTACCGTGTCTTACCTTACCACCTTTAGTGTTAGTAGTTACTACATGGAAGAATGCTTCTTGAATATGTTTCCTACCTGCTTGTGGTGGAAGCATACGAAAAATTTCTTTAGTAGCTCTCGGAACAAAATACTTCGCTAAGATGTCTTCACGTGACCTTTTGTTATTTTTTGATTGAGATTGTTTTCTTTGATAGTCTGAAAACATAGACTTTAATTGTGACAGGTCTTGCTGTCCATTTTGATTTTCCATTTCATTTTTTTTTTACAGTTAAAATTATTTTCAATTATATGTTGCTACAAATGTAGCTTTCATTTAGTATAAATACAAGAGTTTTAAAAAAAAATACTGAAATAATAAATTAAACTTAAAATAATTTATTAGAAACTACTGTAAAGGATAGTGTTTGTTTATTTTCATAATAATTTCCATTTTTTAATCTAATTTGTAGATAATAATCCTGTGGAATTAACCAAGACGTATCAATATTAAACTCATAACCATTACTTGTTCTATTGACACTTGTAAATGGTATAACATCAATTTCATATTTATTACCAACAGTTGTAAATATCCTATATTCAATGTCTAAAGGTAAGAAATTATTTTGATTTGAATACAATTCTTTAATGGTTAATTTAACCTTTCTAATATTTCCAGCAGTAATATTCTCTTTTTCATTAATTCCCCAGAAATAAAAGAAGTAGTTATCAAAATCAATTTGATTTGATTGATCGAATGTATAATATTTTTCTTGTGATATTAAATAAAAATCACCAATGTGTTGGGTTGCTCTACCATTAACAGTTAAATTCCACTCATCTCTAAATATTACTGCATCAGGATATAAATTAGAATCAAAATTTAAAGTAATTTTATAAACACCTTTACTAACATTAACAATTGAATTACCAGTTAATGTTAATACCAGATTATCCTCATAATCATAAATATTCACATTATTAACAACAATATTTTGTTTAACCCCACCAACATTTACATAAAGATATAAATAATTATCTTTATCAAGAAAGAAATAATTTCTATCGTCACTAATCGTATCATCAACAATTGTTTCAATATATGGTTCATACCAAGTATTAGTATTTTTAGCATGGAATGCAACTGCTTGAATAAATTCGGTGATTAATGCTTCATATTCATCAGGAAACTTAATTCCAAGTCCATATGAAGTACCAGTATATACCGTTACACCTGTAAATCCAAGTCTTTGGTTCACATAGTCAGTAACGTCAATTTCAAGATTTTCATTACCCTTTTCAAATCTTTGTGTCCCAATGATTTCAGTAACACCACTTTGATACGACCCACCACTAATTGCCCAAGGTATATTAGTTTTTCTATCGAACCAATTGGATGCTTGATTAACGTTCTCAGGAAAAACAACATCGGTATAAATAAAATCATAACCACTACCCTCATCCCAATCTTCAGTAATATTAAATAAATCTAAATCAAAACTAGTTGCTCTTTCAATCGAATCTGAATATGATTTTTTTCCCAAATATTGTTCAGCATAACGAATTGTGTTAGTCATGTGCAATACATGTCTCATATCATCAGTTGGAACTATAATACCATTATTAATTTTATCAATTAAATTCTGTAGATTAATATCAAAAATAAACCTTGTTATTTGTTGACTTAAACCCCCATACGAAATTTCAGTCACAGGATTTTGTGAATTATTAGTCTCATTAGTATTAATTAATGTCGTATTTTTTTTAAAATAACTTCTAAATATTGTCATTAATCTCTTTTTATAATAAATACTCACAAACAAAAAAGACTACACGTGGTAGTCTTTTTATTATTATAAAAAATTTCATCTATTATTTTTTTATGTTATGTAACATTAAAATATGTACAGCTTCTTTTTTGGTCATTTTATCACTTCTGTTTTTTAAAACTGCTTTTGCCTCACTTAGTCTTTCTAAATATCTTATATCATTTGGTGCTATTTTAGATTCACCCTTATGCCCTTGTAATATCATATTACCTTTATTATCATCTTTATCTCTAAGAGTATAATTATTGTTTTCAGCATCACGATAACGGTCACCAACTTCACCATGATATTCACCATTATCTTCACCACCAACAACATCAACTTCATTAATTGAATCAGGATACAAAATATATGCATTAGCACTACCCTTATTTTCAGTGATTGACCAACCTAATGAGTTTACAAAATTTATTAATTCTTTAATATTAATACCCTCAATCTCATCCATATCAATTCCAACACCACCTTCAGGACCATACATACTTGAATCCATTACATAAATTCCAAATTGTTTGTTCAATTCAGTAACCATCATTTGTTTTTGTTTAAGTGTTGCATGACCTTGAGGAACAGTATCTTCCTCACCACCTACAATATCCACTTCATTAGTATAATCATTTACATTATGAGGTTTATACCCAAGCAATTCATCAGTCATTAATTCATCTTCTGGTGTAATATCATTTAATCCTTCATCAGAAAACTTCATCTTACTAAAATCTGGTTCGATTGCAGGTATTGGATGTCCGTTTCTGTCCGTTTCACCAGCCATACCATCTTGAATATATGCCCCACTTACATGTGGTGTATTATCACTTATTTCTTCAGCATCATTTGCTGCTCCAAATTGTGAACTGGTTTCTGGGTCATCTTTAACCGTATAATATTCTGAATCTTCGACTAAGTGATCCATCGCAATTTCCAAGGCAATTTTAGGATCATCAGTATGTTCCATCTCAACTTTTAACCCTAATGCAAGTTGTTCTTTATCAAAATCACTTGGTGATTTATCATCAGCTAATCCACCATCAAGTTCATTAACATTTTTTTCATGACCAAAATCATCTGGATAACCATCGTCATTTCCTTCATAATTCTCTATATCATCTTTCCAACTCAATGCTTCATCAGTACCTAATTCTTCAAGTCTTCTTAATAATATTGGTAATTCTGAATTATGAAAATTAAAAATTCTTCGACCACCTTCTGTACTAAACTCACTTTTTGTAAATCCTTCTAAATGAGAATCAATTCCCTGATTTACAATACTAACGAATAGTCTATCATCACCACCTCCAATTCGTGTTGTTATTGGAAAAAATTCATCAGTTCCACCATTAACATCAGTACCTTCATCCATTTCATCTTCAGGACTTCCCCAATATTCTTGAGGTATTTCAGATTCTTCACCTAATTTAACAACCGATTGTGGTTTTTTCTTTTTCTTAGGCATTTGATTTTTTGGTTTGAATTTCTTACCAATTTGATCTGGATAATCATTTTTTTCAGTTTCATCAACACTACCAGTTAGAGCTTTAATTTGATCATCTTCTTC
>Ga0114918_10002245_pt1 | contig 17345 bp, 18 predicted proteins | sample LantaG_FD_87015 | JGI IMG/M metagenome (GOLD analysis project Ga0114918, IMG submission 87015) | Deep subsurface microbial communities from Baltic Sea to uncover new lineages of life (NeLLi) - Landsort_02402 metaG | ecosystem: Environmental > Aquatic > Marine > Oceanic > Sediment | place... | reverse complement strand
CCAGCAGCAGCTTCTGTACCGTAAATATTAACCAAAAGCCTCGTGAAGGCTTTTTGGTCCATCTTTTGCTGCTTTTGTGTAAGGTAAGCGAGAAGCTGTTGTTGATCCTGAGCCAGCTCCTCAGCTCTGGCTTTGATTTGCGCTTCGGCCTTAGCCGTCACCTTGCCTTTGGCTTCTGCTTCTGCTACCAAAGACTCCTCAATGCCCGATGGTTGTGGTGCTATTAACCCCTGCAGTGTTGTTGCAGGCAGTGACATCTTTTTTCTGCCCGTCTCACGAGCTGCTAATACGGCTATCGTTTCAACCGCCTGCTCAGGAGTCCAGCCCATCGCCTTTATTGTCGGCATGCCCCTGCCTAAAGCAGATATAATATCAGCATCGGTCAGGCCAACCTGTTGAGCTCCAGCAGCTATCTGTCGCCGAAATCTACCCTGCTGCTCAGGTGTCACCATACTCCAGCCAGCCATTATCGATATAAGGTCGGCTGTCGCTTCCTTGCCGTGCCGTTCAGGCATAGCCGAGCATCTCTTTGAGACCGCGAGTGTAGTCTTCCTGGGCGAGCTGCCCGATATCCACAAGGCTTTTGAATTGCCGTGCATAGGCATTTACGACAGGCAGGCCCACCTCTGGTGTGACACCTACCTCTTGAAAAAGACGAGTAGTGGTCTTTGTGATGGTCTCTCTGCTTTTTTCGTCATAAGCACCAAGCGCTTCGTACAGGTCGTCATACGCCGCTCGCAACTGCTGCACTTCACGCACGGCCTCGTCAGCACGGCGCTTAATCTCATCAAAGAATTTAGCGATTTTACCTGCTGCCATAGCTACTGCAGTGACTACGGCAGCAAAACCAAGCGGGCCAGCAAGCTTACGCAGGACTGAACCGATCCCCTCAGAGCCGCGCTTCGCCTTGGCCCCCATCCCTTGAGCTGAGTCACCGACTTTTTCGGCAGAGCGGCCAACTGAGCGGAGCTGCTCTTTTGTGCGGGCAGTACCCGTAGTCTTTAGATGTATGTTTATGTCTTTGCTCATTTTTCTCGCTTACGCGGTCACCAATTCAGTCAGTCCCTGGCCCGCAGCATCTTTCGGGCCTATGTTCGGCATCGACAAAATACCAAGAGCAGATGCGTTTACGCCGACAGCACCATCACCGGCATGAGGAGCGTTCAGCCGCATATATCGCTTGTGTGTTTTCCGCAGGTCAATATCGATGGCGAACAGCTTGCCGTCCTCAGCTTCAGCAATGGCATCGGCCAGGGCGGCATCAGTAACGTCCGTATAACCGCCACCGGCCGTGTCGCATTCCTCAAGCTTCAGCGCGTTACCTTCCGCCGTTGAACCAAGGGCAATATCAAGATTGCCTATCTGCATTAGTACACGCAGATGGTTCCAGCCGGATGTATCGACGTAGTTGTTGTCTGCTAAATCACCATTGTCTTTGAGCTGCGGATACAGCATATTGACGAATTTCATATTTTGAATCTCAATCATTTTTTTTCTCCTTGTAATAAAACAACAATGCTGCCAGGCAGGTCCACCGAATCGGTCCGCCAGCCCGGCAGCGGAGGGCCATAAATTACGCTGCGGCGGTTACCATCCCGACAATCGGACCCGGGTCGGTCGTATCGCCGACACCGAAGGCGTTGATGTCGATTCGCTCAACACCGCGAACAGCAATTTGGTTCTGAGTAAATAGTACATGCGGGCTCTGCTCTATTGTTATCTGTTTGCGTTCGCCTAAATATGCTCCCATCCGCAAGTCACCAAGCAAAACGCATATCTGACTGTTCGCTTCTTCCCAGGGCATAGAATGCACGAATTCTATGGGATAGCCAAACAGGTACCTCTCTTTGCGGTCCGAGAGGATCTCAAACAAATTGGCAACGCCTGCAGTCTCCGCTAACGGATAAACAACGTTGTGATAGAACTTCTTATGCATGTACCATTTGGCTGTCTCATCACAATCGTCCGGTAAAGTTCCGATAACCTCACGGAAGTTACCCAGTGTTATCTCGCCGTATGCGTTGCCGGCTGCGACAACAAGCCCTTGGATATTTGCGATAACCGCATCCACGTTCAGAAGGGCCTGACAGATTCCGGTCATGCCAAAGTATGTCGATGTCCCGTCACCAACGAAACCGACCTCATCTTCCTTTTTTGTCATACTGCGAGTAATCGAAATGCCGATGATTTCGCCTATACCAACGATAGCATCCTCGTCAAGCTCGGAAGATAAAATCGCCAGGGCACACCATGCCTTCGGCACTAACTTCAACAGAGAGAAATCGATGTCGCTTGGGGTAATCTCCTTGCCTTCACCCGGGCAATATATGGTAAGGTCCGATTGAACTTTCGGAAAAGTCTGCTGACCGCTGCCCATAGGAACAATCGTTACATTTCTCCTGAACTTACCAAATACGCCAAGCTTCTGAATGATTATCGAGCTTAGCTCGTCCGGGACAAGAGCACCGCCGCCGGTCAGTGTCCCTTCACCCATTGCCTTGTTGTTGATAACGCGAAAAACAAGCTCGCCGAACTGTTTGGCATATTCTTCTGTGGGCCAAAACCGATTATAGGATTCGCCACTCTCCGTCCGTCCCGTCAAAAAAGCCTTCGTTTGTAAGCGTATGGACTTGGCTAACTGGTCCATCGCTTGTCTGAGCTCTGCCTGGGACGTTTCGAGCGTATTCATCCTCTCGCCTGCAGCTTTGAAGCCGTCGGCGACTTTTTCTTCAGTAAGCATTTAAACACCTCGTAAATAAAAGTTAATCAGGTCCCAGGGCAATAGGGCCGGCCCCTGGTAAGCCGGCCCTTTGCTCACAACTTGGAGGTAGTAATACACGCCCGCGCGAATGCACGCTCGCAGCAACCGCAGTAGCGGGATACCGGCAGTCACTATGTTTGATGTGTATTCTCATGTTCACCAAAAGACACGGAATCCGAAGCTATCGAGCTTCGACTAAAGCCACAAAATCATATTCTTTTTCTCCGAAGCTATCTTCTTCGGGGGGTTCAACACTTAGAATCATCTCTGCAAACTCCTGGCATTTCTCATCGAAGTCCGGCTCGTTGGCCAGTATCTTAGCCAGGATTTTATCGTCCTCGAGCTCTTGTTTTTTGGCTGCGACAAAATCACGTTTGCGTTGTTTTGCCTTAGTTAATGCTTCAGGGTTTGCCCCTACCGGAACGCAGCTTATCTCCAGCAGCTCTACCTTTGTGAGGACATAAACCGATTTACCTTCCCGCTCCTGATATTCCCACTCGAGCGGTATAAAACCAACGCTAAGCGCTCGCTGTTTCTTCTGTTTGTATAGCTGCCAGTATTCCTCGGAGAGCTCTGTGTCCTGGGCAAATTCAATGATGACCCACAGCCCCTTTTTGTCTATCCAGACCTTCACGGCACTGCCGATAACAGATGAATGACCGCCTTCGAGTCTGTGCTGATGTGATGTTAAAATTACAGGATTCTTGAGGTAAGTCGGAAGCTTCTCTTTGAATGCTGACGGCAGGATTATTTCTCCGTGACGGTCAAGGTCGTCCGTTGAGGCAAGGGCCGTAATCTGCCGTTTGCCCTCGTTTATTTCTTTGACAAAGAGGGCCGGAAACTCTTTGAGCTCCGGCCCTGCCTTATGCTGGGTTGGTCCCTCAACTAACTTTGCAAAATCGACTTCCGTGTCAGTCATTTTAATCCCTCGTGCGTCACGCACTTAGCTTTAGCTTGCCGTTGCTTTTTGCTTCCTTTGTGCACTGAACTATTTGCTCTGTTGACATTTCACATACTACCTCGTTAATCAGTTCGTCCATAGCCTGCTGCCTCATCTCGTCTTCGTATTCTCGTATGCTGTTTCGTATCCGGCTATGAAAGTCAATCACCGCTTTCACCTCGTCCTCTATAAATAAGTCACGGTTGTTTTTGAGCATCTGATATAATACTCCGAGATGCCTATAACACTCCTTCAGTTCTTTTAAGTGAAACTCCACTTGCTCTTGTAAAAACTCCTTCTCCAACAACTCAACTGTGTTTTCAGTTTCTGTGGTTTCCATAGTTACTCTCCTTCTGCGTGCGCAGAATAAAACCGGAGAAGGCCGGGGGCTCATGCGGCACAACAGTGGCCGTGACATCCTTGCGGAATGCCAAACCCCCGGCCTTCTCCGGCAATTGACCAATTGTAAACGATTTCTGTTCTGTTGTTTTCATGATAACAGGCAGGCTAATCCGAATCTTCCGCTTTGTCAAGTCTTTTTTTACTGAAATATTTTCACTTGCTAAGTGCATCATTTACTCTTTTTCTTCAGCTTGTTTTTGGGCAGCCGCAAACATCCCACCGCCCGCAAATCTTTTATGACCCTTTCCATGTAGACAAGGTAATCTACGGTCCGCGATTGTAAAAATTCCCTGCGTCCTCGGCTCATCTCACCAGCAAACAGCGGCTCTATCTGTTTCTCTATAATCTTGTCCTGCATCGTCACCATCTGCCTGGCCATTGCCGCCAGGTGGGCCAGAACATACGGCCTCAAACGCTCAACGTCTCGAACCTTCTTTTTCGCAGCCATGTTCCTATTTCCTTTGACGGTATGGTGTTGACGACAGCCCGATACGTACCAAGTCCCTTACTGTTTCACCACACGACTGACATCCGCGTTTATGGGCATGAGCAAGAATCCGCTTGTACAGGATGGGGCTAAAATCAATCGTTTTTCGTATGGGCGTATCTTTCTTTTTTGCCCTTGCTTTTGCCATATCGACCTCTATAATACTATCGGTTATCAGCCGAAATTCTGTTTAATAAAACGTCTTTATTGTGCACGCTTTTTGGGCGTAGGCAAGGGGAAAAAGTGAAAAAAATAAAAAAAATCTCACCCCGCCAATCAAAGCCCCGTCTTGGCGAAATCCCAGCACTTGATTGCTTTGAATTGCTGGGCCGGGGAGGGCAACCTTTTGAATGGCAGGGCTGGGGCCTGGTTATCCGATATCTGCGAGACTTTACTGATATGGACCAGAGTATTTTTGGCCGTCTGCTGCAGGGCTACACACGCGGCCAGATAGCCCGCTATGAAACCGAGCAAGCCGAGCCGCCTATTGATTTTTGGGTCAAGATGATGCGGACTTTCGGCCTGAATATCAGCTGGGCACTGACAGGCCAGGGTATCCCGCATATCACCGAATTTTGTAACTGTGAGGAGCGTAAGCGCTTCTACAAGTGGGCCGAATTGCTACGTGCCAAAGTGGAGTTTTTATGGGAACTGCAGGGCCAATAAAAATGTGAGAATTTTTAAGTTTTTTTTTCGCCCGTTAATATGGGTAAGATTGTGGATAACTTTTTGGTTTTCCGAGACTATTTCCTTGACTTTATTTTAATTGGGTTTTTGGGCAAAAAACTGAGCTTTTTTCACATATTGTCCGAGACCATAGCCGGTAAAAATGACCGATCGCCGGTAAAAATCGCCGCTTTAAAACGGATATCTTGACGATGTGATTTTCTCCTAACACCCCTTAGAGTGCCGCTTAAACACTTCTTAAACGTATGCCATTTAGCTGCGAATTAGTGCTATCTTCGTGCGAATATTTTATCCACATCGCGTTTTGTGCCATTTAGGACCGTCAAGAATTTTGACAATCCGTCACCCTAAAAATCCCAATTGACTGGGCTAAAACCCACGATTTCCCGCCGTAAGTCGGTTTTTCCCACGCATCGGTCCTTTATGCCATTTACAGTGAGAGTTGACATTCGCACTCAAAGTGGCGCACAGTTTCAGAAGATGGCGCACGGGATTTGGGTAAGATGGGTAAAATACCGGTTGTGAGCGCTGATTTGTAAAAAAAACTTAAAAATTTCACAAAAAAAACAAGATTTGAAAAATTTTTTATTTTTCTCAAATTTGATTTGTAAAACCGTTGTCACGTATTCTATCTCGCGGGATAAAAGTAGAAAGGCTCGCGATCGGACTGAACTTATAATAGCAAATTACCCACTACCAAAGCGGTGGTGATGATAGATTTGCTGGCGCGGCGCAAAATCTGTGCCAGTGTTACAATATAGTGTCGTACCCGGCTTGCCGGACGCGACCGGTTCTTTGGGAAACCCTCAAAAATCGGGTGCTTGTTTTTTACGCCCCCCCATTTTGTTCATATTTCGCTTAACTATCCATAATGTTATATCTTTTTTCGCGCTCCGCATTCCCAGTTTAGATATCCTTTTAAAACGGAACTATTAAAAATGTAACTTTCTCCTAACACCCCTTAGAGTGCCGCTTAAACACTTCTTAAATAGATGCCACTTTGCTGTGAATTAGTGCCATCTTTGTGCGAATATTTTATCCACATCCGGTTTTGTGCCATTTACACTCGTCAAGGATTTTAATAATTCACCGCTCTTTTAATCCCCCTACACATCCCCAAAACCCACTCTTTCCCGTCTAACTTCGGCTTTTCCCGCAATATTCCGCTTTATGCCATTTATAGTGAGAGTTTACACTCGCCGAAGTCCTTTAGGCCGAAGCAATCCGCCCCTGGCGGATTGCCACGCTCGGCTCTCCTATGGAGTCCTTATGGACTGCCTCGCTCGTAATGACATAAAATGGCCGAAATTCAGCATATTAACACGTGAACGGTTACGATTTTTTTTAGCCATCGCTGTTTGATTTAGGTGAAATTCCGGTTTGCTTGCTACAGTTTTGCCGCTCAGCGTCTGCGCGAAAAGCAATCAGTAAGATATAACGGTCTTAATTTTATATCCGCCAAGTTTTTCTCGGCCGGCCAATTCGACAAGCTCGATAAGAAACGTTATCCCAACGATTTGCCCGCCTATTTTTTCGATAAGTTCGCAGGCCGTCGCCATTGTCCCACCCGTCGCCAGCAAGTCGTCAACCATCAGGACCGTCGCACCTCTTTCTATGGCATCGCTATGCACTTCCAAAGTGTCGGTGCCGTATTCCAAATCGTAAGTGATGCTCTCTGTTTTGAAAGGCAGCTTATTCTTCTTTCTTATGGGTACAAACCCGGCTCCCAGTTTTCTTGCTGCCGCCGCACCGAAAATAAAACCTCTGGCCTCCACAGCAGCAACATAGTCGATGTCCCCTTCTACAAAACCAGCACACAAAGCGTCCACTGCTGCTGCAAACGCTTTCGGGTCGGCTAACAATGGCGTGATGTCACGAAATAAAATCCCCTTCTTCGGCCAGTCGGGTATGCTGCGAATGTATTCTTCCAGATTAATCCCTTCAGCTGCCATTTGCCTGCCCTTGTTAATGCCGACCAATAAAACTACTCCAATACACGCTTTGTTCGATTCCGGCTGATTAGTGTAAGGGAATAGTGGGTGAAAATGCAAGATTTATTGGCTTATTGTTCGGCGCTACTCTTCGTTCATATACTCATAGAGCTTGTTAAGTGCCTCACGCTGAATCTGGCGAATCCTTTCCCGCGTCAGGCCTAACTTCTTACCGATTTCTCTCAGTGTCATTGGCTTGCGTCCATCCAAACCGTAGTGTAACCTCAGAATATGGGCCTCTCTCGGCTCGATTTCGTCCAGCAAATACATGACTTTTGCCTTCTCTTCGCTGGCAACCAATGCGTCTTCGGGCCTACCAACGCTCTGGTCCTCCAGGATCGCCTCAAGCAGCTGGTCTTCATCAGTGTCGTCATAGCCATAAGCATCCTTCACAGAACTGAGAACCCTGACGATTTGATGTATAATTTTCGCCTTGCGCATTGGAAGCTTCATCACATCCGCCATCTCTTCGACATCCGGCACCCTCCCAAGCCTGTTCTCCAGTTCCGCCGCCGTACGGCGCCACTGATTTATCAACGCAACCATATACGTAGGGATATGTACCGGCTGAACATTCTCCAGAAGTGCACGTTTGATGCTTTGTTTTATCCACCACGCCGCATACGTGCTGAACCGGGTCCCCCGGTCCGGGTCAAAGTAATCGACAGCCCTTATAAGACCGAGATTGCCCTCCTCAATCAAGTCACCGAGACTCATTCCTCGGCTGCCATACTTCTTTGCAATATTAACAACCAGCCTGAGATTGCTCCGCACTAATTGCTCTCTGGCCCACGGATCATTTTCTTCGACAATCAGCTTGCCGAAAAAATGCTCCTGCTCCATCGTCAACAGCGGCGCCTCGTCGATTTCTTTGAGGTAGTCTTTTATGGTGACATCGAACGCTATAGCTAACTCCCGCCCGGCCAAAAAGTCTTTCGACTCCGGCCACAAGGGCAAAATTTGGTTTTGACCTTACCTTCTGTTATAGGATGATTGGCTCTTCACCTAACGACATCCGTCTTTGGTATCGGTCAAATATGCCCTCTAGTTTAGCCAAGCGGTTATGAGCGGCCGATAATAGGGTTTAGTTTCTTTATCCGCCATCCCCTATAACGTTCCGCTATTCATTATCGGTATCAGATTTGCTCTTTTCTTCTGCGCTGCTCTCGCTGCCGCTCTGCTCATCCTTTCGCTCATCAGCCTGTGTACTCTCCAAGGCTTGCTCACCCCTGGTTTGCTCGGATTCGTCCGTCTCTTTCGGTTCTTCAACCTCACCGCCTTCAGCCGCAACCGCCTCACTTGCCTGCTCACCCGGCTGGGCTGGTTCAGCGCTATCGTCCGCTGGTTCACCTGTCTGCTCTTTCTGCTCATCCTTTCGCTCATCAGCCTGTGTACTCTCCACGGCTTCCTCACCTTTGGCTTGCTCGGATTCGTCCGTCTCTTTCGGCTCTTTCGGCTCTTCAACCTCACCGCCTTCAGCCGCAACCGCCTCACTTGCCTGCTCACCCGGCTGGGCTGGTTCAGCGCTATCGTCCACTGGTTCAGCGCTATCGTCCGCTGGTTCAGCGCTATCGTCCGCTGGTTCACCTGTCTGCTCTTGCGGTTTTGCAGCCTCGCCAATATCACTATCAGAGATAACGGTCTGCCCACCTACCGAGGTTTGCTGCTGAGCGGTCTCGGCTGCTTGTTCTTCGGCAGCCCATTGAGCCCTTCGCAAACTCAAACCAATCTTGCGGGACTCAGTGTCAATTCTTAAAATCTTAACCTCAACTTCATCGCCCAAATTAACAATATCCTGAGGTTTATCAATCTTATGGTCGGCGAGTTCGGAAATGTGTAACAGCCCCTCTAAATCCGGCTCAAGCTCGACAAATGCGCCAAAATTGGTCAGTTTTGTGATGGTACCTTTAATAATTTGTCCCGGAATGTATTTTTCCGGTATAGCACGAGTCCAGGGGTCTTCGGTCATTTGCTTTATCCCCAGCGATACCCGCCGTTTCTCTTCATTGACCTCAAGAACGACACATTTTACATCCTGGCCTTTTTGCAGCATGTCGCTGGGATGATTAAATTTCTTTGTCCAGCTCAAATCAGAAATGTGTACCATACCATCAATTCCCGGCTCTATCTCCATAAATGCTCCGAAATTCGTCAAGCTACGCACCTTTGTGGTAACGATCGTACCAGCCGGATACTTCTTCGAGGCAACAGTCCAGGGATTGATTTCGGTTTGCTTTAATCCCAGTGAGATTTCCCTCTTTTGCTTGTTAACATTTAGTACAACGACCTCGATTTCGTCCCCGAGATTGAGCATCTCACTGGGATGTGCCAGTCGTCTTGTCCAGCTCATCTCGCTAATATGTACGAGCCCTTCAATTCCTTCTTCAAGCCGAACAAACACCCCATAGTTCATCAGATTTACAACGGTTCCCTTTACCCTCGCTCCGACCGGATAATGGTCCTCAACCTCTTCCCAGGGACTGGCGGTTTTCTGCTTCAAACCCAGGGAAATCTTCTCATCTTCTTTATCAACACCAATAACAACACACTCAATCTCCTGCTCGAGCTTAACTACTTCGGACGGATGTGATATCCTTCCCCAGCTGAGATCAGAAATATGCAGCAGCCCATCAACGCCGCCCAAATCCACAAAAACACCGAAGTCGGAGACGTTTTTCACAACACCCTTTCGCAATTGGCCGACCTCTATCTCCGCCATAATCTTTTCCTTGCTGCTCCGTCGTTCTTCTTCGATAAGTTTGCGTCTTGATACGACAATGTTCCGTCCTTCAACATCAATCTTTAGAATCCTGCATCCGACTTCTTTACCAATAAATCTGCTGATATCACCCGGTCTTCTAATATCAACCTGCGAAGCCGGTAAAAACACAGGCACGCCAATATCAACGAGCAACCCGCCTTTGATGCGCCTTATAACCCTGCCACTGACATCATCACCTTCTCTTTTTGTGTTAATAATCGTTTCCCAGCCTCTGATGCGGTCGGCTTTTCGCTTGCTCAACAGGATAAGTCCACCTCCAGAGTCCGTATCTTCAAGAAGAACTTCGATTTCATTGCCCTCCGTTATCTCTTCGGGACTGTCAAATTCACTCGCATCAACAACTCCTTCACTTTTCAAACCCACCTCGACGATAACATCATTGCCAATTTGCGATTGAATCGTACCTTTGAGGATAGTCCCCGGCAAATGGGAATCGACCTTTGCACACAGAACCTCCTCCAAGAATTCACCGTCCTTGTCAGTAAACATCTCGTTGACCTGCTGGTCAAGCTCCTCTTGTGACAAACCTAATTTGTTAACTATATTTCTATCTACCATAAACCCTAAATTCCCCTGTGGAGTCTGTTTTCTTGACCTGCCGGCGCCCCACATTTACGCCGGCAGGCCCTCATGCAACGCTGCACGAATGCCAAATCTTTCCGTTAACCATTTATAAAAACGCATTGGCCCACGCAGCCAATGCAAAATTTACATCTGCATCTCGTTACGTATTTGACGCACAAAACGCACTTCACTACCGCGGCACGGGCATAGTTGCGCCTTTATAATCCCCTCAACTGTTATCAAAAGCTTCCAAATTCCGCACAAATTCGGCAATTATCCATTCAGGCGTCGAGGCACCCGCCGTAACACCTGCTGTATTTTTACCGAAAAGCACATTTTTGTCAAGTTCCTTCCAATTTTGCAAGTGAAATGTTTGGCTGTTGTATTTTTTGCAAAGTTCCGCCAGTTTGCACGTATTGGCGCTTTCCAGCCCGCCGAGCACAAACATTATATCCACTTGCCGGCACAACTGCACCGCTGATTCCTGCCTTTTTATCGCTTCTCTGCACAAGGTATTTATTACTTTCAGCTCACCAAAGCTCTTCTCTGCTATAGCTCTGAGCGTTCTGCTAAAATGCTCAGGGCTTTGGGTTGTCTGACAAACAATCCCCAGCCTGCCATTTTCAGGCAGCTTATCCAAATCCGTCTCATCAGCAACCACAACAACGTCTCTGACGCAGCCCACAACCGCCTGCACCTCAGGATGATTTTTGTCCCCGATAACAACCACTTCATAACCACCTCTTTCGAGCTCCTTGGCTATTTGCTGTACTCTCTTAACCAGCACACAGGTGGCGTCAGCAATCTTGAGCCCCTTCGCTTTAATCTTTGCTATCTGCTCAGGCGCAGCTCCGTGGGAACGGACAAGAACCGTCCCTGACGGAATTTCTTCCACGCTATCAACGGTTTTTAGCCCAGCTTTTGCCAATCGCTCCACCACATCTTTGTTATGGATAATCGGCCCAAGACTGTAGACCTCTTTTTCTTCCGCCAGTATCTTTTCAGCCATACTGATGGCGTTCTCAACCCCCGGACAAAAACCACACTTTTGGGCAACTATTACCTTCATAAAATAGCTCACCGCTACGAAACTACGAACTTAAGACACCAGCAGTATTAGCCGCCAAACTTAATTAGAAAAAGTGCCACTCCCAGAATAACAGCCACCCAACCCCAGGCCACAATAAAGCCAACAGTATCGACCTTCCCTGGTTTGAGCAGCTCCAGGTCACGCCACTTGAACAGTTTATAATGCTCGAACTTGCGGGGATGCTCCAACGACTCCTGAACATTCTTTTGGTCCTCGCTGCGATTCTTGTTCACCGGCGTATGAACACGGGCGTAAAACGCATCGAGCTTCTCTTCCGGCATCCTTGGGCCGAGAATACTTCCGACAATCATCAGAATATAACTGATAGGCAAATATATTGCTATCAGGTACGCATGAGGGAATTCAGTGCCCCACAAAATCTTGATGAAGACGTAGACACCCATCGTTCCGACCACGCTCATCCACACGCCTGTGCTGTTGGCCCGCCGCCAAAGCATACCCAGCCAGAAAGATGCTCCCCAGAAGGCAGGCAGGTCCCATACCAGTTTCAGATTCGCGAAAATATTCGGAAATAGAAACGCAGCCACAACACCCCCAGCCACTACAAACACACCAACAACCCGCCCAACCTGAAGATAGTGCCTCTCATCCCGCCCCGGTTTGACGTGCTGATACAGATTCCGCGTAAAAACCGCCGACGCATCCACCATAAATGAATCGCACGAGGACATCACCGTCGCCATCATTGCGACAATCATCAAACCCACACACCCGACGGGCAGAAGGTCTTTAATAGCATAGCCAAACGCCTCATCCGGATTCTTGATGACGTCTGCGTAAAGAGCGATGCAAAGCACGCCGACAAACGTCCAGCCGACCGTGCAAAAACGCTTGATAAAGCAACCGTAGCAATACCCGAACCGACCCTCATATTCTGTCTTGCCCGAGCCTATGACCTCCATATGATGTGGCTGAGCCACAATGCCGGACAACGCCGCAAATGTTACCATCACCACATAAAAAGGTGTAAAACCGGCCGGCGACGTCAAGCTAAAGACACCCGCTTCAACTTTGTCGTGCAGCGCCTCAAAACCACCAACCGCCTGCAAACCGAACGGAATCAACATAAAAGAGAGCACAACTATCAGCAGTCCCTGGATAAAGTCGGTGATAACAACAGCCGCGAGTCCGCCTGCGGAGCCGTAAATGACCACCAAAAAAGCCATAAATATCACAATGGTGTCCGCGCTGAGCTGCCCGCCAGAAATGGCCGCCACCGTCCCCGATGTCGCTTTCAGCCCAAGACTTACATAAACCATAAAGAAAACCAGAGCAAAAATGGTATAGAATATGCTGACAGCCCGGCTGAATCGCATCTCATACATATCACCGATGGTAACGCACCGAAGCCTCCGGTACCACGGCGCAAAGAGCCAGTAAAATGGCGTAATAAAAAGGTACAGCCATTGCGTCCATATCCCCGAGAAACCGCCCTTGAAGGAATTCGACACTACCGCCACAGGCATCTCGCTACTCGTTCCCGTCCCAAAGGAGTGCATCATCAGCAGCGCTTTACCGAATCGCCAGTTGCCGATGAAGAAATCTGACGTGTCCTTCACCCGCCTTGCCATCCACACTCCAAGTGTGCAAATCCCGAACAGGTAAACCACCACAACCAGAAAGTCCAAAAGCTCAATACCCAGCAGCTTCATAAACGCACTTTCTCCCACTCGTTATCGATTTCATCTCAAAAGAACAATCGCCACTAACGACCAATCATCAGTCAGTTATCAATAGTCGTATGGCTTTTTGCCTTGCTCGGCTCGGCTTTTCGTTTGCATTTGCCGCAGCGTATCGGTTAAGACCTCTGCGAGTTCCCTGTCGCTCATACTCTTTACCTGCTCGACTGTTACGGCCTTGCCGTAGCAAACCACAATCTTACCACCTGTCGAGAACAGCTTCTGATGCCTCGGCCAGCACTCGAAGGCCCCATCAATCACTACCGGCACAACCGCCGCGTTACCTCGTCTGCACAAAAGACCGAAGCCGGGCTTAAATGGGGCAATTCTCCCATCGCGTGTACGCGTAGCTTCCGGAAAAAGACAAACCCCATTACCCTCTTTAAGTTTGCCGATGACCTTCTTCATCGCAGGCAAATCCGCTTTGCCTCGCCTGACCGGTATTGTATTCACCGAAGAAAGCAGCCAGCCAAAAAACCTGTTGGCAAAAAGCGAATCACGGGCAAGAAAATACAAATGCTTCTTCAAAGGTATTCCACAAAATATGGGGTCAAGATAAGTTTGGTGATTACTGACCAGTACAAAAGCCCCTTTATCAGGGATATTTTTCTTACCCTTAATATGCAGGCGAAAAAATACAATACAAAAAAATCTGCAAAGCCAGCACCCAAACCAGAACCATCCGGTTTTCAGTCTTTTTTTAAACATTTTTCTTTTACACGACACAAAAGCTCTTTCAGAACCTCTTCTTATACTCAAATCGGTCGTATCAACGACAGTAGCATCATCAGCCGGCCTCAATAAGCCTCTCACTCTGTCCTCGCCGCTTTCGGCTCTTCTTTTTTTAGATTTTGGGCCTTCGGAAAAGTAAAGGTAGGCTCTTCTTTGAACAGGGCATAACCAAAATCCAGCATTGTATCGTTGCCGGCTTTGTTTACCTCTAACGGTTTTATAAATAAGTTGGCTATCGTTGCCGTTATCTCACCCCAAATGCCATTAGGTTCTTTACTATGAGCAAGAGACGCTATTTTTATTCCCATCTTAGGTTTTTTTTTGCTTTTTTTGAACGTAAGGGTGTTAACCCTGGCAACCATCTCATTATATCTGTTTTCGTATTTGTATTCTCCATTTCTGGGTTTAACACTATAAAGACCAATAGTTACAGGGCTTTTTTGCCGCCTGCTGTTGAAATGTACATTTACCTCGGTAACGGTTTCCGTAGAGTCGACAATTTTGCCTTTGGCTTCAATTCTGCCGTAACCCTCACCTTCAAATTTAATATAATCAAGTGTATTTTTAAGGGGCTTTCCCGCTTTCAAATCTCTTGTGTTTCTTTTAATCATCTCCACTGCGTCAAATGTGTTCTTAAGAGACCCTTTGCCTTGCATTTGAAATTCACAAGAAACAGAAAAAGATTTTGAGTCTGATTTTCTTTTACACGAAATAAGTCCGCCCTGTTGCTGGTTATTGGGGCTGGTTTTACTGTCTACTAATGTAGGAGAGATCAGCGGAACAAAATACATAAAAGAGGCAGTAGGATTCTTTTTGGCCCACCCTTTACTGCAATCTAAGAAAACAGTCGGGCCGTTGGAATCCTCAGATTCATTATTGCCTTCTACCTGCCCTGATTCGGTCCCATTTGAGTCCTTATAAACGCAAGACTCGGCTCCTGCTGCAATGCCGGCCACAAAAAACACACATATAACTAAAGGTCTCTTTACCATATCTAATCCATTTGTAATAAGATACTTATGAGCTCGGCGAAACAGGCCGCGACAATTATCAATAATCAATAACAATACGGTTCTTTGCCTTGCTGAACTCGGCAATCATTTTGCATTTCGCGCAATTTATCGGTCAACTTTTCCGCCAGTTCCCTATCACTCATATTCTTTACATCCTCGGCCGCTATGGCTTTACCGTAACGGATTACAATCCTGCTTCCGGGCATAAATATCTTTTGATGCCTGGGCCAACATTCAAATGCCCCTTCGATAACTACGGGAACAACAGTGGCATTTCCTCGTCTGCACAGAAGACCAAAGCCGGGTTTGAATGCTGTAATTTTACCGTCTCGGCTCCGAGTAGCTTCTGGAAAAAGACAAACCCCATTACCCTCTTTAAGCTTGCTGATAACTTTCCTCATCGCAGCTAAATCCGCCTTGCCCCTCCTGACCGGTATTGTATTCACCGAAGAAATCAGCCGGCCGAAAAACCTATTGGCAAAAAGCGAATCACGGGCAAGAAAATACAAATGCCGCTTCAAATGCATTCCGCAAAACACCGGGTCAAGAAAACTTTGATGGTTACTGATTAACACAAAAGCCCCTTCGTCCGGAACATTTTCTCTGCCGTAAATACGCAAGCTAAAAAATACACTACAAAAAACTCGACAGCACCACACCGCAAGCCAATACCACATCATTTTCAGCTTTTTTTCGGGCATTTTTCTTTTACGAAAGCCAAAACTTTTTCCACAACCTCTTCTATACTCAAATCGGTGCTATCAACAACGATAGCGTTACCGGCCGGCTTCAAAGGCCCAACCGCCCTGCTTTCATCGCTTTTATCCCTTTCTTCAATGGCACGTTGTATTTGTTCAAGACGTTTATTTTCGCCCTTAGCCCGCAGTTCGTTCTGTCTTCTCCTTGCCCTCTCGACTGTCTCAGCAGTGAGGTAAAATTTTACATCAGCATCGGGAAACACCACCGTGCCCTGGTCCCTTCCTTCGGTAACGATTTTACCTTCACTGGCTGCAAATTGCCTCTGCATCGCCACCAGTTTCTTCCGCAGCTTCGCCGACGAGGCAATATGGCGCGCATTGGTAGTAACTTCCGACCCGCGAATCTGCTCAGTGACATCAACACCGTCGATGCAAACCGTCGTTTTGCCTTCTTTGACCGCAAATCGAAATTCGCTTGTTTCTAAAATACTCAGCAGTTCTTCTTCATTGTTCATATCGACACCCGCCTGCAATGCCGCTAACGTAACAGCCCGATACATCGCCCCTGTATCAAGGAAGCTCGCCCCGAGCCTCTCAGCCAGCAGCCGAGCCACGGTGCTCTTGCCGCTTGCCGCAGGACCGTCAATTGTAATAATCAAATTCGCCATCTCAGAAACTAACCCTTACTTCGTAAATTCCGACCCTGCCGTTCTATCAACCTTGACAACAATAATACTTGTGTCATCAATCTGTCTTGCAAGTCCCACAAACCGCCTTCTGTACATCAGAATATTTTTGACCATTTGCTCCGCCGAGTCGTCGGTAAACTTTTTTGCAGTCTCCAGCATCCTTTCTCTGCCCCAGAATTCACCATCAAAGTTCGCAGCGTCAAACAACCCGTCGGTATAGAACAGCAAACAATCGCCTTGCCTTAGCGCAACAGTCTCAATCTCATATTGTGTCTCCATCTCGACTCCAAGCACAAGCCCACCCTTGTCCAATTCCGTAATTTCTCCGTCTCTTATCAGCACCGTCGGCTCGTGCCCGCAATTGCAATAGGTTATTGCCATATCTCCTGCGTCAATGACCGCATAAAACAGCGTAATAAACTCGTCCTCGTCGCACTCCCTGCACGCCATTTTATTGAGCCTGCCGATCATCTCCTTTATGGCCTCACTGCTGCATTCGGTATCAGCATAAGCGCGCACAGCACCTCTAAAGCAACTCATCCTCAGCGCAGCGGGAATCCCCTTACCTGTCACATCGGAAATCACCACCGCAATGCGCTTGTCATCTATTTTAAGGAAGTCGTAAAAATCTCCGCCCACATCGAAGCACGGTATATAAACAGCCGCAATATCAAGTCCCCGTATCAACGGCGCTCTTTCGGGAATCATCCTTCGCTGGATGACTCCCGCCAGCCGCATCTGTTCGGTGACACGTGCGCCCTCAATCGCCCTTGCATAGAGCTTGGCGTTTGTTATCGCCACCGCACACT
>Ga0114918_10002243_pt1 | contig 17362 bp, 11 predicted proteins | sample LantaG_FD_87015 | JGI IMG/M metagenome (GOLD analysis project Ga0114918, IMG submission 87015) | Deep subsurface microbial communities from Baltic Sea to uncover new lineages of life (NeLLi) - Landsort_02402 metaG | ecosystem: Environmental > Aquatic > Marine > Oceanic > Sediment | place... | reverse complement strand
GAGCTTTTCCCGGAGCGTATATCGTTTGTTTGTCTGTTTCTTCTCGACCCCTTTTTGAAGGATGGTTATCTGTATTTGCTGCTGATAGACCTTATCGCGAAGAAAGATGATCTCCTTGTCTTTGTCGTCTGCATTCATTTTAGACAGCGAGACTAATGATAACTATGCGACACCCTGCGAAGGTGTGCAAAAAGGTGAACAATGGGCGATACAGGACTTGAACCTGTGACTTCCTGCGTGTAAAGCAGGCGCTCTAGCCAACTGAGCTAATCGCCCCGAATTCGGCAATAAAAGTACCGATTTTTACTCCTTGCGTCAAGATTGTTTTTAATTTATATTTTTCGATTGTGATTGTTTTTAGATGAATTTTATTATCCTAAGCAGGGACGTTTACTGAAAAGTGAGGTGTTCTTATGACGGTACTTGATGCTATTCGTAGAAGATATTCCTGCCGGGCGTATCAGGATAAGAGCATTGAGCAGGACAAGCTCGACTGCATTTTAGAAGCGGCCCGGCTGGCGCCATCGGCGAAAAATACGCAGGACTGGCGTTTTGTGGTCGTTATGGACAGGGATACCAAAAGCAGGGTCGCAGGGACGACAAACCGGCCTGAGGTGTTCGAGAAGGCCGGCGCGATTATCGCCGCATGCAGCAACAGCGATTATGTCATGCGATGCGGCCAGGCTATCGCTCCGATCGATGTTGCAATTGCGCTCGAACATATCTCCTTGCAGGCAGCGGACTTAGGATTGGGTACATGCTGGATTGGCTCGTTCGACGCGGACAAAGTCCGGCAAATACTGGTAATTCCGGACGATATAATTATCGTAGAGCTGATGGCCCTCGGCTATCCGGCCGGCAGCAAGCCCGAGCCGAAGCGCGAGCCGATAGAAAAAATCGTTTGCTACGATACGTGGAAGTTCTGAGCTTTTTGTCGAAAACCGCATAAAAATAAGTTGAATTTCAGAATTGTTCTTGTAAAATCTTATATTAAAATGTGGTCTCGGGGACGTGGTGTAACGGGAGCACACCGCGGTCGCATCGCGGGAATGAGGGTTCGATTCCCTTCGTCTCCATTCGTCTCGAATGGCACATATATCGAACAAACCGATATCTCTGAGTTTTAATCGGGGAACACTGTTACTCGCCGGTGTTGGGCGTGAGAAATTGCCTGAGATTTTTGGCCCATCTGTATGGGCTTGGGATAATCGTGTCGGAGCCCTGCGATGCGACGCAATTCACTACGCTGTGATTCGCGCAGCTTTGGCTGAGCAGTTTGGTCCATTATTATCCGACGAAGTGCCGAATCCATGCGGTGTTTATTGGCCTAAGGTCAAACTGCCAAAGCTGAGATCAAATCAGATTGAAGCTCTTGAAGCATGGTCCAAAGCTGGTTGTCGCGGACAGATAATTATGCCGACGGGAACAGGTAAAACTGAGGTAGCCCTTGCAGCGATGGCCCGGAAGAAAATTGCGTCATTGGTCGTCGCACCCGTTCGCGATTTGATGTACCAGTGGCACCGGCGGATTCTGGCAGCCTTTGATTATGATGCCGGCATTGTCGGTGACGGCCTGTCCAACATAAAACCGATCACAGTGACAACGTATGACAGTGCATATATTCACATGACCCGGATGGGCGCCGATTTCGGGCTGCTGATCTTCGATGAGGAGCACCACTTGCCCGGGAAATGCCGTCGAGAGGCTGCTATCCTGAGCGATGCTCCGATGCGGCTTGGACTGACGGCTACTGCCGAGCGGTCGGACGGTCTGCACAAAGACCTCGACTGGCTCATTGGCCCCGTAGCCTACCACATGCCATTCAAAGAAGCAGAGGGATCGACGTTGGCGCATTTTGACGTCGTGCGCATTCCGGTGACCTTGAACCAGCGCGAGCAAACCACGTATGACCGGTGCAGCCGGGCGATTCGGCATTTTATCTTGTCCCGGCGAAAAGAACAGCCAAGCTACACGTGGCAGGATTTGTGCAAGGAATCAGGTAGTGATCCTCAGGCGCGTCATTCCCAAAAAGCTTACTATCTAAAAAATTCTATAGAGTCTCGTGCTGCTGAAAAGCTGCGGGTGCTGGAAGATATATTCCGGCTGCACAAGGGTCAGCAAATTCTTGTTTTTACAGGATCAAATGCGATGGCAATAGAGGTTTCCAGGCGATTCCTGGTGCCGACAATTCTCTCGCATACACGAAAGCGTGAGCGATTGGCTGTCCTGGAGAATTTTGCCAACGGAGCATTTCCAGTCCTCGTTGCTAACAGAGTCCTTGATGAAGGCATAGATGTGCCGGAAGCGAAAGTCGCGGTGGTGATTGGCGGACAAGGCTCAGCACGTCAGGCCAAGCAGCGGCTGGGCAGGATTCTCAGAAGAACCGGCAGTGCCAGAGCGACTCTGTACGAAGTAGTCTGCGAAAATACGAAGGAAGTTCAACGCTCCCGAGAGAGGCGAAGAAGCGATGCTTACGAGCGACCAGTCTATCGTAGAGTTTAAGGCGGGTCGGGCGATTGTCGATCGGCTGACTCAAAGTACGCACAGGCATTATGTGAATTATGCCGAGAGCATGCTTGCGATATATCGCGATGGTCAAGGTCGGCAGCGACGCCAATTGCATCGAGAAATAGAATCGTTGTTTGCTGATGAGCCTGACTGCCCCGTTCGGCGAATTCAGGCGTTCTGCAAGCTGCTGGACGACAGAAGCATTTTCCGTACTGACCCGGACGGCAAGGCGGCAAAGCTACGACTGGACGTGTTTTCCAGGGTTGCTCGCTTCCATCCGCTTGTCGAAAAACCGGATCAGCTTTTCGAGCACGACGAAGCAAAAATAAAAGCACGGCTTGCGGATGAGCTTGGCTTGCCATGGAGCGAGATCGAGCAAGGTCTTTATGCAGATGTCATGTCTTTCCAACAGTTGGAACAGTTTGAGGGATATCCGAATGCATCAGCTTTGCTGTCGCGCTACAATGTCGCTCAGCTTCAGGCCTGCTTATATCGGGCTGAAAGCATGACTGTTGTGGCAACAGATGACCATAAAACGATCCTTCGTTATGCCAAGTTAGCTAAGCTATTGCACGGCATAGTCCGTTTAGGTCCTTCAAAGTATCGTATCACTTTTTCAGGGCCGGCCTCAGTATTGCGCCAGACACGGCGATACGGCGTTAATTTCGCAAGATTCTTGCCCGCCCTGCTGGCCTGCAAAGGCTGGCAGATGACGGCATTCTTAAAGACTCCGTGGAATACGTCAGCCAAGTTGGATATCTCGGACAGCGACAGCTTTACCAGCCATTTACCGCCACCGGATGAATTCGACTCCAGTCTGGAAGAATCGCTTGCCAAGAAATTCGGGACGGAGCGTGACGGCTGGCAGTTGATTCGCGAAGGCGAGATACTCCATAATCACCAGAAGACTTTCGTACCGGATTTTACCTTTCGTCACGAAGATGGCACGCAAATCCTTCTTGAAATTGTCGGTTTTTGGACACCGGAATATCTGGCACATCGTCGAGAAACCTTAAAACAATTTCGACGTCGCGCGATTTTAATTGCAGTACCGGAGAAGTCTCTGCGAAAGGGTGCACACATCGGGAAAAATGTGCTTGTTTACAAAACGACGCTGAAACTCACATCTCTGATGGAAGCCCTTGAGAGAATCCGAACCGAAAAAAGCTCACGGTGATCTGACGTTCAGTTGTTCAACGTGTTCGATTTTCGTGTCATATCCCCTTAATCAGAGGATGCTATTGTGAGCACTGATTCCAGAATTTATCGCTTTACGGCCTACCACATATAGTGCTATATTGGCCTTGTTGCTGTTGAGGATAGAGCGGCACTGGGAAGTGACCTGAGCGCAATGGCAAAGCCTAACAGCATGAATGGTATTTTTTATGATGGAAAATATTCAAAAAGCTTTGGCCAGGTACTGGGGGTACAATGAATTTTTGCCCTTACAGAAAAAATCGATGGAATGTGTCTGTTCGCAGCGGGATTCGATTGTCGTTCTGCCGACCGGGGGCGGAAAATCGCTTTGCTACCAGGCCCCGGCAGTCGTCCTGCCCGGCCTGACGGTTGTAGTTTCACCGCTTATCTCCCTGATGAAGGACCAGGTCGATGCCCTGATCGAATGCGGCGTTTCCGCAGCGCGGATTGACAGCTCTCTTGCGGCTCACGAGCAGCAGGCAGTTTTTGAATCGCTCCATAACAAACGACTTAAGCTTCTTTACCTTTCGCCGGAACGGCTCATCTCAAACGGCTTTGTCGAAGTGCTTAAAAAGACGGGGCTGTCTTTTATCGCCATCGACGAAGCCCATTGCGTCAGCATGTGGGGCCACGATTTTCGACCCGAGTATCGCCAACTGGGTTTGCTAAAGCAGGTTTTTCCTAATGTCACCATCGGCGCTTATACCGCGACGGCTACCGAGCATGTGCGTGGCGATATCGCCGAGCAACTGCATCTCGAAAATCCCGAAATGCTGATCGGCTCGTTCGACAGGCCCAATCTTGTTTACAAAATCCGCCGGCGAACCAACAGGGCCAATCAGGTCCGTGCCGTGCTCGACCGGCATAAAGGCGAATCCGGCATCGTTTACTGTATTCGGCGCAGAGACGTCGACGAATTGTCCTCATTGTTAAGGGCCAAGGGCTACAATGTTCTGCCCTATCACGCAGGCATGGCGGATGAGGACCGCAAGAAAAACCAGGATTTGTTCATAAACGAAAAGACCGATACCATTATAGCTACGGTTGCGTTCGGGATGGGCATCGACAAATCGAACGTGCGTTATGTAATTCATACCGGCATGCCAAAGTCACTCGAACACTACCAGCAGGAAACCGGCAGGGCGGGTCGTGACGGCCTGGAGGCCGAATGCTGCCTGTTCTACTCGGGAGGTGACTACGGAATCTGGAAAAGCCTGCTGAGCGAAATGGACCCGGAAGCTCATAAAATCGCCATGGTCAAACTCAATAAAATGTACAATTTCTGCACCGGCGGCCTTTGCCGACATAAAGCAATTCTAAGCTATTTCGGCCAGGCCCTTGAGAAAGATAATTGTGCCGCATGCGATATGTGCCTCGGCGAACTGGACTTTATAGACGATGCACTTCTAACCGCGCAGAAAATCCTATCGTGCATCGTTCGCCTTGGGCAGGGCTTCGGCGGCGGTTACACGGCCGCTGTGCTGACCGGTTCCAACGAAAAGCGCATTTTGGAAAATCGCCATGATGCCTTAAGCACCTACGGCCTGTTGAGTGACAATTCACAACGCACAGTACACGACTGGATCGAACAACTCGAAGGACAGGCCTGTATCGAGAAGGTCGGTGAATACAACGTGCTGAATGTTACGGAAAAGGGATGGCGGGTTCTCAAAGGAAACGAAACGCCACGGCTGCTCAAGCCCGCCGAGAAGCCAGCCAAAGTCTCTAAAGTCGTCGAAGATTCGTGGGAAGGTGTAGATAAAGGTCTGTTCGAGGCTTTGCGGAAGCTGCGGACGAGCATCGCACGAAAAAAAGGCGTCCCGGCGTATGTCGTCTTTGGCGACGCCGCACTGAGGGACATGGCCAGGCGAAGGCCTTCTAATCCTGTGAAGCTTCTCGAAGTCAAAGGAATCGGAGAGAACAAAAGCCGGCAGTACGGCAAGGTCGTTCTTGCCGAAATGAAGGATTACTGCCAGGCAAACTCGTTGGAAATGGATGTTGGAGTAACTTTAGAGACAACTTCTTTCGAACCACCAACAGATGAGCCCAAAAAACGCTCGAAGCTGAGTAAGGCAAGACAGCTTGCCTTTGGCATGTTTGAACATAAGCTTTCCATTGAGGAAGTAGCAAAATCTGTTGAACGAGCAGAATCAACCACAACCCAATTCCTGGTTGAGTATATCAAGCTAGAGAAGATCAACAACCCGTATCCCTGGGTAGATGAGCAAACGTTTGGCCTTATCGTGGATGCTGCAAAAGAGGTTGGCGATGACCGGATGAAATCCATATTTGATTTTCTAAACGGCAAAGCAAATTATACTCAGATACGAATCGGCCTTGCCTGTCTTCGTAACAGTGGTTAAAATCCTTTTCTTTCAGGTAGTTGTAAATCACAAAGATACTAGAGTATGGTAGGTTTTGTAATAAGGATTTGATATATGGCCAAACGAAAAGCCAAAAGAAAATTATCAAAGGGTCGTAAAATCAGAAAGATTTCACATCTGCGAAAGCCCGAAGATATGCCTCTGGAACAATGGCAGATTGCTCTGCGAAAACAGTTTGGGCAGTTGCAAAATTTTCGTCTCAAAAATATTGGGGACGAGCCAATTTTCTCTGAATTTATCGTCAAGAATGCCCAAACCGGCGGGCAGTATAGCGTCGCAATTCGCGGGCAGAGGATCGGGGACAATTACTGCTCGTGTCCGGATTTCGCAGTCAATACTCTCGGTACTTGTAAACATATCGAATATACGCTCGCAAAATTACAGGGAAAACGAGGGGGCAAAAAAGCGATGGCGGATGGCTTCCACCCCCCCTACTCTGAAATCTATTTACGATACGGCGCCAAACGGGAAGTGCTTTTCAAACCCGGCACTGAATGTCCACAATCTCTGCTGGAACTTGCTTTACGTTACGTTGATAACTATGGGATTCTAAAACCACAATCATACCAGGAATTTGATACGTTTATAAGGAAAGCCGATGCATTCGAGCATGACTTGCGCTGCTACGAAGACACGATAAAGTTTATTGCCCAGGTCAGAGATCAAATTAACCTGAAGAAACGAATTGATAAAGCCTTCCCAAGTGACATCAGCAGTACGGCATTCAGGAAGCTGTTGAAAGTTTCGTTATACCCTTATCAGCGCAAGGGGGCTTTGTTTGCTGCAAAAGCGGGACGGAGCCTGATTGCCGACGATATGGGGCTCGGTAAAACGATTGAGGCAATTGCAGCGGTTGAGATATTAGCCCGAACAGTCGGCCTTGAGCGTGTACTAATTGTCTCACCAACTTCACTTAAATATCAATGGAAACAGGAAATTGAAAAATTCTGCAACCGTTCAGTTAAAATCATAGAAGGTTCCATTGCGAAACGTGCTGAGCTATACGCATCTGATTCATTTTATAAGGTCACCAATTATGATGTTATCCACCGTGACCTTGAGCTTATCCATAACTGGGAGCCGGAAATGGTTGTTCTCGATGAGGCTCAGCGAATAAAGAACTGGAAGACCCGAAGGGCCCGAAGCGTAAAGAAACTCGATTCCAGGTATGCTATTGTGCTTACCGGAACGCCATTGGAAAACCGGCTGGAAGAGCTGTACTCTATAGTTGAATTTGTTGACCGTTTCCACCTGGGCCCTCTGTTCCGCTTTCTCGCCGAACATCAGCATGTGGACAACGTAGGCAAGGTGATAGGATATCATAACCTCTCGAAAATCGCAAAATCATTGGAGCCAATCCTCGTTCGACGAACCAAGAAGGAAGTCTTGAAGGAGCTGCCGGAACGTCTGGAAAAGAACTATTTTGTTCCTATGACAGACGAGCAAATGAAATATCACGAGGAGAATCGTGAGACTGTCGCGCGCATAGTTGCCAAGTGGCGACGGCTCGGATTCTTATCTGAGACCGATCAGAGAATTCTAATGATCGCTCTGCAGAATATGCGTATGAGCTGCAACAGCACGTATCTTCTCGACAAGAAGACTGACCACGGTGTCAAGGCTGGCGAATTGATTTCAGTGCTTGAAGAAATCTTTGAACAACGTGATACAAAAGTAGTGGTATTCAGCCAGTGGCTGGGGACACATGAATTACTTCAAAGCCGCCTTGAATCATCCATGCGTAGTTATGTACTATTTCACGGCAGAGTTGCCCCCAGGAAAAGAAATGACCTGGTAAAGCAATTCAAGGATGATCCTGATTGTCGAGTTTTTCTCTCAACCGATGCTGGTGGAGTCGGACTGAATCTGCAGAACGCTTCTGCCGTGGTTAATATGGATTTGCCCTGGAATCCAGCAGTGCTCGAACAGCGTATTGGACGGATCCATCGCCTTGGTCAGCACCGGCCGGTGCGGGTAGTAAACTTCGTTTCTCAGGGAACAATCGAGCACGGAATGCTTTCGCTTTTGTCGTTTAAGCAATCCCTGTTTTCGGGCGTTCTCGACAAAGGAAAAGATGAAGTCTTCCTCGGCGGAACAAGACTGAAACGATTCATGGACTCCATTGACAAGGCTACCGGTGCTATTCCCGAACCGATGCCCCAGCAGGCTAAAGCCGGAGGAGATGGAGATAGCGTAGAAGATGAGGTCTCAATCACAGCGGAAAAGCGGAAAACTGCAGAGTCGGAACCTGAGCAGGCATGGAACGATATGATCTCGGCAGGCTTAACATTCTTTGACAAGCTTGGCCAGACACTGCTTAAGGGGGAAGGCCAGGCAAGCAAGCCAAGCACAAAAACGTTTTCCGGATTAGAAATTGAAACTGATAAAGCCACGGGGCTGCGCCATCTGAAAGTAGCGATACCAAAAAAGGAAACGATTCAGGGCATAGTCAATCTGCTTAATGAATTCTCAAAGAAACTATAAAACGCTGTTAAGAATGTTAGACTGCCCTTTCAATGTCAATACCTACCTTAATCACATTTATCGTTTATTTCATCATCCTGCTGGGTATCGGCTTTTGTTTTTATCGAAGGTCGTCCAGCATCGAAGATTACCTGCTGGGAGGCAGGGGTATGGGCTCGTGGGTCACGGCACTCTCGGCCCAGGCCAGTGACATGAGCGGCTGGCTGCTGATGGGCCTGCCCGGAGCGATTTACCTGGCGGGTACGGGAAAAGTTTGGATTGCTATCGGCCTATTTATCGGCACGGTTTTGAACTGGCTGCTGGTCTCGGCCAGGCTTCGGGTCTATACGCAAAAAACCAGCGCGATTACACTGCCGTGCTTTTTCGAGGCCCGCTTCAAAGATCCAACCGGCCTGCTGAGAATCGTTTCGGCGATAATCATTCTGATATTCTTCGCCATATACGCATCCTCGGGACTCGTAGCGACAGGTTTGTTGTTCGAGTCGACATTCGGCGTCCAATATCACGTTGCCGTAGTCATCGGGGGATTTATTATCATCGCTTATACATTTTTAGGCGGTTTCATGGCGGTCTGCTGGACGGACCTGCTGCAGGGCGCGTTAATGGTCCTGGCGATTGTGGTAGTGCCGGTCCTGACATACCATCGTGCCGGCGGAATTGATGCGATTAGCAAAGCAATGGAACTCAAGAACATTTCGCCTGGTTTGCTGCCGGAGGCCCGGACGCTGCCGATGGCTCTTTGTATGATTGTCTCCAGCATGGCGTGGGGCCTGGGGTACTTCGGCCAGCCGCACATCCTTGTACGTTTCATGAGTATCAAATCGGTAAACAAGCTCGGGAAATCGATGTCCATTGCGATCATCTGGGTCCTGCTGTCACTAAGCGGGGCAGTCTTCGTCGGCTTCATCGGAATTGCGATGTATGATAATCTGAGCGGCGGGCAGGAGGAGAAGGTTTTTATCTACATGATACGCGATTTGTTCAATCCTTGGTTCGGTGGAATCCTGCTGGCGGCGATTTTCTCGGCGATTATGTCAACGATAGATTCTCAACTGCTGGTCTCATCCTCGGCGCTATCCGAAGATTTTTATTGCAAGGCGATAAAGAAACAGGCATCGCAAAAGGAGATTGTTTTAGTCGGAAGAGTATGTGTTATTATTATCTCGGTGATCGCGTTGATTATGGCAATGGACCGTGACAACACGATTCTTGGGATCGTCTCTTATGCGTGGGGCGGCTTCGGAGCGGCGTTCGGGCCGTTGGTCCTTTTTGCCCTGTTCTCTCGCAAAACAAGCTGGCAGTCGGCCCTGGCGGGAATGGTCGCCGGAACGGTCGTACTGGTCCTGTGGAAGCAGATCGGCCTAAGTGATAAAATGTATGAAATCGTCCCCGGCTTTGCCGCAAATTGCCTGACAATTCTCCTGTTTAACCTCCTCATCGGCCAAAAAGACGAAAACGTCTTGCAGGAATTCGACGAAGTCGTAGACGAAATAAAAAAGTAGAAAATATGGAACGACCGGCCCTGCGATTGTAAAGATCTTCATAAGCCGATAAAGCTTATATGATCAGGTGGTACGTAGCCACCGATAATCGCGGGTTATCACCTGGCGGCGACAGAGCCGCATACAATTGAAAGGAGCCGGCCATTATGGAAAATACTATAACATATGTAGCAATGGACACACACAAAAAACAGCATAAAATCGCACTGCATTACCCCTGCCAGGAGGATGGGCAAATATTTGCCCATGCTGATTAAAAAATGAACCGCTTATACCGAACGAACCAGTTTTGATGTGTCTTAGTCGGAAGATTTTAATTGGAATTTCTTGTTTTTTGAAAAATTCAATGGTACAGCTATGTTTGATATTAGGAGATCGACAGGACGGGAAGTCTTAATTTTGTGGCTCTGAATAATTTATTTGTACGACCACACCATCAAATCGTAAGGGATGACTATGTTAGAAAGACCAAACATTACGCGACGTGAATTTATGCTGCACGGCCTGGCCGCAGTGTTAGTAGTTGCAGCCGGTTCTGCGGCGGCCCCGCTTGCAGGCGATTCGGAAAACGACGGCCGGATTCAGCCCCATATGGCAGTTTACGCCAAAGATTTTCTGAACAGCATCGGTGCATGTTCCAGTATTACCGGGCGGGGAGAGACTTTAGCCGGAACGATCAATGCTCTCAAGTACACCGGCATCCACTTTATCCGGTGCGGACTTGAAGATCGCATTTCGTTGAAAGACATGATCGAGCTGCATAATCAAACAGGTGCCAAAATCGCTTACGGTCTTCTAAGCGGCGGCACGGATGTTGCCAGGCTCCTCAATGAGGCCAGACAGTTAGCTTCGGCCGGCGCCCTGCTTGCCTTGGAAGGCAACAATGAGCCGAACAACTGGGGTATCACTTATCAGGGAGAAGCGGGAGGCAGGAATCTTTCGTGGCTGCCCGTTGCGAGGCTACAGAGGGATTTGTACAAGGCTGTCAAAAGCGACTCTGTTCTGAGGGACTATCCCGTCTGGAGCATCAGCGAGAGTGGAGCGCAGACGGACAACGTCGGTTTGCAGTTCCTGACCATCCCAAAGGGCGCTGGTTGCCTGATGCCGGATGGAACCAGGTATTCAGATTTTGCGAATTGCCACAACTACATTACTCATCCAAGCTGGCCGGGCCTCCATGATAATCAGACGTGGTTTAGTGCCAGTCCCGGTTCGGATTGCCCTGTGGACGGATTGTATGGGAATCACGGCTCAACCTGGCGGAATCATTTCGCCGGTTATTCTGAAACCCGGCTTTTGACGCTGCCCAGAGTTACCACCGAGACATGCTATCCTGTTGGTGGGGACGTAACTGAGGAAATACAAGCTCGCTTGTTTATGAATTTGTATTTATCGCAGTTCAAGCGGGGATGGAGTCATACCGCCATCTATCTTCTGAGGACGCGTTCTAACGAAACCGCGCATGAACGCTATGCCATATATAAAATCGACTATACCCCGAAGCAGGCTGCTCATTACCTGCACAACCTCACAACTATTCTCGAAGATAATGTATCCGCTTCTTCTCACGGACAAGTCAATTATTCCATTCCCGGCCGATCGGCAACAGTTCATGACTTACTCCTCCAAAAGAGCGACGGCAAGTTCGAGTTGGTTGTGTGGAGTGAACGGTTTACAGGCGGCTCGGACAACGTCACAATATATCTGGACGCGACGTATGCCACGATCAAGGTTTATGATCCGACGATTGGTACGTCACCGACGAAGACCCTGACCGATGTCAGCCGCGTCGCGTTGACGTTGAGCGATCATCCCGTTATCATTGAGATCATGCCGCAGTAGGGTGCAGCTTACGGGCGTGATTGGCTGTGCCAATGCCGGGACAATAGCGAATCTCCTGTTTTTGAGGCTATTTCTCGCCGTGGGAGAGTGAATAGAAAAGTAGTGCGATTCATCGCTCTTAAATAGCATTGACAACGTTTGTCTACGCTATGAGCCTTGAGAAGATAGGCCCGATAAATTGTGTTTGACTATGATTATTCGCTGTGCGCATTATACCATACACAATACGATCTATCATCCAGTTGGGAGTCACGCAGATTATTCCGGAATTTAATCGCCGTTTTGTATGGCCGTTCGTATAATATTAAACGAATAGATTGCAGAATACAAAATACAGGAGACTTTGTTATTGATTATTTCTCAGTGGCTTTTGTACTCTCTGTGGCCCAAACAACAGTGTTAATCAGTAATACAATCTTTTAAAACGTTGTTTTTTATGCTCTATTTTTGTTTTGATCGATCGTAACCTTCTTATATGTAGTATCTTACGAAGCTTTTCTGTTAGACGAACTATTTGGTTGCGGCCAAGGGCGAAGCCCGAGGCTGCGCCAAGTAAATCTGTGTCTAAAAGGGACCGATTTGACAAAACAAAGCCAAACGAAGCCAATTTTTCAGCGAGGGTAGTACATGGTCGTGAGAGAAAAATCGAAATTAGTAATTATAATCGTGATTCTGCTTAATATTCAAGCTTTGGCTGGTGACTGGCCCCAATGGCGAGGCTGCAATCGAGACGGCGTCTGGCGGGAAAAAGGTGTCGTAGAAACATTCGAAGATGGGCAATTGCCAGTTCTCTGGCGAACTGAAATCGCGAATGGGTACAGTGGGCCGACTGCCGCCAATGGGCGGATTTATGTTACCGATCGGTTAACCTCTCCTAAAGAGGTCGAACGCGTCCATTGCTTTGACGCCGGGACCGGCGAAGAAATCTGGTCTTATGCCTACGAATGTAAATACCAGAAGGTCGGCTATCCCGATGGCCCGCGTGCGGCGGTCACAATTGACGACGGCCGGGCTTATTCGCTCGGAACGACAGGAAACTTGTTCTGCTTCGATGCAGTAAAAGGAAGCGTCCTCTGGAGCAAAAATCTCAAGCTCGAGTATGAAATTAGAGTGCCTATCTGGGGAATTTCCGCGGCACCGCTGGTGGAAGATAACCTTGTGATCATTCACGCTGGCGGCAAAGACAATGCCTGCCTGATTGCGTTTGACAAAGTCAGCGGTCAGGAACGGTGGCGTACTCTAAACGACCCGGCTTCGTACTCGGCGCCGATCATCATCGAGCAGGCCGGCAAACGAGTGCTGGTCTGCTGGACCGGGGCGAGTATCTCCGGCCTTGCCCCTTCGACAGGAAAGGTTTACTGGCAGCATCCATTTAAGCCCTTCCGGATGGTTATAAACATTGCGACTCCAGTTTTCGAGGACGGCTATCTCTTCTTCAGCAGTTTTTATGACGGTTCGATTTTGCTCAAGGCCGCCCCCGACAAGCTTGCTATCGAAAAAGTGTGGCAGCGCAAAGGCGCCAGCGAAACAAATACCGACAGCCTTCATTGCTGCATATCGACACCCATTATTCAAGGCGATTACATTTACGGTGTGGACAGTCACGGCGAGCTTCGCTGCCTGGAACTGCAGACCGGAGATCGCGTCTGGGAGAGCCTCGACGCTGTGCCGAAAGCCCGCTGGGCAAACATTCACATGGTCCGGCACGAAGATAAGATATGGATGTTCAACGAACGTGGGGAGCTGATTATCTGCAAACTCTCGCCGGAAGGATTCCACGAAATCAGCCGGGCCAAAATTATCGAGCCCACCAAGGGACAGCTCGGCCAGCGAGATGGGGTCTGCTGGGCACATCCTGCTTTTGCATACAAACACGTTTACATCCGGAATGACCGGGAACTGCTTTGTATAGACCTTTCAATTGAAGAATAGGAGACTATTTGAAAACAAAATCTGTTACCGGCGCACCGGAATATCAACCTTGAGTACACAAGCCTAAGGAGTCCAGAACGGGTCGCCGGCCGGGATGAACTTGATCGGCACATCGTTCACAAATGACTTGAGCCATTCGGTGCAGTGCTTCATGCCGGCTTCTTCGGAAATGCTGTGGCCAAGAAGAATCAAGGCCTTGTTCCGGCCCATATCTTTGGCATCGCGGACATATTCGACCGTCTCCCACTCTCGTGTCTCGCCGGCAACCAGCACCTCGATGTCACGGCCCTGTAGCATCTTCATCTGCATAATCGAGCCAGATGCGCCGGCAGCATAACCGAACTTCGTGAATTGCATCCCGGGATCGCCGATGACCCGGATGACTGAACGGGCGAATTTGCCTTTCAGGCCGTTAACGAACTGCTGTAGTGACATCGGTTTCGGCAATTCGAAGTGGAGGTTCTCGTTTTGTTTTTGAAAGCTTTTCCATTCGAACAGATCGACCATCCCGGCAACAATGCCGTCCGGTTCGGTCCGATGAATATGGTCGTGAAAACGCCAGATAGTCAGGTTGTTGTCTTTGATGAATTTTCGCTTGGCCTCAATGATCGGGTCCGGATCGAGCTGGCTCGTGTCATCCTGGCCGTGATAGAACGTCGGCTCGTGCGTGATAATGAAATTGCATCCCTGCTGGGCCGCCTGCTTGAGGACATCGTATGTGGCCATGAATGTCACCGCCACTGCGGTCACCGGTGTATCCGGGTCACCAGCCTTGAACGTATCGACGGTTCTCTGTTGCCAGGGACAGGTTACGTGCTGTTTGATCTCATCCACGATCTGTTGGGCCGTAAGAACATTCACGTTGTTTTTGACCTCCGCTTTCATCGAAGCGTTAACGGCATTGAGGCAAAACAGTACAACGCCGGTCGCCAGCGATGCCAAAATGACTGTACGAACGGCGCTTTGGATTATTTTAGTTTTCATAGTTATATCCTGATATGAGTTTATGTACCATATAGACCTAAAGCGTTTTGAGAAAATTCTTACCCGGTGTGGAGATCGAATCTCCTCCCTTTTGACCCTGCGGCCGATGGGTCAGGCCGAGTGACCGCAGAACTTTCAGTCTTTTGTCGACGGTTTCACGCGGCACGTTAAGTTCCGTTTCCAAATCGCTCAGCTTCCTGGCGAACCTGGCCGAGTTCAAGTGCTTAAGAATCCTAACGTCAATCTCCTGCAATCTCGGCAGCCGTTTTTCCCCGCCGCACGATTCCAGCAGGCATACCAGATCGACGACGGCGTTGTTTGTCGGCTCGAAACCTGTGCCGCCGAGTTCGTAGTACCTCGGATAGAATTTCGACAGATCGCGGGTGGCCAGCTCCGCATCGATCTGGCCGGTGAGAGCCTCGCGGACAAATGTGGGGCAGAGTCTTATCTGCTGAGCCAGCTCGGTGAGTGTTTGGGCCTGCTGTTCCGGTTTTGGATTGAACAGCCAGCATTCCAGATCGAATTCGAGAGCACGGCTCGGATTTGCCTTTATTGCCTGACGGGCATTCTCGGAATAGCGTTTTGTGTGCTTGCCGGCCTGGATTATTGCGGCCTGGATATCGTCGTATGGATATTTCCCCTGCAGTCGTCGCTGCTCCGAATCGGGTACGGAATAAGTACAGGTTTCAGGGTTGTAACGAATCGGGCCTTTTCCGGCTTTGGACTGCGTCGATTTAACTTGTTTGCTTGTCATAGCCATTTTATACTTCAATCAGGATACTTAACTTGCATGGGAATCTATCAGATACGATGTCCGTTAGCAAGGAATACTTCCGCTGCCCCGACTTACTAAAGGCAGAAAGAACACAATTAACACAGTTGTTCAGGCCAATTCAAGACAATGCTGATAAATATGCTTTGTACAAAATACAGGATTTTGCTTGACGAGGAGGTGGCTAATCTGATATAAAAAAAGTAGCGAATTTTGTGGATTTTCGTATTTTCGCAAGGAGGCGGCATCAAGTAAAAATTGTCCGAGGTAATCATATTAGAGGGTGTAGCAAAGATTTGAACTATTATCCGTCATTTCTATTTTCTTGTTTAGGAGGATTATTATGAGCAGGCATTCTATTTCTTTCATTTTACTCGTTTTAATGTCCGTCTTTTTATTAACAAGCACAACCAGTGCAATTGATCTAAGCGATCCCGATCTTGTTGCCTATTGGTCGTTTAATGAGGGATCCGGTACGGTTGCCGCCGATCTTTCGGAGAACAGCTATGACGGCACGCTTAATGGCGGTGTGAGCTGGACGGATGGCATCTATCAAAATGCTTTGCAATTCAATGGGAACGGTGCATTCGTGAGTACCGGTCAGAGTATTCTCAATGACCTGGAAGGTTTTACATTGGCCGGCTGGGTCAGCTCCAGCAACGTAGATGTTTATTCCAGCTTGTTCGGCCAGAATGACTTGGTTGAGTTCGGATTTATCGGCGGTAGTGAGGTCGGGACTTGGATGCTGGGCAATAACTGGGTGCTTGTTTCCGCGAGTTATCCTTTTGACTATCCCTCCTGGCACCATTTGGCTTTAACAGGTGATGCAGCAGGAGTCGTAATCTACATTGACGGCCAGGTGGCGGCAAGCGATCCGGGGACCGTAACGAGCGGCAGCTCCGGATTCACATTCAACATCGGTGCCGATGTCTTCAACGCGACCGGAGATCCGTTTCTGGGAGAGATTGATGATGTCTTTGTATTTGGCCGTGCATTAACACAGGATGAGATTCAGACTCTGATGCAGGGTTCCGGAGGATATCCCTTAGCCATGAGCCCTGACCCGGCCGACGGCGGCATGCATGCGGATACCTGGGTAACGCTTTCCTGGCGGTCGGGAGATTTTGCGGTCTCGCACGATGTGTATCTGGGCGATAATTTCGACGATGTGAATAATGGCACCGGCGATACGTTCCGCATGAACCAGACCGCTGAGTATTTTGTCGCCGGCTTCCCGGGATTTCCCTTTCCGGAGGGTCTGGTTCCCGGTGCAACTTACTACTGGCGAATCGACGAGGTAAACGATGCCGACCCGAACAGTCCATGGAAGGGATCTGTCTGGAGCTTCTGGATTCCCTCGAAGAAGGCTTATAATGCCAGTCCCGAGGATGCGACAATGTTTGTCGATATTAATGTAAAGCTTAGCTGGATGGCGGGTTTCGGTTCGAAACTGCACTTCGTGTACTTTGGCGACGATTTTGACACTGTCAACGATGCTACCGGCGGTAGCCCACAGGGGCTCGTAGGTTACAGTCCGGGTCCTCTTGAATTCGACAAGACCTACTACTGGAGGGTCGATGAATCAGACGGCATTAATACATATAAAGGCGATGTCCTGAGCTTTACGACCACAATTCCGGGTTTGGGCGAGGTCGTGATGGAGCGATGGGAGAATATCCCCGGAGATGATGTGCCTTCACTCACTAACTCCTCGAATTACCCGAATAACCCTGATGTGACCGAGCTCTTGACGCAAT
>Ga0114918_10002242_pt1 | contig 17363 bp, 4 predicted proteins | sample LantaG_FD_87015 | JGI IMG/M metagenome (GOLD analysis project Ga0114918, IMG submission 87015) | Deep subsurface microbial communities from Baltic Sea to uncover new lineages of life (NeLLi) - Landsort_02402 metaG | ecosystem: Environmental > Aquatic > Marine > Oceanic > Sediment | place: Baltic... | reverse complement strand
GGGGTGAGCTGTTCGACGTCGCATTTCGAGGCGAAACCAAAAAAAGAAAGAACGCATCCTTTCCCTCTCGTTCTCACCTTGACCTGCACCGAGCACGCGACCGTGGGCACGGGCCGCGCCGGGGCGCTTCCCTGGACGAGTGCCTGGACGAGCGAAGTCTTGCCGCAGCCTGCAGTGACGAGAGTGAGAGAGAGAGAGAGGGAAGAGGGGAGACTGATGGATTGAGTGCCACCCATCGATTGCAACATCGAGCGACAGGAAAAGACAACGACGTAAGGCCTCCCTCACCGGCGTCCCCGACCACCAGGATGCGCACGCTCTCGATGGCGTCCGCGTCCGAGGCGCTGGGCACGGACGACCCGGCGCCCGTGAGGGACGACCACATTGACTTGGAGTGCGAAAAGAGGGGGAAAGGCGCGAGAGGGAGAGAGAACTGCTTTTTCAGTTTCTGAATCTCGCTCCTCGACCTCCGCCTCCCTCCGGCTCTGAGGCCCACACAAAACGTTTTCCTCTCTCGACGACGGACGGACGATCGACCGACGCCTACAGCTCAGACATGCTCTCCCTGCGAGGCGCTCCAGCCCCACTTGCAGCATGCAGGCGCGCGATTGTGAGCTCGAGAAGAGCCTCCGTCTCTGTCTCTGCGAAAAAAGGATTCGGCTCGTCGACGAGCGGCAGCAAGACGAAAACTAAGACTTCGAATCCGCTCGAAGGCGGCCGCGGAGCTCTGCGCCAAAACCTCGCCGACAAGCAAAACGTGGTCCTCTCCAAAAAGTCGTCGCCGGCCAACGTCGCGGGCCCCTTCGACGAGGCTTCGAGCCCCTGGATCGACGTCGGGGTCTCCACGGGGGCATTTGACGCCAAGGGCAAGAACACCGTCGCCAAGGTCCTGCCGTCCAAGGAGGTCGTGGTCCTCTACCGCGCCCCCAACGCCGGCGGCGGCTCCTACTTCTGCTCCGACGCCAACTCGACCGCGTTCAAGTACCCGATGATCGACGCCAAGGTGGAGTTCGACAAGGAATCGGGGGATGTCACGGCCGAGGTTCCCTTCGACGGCACGGTCTACGTGCTGAACTCGAAGCCAAAGCCCGGGGCGGTCAAAGTCTGGTGCCCGCAGGACACCGTCGGGCGGCGCGTGCTGGGCGCGATGAAGAGCAAGGAGGACCCCATCCCTTTGAAGATGTACCCCGTGAGGGTGGTGGAGGGAGGCAGGATCGAGGTGAAGTTTTTCGGGTGAGAATGTAAGCAAAAACCCTGCTGGACTTGCAAATTTTGAACTTTTTGATTTTTCTTTTCCTTTTTTGTGATTTTTTCTTCAGACCGCGACCCCAAACCGCCCGTCCGCCTGTGCCCTCGCCGCGGCGGCCGAGGCCCTCTCGATGCTGCTCTCCCCCTTGCCCGTGCCCTTGCCGCCGTCGTCGGTCTTCTTCCCCTTCGTCCCGGCGTAGTCATCACATCCCAGGTCCCGCAGCGCCGCGGCCCCGACGTCGCCGCACGCCTCCGGGTAGCGGTCCCTCGCCGCGCGCAGAAGCGGCTCGACGCCGCCCTGCCCCGGGCTCAGCACCGCGGGCCTGAGCTCGAGGGAGCGGGAGACGACGTTGCGGATGGCGGCGCAGGCCTGCCTCTGGGCCCACTGGTGCGGGTTCCGCGTGAAAGGAGCGGGTGCGGCAGTGGCGGCGGCGGAGGAGGAGGAAGGATCGCTGTCGTCGGAGGAAGAGGAGGCAGGAGCGGCGTTTTCGCCATCGTCGTCGTCGTCGTCGTCGTCGTCGTCGGTCTGCTCCTCCTTCGAAGAAGACGAAGAGCCCGAAAGAACCCCCGCCCCCGACCGCAGCACGTCCGCCGCGGCCCTGACGCACCCTGACTCCACCGCGGCGGCGCAGGCGTCCGGGTTGCGCAGGGTCAGGGCCACGAGCAGGCCCAGAGCCTGCTCCGCGACGGAGTGCCTGCCCGGGTGCGCCGCGACGGCGCGGGCGACGAGGTTGAGCCCGCCCCCGTCGACGATGGGGGCCTTCAGGGCGTCGGAGCCGGCGAGCTGGCGGAGCAGGGAGCAGCAGGAGCGCGCGAGCCTGGCGTGGTGGAGAGGCCGGGCGGGAGACGAGGACCCGCTCGCCTCTCCTGCCCCCGCGGGAGGCAGCAGCGCCCGCAGCACCGCCGCTGCGCCGCCGGCGTCGGCGAACTCGCGGCAGAGCTCGTCGTTGACCACGGAGCGGCGAGCTGCCATCGCGGCTGCCGCGGCCGTGTCCATCCAGGACTCGGACGGGGAACCTTCCCTCTCTCCCTCTACCTCCCTCTCGGCTTCCGCGATCGCCCTTCGGAAGGCGACGAGGCACGCCGCGGGGACGCCCTCGCTCCCCAGCGTCCTCCCGTTCTGGAAGGCCCTCGACGCGGCGGGCCTGGGGTCGTCCGCCGTGGCCAGGGAGCAGAGAGCGGCCGACAGGGAGCGGATAGCTGCGGGGGAGACGACTGAGGAAGACCGAGAAGGGGAGGAAGAAGAGGAAGAAGAGCGCTCGCCTCCTCCTCGGAGCAAGGCCGCGGCGGCGGCGGCGCCAAAGCCGCAGTCGACGAGGGCGCACTTGTTCCCTTCGTGCGCCGTCGCCGCCGCCGCCGCCCCCGCGGCGAGCGCCGCGACGAGGTCGGGCTCGTCGCCGTTGCGTTCGCTCTCGCTGTCGTTTTCTCCTCCCCCGCTGCTGCTGTTGGCGGCGGCCAGGAGGTCGCAGAGCTTGGCCGGGACCCCCGCGGCGCCCGCGGCGTCCCTCCCCGCGTCGGAGGCGCATAGGCGGGCGAGGCAGCGGAGGAGCGCCTCGAGGTCGCGCTTGTTGCCTCTCCGCAGCTCGGGGCTCCTCTCGAATAGGGTCAGGGCCTTGGAGACGGAGGAGACCGCACCCGCGGCGTTTGCGATCTTGAGGGCCTTGGAGCTCGCGTTGTCGCCGTCGGCGCCGCCGTTGTCGATCGGAGTCCCGGCGTCCTCGTTGTCACTCTTCGTCGCCTTCTCGCCCTCCAGCGCCGCGGAGAGGTCCCTCGCGGCCTTGGCGGCTCCTGCGACGTCCGGTGAAGGCGACGACAGAAGCGCTTGCGCGAGGGCCAGGGAGGCGATGGAGGCCGGGTGCCTGGGCGCGAGTTTGGGTTTTCGTTTCAGGGGGGGGGAGAGGGGGGGGCGAATGATGAGGGAAGAAGAAAAGAAAAAGCATCGACCGTCGCCCTCTCGTCGTTGCAACATCCACCTCTTTTCCCCTCTCTTTACTTGTCCATCCTCACCTAGCCACCTCCTCTTCCCCCGCGGTGACGATGTTTGAGATGTCCTTACCCTGTTTGAGAGTTTCGTGTGCCGCAGTTGCGCGCGCGAATCGTGAGAAAAAAAGGACGAGAGAGGAAAAGCAGCATCGTCCGTCGTCGTTGACGTTTTTGATCGACAACGACGCCCATCGAAACTGACTTTTTTGCTTCTCACCTGCAGCTTGAGCTCCTCGAGCGCCGTGACCACGGCCTCGGTCCGGTGCATGTCAAAGTCCTCGATGTTGGTCGAGACAGCCTCGTCAAAGTCGGCCTGCAAGGCCAGGGGCTTTGGTGGGGGCATGGTTTTTATTTGAGAAATTCAAGTTCAGGAAGATGAACGAGCTCTCGAGGGAGGGAGGGAGAGAGCGAAGAGAAAATGACAACGAAAAGTGAGAGAGAGAGAGAGACTGCTCGTCTTCCTCTTTTTCGCTTCTTCGTCTCTCTCTTTCACTTGTTTCTTCCTTGTCTCCCGCGTTTGAGGGGGGCCTTTCTTTCCCCCGCGTTTGAGGATAAAAACCTATCGGTTCTCATGATGCCTCCTTCGCCAAGGACAGCGGCGGAGGAGCTCCATTCTGCTCCTGCTGCTGCCGCTGCTGTCGGGGTCGCCGCAGACCAGCCTGCCGAAAAAGTCGCTGCTGCTGCGGCCGTGGCGGCCGACGGCGGCGGCGACTACAGCAGCAGCAACGCCGCTTCCGCGTCCGCGTCCGCGTCCGCTTCCGCTTCCTCCTCGTCCCCTCGCCTCGAGTGGCTCGCTCGCCGCGCGGCGAGCCTGCTCCTGGGCCCCGAGGTCGCGGCGTCCAAGCTCCTCGCGGCGAGCCAGGGCAAGTCGAGCCCGACCTCCTCGGCCTCCTCCTCCTCAGCGTCGGCGGCGGAGCTCTTCTTCTTCGGCCCCGGCGGCGGCGAAAACAACTCCGCGGCCGCGGCCTCTGCGCTCTCGTTCCTCGACACGCCCTCGTGCCCGAGCCTCGCGCTCTACTTCGAGGAACGGTACATGCTCCTGAGAGTCGCCTCGGACCTGGGTTCCGTGCCGGCCTCTGCGAGAGCGGCCCTCTTCCTCCGCTCGCCGCCGGGGGCGTCGCTGAGAGCGGGGGGCGGCGAAGGAAGCGACGGCGGTGACACTCGCTCGCCTTTCGCTGCCTCTTCTTCCTCTTCCTCTTCCTCTTCTTCTCTGCTCGCCTCCGCCCTTTCCTCCAAGCTCGTCGCCGCGGTCCTCCCTCCGGCCTCCTCGGCGGGCGGAGGCGCCGCCGGAAGGTTCGCAGTCGCGGCGGCGATCGCGCGGGCCGTCCTGGCTGCCCGCCCCTCCTCCTCCTCTGCTCAGACGCCGAAGCAGCAGCAGCAGCAGCAGCAGCAGCCCGGCGAGGCAGCAGCCGGGTCTTCTTCCTCCTCCTCCTCTCCTCCGTCTCCTTCGGAAGCAGCATCCGACGCAGCGGCCGAGCTGGCCGCTTCGGCCTCTGCCGCTGCCGCCGCTGCCCGAGGGGAGACTGTGCTCGCCATGCCGCCGCGCTCGGTCGTCGCACTGGCTGCCGCCTCGGCCGCCGCCGCCGCCGCCGCTGGAGGCGCTCCCCCCGCCCTTCCCCCCGCCGCCTCTCCCTCTCCTGCTCCCGCCACTTCTCTCGCGGCCACCCTCCAGGCCAGCCGCGAGGGAGCGGCAGCCCTGCGCAGGCTCGAGGCCGCCGTCGACCGCTGGACGACCGCCGCGAGGGCCGCGATCCGCAGGGAGCCCCCGACGCTCGCGGAGCTGACCGCCGCGGCTGCGTCGCGGGGCAGCAGCAGCCGGGGCGCAGCGCCCGGCGACGACGGCGGCGGCGCCGACAGCGAGCGCGCCCGCCCCTGGACGGTCCTCCACGAGGAGGCCGCCCACTGGCGGCGCCTGGCCCTCGACGGCAGCAGGCTGCAGCGCCAGCTCTGCTCGAGCGGCTCCGAGGTCGCCGCCGTCGGCGCCGCGCTGCTGGCCTCGGGCTCGCCCTCCGCGGGCGCGCTCTCGAGGCTCTCCGACGAGGTCTCCGCCGCTGCGGCGACCGCCGCGGACGCGGCGAAATTTTCTTCCGCCCTGCTCCCGGCCGTCGAGGCGCTGGTGCTGGGTTTGGAGGTGGAAGAGGAGGCGGCGGCGGCGGAGGAGGCGGCGGCGGGGGAGGAAGAGGAGGAGGAGGGGGGAGGCGCCGAAAACATCGCCTCTTCTCTTCCCCGCTCGCCCTCTGACGCCGCGGCGGAGGTCGCCGCCTCCTCGCTGCCCCTGTGGCGCTGCCTCGAAGTCACCTGGTCCCGCTCCAGCTACTACGGGGCCTCTCCCAGAAGGATGGAGCGCCTGCTGCGTGCCGCCTCCTCCGTCGTCGTCGGCGTCGTCGGCGCCGCGATCCCGGGGGAGGAGCTGCTGGCCTCGTGGCCCGTGACCGCCGCTTCGAGCTCTCCGTCTGCTTCCTCGTCCTCGTCGTCGGCCGACGAGGCGCTCGCCCTCTCCGCGGCGGTCTCCGCCGCCTCGGCCGCCGCCGCCTCGGCCAGGGCCGTCGTCGCCGCGCTGGGCGCGTTCAAGGCGCCCTTCTTCCGGGCCCGGGCCGCCGCGGGCTCGGGCGACGTCGCGTCCTACCCTCGGGGCTGGCCGCTGAACGCCGAGGCCGTTTTCGGAGACGGAGGGGAAGAGAGCAGGAGGAGGAGAGAGAGGAGCAGGAGGGAGAGCAATGAGGAAGAAGGAGGGCTCGACGGCCGCTTCTCCGACGAGGATGGGGGAGGGGGAGACGACGACGACAGCTCCCCTTTCGTCTCGCTCGACGCCGCCGCGCGCCGCGCCGCCGCCGTCGCCGACGCCTTCGGGGCCGCGGCGGCCTATTGCCGCGCCTCCCGCGCCGACCTGGGCACGGCGATGACCCCGGCGGCTCGCAGGGTCGCGTTCGACTTCGACTCCGTCTCGAGCGCCGGGGTGAAGGAGGCGATGACGGCGGCGACGGCGACGGCGACGGCGACAGGGGCGGAAGAGGGCGCCAAGGATGACGGCGGCGATTCCTCTTCTTCTTCTTCGCCGGTCGACCCCCTCGACGCCTCCGACGCGCGCTTCGATGACGCCGTCCTCGGCCTTTTGGCCTCGGTGCTCCCGGAGCTCGACAGCAGGCTGGGGTCGCTGGTGCGCTCGGCGCTCGACGCAGAGGGCATCGGAGGAGGTGGGGGCGGGGGCGGAGGAGGTGGGATCGCAGGAGGCAGCGGCAGCGGCAGCGGCAGCAGCACCGCCAAAGAAGCTTCCCCTTCTCCGTGCTGCCTCGAGCGCGCCCTCCGCAACGGCGAGGCCCTCGCCGCCGCGGAGGGACTGCTCGAGGAGAGGCCCGCCGCGGCAGCTGCACTGCGGGCCGCGTCGCCGGCGCTGTGGAGGGCGCTCGAGTTCGACGCCGAGGCCGCCCTGGCCGAGCTGCGGGCCGGCAGGGGCGCGGCGGAGGCCGCCGCGGCGTGGAGCGTCGGCAGCGGCGTCGGCGTCGGCGGCGGCGTCGGCGGAAAAGCTTCGTCGCCTCCTGTGCCCCCTCCGTTCCTGCCCCGCGGGGCGCCTCCCGCCGCCGGGGCCATCGCCTGGGCCCGAGGGCTCGCAGAGAGGATCAACTCGCGCGCCTCGAGGCTCCGCGCTCTTTTGGCTCGAACCGGAGGAGGAGGAGCAGCAGCAGCAGCAGCAGGAGGCGTCTGCCCGGGCGCCGCGGCCGCGGCGGCCTCGGCCGAAGCCGCCGTCGCCGCCGTGGCGGGCGCGCTCGCAGAGTTCGAGTCCGCGATCCTGAGAGGGTGGTTTTCCTCCGCCGGGGAGGCCGCGAGGCTGGGGCTGGCCGCTCCGGTCCTAAGGCTCCTGCCCGAGGAGGAGGAGAGCGAGAGAGGCGGAGGGGGAGAGGAAAAGGGGCGAGGGAAGCGGTTCCCTCGCGCCGCGGCCAACGTCGGCCGCCGCCTCGACGTGCTGCTGCGGGAGACGCACGCGATGCTTTCGCTGCCGTCTTCTCCTCCGATCGAGAGCCTCCCGCAGCAGGTCCTGGCGGCGTACGCGCGCGCGTCGGACGTCAGGGCTGCCGAGCTCGCTATCGACGCCGCGACGGAGGCCGCGGCGGCGCTCTCGGCGCGGGTCTATGGCGGCGAAGAAGAGGAGGGGCCGGGGGGAAACGCCGTCAACGAAGACGCCGCCGACGGCGAAAAAACCACCGCCGCCTCGACGATCCCCGCCTCCGCGCTCGCGCTCTTCGAGCCCAGGCTCGCGGCCGTGCGCTCCGCCATCTCCAGGGGGCTCGACGGCGGCGTCACCTGGGCCGACTCCGGGGCCGCGGCGGAGTACGCGGCGAGCCTCGCGTCGGCCGTCGAGCGGGCCTCGTCGGCGGCGGCAGCCGTGGCCGAGGCGCTCGAGGCGCCGCGGAGGCTGCGGAGGACCTGGGGGCGCCCTCTGCGAGGGGCCGTCGCTCCGCCCCCGCTGTTCGCTCGCAAGGACGCGCGCGCCCTGACACTGCCCGAGCTCGACGCCGCCGTCGAGACGGGCCTGGCGGCGAGGAGGGCCGCGACGGCGGCGGCTTCTGCCGAGGCCCTGGCCGCCGTCGCGCGCGCCAGGGAGCAGCTCGAGCCCGAGGAAGTGGCGCCGGGGTCTCCCTCCTCCTCCTCCTCCTCTTCCTCTTCCTCGTCTCCGTCTCACGCCCGCTGGCTCGAGTTCGAAAAGACCGTCAGGGAGGAGGTGGCGAGGGCCGCAGAGGAGGTGGCCGTCTGCGGGGCGCTGGCGGTGGCCGCGGCGCTCGAAGGGAGCAGCGACGTCGCTGCTGCTGCGGAGGTCGTCGGCGGCGACGGCGACGACGCCGCCGCTTCTTCTTCGTCTTCTGCTGCTGCTGCTGCCGCCCCGACTCTCCTGGAGATCGAGCTCGACATCGGGAGTGACGGCTCGCCCGTCTTCGTCCCCTCGATCGACGGGAGCGGTTCCTCCTCCTCCCCGGCTCCCGCTTCTTCTTCTTCTTCTTCTTCTTCTTCTTCTTCTTCTTCTTCTTCTTCTTCTTCTTCTTCTTCTTCTTCTTCTTCTTCTTCCTCTTCCTCGCACCAGTCTCGTCGCCAAAGCGGCAGTGGCGCCTTGCCCGCCGCTCGCCGCTCATCGGTCGCCGCGGGCGCAGCCCACGTCGTCTCCCCCCCCGTCGCAGCGCACGCCAGCGTCTCCGCCGCCGTCGACGGCTGGCTCTCCGCCCTCGCCTCGGACGCGGAGCTGTATCGCGCGGAGGCGGCAGAGACGGGAGAGGAGGGGAGGGAGAACGAAGGAGGAGGAGGAGGAGGAGGAGGAGGAGACTTCGCCGCCGCGGCCGCCGCGGCGCGCTCGGCCGTCGCCCGCGTCGCCCGGGCCGCCGAGGAGGCCGCCGCGGGGCCCTATGCTCTCGCGGCGTCCAGCATCAAGAGGGACGTCAGGGCCGGCATCGCGGAGTTTTTGGCCAAGCACAGCGTCGGAAGCGGTAGCAGCCCGCCTCCGCTGCCCGCCTTCGAGGAGGCGCTCGCCGCCGCCGCGGCCGCGGCCGAGGCCGTCTCGGAGCTCCCGGCCTCCTCCTCGGGCGGCGCCTCTTCGCCCTCCTCCTCCTCTCCCCCGCAGCCCTCCCCTCTCCGCGTCGACTGTCGCCCCGCGAGAAGCTCCCTCGCCGCGTCCGCCTCCCGCTGGCGGCACGCTCTCGAGCAGCTGCTCGAGGAGGCCGTCGTCGAGAGAGGGCTGAGGGAGCTCCGGGAGTGGTCGCGGAGAGCGGAGGCCGTCCTGGGGGACAGGGCCGCCGACGACGCCGTGGGCACCCGAGAGGGAGGAGGAGGAGGAAAGAGCTCCTCTTCTTCTTCTGCTGCTGCTGCTGCTGCTGCTCTTTCTTCCGTCGACTCGAGGCCTGGGACAGCTGCTTCAGCTTCTTCTTTGGGTGCTTCTCGAGCGACGGGGAGCAGGGCGAGCAGAGCCAGCGTTCTCGCCAGCAGCAGCAGCAGCAGCAGCAGCAGCAGCAGCAGCGGCAGCGGCACCGGCAGTCGCCGCCCCTCCGTCGTCGTCGGCGGCGGCGGCGTTGCCTCTCTGACTTCCTCTTCCCGCCGCGGCTCGACAGCGGAAGCGACGACAACGAAAACTCTTCCTCCTCCTCCTCCTCCTCCTCCGAAAGCGGACCCGCGCTCCGTCGCTGCTCTCTACGCCGCCACAAAGACCGCGAAAGAAGTCGCCGAAAGGAACGCTTCTGTCCAAGAGTCCCTCGCTGCCGCTGCCGCCGCGGCGACACTTTTAGCAACAGCTTCTTCTTCTTCGAGCTCTTCGTCATCGTCGGCATCGTCTTCTCAACAGCGCCGCCTTCCAGAGGCCCTCGAGGCCGCTCTCGCAGCCGCCCCCGCCGCTTGGTCCTCACTGACGGAAGCAGCGGCAGCGAGAGAGAAGGAGCTCGCCCCGGCTCGCGCCGCGGAGGCGGAGAGGCTCCGCGCCGAGGCCGCGGCCCTGGGCGCCGAGGTCTCGCGCTTCGTGGCCTGGTTCGACGCCGCGGCGCCCGTCGGGAGGGAGAAAGCTGCTGCCGTTTCTAGCACGCAGAAGCAGCACTGTTCCTCTGCCGACGTTGCCGATGCTCTCGCTGCTCTCGAGCGCCTCGGAGGAGGAGGAGGGGGGGGAGGAGGGAAACAGGAGGAGGAGGAGCGACAGGAGGCGGAGAACAAGCCTCCTCGCCTTGCCTCTCCCTCTTCTCCCGCTGCTCCTTCTCCTCCCCCGAGGGGCCTCTCCGAGCTCGAGGCCGTTGCGGCGGATCTCTGCAGCCGCCAGGCGCTTATCTGCGGCGTCGTCGCCGTCGCGGAGGCATCGTCAAAAGCAACGGCAGCAGCAGCAGCAGCAGCAGCAGCAACGGCAGCAGCAGCAGCAACGAACCCAACCCCCTTCGACGCGTCCCCGCTCGCCGCCTGTCGCTCGACCCTGGGGGTCCTCCGCGCGCTCTGGGAGTGCTCCCGCGGCGTCGTAGCGACCATTGAGTCCTGGGAAAAGTCCTCGTGGCGTGCCCCCTCCTCTTTTCCCGTTTCCTCCTCCTCCTCCTCCTCTTCGCTCGACCTCGTCGCCGCCTCGGAGGGGGCTCGAGCGGCGGGCAGGGCTCTCGCCTCCCTGCCGAAGCCGTGCAGAAGGTTCCCGCTGTTCCCGGCCCTGGAGGCGCGCCTCAAGGGGTTCCAGGACGTCATTCCGCTCGTCGATGAGATGAGGCACCAGGCGATGCGGAAGAGGCACTGGCACCAGCTGGCGAGCGCCGTGGGAGCGCCGCCCGGGAGCTTTCTGGAGGGCTCCTCGGCTGGCTCCTTGCCCTCTTCTTTGCCCTCTTCGTCGTCCTCTCCTTCGCCCTCCGTCACCTCCGTCGCCGACCTCCTCGCCCTCGACCTTCCCTCCAAGGCCGCCGCGGTCGCCGCCGTCGTCGAGCGAGCCCGCAGGGAGGTCGGCGTCGAGAGAGCCCTGCAGCGGATCGCGACCACCTGGTCGTCGCTGGCCCTGACGTTCGCCCCCTTTGGCGCCACGGGCGTCGCGGCCGCGGCGCCGCCGCCGGCGCTCGCGGACGCGCTCGAGGGCGATGCGCTGACGCTGCAGAACCTGGCCTCCTCCAGGCTCGCGGCCTCCAACCCGGAATTCATCGGCGCCGTGTCCCTGTGGTCGCGGAGGCTCTCCGCGGTCGACGCGCTGCTCTGCGCGTGGGCCGCCACGCAGCGGAAGTGGCAGGCGCTGCAGGCCATCTTCGCCGGCTCCGAGGACCTGCGGGCGCGCCTGCCCGCCGAGAGCCGCAGGTTCGACGCCGCCGACGCGGACTTCCGCGCGCTGATGCGCGAGGCCGCCTCGCAGTCTCCGCTGGTGATCGACGCGGCCGCCGTGGCCGGCAGGGTCCCGCGCCTCGAGCGCCAGCTCGAGGAGCTCGAGGGGTGCGAGAAGGCGCTGCAGGGCTACCTGGAGGCCAAGCGCGTCGCGTTCCCGCGGTTCTACTTCGTGTCGCCCGCGGACCTGCTGGACCTCCTGGCCCGTGGGGCGGACGCGCACGCCGTGGAGAGGTACGGGTTGTTTCTCTTCTGTCCCCTGTGTGTGCTCCCTTCCTCTCTTTGCTCGGACCCGGAAAAACTCGAAACTCGAAAAAAAACTCGACAAAAAAAAAACTCTCTCTCTCCCCCCAGCCACCTCCCCAAGGCCTTTGACAACGTGCACTCCCTCGAGTGGCGCAAGGACCCGCTCACTGGCCGGAAGATCCGCGTCGCGCTGGGGATGTACTCCGGGGAGGGGGAGTACGTCCCGTTTGTGGAGCCCGTCGACTGCGGAGACGGAGGCGGCGACGGCGATGGGGGGGAACACTCCGGCGCTCCGGTCGAGGTCTGGATGGCGCGGCTCGTCGCGGCGATGCGCGCGGCGATGGCCGACGACTTCCGCAGGGGCGTCGGCTCCTACGACGACTCCGCCCCCCCGCCCGCCCGCACGGCGTGGATCCTGGGACACTGCGCCCAGACCGCAGCCACCGTCTCGAGGGCCTACTACGCCGCCGCCGTCGGCGCCGCTTTCCGCGACGCCGAGGCCGGCGACGACGGCGCGCTAGCGGCCGAGCTCGCGAGGCAGCGCGCGCAGCTCGCCGACCTGATCGCCACGGTCGCGCGCTCCGACCTCTCGGCCAACGACCGAAGGAAGTTGATCACGCTCTGCACGATCGACGTACACGCGCGCGACGTGCTGGCCGCGCTGGTCGACGAGCGCGGCTCGACCGCCGACTGCTTCCGCTGGGCGTCGCAGCTGCGCTACTACTCCGACGCGGCGACGGGCGACTGCTCGGTGCAGATCTGCGACGCCGAGGTCGCCTACGGGTACGAGTACGTCGGAAATTGCGGGTGCCTGTGCATCACGCCGCTGACGGACCGGTGCTACATCACGCTCACGCAGGCGCAGAGGCTGGTGCTCGGCGGAGCGCCCGCGGGCCCGGCAGGCACGGGCAAGACCGAGACCACGAAGGACCTTGCCCGCGCGCTCGGCTTCCAGTGCTACGTCTTCAACTGCTCCGACCAGATGGACTTTCGGGCCATGGGCACGATCTACCGGGGCCTGGCGCAGACGGGCGCCTGGGGCTGCTTCGACGAGTTCAACCGGATCAGCGTCTCCGTGCTCTCCGTGTGCTCGACGCAGTACAAGAGCGTGCTCGACGCGCTGCGGGCGCGCGCCGAGACGTTTGTGTTCGAGGGGGTGGAGACGAGGCTGAAGCCGAACGCGATGGCCTTCATCACGATGAACCCCGGGTACGCAGGCAGGGCGGAGCTGCCGGAGTCGCTCAAGGTAAAAGAAAAGGGGAGAGAAAGTGAAGGGGGGAGAGAGGGGGAGGAGAAGAGAAAGAGAACGTCTTCGATTTTTTTCTTTTGCGAATGACAGCAACCCTCAAAAAAAGATCGAGCTCCCCACCAACCTCTTTTTATTTATTAACTAACTTCTTCCAACGTTCCCTCCGACACCCAAACGCGCCCAGGCTCTCTTCCGCCCCGTCTCCATGTGCGTCCCGGACCTCGCCCTCATCTGCGAGGTCATGCTGATGGCCGAGGGCTTCCAGAGGTCCCGCGAGCTCGCCCGCAAGTTCGTCGGTCTCTACCGCCTCTGCGAGGGGATGTTCTCCAAGGCGAGGCACTACGACTGGAAGCTGCGCGCGATCAAGACGACGCTCTCGGTCGCCGGGGCCATGCGCAGGGCCTCGCCCCCGGGGGTCTCCGAGGAGAAGGTGCTGCTGCGGGCTCTGCGCGACTTCAACGTGGGCAAGCTCACCGGGGGGGACGCGCCCGTTTTCGCCGGGCTGCTCGAGGACCTGTTCCCAGGCCTGCCGGCGACGGTGCCGCGCGCCGCCGACGCGCGCTTCGAGGCCGCCTCCGCCGCCGCCGCGGTGAGGTTGGGCTACGTGCCCGAGCGGCGGTTTTTGCTGAAGGTGTCGCAGCTCCGGGAGCTCTTCACGGTGCGCTGGTCTGTGTTCCTGCTGGGCCCTCCGGGAGCGGGGAAGACGGCAGTCTGGCGCACGCTCGCGGCGGCGCAGCAGGCGCTGGGCGAGGCGACCGACGTCGCCGTGCTCAACCCGAAAGCCGTGACCCGCGACGAGCTCTACGGCTGCTCGCACCAGGCCACGGCCGAGTGGAAGGACGGGCTGCTCAGTCGCGCCTTCAGGGACTTTGTCAGCGACAAGACCAGGCAGCACCAGTGGCTGGTCCTCGACGGCGACATCGACCCGGAGTGGATCGAGTCGATGAACACGGTCATGGACGACAACCGCGTGCTGACGCTGGCGTCGAACGAGCGCATCCCGCTTGCGCCGCCGATGAGGCTGCTGCTGGAGATCGACTCGATGGCGCACTGCTCCCCGGCGACGGTCTCGCGGGGCGGGGTCGTGTTTGTCAACGGCGACGAGGGGCTCGGTGGAAGCGGCGGAGATGGGGGCGGTGGAGGCGAAGAGAGCGCTTCATCTTCTTCATCATCTTCGTCCGGAGGAGGAGTCTGGAAGCCCGCGCTCGAGTCCTGGGTTTCTGGCCTAGGCGATGCAGAGCTACGGGCTGCCGTGCGCGGACTCGTGGCCAAGTGCGTTTTTTTTCTTTTTGAGAGAAAAAAAGAGAGTTGAGAGTTTTTTTCTTCCTCGTTCGCCGTCGCCGTCGTTGCCGCTTCTCCCTCTCAACCTCGACCCCCTCCCCTTTCTCTCTCAAAAAACATCAGGTACGTCGAGCCCACGATCAACCACTGCCGCCGCAACTACAGGACCGTCATCCCTCTCCAGGCCGTCAACCAGGTGACTACGCTCACGCGCCTGCTCTCCGGAGCGCTGGCGCGCTGGCTGGGGCCCGAGGCGCTATCGTCGCCGTCGGGCGACGGAGCGGCGGCGGCGGCGGCGGCGGTGGCTGCGGCAGAGCAGCAGCAGCAGGCTTCGTCCTCCTCTTCCTCTTCCGCTTCTTCCTCATCCGAGGCGCCCAACAAGCCAGCAGCTCTGGACAAGCGCGTTCTCGAGGCGCACTTTGTCTGGGCTTGCGTGTGGGCCTTTGGCGGGGCGCTCCTGCCCGAAGCAGCAGCGGCGGCAGCAGAGGGCAACACCGGCAGCGATGACTCTTCCGCTGCTTCTTCTTCTTCCTCTGGTCCTGCTCCTCCTTCTCACACCGACGCCTTTGCGCGTTGGTGGGTCGCGGAGTGGTCCAGAAATACCAGCAGCAGCAGCAGCAGCAGCAGCAGCAGCAAGAACAAGGGCAGCAACTTCGCCGTCTCCTTCCCCGAGGGAGCTTCCCCCTTTGACTGCTTCGTCGACCCGCGGTCGGGGGCAATGACGCATTGGGCCTCGGCCCTCGAAAGCGTCATGTCTGCTTCCTCTTTTGCTTCCGATTCTTCTACCTCTTCTTCTACTTCTTCTGCTGCTTCTCTTTCTTCTTCCTCTTCGTCCGCTTTCTTAGCCTCCGCGGCAGACGACGCCGAGGCCGCGCTCTTCGGCTCCGCCCGCTTCGTCGTCACAGCAGAGTCGGCGAGGCTGCTCCACGTCCTGCGCACGCTGGTCGCCGGCGGGTTCCCCGTGCTGCTGGCCGGTGGGGCCGGGGTCGGGAAGAGCGTGCTGCTGCGGGAGGCGCTCCGCGGCGGGAGGAGCGTGTTTGTCGGCGGCGGCGGCGGAAGCGGGGGCGACGGCGGAGGAGCCGAGAAGAAAAGCAGCCGCGCGTGCGCCGCCGCCGTCGGCTGCGCGGTCGCCGCCTCTTCCCTCCCGCTCCACCCGCTTCCTGACCCGCCCGCCGTCAACCTCGTCCCTCTCTCGGCGTGCACGAGCGCCGCGGACCTGCAGGCGGCGCTCGAAGCCCCGCTGGAGAGGAAAGGCGGGACTCGCTACGGGCCCACTGCCGCGGCTCTCAGCGGAGGCGGCGGAGGGAGCGGCGGCAGTGGCAGCTCTTCTTCCTCTTCCAACAATCGCCGCCTCGCCTACCTCATCGACGACCTCAACGCCCCCGCGCTCGACAAGTACGGCACGCAGTCTGCCTGCGAGCTTCTGAGACAGGCTCTGGACGCCGGCGGGTGGTACGACAGGGCCAAGGGCACCTTCAAGGAGGTGATGAAGGGAAGCGGAAACGCTTCTTCCTCTTCTTCTCCTTCTTCTTCCTCGGTGCAGGTCGCTGCGGCGCTCAACCCGGCAGCCGGGTCCTTTCTGGTGTCGGGGAGGCTGGCGCGCCACTTTAGCGTCTTCAGCGTGGCTGCTCCGCGAGGGCACACGCTGCGGAGCATCTACGTCCCGCTGCTGGCGTCGTCGTTCATTCGGCCGGAGGGCAGCAACAGCGGCGGCGCCTCTTCGTCTTCGTCTTCTTCCTGCCCCTCTTCTCCCCTCTTGCCGCCGCTCGCCAAGCTCGTCGACGCGACGGCCGACCTCGTCTCCGCCTGCGCTTTGGCGTTCGTGCCCACGACCGCGGCGCCGCACTACTCGTTCACGGGCCGCGAGGTCGCGAGCGTGGTGGCCGGGCTGAGGTCCCATGAGGCCTCGACGCTGCTCGGGAGTCCTCCCTCGGAAAGCGGAGGAGGGAAAGCCTCGTCCGTCGCGCTCTCGCGCGCGCGCGCGTGGGCCCACGAGTGCGAGCGCTGCCTGCGGGACCGGCTCGCGTCCGAGGCCGACGCCGAGCGCTTCGACCAGATGCTCCTCGCCGTAGCGGCGAAGCACTTCGGGGGCGGCAGCGTCGGAGGAGAGGAAAAAGTGAACATGGGCGCTCTGAGGGCGAGGCCGAGGGTCTTCACTCGGCTCGTCGAGCGAGCAGACGCGGCCGCCGCCGCCGCCGACGACGAAAACTCGTCCCATTCATCGTCTTCTTCTTCTTCGTCGTCTCCCTCTTCGAAGCGCCCCTCGCTCGTCGAGATCCGGTCTCACGACGAGCTCGCCGCTGCCATCCTGGAAAAGAGCGGCGCGAGGAGCGGCGACGGGAAAGGGAAAGGGAGGAGCGACCTCGTTCTCTTCCCGGACGCGGCCGAGCACGTCGCCCGCCTCGCCCGCGTGCTCGAGGACTCTTTCGAAGAGAGCTCTTTTTCGCCTTCTCCTTCTCCCTCGGCAATGGTCGACCGCGCCTGGCCTCATGCGGTGCTCGTCGGGGTGGGAGGCAGCGGCAAGCAGTCGCTGGCGAGGCTCGCGGCGAGGTGCGCCGGGTGCGAGGTCTCGACGCTCAGCGGCGGCGGCGGGAGCGGCGGGGGCGAGGGAGGAGGAGGAAACAACTCCCAGCAGTCCTCCCCTGGAGCCCCGCCGGCCTCCCTGGCCGAGTTCAAGGTGCACATGACCTCTCTCTTCGCGAAAGCGGGCGTGCGGTGCCAGAGGGTGGTCTTGCTCCTCGTCGTCGACGGAGCCGGAGGCGCCGCGGCCGACGTTCGCTCCGCTGCCGGGCTCCTGGGGTTTTCTTCCTCTTCTTCCTCCTTTCTGGGTCCCGACGCCGCGCGCATCCTCGGCGCCCTCAACGAGTTCGCGGCCACGGGCTCCATCACGGGGCTCTGCACCCCGGACGAGAGGGACGCCTTCGCCGCGGCCGCCCGCTCAGACGTGCGCGAGGCGGGGCTGCCCGACACGCCGCGCAACTGCTGGGACGCGTTCGTCGCCCGCGTCCGCCGCAGGCTCAGGCTCGTCCTGTGCTTCTCCCCCCTGGGGAAGGACGCGGCCCTGAGGGCCAGGCTGCGCTCGTGCCCTGCCCTGACGGCGTCTGCCCCCGGGGGGATCGCCGTCGACTGGTTTCACCCGTGGCCCGCGGACGCGCTCTCGGCGGTGGCGGAGAGGGTGCTCTCTTCTGGCCTGGGCGGGGAAGAACTTTCTCCGTCTCTTCTTTCGTTTTCGCCGTCGTCGTCGTCGCCGTCGTCGTCGTCATCGTCGTCGTCATCTTCTTCCGTTTCGCCTTCTTCTCCTTCCTCCGCCTCTGCGGCCTCCGTCATCTCTCCGATGATCAAGTTCATGGTCGGGGCCCACGAGCAGGCCGCAGCCGTCTGCGCGCGCCTCCCGAGGGAGACCGGAGGGAGGAAGCACGCCTACGTGACCCCGAGCTCCTTCCTGCAGCTCGCCGCCCTGGCGTCGTCGCTCGTCCGCTCCCGCTCGGCCGAGCTCTCCGCCTCGCGCCTGCGGCTCGAGGCCGGAGTCTTCAAGATCGCCGCCGCGAAAGAGCAG
>Ga0114918_10002241_pt1 | contig 17368 bp, 21 predicted proteins | sample LantaG_FD_87015 | JGI IMG/M metagenome (GOLD analysis project Ga0114918, IMG submission 87015) | Deep subsurface microbial communities from Baltic Sea to uncover new lineages of life (NeLLi) - Landsort_02402 metaG | ecosystem: Environmental > Aquatic > Marine > Oceanic > Sediment | place... | reverse complement strand
CGCTGCCGCTCGCTCGCCGGCCGTTGGGGTCCTTCCCCCGGGCTCCCCTGCGGGCTACGCCGCCTGCCATCGAGCCGCTTTTTTGCGCGCATGGGTCTCATGTTCGAGTAAGTAAGGTGGCCCGCCGAGGATGCCTGACTCCGCCGCTAACGCGATCTCGCAGGTCGATCGGGACCTGGCCTGGGCGGCGCTCGAGAAGCGGAGGGCCGGCCTCCGCCCGTCTCGCGACGAGGCGCGGGCGCTCCGGCGGATCGAGCAGGCCCGCGAGGAGGATCTCCGTTGGCAACACTACCACTCGATTCCAAAGCGGCACTGGCGGGAGATGTCCGGCCGCCAGGCCAAGGTACTCAACGAGCAGGCCCACCGCTACGGCCTGCCGATCGGCGGTCGCACGATCGACCTGCCCGCGTTCGTCGCGGCCCTGCACGACTTCCTCGCCGCCAACGCCCGCAAGCTGGCCGCCGGCGACGACGACGATCCCGCCTTGGCCGGTGCCTCCAGCCCCAACCTCGAGCGCAAGCGCGGCGAGGATTGGCGGATGGCCCGGCTGCGGCGACGCATCCTCGAACACTCCTACCTGCCCCAGGCCACGGTCCACGATCTGCTCGCCCGCCTGGCGGCGCGGATCCGCCACGCCGGCGAGGCCCTCCAACGGCAGTTCGGCCCCGCGGCCCTTACCATCCTCAACGACGCGCTGACCGATGCGGAAACTGAGATTGCGAACCTGGATCCTGGCGATCCTCATGACGGTGATGACGTCGACCAGCACGCTTGACACCATCCGCGAGGAGTTTCGCTGGTGTCTCGGCCAATGCCGCGCACCGGTGATCCGCTCCATCGGCCGGTTCGCGCTGGAGGAGCTGATCATCCCCGAGGGCAAATACCGCGGCGAGCGCTTCCGCTACAACGTCCTCCCCTTCACCCGCCTCTGGCACCGCGAGATAGACTCGGGCCGCTGGACCCGCCACGCCCTGACCGGTTCCGTGCAGGGCGGCAAGAGCCTCCAAGGTTACGTGCTCCCCTGCCTTTGGCATCTTTTCGAGCACCGCGAGAGCGTCGTCCTGTCCGCGCCCACAATGGACATCTGCCGCGACAAGTGGACGACCGAGATCCTGCCCGCGATCCGGGCCGTCCCCCGCTTCGCCGCCGAGCTGCCCGACACGGGTGCCGGCTCGCGCGGCGGCACGCCCGAGGAGATCGCCTTCCGACACGGTCCCCGGCTCAAGTTCATGTCGGCCCACGGCGGCGACGAAAAGCGGTCCTCCTACACGGCCCGTGTGATCGTGGGCACCGAGGTCGACAAGATGGACCGCGCCGGGCAGGTCTCCCGCGAGACCTCGCCGCTCGAGCAAATCGAATCCCGCGCCCTCTCCTACGACGACGACGAGCGGCGGATCTACTTCGAGTGCACCGTGTCGATCGAGACCGGCGCGATCTGGACCGAGATCCACGAGGGCTCCGACGGCCGCCTCGTCGTCCCTTGCCCCGAGTGCGGCGGCTGGGTCACGCCCGAGCGCGAGCACCTTCTTGGCTGGCAGGGGACCCCCAGCAAGGTCGCCGCCCGCGCCGCGGCCTACTGGGGGTGCCCGGCCTGCGGTGCCACCTGGGACGACCGGGCCCGCCGCGCGGCCAACCGCCGCTGCGAGCTGGTCCACCGCGGCCAGTCGATCGACGCCGCCGGCCACGTCACGGGCGAGCCGCCGGCCACCGACACGCTGGGCTTCCGCTGGAACGCCTTCAACAATCTGCTCTGGTCGACCAAGGCGATCGCCGCCGCCGAGTGGTCCGCCGCCCGGGCCCCCGACGAGGACGCCGCCGAGAAGAAGCTGCGGCAGTTTTACTGGTCGATCCCCTGGCAGCCGCCCGAGTTGGACGAGACGCCGCTCGATCCCCACGCCGTGGCCGACCGCAAGGCGGCCCTACCGCAGGGAATTCTCCCGGCCGACACGACCCACTTCGCCATCGGGGTGGACCTCGGCAAGTACCAGTCCTGGTTCTTCTGCCTGGCCGGCCGGGGCGACGGCTCCCTGCACGTGCCGGACTACGGGATCATCGAGAACCACGTCGACGAGCTACCCCTCGAGGTGGCCGTCCTGGCCGGCTTGCGCGAGTTCCGCGACGTCGTCGGCCACGGCTGGGGATGGGACGGCAAGGCCACCCAGCGGCTGCCCGACCGCGTGGCGATCGACTCCGGCTGGCTCCCCGACGTCGTCTTCCGGTTCAGCACCGAGTCGGGCGGTGGCCGCTCCAACCGCTACCTGGCCACGCTCGGCCGCGGTGCCAGCGTCTACGGATCGGCCCGCTACAACGCCCCCAAGAAGACGGGCAACGAGGTCCGCCAGATCGGCTCGGGCTGGCACCTCTCCCGGGTGCCCCGAGCGCGATCCTGGCAAGTGACGTACGACTGCGACCACTGGAAGCTGGCCGTCCAAGACGCCTGCCGGCTGCCGATCGGCGAGCCGGGGGCCCTGGCCCTGTTCGACGCCGCCGGCAGCCGCCACAACAAACTCTCCCGACACCTCACCAGCGAGCGGCTCCGCCGGGTCTTTAAGAGGGGGAAGGGCGAGGTGGACGAGTGGGAGAAGTCGGGCGCAAACCACTGGCTGGACGCCGCCGCCGAGGCCCTCATGATGCTCGACTTCAGCGGCTTCCGTTCCGACCGCTCGGGCTCCCCCACGCCCGACGCGGCCACCGGCACCCGGCCCGAGGGCTGGATGTCCCAACGCATTCGCAAGAAGGCCCGCCGATGAGCGCCGAGGAATGCCCCCGCTGTGGATGCAACGCGGTCGACCTGGTCGACAGCGGTGCCACCCGCTTCGGCCGCGCGACGAACCGGCTCCGCTGCGGGCACTGCGGCCACACCTGGCGCGAGCGCGAGAACTGGCCGACGTCCAAGCGACCGGCCGAGGACATCTATCCCGTCGTCGGCCAAACCATCAAGCCCCCCGAGCCGGACGGAGAAGAGAACCCGGCCGTCTACGACCCCTTGCCGGCCGAGCCCACTGCCGGCGGTGCGGTGATCTTCCACGCCGTGCACTGCCCCAAGTGCGGCTCGACCGACACCCGCGTCACCAGCACCCGGCGGCCGGTACGGCACCACAAGTGCCGAGCCTGCAGCGCGGCGTTTAAGAGTGTGGAGCATCGGGACGAATGACCAATGACCAAGAAAAAGGAATGACCAATGCCCAAGAAACGAGCGAGCAAGAAGACCCCGCCGCCGGCCAAGCCGGCCGAGGAGTTCCCCTGGATAGCTGAGTCCCTCCGCCCGCTGGCCGAGCCGATCGGGGCGGTCCAGCTCGATCCCCGCAACGCCCGGACCCACGACGAGACGAACCTCCGCGCGATCCGGACCAGCCTCGACCGCTTCGGCCAGCGGAAGCCGATCGTCGCCAACCTCAAAAACAACCAGGTCGAGGCCGGCAACGGCACGCTCCTGGCCGCCCGGGCCCTGGGCTGGTCCCACATCGCGGTCGTCTGGGTCGAGGACGACGAGGCCGCCCAGGCCGGCTTCTCGATCGCCGACAACCGCACGGCCGAGCTGGCCGCCTGGGACGACGCCCTCCTGGCCGAGCTGCTCCAGGAGCACGCCCCGCAGGCCCCCGATCTGTTCGACGATCTCCTGATGGCCGAGCTCTTCGACGCGGCCGGAAAGCCGGCGAAGAAACGCGGCCCCGCCGGCGAGCCGAAGTCGCCCTGGCCGGCCTGCACCTACTCTGTGGTCATCGACTGCCGCGACGAGGTCGACCAGCGAGACCTCCTGGCCCGGATGGAAGCGGAGGGGCGAAACTGCCGCCTCCTGACCTCCGTCGTGGCCCGGGACAAGCGGTCAGGGGCGCCGGGGGCCGGGTAACGACCCCCCCCAGCGGTTACTCGTCTTCCCCATCGACCAAGTCGCCGATTGGCTCGTCTGCCGCTCTTGCGTCTGCGATTTCTTGCCGCAGGCGGGCCGCCGCCGCGGGGTCGACAATTTCAATTGAGATCGCAACCGCTTCTGCATGCCGCTCGGCGAGCACTTGTTGGTGCCAGTGCTTTTTCGCCATGGCTCGCAACGCCACACCTTCGAGCGTCTCGGGGTCGTCGAATTGCAGCCACACCTTCGAGCCGCGGACGGGCTTGCCGTCCTTTCTCAGTTGCGCGGAGTCGCCGAAGTAAAACCGCACCAGCGGGCCACCAGCCGGCCCCCACCACTGGCCAGGCATTTTGGCCGTTTCGAGTGCGTCCGCCAGCCGTTTTTGCAGGTCGTTCATCGTCTCGTCCTCCAGCGGGGGTGGGTTTACCGCAAAATCGTGTACTGCATTTCGCACGGCGTCACATCGCCGCCGTCGTTGGTTTCGCCCTGGCCGGTGCAGGTCGCAACGACGTGGTAGCTCGGCAGGACGATCGTCATGCAATCGTCATCGGTGATGGGAAGTGCAATCACCTCGTCACCCGGCTCGCCTAGCGCGTAGGGGGCGATCAGGCAGCCGTCAGAAATCCATCCGGCTGCAATCTCGCGAGCCACATCGAGATAGGCAGCACGCTCCCTCAACATGCGAGGGTGGACACGGGCCAGCCTCTCGTCTGTCACGTCGTCGTGTAGGCTGTAGCCGCGTGTTGCCGCTCGGGTCGCTAGTTCGTCGCGTGTCATTGTCCCGTCTCCCTCGTTTCGTGTGGTGGTGTTGTTTCCTCTCATGCCCTTATTATAGGCAAGTGCCCAGTATAGTCAATAGCCCCGAGGGGAAAATCCGCCGATTTTCTAGCCCGCCGTCCTAACCTGTTCAGTAGCCTAGCTTTAGGGGCCAAAAAAAGATTCTGGGAAATCGCGGACAATACTAGGTGGACACTTAGTATTATGTTGCGCTTTACGGCCGCAATCGCCATAAGCTGTTCTGCCGCCTATGGTTAGCGGCCCTTGACTTTCTTTCCGAAAGTCGGGTTGCCCGCTGGGCGGTCCAGCTTGGCAAACGCCTCAAGATCCCTCGGCTGGATCACCCACCATTGCCCGAGCCGCGCGGCCGGTAGCTGGCCGGCGTGGATCAGCTGAAGGATGCGATTGCGGTGCAAACCCAGCCGGACTGCGGCCTGCGAAACTGTGACTAGGGGGGGGTTGGCTTTGCTCATGGCCCAATTATAGACAGGTGACCAGGATTAAGCAATAATATCGTGCTGAGCCCGCTATTTCTCACGAAATGGCCCAATTTTCGGCCCAGGTTACAGGCCCTGTAACCTGCCCCTTTCTTTTGGGCCACCGGTGTGGTCGGTTGGGGCAGTGTCCGCCAACCTGATCAACACGAAGGTAACCGCGGCGATCGCCGCCAGTGAGGCGGGCGACTACGCCACCGCGCTGACCATGCTGGCGTCGGCCAAGGCCCTCTTGGCCGCCATGCCCGACCGCCAGATCGGCGACGGGGTGACGCTCACCTGGGACCGCGCGGCGATCGACTCCCTCCTGGTCCACTTCCAGCAACGCTCCAACGCGGCCACCGGGATCACCCGGACCAAGATCACCTACACGAGGCCCACGTCCTAACATGTTCCGCCGTCTCCGCCGATTCTTTCGTCGCCCGGCCCACGATCCAAACTGGATGCGCACCCGCCGGCCCGAGCGCGACGACCCGGAGGCCCCGCCCGGTGCCAACCCGATCGCCCGCCGCCGCTGGGAGGCGGCCGACACGAACCGCTTGAATCAGGCCCACTGGCAGAACGCCGTCGAGCGGAGCATCAACCTCGACCTCCAGGAGAAGCTGGCCACGCTCCGCGCCCGCTGCTCCCACGAGGCCTCGTCGAACCCGATGGTCGAAGGGGTGATCACCACGCACACAAACGACGTGGTCGGCAAGCACGGCCCCACGCTCCAGGTCCAGTCGAGCTCGACGGAGTACAACGAGGCCCGCGAGCGGGGCTGGCGGGAGTGGTGGGCGCGGCCAGACGTCAATGGAAAACTCTCCGGCGTCGACCTGTTGCGGCTCTGGGTCCGCGCGCTCTGGATCTGCGGCGAGTACCTGGCCGAGCTGACCGTCGACCCGCAGGCCAAGGGCCCCGTCAAGACCCGCCTGTTGGCCCTGCACGCCTCCCGCCTGGCGACGCCGCCCGCGCAAGCCGGCGGTGCCGACGTCATCATGGGCGTCCGGCTCGACCCCAACGGCAAGCCGCTGGCCTACCACATCGTCAAGGCCCTGGTCACCGGCCGCTCCTCGATGGGCGGGTCCGACGAGAAGCCGGCCGCCAAGATCGTGCACGGCTTTCGCCGGACCGAACCCGACCAGGTCCGCGGCTGCCCGTGGTTGGCCCCCAGCTTGCAGGTGATCGCCGATCTTCGCGACTACGACGACCAGGTCCTCGACGCCGCCCGCTCGGCCGCCGACCAGGCCGTCTTGCTCTACACGGACCACCCGGATGCCGAGTACGTTTGTGTTAACGAAAGTGAAGAGATCGAGAGGCGGACGACCTCCACAATGCCCCCGGGTTGGAAGGCCTACCAGCTCACCCCGCAACAGCCCTCGACCCGTTACGTCGAGTACCGCGAGGAACGGCACCGCGAGATCGGCCGGCCGGTCGACATGCCTCTCATGTCCATCCGCCTCGACTCGCGGCGCTACAACTACTCGTCGGCCCGCTTCGATGGCCAAGGGTATGCCCGCGGCCTCGAAACACTCCAGGGCTGGCTCGGCACCGAGACACTCGACCGGCTCGAGGAGTTGGTGGCCCGCGAGGCCACGCTGGCCGGCGCCCTGCCCCCGCCGCCGCCCGGCGAGATCGGCCGGGTCTGGGGCTGGCCCAAGCGGCCGCACGTCGACCCCAAGAAGGAAGCCGACGCCGAGCGGCTGCGGCTCGAAAACGGCACGCTGACCTACACCGACGCCCTGGCCGCCTACAACCTCGACCTCGAAACGGTCCTCGCCCAACGCAAGCGGGAGCGGGAAATGCTCGAAGCGGCCGGCCTGCCCCCGCTGCCGGTCGCCGGCGGATCCGCGCCGGAGCCGGTCGACGAGGACCCGGACGAGGAGGATGACAAGGCAAACGACAAGGCCGACGCGGACGACGCAAAGGACGAATGAGCCATGAGCAGTGAGCAATGAGCCATGAGCAGTGAACAACCGATCCTGACACTCCGCGACGCGCCGGTCCAGACCCGCGACCTGACCGTGCGGACCATGACGCTCCGGGCGGCCACCGTGAACGAGGCCGAACGGTCCGTCGAGGCGGGGATCGCCACCGAGAACCCGGTCACCGTCCGCGACCTCAAGACCTGGGAGCTTATCGACGAGGTCCTGCGGATGGACGGCGCCGACCTGCCCGACCAGGTCCCGCTCTTAAACGACCACGCCCGCTACACGATCGAGGAGGTTTATGGCTCCGTCCGCGGCCTCCGGATCGACGCCGCCGAAGTCGTGGGGCGGCTCTTCTTTGCCGAGGGCGACGAGGCCGTCGAGCGGGCCTGGAGCAAGGTCCGCGGCGGACACCTCCGCGACGTCTCCGCCGGCTACCGCGTCATCGAGTACGTCGACATTCCGGCCGGCCAGACCTCCGAGGTCGGCGGCCGAACCTACACCGCCGGCCAGCGGGCCCTCAGGATCAGCACCCGCTGGGAGCTGGTCGAGGCCTCGTTGACCGCCATCGGCGCCGACAAGGCAACCAAAGTCAGAACGGGCACTCCGCCCACAACCCAACGGGAGACCGTAGCGATGAACGAACGACTGCGAAAATTTTTGGAAGCCTGCGGTCTCCGACACGAGGCCAGCGAGCAAGACGCTCGCCAGTTCCAGGCCCTTTTGGGCGGCACCCGCGCCCAGGTGGGCAACGTGCTGGAAAGCGAGACCGACAGCGAGACCTCGAAGCTGATGGTCCGCGCGGCCCTGGAGTCGCTGGGCGTCAACCCCGACGACCCGAGCCAGCCGGCAACGGGCCAGCGGTCCGACTGGACGATGATCACGAGCACCAGCCCGGCGCCGACCGATCCGCCGGCCAATCCCCCGACCGACGAGGCGCGGATCCGCAGCGAGGCCGAGCTGGCCGAGCGGACCCGGGCCGCCCGGATGCGAGAGCTGGGCGGCGACGACGTCCCGCCCGAGCTGGTCACCCGCGCCGTGGCCGAGGGCTGGGACGAGTCCCGCGCGTCGGCCGAGTTCTTGACCTCGATCCGCTCCGCCCGCAGCGGCTCCGCCGGCGCGGCCCCGGCCGGCCACAGCCGATCGCACGACGGCGACGTCAACGCCAGGAGCCTGGCGGCCGGGATGCTGGCCGCCTACGGCAAGGACCCCACCAAGCACCGCTTCTTGAACGAGTACGCCGGCGAGCGGCGGGGCGTGATGCTCAGCGAGCAGGACGCCGACCGGGGCGACCGGCTCCGCGACCTCTCGGCCGTCGACCTCTGCCGCGAGTGCGCGCTGATCGACACGGGCCGGCGCCCGCAATCCCGCACCGACGCGATCCGCGCGGCGGTCTCCGGCGGGACCCTGTCGCACGTCTTCGGCACGAACGTCTACGCCAAGCTGGTTGAGGGCTGGGAGACGATTGGCGACACGACCCTCGGCTGGTGCGACGAGGAGGACGTCCCGAATTTCCTCCAGCAGGAGGACATCTCGATCGACGCCTCGGCCCGGCTCGACCGCCTCCCGGCCGGCGGCACGGCCAATCACGCCACGGTCTCGGACTCGCATGAGACGTACAAAATTTCTCGTTACGCAAAACAGGTCATCATGGACGAGCAAGATATCTTGAACGATAGGCTTGGGGGTCTACTCCGCCTGCCCTTCGAGATGGGGCAGGCCGCCCGCAAGCTCCGCCCCGACCTGGTCTACAGCATCATGCTGGAAAACCCCGCCCTGGTGGCCGACTCGGGCGCGGTCTTCAACGCCACGGCCGTCACGACCGCGGGCGGCCACGCCAACCTTGGCACCACGGCCCTCTCCGCCGATGGCCTCAAGGCCGGGGTCACGGCGATGGTCAAGCAGCGGCTCCGCCGGACGGCGACCGACCCGGGCGACGCCCTCAACCTCCGCCCGAGGTTTTTGATCGTCCCGGCCGCGCTGGAGTGGACGGCCCGCGGACTGACGGCCGCCGCCCAGTTGGCGAAGCTGTTCGCCGATTCGAGCGATCCGTGGTATTCCCAGCTCAACCTCATCGCGGAGGAGGGCATGCGCGTCGTGATCGACGACCGGATCGGCCTGATCGGCGTCAAGGACCCGCGGACCAAGACCGTCCGCACCGGCCTCGATACCAACTGGGTCCTGACCGCCGGCGGCCCGAAAGGCCTGCGGGTGGCCTACCTGCGGGGGACCGGCCGCTCGCCCCAGATGCGGTCCTTCGTCCTCAGCCAGGGCCAGTGGGGCGTGGGCTGGGACATCAACCACGACATCGGGGCCGCCTTCCTCGACTTCCGCCCCTGGTACAAGAGCACCGGGAACGGCAACTGAGGCCGGAGACCGACGGCAACACCTGAACCCTGAATTCCCTTTCCTTCGGAGACACGAATCATGGCAGAAGCCACCCTCACGAAAGACGCCAACGCGAACACGGTCGACGAGACCGCCGCGGCGGCCATCGCCTCGGGCGAGGTCTATCAACTTACCGACGGCCGGGCCGGCGTTAAGGCCGGCCTGCTCGCCGCGGCCTCGGGCGATCCGGTCAGTTTCATCACGGCCGGCCAGTTCCCGATCACCAAGAGCGCCGACCTGGTGATCTTGAAAGGAGGCAAGGTCTTCTGGGACCGCGCGGCGAACGCGGCCACGCCCTTGCAGGCGGCGGCCGGTGCCGACTTCTACGTCGGCGCGGCCCTGGAAGACGCGGCCGCCGCCGCGACCACGGTCAGCGTTGACCTGAACGTCAAGCCCACCTACACCATCGACATGAAGCGGGACCCGGGCCTTTCCGTCCCCGTGCTCACCGCGGGCACGCCCTATCTGTTCAACCGCGGGGCGGGCCTGGTGGCCGGATTCTCCGCAACCGCCGAGGCACAGAAGGAAGACTGGCTCTCGGTCCACAGCGTGCCGGTGACGATCCCGATGATCCTCGAAGCGATCTTCGCGGTGAACGTGACCTGTGACGCGGACGTCGGCGACCTGAATATCGGGTTAGCCAACGCCACCCACGCCAGCGACGGGGACTCGATCACGGAGAGTTGCTTCTTCCACGCGGACCTGGGCGCCGACCTGAACCTCGACGCGGAAAGCGACGACGGAACGACCGAGGTGGCCGCCACGGACACGACCGTCGACCTGGTGGCGTTCACGCCGGTGGAGGTCTGGATCGACGCGCGCGACCTGACCGACATCCAACTGTACGTGAACGGGGTGAACGTCCTCCCCGACAGCGTGTTCGCGCTCGGCGACGCCACCGGCCCGCTCAAGGCGCTCTTCCACCTGGAGAAGTCGGCCAACGACAGCTTGGGGGAGGTCCAGGTTTCGCACTTGGCCGTCCGCGCGATGGACCTGGCCTCCTAGCAGCGAGCTGTGATCGTAGCAACCTGACCGAATGAGGGAGGCGACCATGACCTCCCGTTTTGAAGACGACTTCGCCGCCGGCCTGGGGGACCTGTTTTTCCACCTGGGCGAATCGGCCACCTACACCCCGGCCGGCGGCGATCCCGTCACCCTCTGGGCGATCCCCGAGAGGGAGATGGCCGAAGAGGAGCCGGGCTCCGACGGCCGCCGCCGCCGGCGGGTCCGCGGGGCCAAGATCCTTACCGACCCGGATGACGCCGATTACGGCGGCGTGGCCGAGCCGGCCGAGAACGCCACCATGACGATCGGCGGCACCGAGTACGCCGTCCAGTCGGTCGAGGCGGGGGTCGGCTTCGCCCGCCTGGGCCTGGTCCGGATCGGATCGGTCGAGTCGGGCCGGCCGCAGTACCGGCAGAGGTGAGTGAGCAGTGGGCAGTGAGCAGTGAGCAGTGAGCGATGACCGCCACCGAATCAAACGGCTTGAAAAAATACCTGGTAACGCATGCGGCGTCGCTGGTGCTCGTGATCATCGTCCAGTCGGCCGCGCTGATCTGGTGGGCCGCGGCGCTCAATACCCGGGTCCACGTGTTGGATCGTGACATCCAGAAGATCGACGGCCGGGTCCACGAGCTGGAGGTCGCCCGAAAATGACCGAGCCGGCCGGGTGCATCTCGCTTGCCCAACACTACCTCCGCCAGATGCTGGCGAACTGTGCCGCGGTGCGGACCTGGCTAGGGGTCGACGACGAGGAGGGGGCCCTCGCGCGGATCCACCACGAGGGACTGCCCAAGCCGGCTGACAACGCCGTCGAGCACACCCGGGCCGAGCTGATCGCCTACCGGCCCTACGCCGTCGTCTTCACGGCCGAGTCGGGTGGTCTCACCCTGAACCACGACGCCGGCGGCGCGGCCTTCGAGTTTGCCGAGTCGGGCCGCTTGACCGTGCGGCTCTACCAAAATTGTCCCGACGAGTACGGCGACGAGCCCTCGTCGGATGCCAACCTCCAGTTCAAGAACTCGGTCGGCCTGATCATGGACGGCCTGGCGGCCCTCTCCGGCACCGCCGGCTACCTGGCCTTCGACCGGCTCGGCCTGGCCGACGGACCGTACTGGGGGCACCCCGACCTGGTCCCCGGCCAGGGTGTCTGGCAGGGTGCCGAGCTTTCCATCGAATGGGGGGAGGGCGCATGATCGGCGAGATCAAGGTCCGCGAGCGGGGCGCGACCCCAGGCATCCTCAAGCGCGAGCTCAACAAGCTCAAGAAAGTGGCCTTCGCCGCGGCGGGTATCCACTGGCACCAGGAGATCCGCCCAAAACACTTCACCTCCGCGGGGGCCGGCGAGTACGGCTACGCGGCCCGCAAGGGCGAGCGGGGCAACGCGGGGGGCTACGGATTCAAGCGGAGCTACACCGGCCGAAAACTCACGGCCTACGGCCACACGGACCCGCTGGTCTTGACCGGCGAGTCGCAGGGCAGGACCAAGATGCGCGACGTCCGGCCCACGTCCAAAAAGGTCCGCATTGTCCTTCACGCCCCTGCCCTGAATTTTCACCCGGGCGAAATGGAGGCCGTCTCCCAGCGGGACGCCGCCGCCATGGTCAAGTGCTACGAGCGGGCCCTGAATGCCGCCATCAAGCAGGTCCGCGCCACCAAAAGCAAGACGATCAAGTAACAGGAGCCCGTGATGACACTCGCCCAGATCACCTCCACCATCTCCGTCGCCGGGGTCACCGTCAACTCGGTCACCCAGCGGACGGCCGCCGGCCTGATCGGCCAGGCCCCGACCCTGGCCGCCGGCTTGGCCGGCGCGCTCACCACACGGACCGACGCCGACACCGGGATCATCACGATGACGGACGCCGAGCACGGGATCACCGACGCCGACACGGTCGACGTCTACTGGTCGGACGGGGTCCGCTACGGCCTGACCGTTACCCTGGTCGACGGGACGGCCGTCTCGATCGACGTCGGCGACGGCGACAACCTGCCCGAGGGTGAGGACCCGGCCGTGGTCGTCGGTGTCCGCCAGGAGATCGATGTCGACTTCGACGGCGACCTGGTCGAGCTGATCGCGGCTCACTGCCCGAAGCGGGCGCACGTCGAGTTCCTGACCGGCGCCGACGCATCGATCCTGGCCCAGGAGCTGACCGCCAACGAGGCCTTTACCTGGGCCGCCGACTCCGGCCACGCCAACCTCTTGACGGGCGACCCGGTCGGCAAGATCCAGGTCTCCTGCGGCGAGACGACCGGCGGCCTGTTCAACCTGCTCGGGGTTTACGACTCCGAGTGAGCGGTCTGCGACTCCGAATGAGCAAAGGACACAACCATGGGAAATACACGACACGGCCTTTACGCCGTCGAGTTCGACGCGACCCTCTTGCCCGGGATCACACAATGCCGGGTCGACACGGGGACCGACGTCCAGGGCGACGCCACCTCGGGCGAGGTCTACAACCGCTGGTTGTCGGTCTACGCCCAGAAGTCCAAGGCCACCTTCGCCAGCAAGGCGATCGCCTCGGCGTTGGACCTCTGCGGCCTCGCCGGCCTGGACGTCTCCGGACTGGCGGCCGGGTTGAAGCTCTACGCCCAAATGCACGCTCGGGCCAGCACCCGGGCCGGCGCGGCCAGCCACCGCAAGTACACGCTCAACGACGGCCTGGTGGTGCCCCGCACACTGAGCGTCTCCCACCGCGGCGACGCCACGCTCTCCTACGACGTCCTGGTGCTCTACGACGGGGTCAACGACCCGCTGGTGATTTCCGACGCGGTGACCTTGCCGGCGGGCCTGACCGACGCCGAACGGTTTACACTGGGGCCGATCACAATCGAGTCGGTCAGCTTGACCACCGTCCAAAAATTCGACGTCGACTTCGGGATCACCGGCGATCCAGACGCTGGGGACTCGTCGATCTGGGACACCTACTGCTCGATCCGCGGGATCAAGCCCAAGATCACGCTCTCGGGTTTCGACGTCGAGTGGCTCAAGGCCGCCAACATTCCCTTGACCGGCAAGTCGGCCACCCACCTCAACACGGCCATCTATCTCCGCAAGCGGGCGGCGGGGTCGACCTTCGTGGCCGACGTGACGGCCGAACACATCAAGTTCACGGCCGCCGGCCTGGCCTACATCGAGACCCCCTTCGACGCCTCGGACGACGGGGTCTCGACGACCAGCCTCGTGATGCCGCTCAAGTACGACGGCGACAACGCCCCGTTGACGATCAACACGGCGTCGGCAATTACGTAGGGAACCCCTTGGTCATTGGTCATTGGGCCTTGGGATTTGTTTTTTCGGAAGGATCACGCAGTGTCCGGACTGCTGTACTACATCCCGGGTCAGACCCGGGCGATCAAGCTCGAGCAGCTCCCCGAGCTGGGGCTCGCGCACGCCTTCGAGGGCCGGCTCACGCCCCGCGAGGTTTCGAGGGGGCCCGACGGCGATCGGGGCGTGGTGATCGCCGACCCCGACCGGCTCTCCGAGCACCTGCTCGGCTACTGGCCCGAGCGGCAGACGTGGCACAAGATCCCCGGCGCGGCAGACAAGCCGGTCTGGCTGGGCTCGCCCCACGGCGAGCGGGTCGAACCCCGCGACCTGATCCGCGAGACTCCGCTGGCCGGGCACTGGGTGCACCTGGCCGACGGCCAGGACTGGCTGGTCCCCGTGGCCCGCGGCCTGGCCGACGACGAGGATTCGCTCACCTGGTACTCGGCCCTGCCTGCGGCCGTGACGCTGGACGACGCCGGCAACTGGACACGCGGCGGCGTGGTGGCCAAGTACCAGCAGCTCTGGCAGATCGCCTGCGACTGGTGGGACGCGGTCCAAGCGGCCCCGGTCGAGGAGGTCGAGGACGGCGACCAAGGGACCGCCCGGGTCCGCGTCCGCTTCTCGTTCGAGAACGTCTGCGACGCCGCCCTGGTCGCGCTGGCGACCAACTATCGACTGAATAAGGCGGAGGTGGCCTTCCTGGGTCTGTTCGACGACGCCTGCGCCCGCGAGGTGTTGATGGCGCTGGTCGACTGGCCCGTCGCCAGAGAGTTCCTAAAAAAAAAGCTGGCGGCGGCTCACGCTGGCTCGAGTACCGCCGCTGGGCCGCCGGCCGGCACCGCGGCTACCGGCCCAGCATCGCCGACCTCGCCGCCCTGAGCCTGGGCCTGGGGGACCGGCCGCCCGTCGTCGTCGACCAATACCACTTCCACCGTTAAAGCAAATGACGAATGACGAAAATCAAATGAAGAATGACCAAGCGCCGCGGACCGGCCGGCCTTCGACATTCGTCATTTGATTTTCGTCATTTGAAGCCCTGACCCCGACCCTGCCATGGCCTCACAAATCGTAGTAGAGATGACCGGCCAGGAGGCCAAGCTCTGGCAGAGCCTGCAGAAGGTGACCGCCCAGCAGCAGAAGATGGAGCAGGGCTTCAAGAAGACCGGCCAGACGGCCCGCGACACGGGCAACAAAATGAAGACGGCCGGCGACCAGGGGAGCAAGGCCTTCGGCACGGGCGCGGTGGGCAAGCTCGCGACCTTTGCCGGCGGCTTCGTGGGGATCTCGGCCGCCGTCTCGACCGTCACGCAGTTGCTGAACAACATGGCCCAGACGGCGGAGGAGGCCGCTACCAAGGCCAAGGAGTCCGTGATCGGCGCCGGCACACTGGCCCAGCTCGCCGCCTCGCCGGAAGAGTTCAAGGCCCTGCTCGGCGAGGGGCGGGCAGCCTACGCCAGTGGCGTGGGCCGGTCCGAGACCGAGGCCATGGACCTGACGTACCAGCTCAAGGCGGCCGGCTTTGCCAAGGAGGACAGGGCGCTGATGAACGAGATGGCGAGCGTGGGGTATATGAAGACGGGCGAAGTCACCACGATGATCGGGGCGCTGAAGGGTTTCGCCGAGACCTTCGGGGTGGCGGAGACGGGCAGCGTCCGCGAGCTGAGCAACAAGGCGATCGCCGCGGGCGGCGCGACAACGAGCAATCCCTCCGAGATGCTGCTCGCCGGGACCAAGCCGACCGCGCCGGCGAAAGCGTTGGGCCTCTCGGACGAGGAACTCTGGGCCGCGTTGGGGGTCCTGACGTCCCAGTCCGCCGACCCGAAGTTGGCCAGTACCCGGCTCAATGCGTTCCTCAGCAAGATGGCTGGCAACGAGGAATTCGAGGGCAAGGGAATGTCCCTCAAAAAAATCGTTGAGACGATCCAAGCCAAGGAGCTGGACTGGGCCGAGCTCGAGCTACTTACTGGCGGGAAACGCGGCATCATCGGGTACAAGGGGCTCGCGGACGCGATGGGGAACTACGAGACCTTCTTGGAGAAGGTAAAGCGGGCGCCGGCGGAAGATGATTTGACCGAGCAGCTCAAGTTTCACAAGGCCGACCCGAAGATCGCGAGCGCGCTGGCGGCGACCGCCGCCGAGCACGAAGCAGAGATGAGCCGCGATAAGCTCAGCCAAATGAAAAACCTCGCCGACACCGTGCTCAACAAATGGGAGGTCCAGCGTCGAAAGGAGCCCGAAGGGTTACTTCTGTCGAAGGAATGGGAGATCACCCTCGGCCGCTGGCAGTCCGGCCTCGCACGCAAGATGTACCAGGATGAAGCCTGGCTCCGCACGCAGGCAGACGACATTGAGGACCCCGCGCTCCGCGAGGAGGTCCGCGGCCTGGTCGGCGGGCCGCATGGCGAACCTGCCCTTCGTATCAATCCCTGGGGAGGGGGAAGGGGCCAGACCGCCGCCCTGGGCCTGGCGATGCCGACCGAAGCGCCTGCCCCCGCCGCACCCGCGGCGGAGAACATTCACGACTGGCAGCCCGACATGGCCGCGGCGGCCGGCGATCTGCAGGAGGCCAGCCAGTCGATACGGGACGGCAGCCGGGGCCCGACGCTCGTTCCCCCCAACGTTGATCGATAAACAAATGACGAATGACGAAATTCAAATGAAGAATGAGCAAGCCTCGCGTGCCGGCCGGCCTTCGACATTCTTCATTTGAATTTCGTCATTCAAACCCCTAACCCCTAACCCGTGCCATGGCCAGCTCAATCGGCGGGATTGCCTGCGATATGGTCAAGGGGATCGCCCCGGGCCAGAAGACCCGGGGCGAGACCTGGCAGGTCCCCGGGATCTCGGGGTACGGCGCGGCGACCCTGGGGGCCGGCGACTCGGAGACCGCGTTCACTTGCATCAGGTACGCGGCCTCGGCCGTGCTCGATGCCTGGGAGGCCTCGATCGAGGCCCTCCAGTACACGATCGTCACCGTGGTCAATGACCGCGGGAAGACCTACACGCGCTTCTTGGTCCGCAAGGTGGCCGTCCCCCGCCGCGAGCCGGCCCAGCCCTATGGCGAAAAATCCTACGTCCAAGTCCAGGGGGTGATCTGCTAATGGCCATCACCGCCTACACACTCACGCGGCTCGGCGAGGTGACCACGGTCACCGTTACGAGCGACCTGGCCGGGACGATCTACTACCACTGGTACACGGACGGCTGTTACGTGGGCGGCGGCCAGTCGGCCTCCCGCTCGTTTTACTTGGGTCTCTCGGACCAGACGCGGGTCGAGGTCGTCGATACGAACGACGCGGACTTCGACCCGGTGGCCGGGGCCCCGGCCGGCTGGCCGGCCCGCCGAACCCTTTGGTGGGTCCGCTCGATCGAGGCGGACGTCGCCAGCTACCGGGTCGAGCAGAAGCTGGGGGCCGGCGACTGGTCGACACTGGCGATCGTTCACGACCGGCCCGAGGCCTGGGACTACGCGGTCATGACCGACCGGCTCGACGACCTCTCCGACTACACCTGGCGGGTGGTGCCGGTCGACGCGGCCGGCAACGACGGCACGCCTTTCACGATCGGCCCCGAGCAGATCGTCCGCACACCCGACGCCCCCAACTTCACGATTACGTTCGACGCCGGAACCACCAAGGTCACCTTTGCCGAATGAGGAATGACGAAATTCAAATGAAGAATG
>Ga0114918_10002240_pt1 | contig 17369 bp, 11 predicted proteins | sample LantaG_FD_87015 | JGI IMG/M metagenome (GOLD analysis project Ga0114918, IMG submission 87015) | Deep subsurface microbial communities from Baltic Sea to uncover new lineages of life (NeLLi) - Landsort_02402 metaG | ecosystem: Environmental > Aquatic > Marine > Oceanic > Sediment | place... | reverse complement strand
TGGAGTGGATGTTGGGCGGTGGTTGGGCGGTGCACGCCCCCCCCCCCCCCCCCCCCCCCCCCCCCCCCCCCCCCCCCCCCCCCCCCCCCCCCCCCCCCCCCCCCCCCCCCCCCCCCGCGCGCGCTCCACTCTCTCTACCTCTACCCTTTCCGGTACACCACGCTCAGGCGGGGCGCCTGCGGCCGGTTGCTCAGCCGGGTCTCGCTGACCACGTAGGCCCGCTGGTCGAGCGTTTCCAGCCAGCCACTCACCGCGGCCGCCTCCTCCGCCCCGCCCGCGTGGCCCACGTAGGACGCCACCGTCACCGCCCCGCCGGGCGCCAGGGCGGCGACGGCCGCGCCCAGGGCGGCCATCGTCGTCTCCGGCCGCGTCGAGGTGGACGCCGCCTCCACGGCCGCCGCGCCCGCCGCGGGGAGGTACCCAAGGTTGAAGGCGACCAGGTCGACTTGCTCGCCGCCCAGGAGGTCGCCCAGGGGGGAGGGGCAGGCGCGGGCCAGGCGGGCGGGGGCTAAGGGTGGGGAGGCCGCGGCGGCCGCCGCGGACGCCAGGGCGGCCGCCGTCGCGGCCAGGGCGTCCGGGGACAGGTCGAGGGACAGCACCCGGCCGGTCGGGCCGAGCGCTCGGGCCAGGCCCACGGTGTCGCCTCCCAGGCCCGCCGTCGCGTCGACAGCGTACGCGGGTCGGCCGGTGGGTGGCCGGTCCGCCAGCAGGGCCGCCCAGACGGCGTGGGCGGCGTTGGAGGTGCGGCCGGTGCGGAGCAGATAGGCGAGGGAGGGGGGCGGCGGGGGCAGGCGGCGGGTCGGGGGCGGCGACGGCGCTGGCGGCGGCGCGCCGCCGCCGCTGGCGCTGGCCCTGGCGGCCGTGCCGCTGCGCCTGCAGGCCAGGCCTCGCCGGCAGGTCGCTGCCGTGCAGGCCCGCATCGTGAGTGTGGCAGTGACACAAGGAGAGCGAGGGGGGCGTGACGGAGGAAAGAGCGAGTGAATTGTCGGACAACGAAAACGCGAGGCGGCCGTCGCCCTTCCCTCCTCCCCTTGAGTGTTTTTTGAGTTTGTTTGAGTGTGTGCCTCTTTTCTCTCTCTCCTCTTGTCGTTGCTCCTCGTTCTCTCTCCCCTCTACCCCCACCCCGCCCCGACGCGCTCGTACGCGGCTCGCTCCTCCAGCGCCGCCAGCACCGCCGCGGGCACTCCCGCCGCCGAGGCCGACACCAGCCCACTCACGCCCCCACCACCCCCGCCCGCCTGGCCACGCCCCAAAATGCCAAAGCCCGGGCCGGGCGCGCGCTCGCCGCACTCGACAAAGCGCACGCCCTGGCCGAGGCGGTCCCTCATCACGTCCACCAGGGCGCCCGTCCCGTCCACCAGCCCCCCGGCCGCGGCCTGGCGCCCCGTCCACACCCGCCCGGAGAAGAGCTCGGCCTCCGGAATGGGGGCGGCCGCCGCCGCCAGGGCGGGCCCGCGCGCGGCCTTCACAGCGCCGATGAACGACGCGTGCAGGTCGGCCAGGACCTCCGCCAGGCGGGCCGCCTCGCCCGGGTCGACGGGGCGGAAGGGGTCCAGGCCGCCCTTTGAGGAGCCTGCTGCGTAGAGCCGCCTTTCCAGCCCCAGCCGGGCCAGGGCGTCCACCGCGCCGAAGGAGGGGGACACGACGCCGATGGAACCCAGGATGGAGGTGGGGAGGGCGAAGGAGCACCCGGGGTCGGGCGCGGCGGACAGCAGCCACTGCCCGCCCGAGGCCGCCACATCCTCTGCGAAGGCGAAGACGGGGAGGGGGGGAGCGTCCGGGGACCCGCCGACGGCCTCCCGCCCCGCCTCGGCCGCCCGGCGCCGGATGTCGGCCACGAGCAGCTCGGTCTGGGCGGGCGAGCCGCCGGGGCTATTGATCCGTAGGGCGACCGCGGCGGGGAGCAGGCCAAACGCGGCGGCCAGCCAGGGGCGGGCGCGGTCGGCGTTCAGGGGGCGGCGCCCGGGGGTGGCGCCCCGCCCGGGCGGGCCGATGACGCCCCGCAGGTGGACGACGGCCACCAAGGGGACATCCCGGCGGAAGCCGCGGGCGAGGGCGCGTGCGAGCCAGGCCATGAGGAAGGAGGGGGTGCGGGTCGAGAAAGAGGGGGGGGCAGCGCGCCCGCGCTCACAAGAAGGAGAGCCGGCGCGCCTGAGTGGGGCCCGTCGACGCTTTCTCCTGGTGTGCGAGTAGGTGCCCCAGGTCTGGGCGCACGCCGTCCGGGTGGTGGGTGGTGGGGCGGGCGCTTGAGGAGAGCGGGAGGGCTGGGCGGGGGACGTGGAAGGAGGAATGCCAGACGACTGGAGGGGCGCGAGGGTCGTCTTCTGCTCTCCCTCGCCTCACTTTTCCTTTTTTCCGTGACGGCGCCGCCGCGCCCCACACACACCCCGCCGCACACCACGCCATGCTGGCGCTGCAGCAGGCAAAGTCCTGCCACCCAGAGGCCCGCCTGGTAGGCGCGGGCCCGCCCCGGCACCCCGCCCGCCGCCCTCTGATCGCGGCCGCCGCGGCCGATGCGGCCGACGCGACCACCCCCTCGCGCCCCGACACGGCTGCTGGGGCGGCAGCGTCCGCCTCCGCCGCCGCCTCCCTCTCCTCCCGCTCCGCCTCCTACACCGCCACCATGGCCGCGGCCATGCCGGGCCCCGCCCTGACCTACAACCACGAGGCCGGCATGAACTGGAACGCCGCGCCCTTCACGCCGGGTCTGCTGATCGGCTCGTGCCCGCAGTCCCAGGCCGACGTGGCGCGCCTCGCGCGGCAGGCGGGCGTCCGCGCCATCCTGTCCCTCCAGGAGGAGTCCGACCTGGCCCACTTTGGCATCGACGGCGACGCCCTCGCCCGGGCGGCGGCGGACGCCGGCGTGGCCCTGTACCGCGTCCCCCTGCGCGATTTCGACCCGGCCTCCCTGCGGGCCGGGCTGCCGGCCGCAGTGGCCGTGCTGGAGGCCGCCCTGGCGCGGGGTGGGGCGGCCTACGTCCACTGCACGGCCGGGCTGGGGCGGGCGCCCGCCGTCGCCCTCGCCCACGCGGCCTGGGTGCGGGGCGAGCGCCTGGCCGAGGCGGCGGCGGCCCTGCGCGCCGTCCGCCCCTGCAACCCCCGCCTGGCCGCGATCCGGGGCGCGGGCGCGGATCTGGTGCTGGGCCCGGGCGCGCGCGTCCCCACCACGCTGCGCGTGCCGGCGGCCGACCTGCCGCCCGGGGTGACCGCCGTCGCGGTCGCGGGCCTGGACGTGGGCTGGGGCGGGCGCCTGCCCATGGCGCGGTCCGACCTGGCGTCCGTCGGCGAGGCGGGTGGTGGGGCTGCAGGCCCTTCTTCCTTTTGGACCCTCACCCGCTCGCTCCCGCCCGGGCGCCACCCCTTCAAGCTGGTCCTCACCGTGCCCGGCTCGCCCGGCGAGGCCTGGGTCACGACGCCTTCCTACCCGACGGCCGACGAGGGCGGGAACATGAACAACGCGCTGGACGTCGCGGCCCCGGCGGGCGGGGTGGCGGGCTTCACCCGCCACCGCCTCCTGAATGACGAGCTGCTGCCGGACGAGGCGGCGGCCGCGGCGGCGGCGGTGCGGGACGTGGCGGTGACGGCCGTCCCGGCGGCGGAGGCCGCCGGCAAGCCACGGCGGAGGGGGCTGTGGGTGGCGATTGTGCGGGTGCTGGAGGCGCTGGCGGTCGTGTGACATTGTTTTGCGTTTGTGACCTCATTCTTTCCTTCTGTTTTCACGCCCCGCCGCCGCCCCTCTTCTTCTGCTGCTGCTGCTGCTTCTGTGCCACCTCCGCCGCCACCGCCCGCCCCTTCTTATCCAGCCCAAACCGGGAGCTGGCGACCAGGGCAGCTCTGAGAGAGTCCACGTCCGCCTGCACCTCCGCCGCCAGGGCGGCGACCGCCAGCCGCCCCTTACTCGCGCCCGCCAGGGCGGCCGCCGCGGCCGCCTTCCATTTTTTGGGCAGGGGCGCGGGCAGCGGGGCGGTCGGGTCCAGGGCCGGGAGAGGGGCGAGGGGGGCGCCGCCCTCCTCCTCCTCAAAGGTCGTCTTCTTGCCAGCCCACGCTGGACCACCGCCGCCGCCCTTCACTGCGCCCAGCCCACGCCGCCCGGCGGACTTGGCGCCCTCCACGGCCGCCGCCAGCCCGGCCTGGTCGGCCTCGCTGAACCCGCGGTCGGCCGCCGTTCGTGCCAGGGCGGCCGCCTTCTCTGCGCCAACGCTGCCCAGGGCGCCCGCCCAGATAAAGCGCCCCGCCCCCCACCAGCCGGGCGGGGGCGGGGTCGGCGCGGGACCGACCGGCGCGGGCGGGGGTGTGGCCGGCAGCGGGACGGAGGTGGGCTGTCGCTGCTGCCTGGCCTTCTTGGCGGGCGGCGGCGGCGGCGGTGGCGGGGGGGTCGGCGCGACATCAACAGCCACCGCTTCCCCGCCCCCCAACCGCTCCCGCGCCGCGCCGGCCAGGGCCGCCTCCTGCGCGCGCAGGCGGGCCAGCTTGCCCGCCCGCCCGCCAAAGGTTGCGCCCGCCCGGGCGGTGGACGCGGAGGACGTGGCGGCGGCCGCGATGGCCAGCTCGGCGGCCGTCCCCGTCGCGGCGGTGCCGTCCCCGTTCAGGCGGCGGCGGGGCGCGGGAGCGGCGGGCGCGCCCACGGCGGCCGCCAGGCGGGCGGCGTGGTCTGGGTCGTCGTCCTCGGAGGACGAGTCGGACGAGTCGGAAGTGGTCGAGCTCTCGCCGCCGCCCGTCGCCCGCACGCCCGCCGCAGCTTTTGCGTACGCGCCCTCCCACCACTTGTCGGCCCAGTCGGCGGTCGGGGCGGCGGAGTCGGCGCCAACCTAGAGGCAGGGAGGGAGAGAGAGAAAGGGGGTGTGAGGCAAGGTTAGGACGGGGCTAGCCGCCGTCGGCCTCATCGGCCTGCGCCCCCGCCCCGCCCCGCCCCGCCCCGCCCCGCCCCGCTCCCGTCCGCCCCTCATCCTCACCCCTGCCAGGTTGGCCTTCATGGCCACAGTCACCGCGTCCGCCCGGCCCTGGGCGTCCTTGCCCAGGCCCTGGCCGTCGTCCCAGCCGAACCGGCGCAGGAGGCGCTCGCCAAGGCCGCCCCGGGCGGTCGGGGCGACGACGCCTAGCCCTGGCACGAAGCCGGGGGGGAGCTTCATAAGAGCGAGTGTGTGCGATGTGCGTGCGCCTCAAGTCACACAAACACAGACACAGCGCCCACGCTGTGTGTGTGCCGGCGGCGGCGGCGCGGACAAAACAGAGGAATGGACAGTGGTGAGCAACACCCACCCGCGCACGCGAACAAAATGCTCTGTCTCTCACACTGTTTTTGTCCGCCCTCCCGACAGCCCGCGGCTGCTGCTACTCCAGCCGACACGGCCAAACACACACACAAACACACACACATATATGCTAGCCGCCCTCGCTGCCGCCCGCTCCGCCCGGGCCGCCGCGTCCCGCATCGCCGCGGGCGCGGCCGCGTCCACGAGCGGCGCGTAGGCATCGGCGACGGCTAGGAGCGGCGTGGCGTTCACGCCGCCCTCCTCGTGGCGCCCGCCCTCGCTGGCGCCCGCCGCCGGCTGGGCGCGGGGCCTGACCAGTGGCGTCCCCGACCCGACCAGCCCGCAGGTGAGCGTAAGGGAAGGGAGAGAGAGAGAGAAGCAGAGAGAGAGCAGACGCACGCACACACAACAGGAAGGGGCGCGCCCTCACACGCACGATCCCCCACCTCCCCTCTCCCAACCCTTCACTAGGCCCTCGCCCGCCTGGCCGCCTCCCGCCCCGCCTCCCTGGCCGTCCTGCCCTCCCCGGACGCCCCGCCCACCGAGCCCCCGCCCGACACCGGACCCCTGCGCCGCGCCCTGCTCACCCTGGGCGGCTTTTACTCGTCCGAGTCGCGGGCCATCCGGGCGGCCCAGGCCTGGCACGGCGCGGTCGTGGCGGCCGCGGCGGGCCCGGGCGCGCCGCTCGCCCGGTCGGCGGGCTTGGACCCGGCTCGCTTCGCGGACACGCACGCCCTCCTGGGCCTGCACCTGTGGCTGGCCCTGGTCCGCCTGCGGGCGGAGGGCGGGGCCGGCAAGGCCATCTCCCAGGCCCTGTACGAAAATTTCAGTGACGACGTGGAGGCCCGCGTCCGGGCGGCGGGCGTGCGGGTGCGGGTGGGGAAATGGCTGTCGGAACTGGAGCGCATGTTTTACGGGGCGGCGACGGCGTATGACCGGGCGGTGGGCGCGATCCCAGTGGGCGAGGGCGGAGGGGGTGGGGGTGATACTGCTGCCACGCCCTCCCCTCTCCCCGGCGGTGCCCCGAACGCCCAGGCCGCCCTGACGGCCGCCCTGCTGCGCAACGCGTACGGCGGGGACGAGGCCCGGGCGGGCCATGCGGGCGCCCTTGCCCGGTACGCCCTGCGCGAGCTGGCCTGCCTGTCCCTGACGCCGAGCGAGGCGGTGGTGGCCGGGAGGGTCCGCTTCAGCTGGGCAGGAGTGGCGGGCGGGGGGGAGGAAGAGGAGGCGGCTGCGGTGGTGCCCAAGGCGGCGGCGTGAAAGGACAATCACACATTGCGCACAAGGACAGTTGCTCTCTCTCTCGTTTTTATGCCAGGGTCGCTGTGCGGGGCTGGCGCGGCGCGGACGCGGACGTAGAATGAGGTTGATGGCGAGTCAGACTCCCATTCGGCCGCTCGCCTCTTTTCATACACACGCGCGTGCTCACGCTCAGCCCTGCGCGCACACCCCCCACACACAGCACCATGGCCACCGCTGTCCGGCGCAAGCGTGACACACGGTGAGAGAGAAAGACGGGCGGCAGTCGCGGCGTGAGGGAGAGGCGCGACAGAACGCACAGCGCCGGCGCCCCCTTCCCAAACCCGCCCGCTGTCCCCTCATCATTCCCTCTCTCTCTCTCCTCCCCGCACAACAGCCCCGCCGACGCCGGCCAGCTGAACAGCGCCGCCCTGATCGCCATCGTGGGCGGCCTGTTGGGCCTGTGGTACTGGCGCCGCAACAGCAGCGGGGGTGGAGGAAGGGGCAAGGGCGGGGCGGCGGGGGCGGCCAGGCGTGGGGCGGCCACGCCCGCCGCCCCGGCTCACTTCCCCAAGGGCACGGCCGGCGCGGCGGCGGCGCGGCGGGCGGCCGCGGCGGGGCGGCGGGGCGGCAGCAGCGCCGCCCCCGTGCCGCCCCCACCCGCCGCCCCACACACAAAAAAAGGGCGGCGCGCGACGAAGGCCGCGGCCAAGGAGGCCAAGGAGGCCCGCCGCCTGGAGGCCGAGCGCGCCGCCATCCGGGCAAACGACCCGGACAACAACCAGCACGTCCTCAATTACTCATACTTCGAGGGCGGGTCGGCCCGGCCAGCGACGGTGGCGGCCCGGCGGCCGACAGGGCCGCCGGGGAGTTGAGAGAGATTGAGTGAGCGTGTGTGTGTGTGTGTCAGACCGAACTCGACAGAATGAAGGCAGGAAAAAACCCATCACCACTCTCCCCGTCCATTTCTCTCTCTCCTCTCCATTTCCTCCTTGTGTATTCTCCGCCTTCTCACCCCTCCTCCATCGCCGCCTTCGCCGCGTCCACGGCCGCCCGCAGCGCGCCCGCCGCCGCCGCCCGCTCGGGCGGCGGCGCGCCCGCGGCCGCGGTGGCCGCGATGGCACCCACCCGGTCGGCCGCGGGCCCGCCGCCGCGCCCGGGCACGCACCCCCGGCCCAGAAGGCGGGCGCCGGGGGCGTCTTGGCCAGTCAGCAGGGCCGCCAGGGCGACCAGCGCATGCTTGGCGGCCGCACGGGCGGGGCCGGACCCGCCCGCCCCCGCCCGGCCCAGGGCCGTCTCCGCGGCGGCGCACAGCGCGTCCAGCGTGGGCGGGGCCGCCAGCGCAGCCGCGGGCGGGCCGCCGCCCCGCAGGATGGCGGCCAGGGCGGCAGACCCGCGGGCGGCCAGTTCCAGGGTCACCTCGGGCGCGTCCGGGGCGCCGGCGCGTGCCACTAAGGCCACCAGGCCGCCGGCCGGCCAGGTGGACGCGTCCAGGTCGCCGTCCACGCCCGCCAGCCGGCCCTTGAGCGCGCCCGACGCGGCGACCGCGGCGGGCGGGCCCGCCGGTTCCACACCGGCCGCCGTCCCCAGCAGGGCGCCCGCGGCGCGGGCGAGGGCCGGGGGCGGAGGCGCACCGCCGGGCGTCACGCCCAGGGCCGCCGCCAGGGCGGGCGCCAGGCCGGGATCGCCCAGGGCGGCCGCCAGGGTCAGGGAGTCACCAGGGTCACCAGCACCACCACCACCACCACCGGCCTCGCCGTCCACCACCAGGGCAGCGACCACGTTCCCCACGCCCAGGGCGGCCGCCTCGCGCAGGAGCGAGCTGGCCGCGGGATCGCCGATCGTGCGCACGAGGGACGCGTACAGGGGCGGCGGCACGGCCGCCGCGGTGGACGCGTACCGGTCCAGGACGGCAAAGGCGGCCTCAACCTCGGCCTCCTCTGACGCCCCGCCACCGCCGCGGGCCTCCAGGAGGGCCGCCAGGCGGGCCCAGGCCGCGGCGCGGTCGCCGGCCGGCGGCGGGGCCGCGGCCTGGGAGGCGGGCCCGCCCGCGCTGGCGGACGGTGCGGCGGAGCGGGAGGCGGACAGGGCGCCCGCGCCGGCCCGGGGGACGACGAAGCGGTCGAGGGCACCACCACCACGGCCGCCGCCGCCGCCGCCGCCGCCGCCGCTCCCGCCGCTCAGGGCGGCCGTGGCGCCCGCGCCGCCACCGGCCACCGCGGGCGGCACGCGCTTGCCGCCCTTGCCGCCGCCAGGCCCCGGCTTGGCGGCCGTGGTGGGCGCGGGGGCGGCCGCCACCAGGGCGGCGGCGGCGGCGGCCCCGCCCACCAGGGCGACGCCGTCCGGGGACAGGACCCAGCGCCCGCGCACGTGCGCGCCCAGGCGGGAGACGCAGGCGTGCAGCCACTTTTTGGTGAAGGCGCGCAGGGGGTGGGCGTCCGCGAAGGCCGCCCCCACGCCCCCGATGGTGCGGGTGGCAGGGTGGGCGACCATGAAGGCCGCCAGGTCGGGCAGCAGGTCGTCCGCGGGTGGGGCGGCCGGGCGGCCGGGGAAGCGGGGCGGGGCGGGCGGCGGGCCGGCCGCGGCGCCGCCGGTGGTGGTGGGCGGGGCGGAGGAGGGGCCGGCGGCATGGCCACCACCAGTGGGCGAGAGCAGGCCGGCAGCGGTGGCGGCAGCAGCAGCGCCGCCAGGCACAGCAGGCACCCCCCACCCCGCCTCCTCCTCCGCCTCCACCGGCGGCGGCACGCCCAGGGCCGTGCCCGGCGGCACCAGGGACACCGCGTCCAGGTACGGCAGCATGGCCATGTGGGCCTCCAGGCCGACAGGCGGCGGCGCCCCGGCCGCGCCGGTCCCAGGCAGGCGGGCCGCGAAGACGTGGCGGCCGTGCCGGGCCGCGCCGTCCAGGGCGACGCCCAGCGCGCCCAGGCCGACCGCCAGGGCGTCCACCTTGGCCGACGACAGGCCCCACCTGCTGCCGCCCCCGCCCGCCGCGGCCAGGGCGTCCAGCGCGTCGCCCAGGGCGGCCGCGGCTGCCGCAGAACCGCCGCCCTCGTCGTCGCCCAGGCCCTCGTCCGCGGACATGTAGCCGTCGTCCACCACGAACGCGCCGCCGCCGCACGCCTCGGACCCGCCGCCGCACCCGCCGCCGCCGCGGGTCAGCCCCGACTCGTCCTCCTCGGTCTCGTCGCCCTCGCTCAGGTCCTCCCCCTCCGGCTCCTCCTCCCAGTCGTCATCCGATTCCGCCTCATAGTCCAGGCCCGCGTCCCGCCCAAAGGGGCGGCGGGGGCCCAGCACGCCGAGCGGGGCGGGCGGGCGGGACCAGGACCCCGAGTAGGGCGGGCGGGCCGAGTCGGCGGGGAAGGCGAGGAGCTTGCGGCGCCAGAGCGGCGCGCCCGCGGCCCGCGCGGCGGCCAGGGTGGCCACCAGGTCGGCCGGGGGCGGCTCCGTGACGGGCACGCCCCGATGGGTGGCGAAGACGTGGGCGGGCGCGGTGGAGGGGCCGGCAGACGCGGCCACGACCGCCGGGTCCAGGGCCCGGCGGCGGGCCCAGGTGGGGGGCAGGCCCCAGGGCGACGTGCGCGGGGGAGCGGCCTTCCAGCGGGCCAGGGCCTGCGCCCGCAGGGACGCCGGGTCCGGGCCCGTGCCGGCCGCGGCGGCCGCCAAGGCCGCCTCCACGGACGCCGCACGGGGCGAGGCGGGCGGCGGCGCGCGCAGGTGGGGCGGGGCGGGCGCGAAAAGGAGGGCCCGCGCCGCCGCGCGCGCGGCCGCCGCGGCCGTGGCGGGGCCACCCGTCGAAGGGGCGGGGCCGGCAGAGGCGCCGCCGCCCGTCACGTCCGACGGGCCCGCGGCACCGCCGGACCCAGCACCGGCCCCACCCCCACCGCCCCCGCCAGGCGTGCCCCGGACGACGAAGAAGGCCTTCATCGCGGCCTGGGACTTGGCGACGGCGGCCGTCCCGCCCAGCGCGGCGGCGGCCATGCCCTTCTTCAGGCCCTTCTCCGCGGCGGCGGCCGCGGCCTTGGCCGCTCGCTCCGCCTCGCGGGCGGCCTCCTTCTCAGCCCGCTCCCGTTCCTTGGCCTCCGCGGCGGCGGCCTTGGCGGCCTCCTTCTCGGCCCGCTCCGCCTCGCGGGCGGCCTCCTTTTCGGCGCGCTCCCGCTCACGGGCCGCCTCCTTCTCGGCCCGCTCCCGCTCGCGGGCCTCCGCCGCCGCCGAGCGGGCGGCCTCCTTGTCCGCCCGCGCCCGCTCCCGCTCCAGGGCGGCGGTCTCCTTGGCCAGCCGGTCCTTCTCCCGGGCGGCCGCCCGGGCGGCGGCGGCCGCCTCCCGCTCCGCGGCCAGGCGCACGCGCTCAGCGCGCGCGGCCTCCTTCTCCCGGCGGGCCGCCGCGGCGGCGGCCAGGGCGTCCGCCGCGGCGGAGGGGGGCATGTCGGAGGGGAAGAACGCCGTCGCGGGGGTGGGGGCGGTGGCAGGGGTGGTGAAGGCCGGCGTGGTGGCGGGAGGGGGAGCAGCAGCAGTAGCAGTGCAGGGCGTCGGCCCGGCCCCGCCGCCCTCCTCCATCTCACCCAGCGGTACCGCCTGCGTCCGCTCCAGCTTCTCAGCCGCCTTGGCGGCTTTGGCGTTCAGGCGGGCGACCGCACCGCCCGCCGCAGCCGCCTCCCGGCCGGCCTCTAAAGCCGCCCGGAGGGCGACCAGGCGGTCGTGCGCGGCGGCCACCTGCTTCTTCCGGCGACCGGCCTCGGACCGCAGGGGCGCCGGAATGTGGCGCGCGTCCCGCAGGTCCCAGGCCCACAGGCGGCCCGGGGTGGCGTCCTCTAAAGGGTCGACCTCGGCGGAGCCTGCGAGTGGGGTGGAGGCGAGGGAGTAGTGAGTGCGCGAGAGAAAACGGAGAGTGCACTTTTGTTCATCCCTCTCCCCTCTCCATCCACTCACCGCGCCGCAGGGGTTCGCCGACGGCCCGGCGGACGGCCGCGTCGATGATGGAGGACCGAACGGCCGCGATGGAGAGGAGCGGGGCGTCGTCCACCGCGTCCGAGGGCGGCGCGTCGTGGTCCGCGCCCTCCCCGCCGAGCGCGGCGCACAGGGCCGGCGCGAGCGCCGAGAGCGGGTCACCCCGGCCGACCAGGTAGGGGCCGACCTCGGAGCCCGTGGGCGGGCGGGAGGCGGGGCGGGGAGGGACAGATTGCGCCACGGGCCAGGGAACGAGGGGAGTGGCGGCGGCGAGGGCGGCGACGAGGGTGTCCGCCTCTGCGCCCCAGGCCGCGAGGGAGGAGGAGAGGGGCGGGGGGGCGGGGGGCGCGTCGGCGCCGCCTCCCTGCTTGGCCTTTTTGGCGGCGGGCCGCTTGGCCGGGGGCGAGGGCGGTGGGGGCTGGGGCTCGGCCGGCGGAGCGGCGGCGGCCGGGGTATCCTCCTGCAGCGCCGGGGGTGGCGGGGAGGGCGCGGGAGGGGGAGAGCGGGGGCGCTTGGCGGGCGGCTGCTGTGCGAGAAGAAAGTGGGAGTGGGGTGAGGGGGCGCGGATAAATAAGAGAGAGCAAGCCGGCCGGCGTTTCTGCTCTCTCTCTCTTGCCCTCACGGCGCACAGCACGCTGCGCGAGCTTCCCTCCCTTTCTTTTTACGCGCCATCCGCCCCGACCAGTGGTCATTCTCTTCGTTGAGTGGACGCCTCGCCTACATCCCGGAAGGGTTGCGGCAGGCCGCGACACAGAAAACCGACGCGTTCAAACGCGATGCGACGCGAGGACTGGCGGCGCTGCTCGGCCGTCGCGCGCACTCCCACCTGCAGGGCCCCGCCTCCCGGCCCTCTATCAACCCTCACGTAGCCGCAGACGTCTCTCACCTCGTCCGCAGGCGGCGCATCGCCCGCGTCGCCCTCGCCCGCCAGCGCCAGGGCGGGCGCCTTAACAATGCTCGCCGGCGCCGCGACAGCTCCTGCGGCGGGCGCGCCCAGCCCGGCCGCCGCCGGACCCGCCGCCGGACCCGCCGCGCCCGCGGGCGTGGCCGGTTTGGAGGGCCGTTTCGTGCCCCAGAGGGCCGACAGAGTGGCCATGCTCGGTGGGGTGTGTGTGAGGCGCGTGCGAACAAAAAGAATGAACGAGTGCCGAATGCGCGAGGGCGAGACTCCGACCATCTCCTTCATCACACCCTCTCTCCGCCCCACGCCCGCCCGGACTCCGCGTACGCACCCCACTCTCTCTCACTCCCGGCTAGGAGACCCCCGACCCCCACGACCGCCCTTGTTGGCGCGGTGGTGGTGGTTGCGCCGCCCGCGACCACCCACACCAGGCGGGGAGGACGCGCCGCCGCCCGCGCCGCCGCCACCGCGGCCCGGCACCGCCCGGGGCGGGGAGGCGACTGCCGCCGGGCTGCCGGCCGCGGCGACCACCGCCCCCTCACCCAGCCCGACGTCCTCCTCAATCTCGGACAGCACCCACTCGCCCGCCCCGTCCTTCAGGTCCAGCACCGCGGAATGGTGTTTCAAGAGCGCTGCCCGCTGGGTGATGGTGACCAGCGTGATCCCCAGCGCGCCCGCGTGCGCGTACAGGGCGGCCTCCACGTCTACGGACGTCGCGTTCGTGGCCTCGTCCAGGACGCCAAAGGCCGGGCGGTGGAAGAAGAGGCGGGCGCAGCCCAGGCGCTGCTGCTCGCCCAGGGACAGGACGTCCCCCCACTCCGCGGCCGCGTCCCCCCACCCGCCCTCCCGGTCAACCAGGTAACCCAGGCGGACGACGGCCATGAGCCCGTCCAGGGCGGCGTCCAAGGCCGCCAGGCGGGTGGCGGGGTCCGGGTCGGAGGAGACCCGGCGGGCGGCGGCCGCGGGGGAGAGGGGGTACACGACCTGAGACCGCAGGGAGCCCGGACACATGTAGGGGCGCTGCGGGACGACAAAGATGGCGGGCGAGTCGAGCGCGTCGCCGCTCTCGCCCAGGGGGCCCGGGCGGGTGATGGTGCCGCGGCCGGAGGGGCTCAGGGGCCATAGGCCGCTCAGCAGGCGGATGATGGAGGTCTTGCCGCTGCCGTTGGGGCCGGTGACGAGCAGGGAGCGGCCCTTGGAGACGGTGAAGGTCAGGCCACGGGCGAGGGGCGGGCGGGCGCCGGAGCCGCCGGGGACAGTTAAATCCACGCCGGAAAAGGAGATGGCGGAGGAGGCAGCCGCGACGGCGGCAGCAGCCGGGTCCAGCAGGGCTTTCCCGGACGGAGAAGGCACCAGCATCCCGCCCCGCCCGGCCGCGGCCGCCGCGGCCGCCGCGGCGGCAGCCACCCCGTCCAGCGACGCACGCAGGGCCGAGTGCAGGCCAGCGCCCGGGTGCACGCCGTCCGCCGCCTCCGCAGCCGCCAGCAGCTCGCCCACCCGGGCAACGCCCCCACCCAGCTCGGCCAGGCGCTTTTGCAGGGCCAACAGCTCGCCAAAGGAGGCAAAACAGGCGGTGACGACGCCGGCGAGGTACCGCATGTCATTCACCAGGCGCCCCTGGCCCGCCGCGTCGGCCTCGTCGGCCGGGGCGTGGTCCAGCGCGTACAGCACCGTCAGCGCCCACGTCACGTTGTGGGGCAGCTGGCGGGCAAAGAAGTCGTCCGCCACCGCGTGCGCCCACTTGGCGGTGGAGACGGCCCGGGCGTGGCCCAGGAGGGCCGCCAGGGCGCCCCGCACGGTGGCCGCCTCGCGGGGGCCGCCCCCGAAGAAGGCCACCGACTCGGCGTGCGCGCGCAGGCGGGCGTGCGCGCTCCGGAAGGCCGACTCCAGGCGAGAAGACTCCCGGGCCAGGCCCCCGAAATCGGGCGTCAGGGACCGCAGGGCGGCGAATCCCAGCGCGGCGTACGCGTACAGCAGGACCATGCCCCGCCCGCCGGTGAGCGCGTACAGGCGGGCGGAGAACCAGGCCAGGTCGAAGACGGGCTTGACCGCGCACGGAATGAGGGCCGCCAGGTCGGTGCACAGGCGGGCCACGTCGTCCGTCAGGCGGGCGTCCACGTCCGCCAGGCCGCCGCAGCCCGGGGAGGAGACGGTGTAGAAGTTGATGCCCTTCAGGTAGCGCGCGTGCAGGGCGGCCGTCAGGGAGCGGCGCCAGGCCAGCGCGAGGGATTCGCCGACCGCGCGCAGGGAGGGGGCCAGGACGGCGCTCGCGGCCGCCTGGGCGACGGACAGGCCGATCAGGCGCACAAAGGCGGGCTTGTCCTGCCTCAGCACGTACTCGACCGTCCGCCCGTTGAGGGCGGCCATGCGGTCCTGGAGCAGGGAGCGGGCCGCCACGACGGCGACGATGGCGGCCAGCTGGCCCCGGCCCCGCCCCTTGCCGAAGAGGATGGACCCGATGGCCCGCCACCGGGTGGAGAGCGGGGTGGGCGGCAGGGAGAGCAGGGAGGCGGGTGGCGGGACGGTCGCCAGGGCGGTGGTGCTGGCGGCGGGCGGCGCGCGCGCCAGCTCCCGCCCCACGTGCGCGCCGCCCTCGCCGTCGCCCGCGCCCACGCCCCGGGTGGGGCCTCCGCCGCTGCGCATGCCCGCCAGGCAGTCGTCCGCGGCGGCGCCCCGGGCGGAGTCCGCGGCCCGGCCTAGGGCCAGGGCGGGGGCGCCCCCGGCCGCACCACCACCCCCTCCACCATCAACCTCTCCACCTTCCTCAACCACGCGCGCACCCGCGTGCACGGACCAGCCGCCCTCCCCGTCCAGGGCCAGCACTAGGTCGTGGAAGGCGACCAGGGCGGGGCGGTGGGAGATGGTGATGCAGGTGCACCCCATCGCCCGCACGCCCGCGCAGAAGCGGGCCTCCATGTCGGTCGTCACCCCACTCGTGCACTCGTCCAGGATCGCAAAGGCGGGCCGGTGGTAGAAGAGGCGGGCCATACCCAACCGCTGCTGCTCGCCCAGGGACAGGTCGGCCCCCCAGTCGATGGGCGGGTCGCCGGCCGCGACCGCGGCGTCCTCCCGGTCCGCCAGGTGGGCCAGGTCGACTTGGGCAAGCAGCGCTCGCAGCTGGGCGGGCGGGACGACGTCCGCCTCGCCGGGCGCCCGCACGGTCGGGTAGATGATCTGGTCTTGCAGCGTGCCGGCCGTGACGTAGGGGCGCTGGGGCACGTAAAAGATGTCGGCGGCCAGGCCAGCCGCTGACCCGCCCGGCTTCCGGACGGTCCCCGACGCGAGCGGCCACAGGCCGCCCAGGACGCGGAAGAGCGATGATTTGCCGGACCCGTTGGGCCCCGTCACCAGCAGGTTGGTCCCCGCCGGCACGCTCAGGCACAGGTCTCGGACCAGGACCTCCCCCGCCGGCGTGATGACGTCGGCATGCGAGAACTCAATGCCCCCGTCCCAAGCCGCGAGCGTGCCGGTCGCGCCGTCGCCGCCGCCCCCGCCACGCCCGCCCGCCACCGCGGCCGCCGCCGCCTCCAGGGCCGCCACCCGGTCCGCGTGCGCCGTCAGCCTGGCCAGCTTGTGCGAGGTCTGGGCCAGGGACCCCAGGGAGGTGAACAGGGAGATGATGATGTTGGTGTGGTACCGCATGGACGCCAGCATGGAGGCCCGCCCCTGAACCCCCTCCCCAGGCCGCAAGTGGCCCTGGAAGAAGGGCCCGATGATGAGGACGACCGCGACCGTGGCGGCCAGGTACTTGGTCGCAAAGTCCTGCCACATGCCGAACCGCCACTGGGTGGCGATAAGGGCGGCCTGGGAGCGGACCAGGGTGGCGAAGGCGGACTCCAGGTGGGCCCGCTCCACCGCGACGCCGCGGTAGAATGCAACCGACTCGGCGTTCGCCCGCAGGCGGGCGTGGGCGGCCCGGTAGGCGCCTTCTGCGGCCGACTGGCGCCCCATGAGCCGCCCAAAGTTGGGACTGGCCGCCACGACGGCCCCCCCACCCAGCAGGATGTAGGCTACGATGGAGAGCGTGTACCGGTGCGACCGGCTGTACCGCCGCAGGACAACCGCGTAGACCGCCGCGTCGACGGCCGCGTTGATGGCGTCGTGCAGGACGGCGCCCAGGCCGTCGCACAGCTTGGGCACATCCTCCGCCAGGCGCTGCTCCGGGTGGGCGACCGTCCGGTCCACGTAGGACAGCTTATAATAAGTCATCCCCGAAAAGTACAACTCATGCAGACGCTCAGTCAGCGCGGCGCGCCAGACCTGGGTCGTGTCCGCGACGATGCGGGCGGCCGTCGCCTCCACGCCGGCGGCGGCCAGGCAGAGGACCACGTTCTCCGCGAAGTTCCGGATGAAGAGGGGGACCTGGCGCAGGAAGGCGGCCCGGAACATGTAGCCCTGTGTGCGGAGAGAATGGAGAGGGTGAGGTTGAGAGCAAGAGAGCGCGAGCGAGCCGTGCCGCGCCGCGCGCTTCCCTCCCTTTTCGCCCCTCGTCCGCCCCCTCCTCCCTCCGCCTCTCTCACCTGCACCCGGGCCAGTCGGTTGGACAGGGTGGTCCGCACGATGGCCAGGGCGACCAGGCCGCCGATGCGGCGCCCCGCCAGGGGCAGCAGGAAGCGGGCGAGCTCGCGCAGGGCCGCGTCTTTTGGGGGGCGGCGGGGGCGGGAGGCCGGGACTAGGGCGGTGGAGGAGGCGCCGCCGGCGAGGTCGGCGGCAGCCTTGCGGCGCCTGTGTGGGGGTGTATGGGAGCGAGGGGATGAGGGACGTGAGAGAGAGGGGCGGGGGCGTGGAGGGCACCCAATGCATTGGAGAGAGCCGCAGCGAGTGGCCTCACCTGGCAGCCTTCTCCGCCCGCCGCGCCGCCTCCGCCCGCCACTGGTACAGGGCGGCCAGGGCCAGGGCGGCCGAGGTGGCGGCCGCGACCGTGCGGCCGCGGCGGGTGGCCGGGATGAGGGCGGTCATCATTGAGAGAGTGTGTCCCGAGGTGGGCCGTGAGTCTCGACCGCGAGAGGAACAGCAGCCGCGCGCGTCCCCCC